>Ga0315294_10000160_pt1 | contig 71132 bp, 77 predicted proteins | sample YL17G13_40_MG_FD_203626 | JGI IMG/M metagenome (GOLD analysis project Ga0315294, IMG submission 203626) | Sediment microbial communities from Yellowstone Lake, YNP, Wyoming, USA - YL17G13_40 | ecosystem: Environmental > Aquatic > Freshwater > Lake > Sediment | place: USA: Wyoming | collected... | reverse complement strand
ATACTGTTATATTTTGGTCTGCAAGGAATTTCACTGCCATTGCATTGGGTGTTGTTCCCACTATTGTTCCCAAGCCTCCGATGGTTGCTGCAAACGCAACTCCAAGAATAATCGATTTGGCGTATGAAGACTTGAAAGGCTTCAGTTTGGTGTCAACCAAGACTATTAAAACTATGGGCATCATAACAGCTGCAGTGGCGGTGTTGCTCATCCACATTGAAAGAAAGGCTGTTGCCAACATTATTCCCAAAAGAAAACGCTTTGGACTTGTCCCTATCTTGTTTACAAAAAAATAAGCTATAGCTTCGTCCAGATGATATTTCTGCAAGCCGTATGCTAATGCAAAGCCGCCTAATAATAGGACTATAACAGGGTCAAAAAATGGAGCAAAAGAGTCTGTCAAGTCAATGCCAGCAAACAAAACTAAAAACAAAGGTATTAGAAGTGATGTGACGTGAATCGGCATGGCTTCTGTAAGCCATAAACTACCTACCGTCACTAATATGGCTAGAACTATGTGGGCTTGGTAAGGAATATTCAATGGCAAGAAATAAACAAGCAATCCAACTAAAAAGGAAATTATAAAATAAACCAAGGTCTTTTTCATATCAATAGTTGTGATAATTATATAAATTACTTTTGTTATTTAGTATAAATGATAATAGAACTGATTTTACTTTTATCATCGTTGGCAATCATAGCAATTGTCAGCGATAGAATCATTGTTTACGTCACAAAGTTATCCTCTTATTTTGGTTTGTCAGAGATGTCAGCAGGCTTCATACTTTTGTCAGTCGCAACCTCCTTGCCAGAATTGTTCGTGTCTGCTCTTGCTTCTCTAACTAATCAAGGAGGACTTTCTGTTGGCAATGTCTTAGGGTCAAATATAGCAAATTTAACCATTATTCTAGGTTTGGCTATACTCATAAGCCGAACAAAAATTACAATCGATTCTAACTCAGAAAAAGAGCTTGTACAATTCTTATTTTTATCGTCTTTAATTCCACTTTTCATCTTACAACGTGGTAGCATAGGGCCGGTATTAGGAATAGTTTTGTTAATCCTTTTTGTTTACTTCAGCATCAACATTTCCAAGAAAGCAGGAAAAATATCTTCTTTAGGGTTTTACAGAAAAAAAGAGATTAACTTCATTATAATCAAGTTTTTGATTGCCATAGGTTTGATTTTATTCTTATCTAAAATAGTAGTTGATAACGGAGTTGGAATAGCCCAATCTCTAGGCTTGCCACCATCTGTGATAGGTGCTACTATAATAGCTTTTGGAACCTCTTTGCCAGAGCTTGCAACAACAATACAAGCTTTGAAAAAGCGTTTGTTTGGAATGGCTCTAGGCAACATTTTTGGAAGTTGCATAACAAACCTTACTCTTGTTTTAGGATTCGCATCTATATTGTCATTTTCTCAGGTAAGTGTTGTAGCAACTGGGGGCATGCTATTTTTTACTTTAATAACAGCTTTGACAATATGGTATTTTATTAGTACCAGAAAATATATTGGTAGAAAAATATCCTTATTTATTATTTTAATTTATGTTTTGTTTGTTCTACAGCAGATAGGGTTTTCAATCTTTATATTATAGGAGTTTATCAATACCCCATCAATACCATAGCAATAAGTATTAGATACGCATATTATTTTAACAGCAGGTAAAAATCAGACGATTTTCAGTTTTGCTTAATGAATTTTTACATGGCGTGAGTACGAATAGCAGCATTCCAGTGTAATCGTTTGAGAAAGACGGGCTAATTCTAGGCCACTGGGAAAACTACTTTTTTAAATCAAGAACTCTATAATTAGAATATGAAAAAATGGATAATTATAATAATTATCATGTCGTTCTTAGTTTTTACTAATTCTGTGTATGCATTTTCTTTTGATGACGTCTTTTCTTGGATGGGAAGTATTTTTGGAAGGATTACCGGTTATGCTACAACACTTCTATCTTGTCCATATGAATGCTGCCCATCGAACGATCCAACTTATGAAGAAAAAGCATGTCTAGAATCTAAAATTTGTAAAGAAAATAAATGTATAGACGTTTCTACTACAACTACACCAACAACCCCCTCAGTTAAAGAACAAGTAAAATGCATCTTTGCAAATTCTGTTTCTACACAAAAATGCTATACTGGTGATGGTAAATTTGGATGTGCAGGAGTAGGAACTTGTATAGCTGATGTTGCTGGAGAGCAAGGAATAAAGCTTGAATGGAAAAGCAGTTGCGGCGGTTATGCTTATACAACTATTGATGGAAGCGATGAATATGCTGAATTTAATTGTGAAACTTCTATGCCTTCTTGTGGAAACGGAGCATGCGAGAGCGGAGAAACATGTTCTTCTTGCCCTACTGATTGTGGGCAATGTACAACATCAACCCCTGTTCCAGAATTAAAAGAGCAAGTCAAATGCATCTTTTTGAATTCAACCGCTGAGCAAAAATGTTACGCTTCCGATTGGAAGTTTTCATGCTTTGGCACAGGAAGTTGCACAATGGTTGTTTCTGGACAAAAAGGAGCAAAGCTCGAATGGGCAAGTTCTTGCGGCATAGGATTTATTTCTACTCTTATTGACGGAATAAATGAAGATATCAACTTTAAATGTGAAGCTCCTGCCATACCTCCTTGTGGAAATTATGCTTGCGAAAGTGGAGAAACATGCTCTTCCTGTCCTACTGACTGCGGACAATGCACAACTCCAGAAGTAAGCGAGCAAGTTAAATGTACTTTTCTGGAGTCAAACTCTTATCAAAAATGTTACACATCTGACAAAAAGTATGTATGCTCAGGGATAGGAAGTTGTATGAATACTGTTTCTGGAGCAGTGGGAACAAAGCTTGGATGGACAAGTTCCTGTGGAGGAGGCTATGCTTATACTTATATTGACGGAAAATACGAGGAGGCGATATTCAAATGCCCTTCAATTGCTATTACTAATGTTGCATCACCAATTTTGTCTCCTCAAACAGAAATTGTTAAAGAACAAGTGAAATGCCTCTTTACAAATTCAAATTCTCAGCAAGAATGTCGTTCAGGCGACAGCAGATTCAACTGTGCAGGAACAGGAACTTGTGTGGTTGATGTGTCTGGAGAAAAAGGCAAGATGCTCACATGGAAGAGCACTTGCGGTGGATATGCTTACACTGTCATGGATGGAAATAATGAGTACGCAGAGTTTAACTGTCAACCAGTTCAAACCACTACTCAAGCTACCACTCAAGTTACCACGCAAACTACTAAAATTTCTGTATATGTTTTCACTTCTAGTAATAATTGCATACAATGTGCAAACGAAGCAGTTTTCTTAAAGGACCTTCAACAGAAATACCCCCAAATAGACATTAGGGGTTATACTGTTGACAGTTCTGAGAATTTAAAGTTATTTTTTGCAGAAATGGCTGCAAGGTTTGGAGTAAGTACCAATATATTTCCAACCACTTTTATTGATAGCAAGGCGTGGCAAGGTTTCGTAAGGTTGGGAATAGACAGTTCCACAAGAGATGTTGGAGCTGAGATAGAAGCTCAAATAAAATATTGTATTCAGAATATTTGTGAAGATCCAAATCCTCCAAAAGCGACTTCGGCTGCAGCTGGGACAGCAGCACAATCTCCATCAATTTCTTCAGTAGTTCAACCTTCTTCTCTACCTGTAAAAGAACAAGTTCAGTGTAGATTTCTAAATTCAGATGTTCTTATAAATCCTCATACTGCAATTCCTGAAAAATGTTATTCTGATTATGGATTCGGATGTGCATGGGACGGTAATGTAGCTACTGAAGAGAGTGGGAAAAAATATGCTTATTGTGTAGCCGAAGTTTCTGGTAATATGGGAACAAAGCTTACATGGAAAAGCAGCTGCGGTGGATATGCTTACGCTGTCATGGATGGAAATAACGAATATGTAGAATTTACATGTGTTCCATCATCAAATGTTACATCACAACAAATTAGCGGAAAAGGATTTGACCGTGTATATTGGCAGTGCTATGATGGTTTAGAAAATTTTGCTGATGCTGTTGAAGGTGTTACTTGCAATTCCGCTGATTTTTGGCAGGCATTTGCCAATAGAATTTGTAATAATCACTGTAAGACGGTAGAAGCAGACAAAGAGAAATGTTTAGCAGGCAACAAGGACTACTGCAGCGGATACACAAAATGTGGAGTAAATTCTTTCAGTCTTTCAGGTGAATGCTATGTTGATGTTGAAAAAGCAGGAACTGTTTTTATTCCACCTGAACAGATTGGAGAAGGGGGAGGGAAAAAAATTGCTATGAAACCTGATGCAAACCCAGGCGATGTTCTTTTAGTTTATTTTTACATGAAAAATTGTCATTATTGTGAAGGGATGGATGAAGAATTGGATAAAGTTTCAAAAGAATTAGGTGTCAACATCATGAAAATAGATTCAGATGCAGAACCAGAGCTAATAAAATCATACGGTATACACGGCTTCCCATCACTATTGCTTCTTGAATATACTCCAAATGGGATAAGAGAATACATACGGTCAGGAAAGGCAGACTCTTCAGTTATAGCTGAATGGATTGGGAAAGTTAAGGGCTCTGCAATTGCTGTATCTGAAAAACCAAAAGAAGAAATGTTAATCTGTAAAGATAGTTGTCCCTCAGAAGGAAAATGTTATCCGTTTGGTTATAGAAAAGAAGGAGAATACTGCTTTGATGAAGGAGCTTTCAAACAACAATTAAAAGGAGATTTTGCTTGTGAGAATAATTTTGAATGCGAAAGCAATGTCTGTGTTTCTGGAAAATGTGTTAGTCAATCTCTAATTGAAATGATTATTAATTGGTTTAAAAAATTATTTGGATCGGTTTAGAACAACGAGTTTATTAATGTTAAATTTAGTTTTATATGAAAATGACATTGGTTAATTTCAATACCCAACGATGAATAATAATTGTTAACTTTAAATAACAGTTGTTAACCTTTGTAAACAATTGCTTTTTCAAGCATTCTGAGAAATTTTGGATTATCGTTGGCTATCCAAATTATTATTCCACCTTTTATCACTATCTTTCCAGAATACTCTATATATTTCAGAACAAGATTGAAAGTTTGATGATTTATATCTTTTGGCAAAACCGTTTTTAACTGTCTTTTTGATGGATGTTCTTCTGCATTCTTTATGGCTTTCTCTACCATTGAGATTGTATCCAGTCTTAGATGCGGTAAAGTTTGTTTCATAATAAACACTTTAATGAAAATTTACACAGGCACCGCTATTTTATGCTCTTCCTTAGATTTGAGTTTCTCCAGATAGCTGAAGGATAGCTCTATGGCCGTTTTCATAAGTACTTTGACTCTCGGGTTCTCCCTGTTCAACTGATACATTTCTGCGTTTCCCAAAGTTCTTGTTTTCACAATTATCTCTTTTTTTACCAGCTCTTTCCATATCTTTTCTATGGTTATTCTTGAGATTCCTATTTCATCCGCTACCTGAGTTTTCGAATAGTCAAAGCTAGGGTATGTTAGAAAGAAGTCTAGCACCTTTATGAACGGACTCTCTCCAAATGTTTCTATGAACAATGATTTTTGGTTTGCCATGTAAATCTATAGAGCTTTAGACTATTTAAATGTTATACATATAGTGTATATTAAATATACATATAATTTAAATATCACCTACGCCAATATTTATTATGCCTATAGACCTCAAGAAAAAGCTTTCTGATGAAGAATTGGAAGTCATGTTGTTGCACAAGTTCATAATAAGAGGTGCATGGCAGGAATACCATATTTATGAAAGCGATGTTCCAAAAGGATTTCCTTCTCATATAAGAAACGATATAATGAAAGCTGCAAAGGAATTGAAAAGAAAAGGATTTTTAATAGCTTTTCCACACGGCAAAGAGCATGTATGGATTTTGAATAAGGACAAGTCAGATGAAATCATTGATAAGGTTAAGAAGTTCTACCCAGAGGAATACGGTTAATCAATACCTCACGATATCCTGCCAATACTCGTCAATTAATATAAATTTTAGAACTATATTTGTTTTATGAAGCTAACCATAGAGCTTGTTCCATCTACAATATGGCGTTCTAACATAAGAAGCTTGGTTTCAAGAGAAGTTTGGGATAACATAAGAAAAGAACAGTATGAGAAAGCTGGGCACAAATGCGAGATATGCGAAGCTTCTGGTAAGCTGCACTGCCATGAGATATGGAATTATGACGATGAAAATCATGTGCAAAGCCTTTCAGGATTCATATCGTTGTGCGAAAACTGCCATATGATCAAGCACGCCGGTTTCTCCATGCATACACCTCAAGGAAGCAAAATCTATGACAGGAACACTTTGATGGAGCATTTCTGCAAGGTTAATAATTGCAAGAGAGAAGATTTCATAAAACATGAAAACGAGGCCTTTAAGGAATGGGAGGAAAGGTCAAAATTCAGATGGAAGCAAGACTTTGGAAAGTGGAACAAGTTTATTGATACTAAATAGATTCTTAGGTGACTACAAAGTTAAAAAACGTAGTCACCTATTAACAAGCTTTTTTAGCGATTTATACTCTTTCAAGATGAGGTCTATAGTTGGCCTGATGTTCCTGTTTTTCTGATACTCCTGTAAAGCATTGTAATATTCTTTTCTATTTTTCAGCTCTATGTTAATTGGTGGCAAGTTATGCTTTAATAGAATGTTGTTTAGTAGCAACCTGCCAACTCTCCCATTGCCGTCCTGAAAGGGATGAATATTCTCAAACTGATTATGAACAACAACAGCCAAAACAATTGGAGGACATTTTCTTTTATTCTTGTTGTACCATCTTACAATTTCTTTCAATAATTTCGCAACTTCGGCGGAGGGAGCACCTTTATGAGCTATGCCGCCCGATGCATCAACAACCGCAACTTCTATTCCTTTGGCTCTGAAATTGCCGGCAAACGGCTTCGAATTCTTAAAAACTATTTCATGAAGCTTTCTCATTAGGCTTAATGACACATTCTCTCCAGTTTTTCTTATATAGCTTATCGCTTCTGAAACGCCGTAAGTTTCAGACACCTCTCCTTTTGTCCTGTTGTCAGGCCATTCATTCTTTCTCAATATCCCCTCTACCTCTGAAGCGGTTACAGTAGAGCCTTCTATCGCGTTGGTGTCGTAAGTAAAAGCCTGGGTAAATTTGATCCAGTCATTCTCAGTCAGATGAAGAACTTTTATGTCTCCGGCTGCCTCTAGAGTTTTAAGTTCTTCTAATTCCTTGGGAGATAAAACTGTATAGAATGGATCGTGTATAATTTCACGTATTTTTACTCTTTCCTTCAAAGTTTCTTCCGCGTATTTTCTTTTCTCTTCTAACTCTCCTTTAGAAAGATTAGCGCCGAGATAAAACCTTAACTTCTTCACATTCTTACCCTTTCTAATGGAGTGGGCTAAATAATACTTTTTCTGCTTGCCAACAACCCTGACTTCTAAATGCATATTGGTATTAGGTGACTACAGTTATATAAACGTTTATATATTAGGTGACTACTTATTCAATACCTCTTGATACAATTACAATACTCAAAGATGAATCTTTCAAAAATGGGCTAATTCTGAGCCACTGGGAAACCCCTGTGGAAACTACGTAGATTAGGTCTGAACTTTGCATATTTCTGGAAAATATGTATACTTGTATTCTTCGTAAGCAATTAAAGTTTCATAATCTTTTATGTCAGAAGAGAAAATTTCTCTTAGTTTCATCAATGTTTGATGCAACTCATCAGATTTTTTAACGCAAACATAAACCAACAGATTATATTTGCCTATAGTCTTTACAGACCAGAGTATATTTTCGTTCCCCTTTAAAAAATGTTCTAATGACTTTTCCTTTTCTTTGCTAAGATTATGAATATCCATAAGAACAACATATGTTGTATACCCTAAAACTGAATAATTTATTATCGGAACAAAACTTAGAATAAGTTTTTCCTTTATCATTTTTTTTATTCTGTAATTGATAGCATCAACAGACAGTTTGGTTGGTTTCTCCATTTCATACAATGGGATTGTTGCATCTTTTGCCAGAGCATTTAATATCTCCAAATCAATTTTGTCAATTTTAAATTCAGAATTATATTTTTGCAGCTCAAACTCGTCCTTCAGAACAATAAAGCTTTTTGGGAAGGTTCTGCCGACGTATTTTTTGCTGATTATTAAGATTTGATGTTCTTTCAGGTATTCCGAAACGTCATCAATCATTTTGGTGATTAATTCGTCCAGTTCTTCTATATTTTTTGCGACTATGCCTATCTCAAAATCATACTTCCCACTGCATTCAATTATGACTCTTGTAAATGGATAAGACTTGAAAATCTCAATCAGTTTGTTTTTTATTTCTTTGTTTATGCGATTGAATTGCATAAAAATGTGATATGCATTGTAGCCAAGTTTCTCTACATCAATTACAGACAAATATCCTTGAATTACACCCTTTTTCTCCAAGTTCTTTATCCTGTATTTGACAGCATCCTTGGAAAGTCCAACTTTTTTAGCTATTTTTGTGTAAGGCATCCTTGCATTTTCAGAGAGCCAGTAAAGTATTTTCTTATCCTTTAAATCTAGCTTTACTTCTTTCTCTTGTTGGACGCTTTGAGTAAACCTCATATTTAATAATAATACGTAAAATATATTTAAAACTTTCGGAAAAGTAGCAATTTTTAAGGAAAAGTTTCTTACTTCTCAGAAGGCAATAGAATATTGTGAGCGAGATGAAAACAGATGAATTAAAAAAAATAACAGAGCTGTATAAGATAGCCGAGTCAATAGCACCTAGGTTGCCTTATCATAATTTATATCACATGACACAGGTTGCCGGAATATGTGAAAGATATGCCTTGATGGAAAAAATTGATAAAAGGCATATTCCTGCTTTAAAAGCAGCCGGGCTATTGCATGATATAGTCTATGTTCCAGGCAGAAAGGATAATGAAGAGAAAAGTGTTGAAATTGCTAGAAAGATTCTTCCCGAAATAGGTTATTCTTCAGAAGAAGTGGAGAGCGTATCAAGACTTATTTTAGCCACCAAGGTTCCAACAAACCCGAAAGACATACTAGAAAAGATAATTTGTGATTCTGATGTTGATAACTTTGGAAGGGATGATTTTTTTGAAAAAACAGAATTATTGAGAATAGAGTTTGATGTAGACAAAAAAGCTTGGTACACTGAAACTACGCCGAACATTATGAATCATATAAGATACTATACAGAGTCCGCTAAAAAGCGTCGGAAGGCAAAGCTAAAAGAAAACATTGAAAAGTTGAGGAGATTGAGATGGTAGGTAAAGTGGCCGGTTGGTCTTTTACTAATGCATGCAACCTAAGATGCATTCATTGCTACAATGCTTCTGGAAAACGTTCCAGCGATGAATTAAGCCTAGAAGAATCTTTACAAGTAGCGGATAAGCTAAAGAAAGGCGGAGTAGTAGCTGTTAATTTTGGTGGCGGTGAATGCTGCTTGAGAAATGATTTTATTGAGCTTTGCAAACATCTAAAAAAACTAGGCATAAAGATTTCTTATACAACCAATGGAACAACTTTCAATTTGATAGAATTTCATCTAGGTCTTTTTCATGACATAGGCGTAAGCATAGATTTTGGAGATGCAAAGAAACACGACTGGTTTAGAGGAGTTCCTGGAACATTTGATAAAGCAGTAAGCACTATTAAAAAATTAGTTGAAAACGGCGTTGACACTGAAATTGTTACTTGCTTAACAAGGCTAAATTGCTCGGAAAAAGAACTAAGAAAAATATATAATCTTGCTAAATCGCTTGGAGTGAATTATTGGAGGATTAATAGATTCAGGACAAATGGAAGAGGAATAATTAATAAAAATCAGCTAGCCTTGAGCAAGAATGATTTGGAAAATGCTTACAAATTTCTTTCCAAATTCATAGATGATTCAGTATCCGTTCCAGACCCTTTGTTTCGCTCAGCTTTTGGTGGAAGATATTTTATAGAGGGAGATCCTTCAGGTTTTACTGCATTTAGAATTCAACCAAATGGCGAAGTTACACCTTCTGTATTTTTGAACATAAGCGGAGGAAATATAAAAGAAAAATCCCTTGATGAAATCTTAAATTCTTCAATATTTAGAAAAATAAGAGACAGAAGACCAAGGGGAAAATGTAAAGCATGCCCATCTTATTATCATTGTAAAGGCGGAGATGCAGGCGCTTCTTTTTTAGAATATGGTCATTTTAACGGGCCAGATCCCTTGTGTTGGTTAAGGCCAAAGGAAAAAATGGCACAGCCAAAGTTTTGGACTTCTAGCAAATGGAACGTTCACGAATTATACCTTTGCACAGTTTACGTTCCGATAAAAAGTGATAAAAATGATTATTCATAAAAATCTTCCAAAGTTGGACTTGAATGTAACGAATAGATGCAATTTTAGATGCGTTCATTGTGCTTTTGACTCGGGAATCAAGACAATGAATGAACTTTCAATTAAAGAACTTGAAAAAATACTAAAAGATACCAAGGAATTGAGCGGAGAAAGAATAGACATCACCGGAGGTGAGCCCACAATAAGAGAAGATATAGGTGAAATTATAAAGTTAGGCAAAGCACTTGACTACAAGATAGAACTTGTTACAAACGGTTCATTGATTACAAAAAAAGAGCTGTCCAATTTTAAAAATTTGGGTTTGGATTCTATTGCAATCAGTTTGGATGGTTCAAATTATGAAATTTATAGTAGAATAAGAAAAGTTGATGAGAAAACATATAGACACGTTCTAGAGACGATAGATGATGCTGTTGACTTGGGATTCTATACAAAGATAAACACTGTTGCCTTTAATTCAAATCTAGAGAATATACCTGAGATTACAGAATTTTGTATAAATAAAAAAATAAAGGAGCATGGTATATACTATTTTACTCCTGTAGGAAGGGGAGACATTTCCACTGAACTTTCTGTAGAACCAGTTAAATGGTTGGATTTTATAAGAGAAAAATTAGTAAAATATGATTCTCAAATAAAGTTATCAATAGAGTTTCCTATAATTGAAAAGGACTTTCCAAAAGAAGGTCTTGATTGTATTTTAAAGGAAGATCCTTATCATCTTCAAATCTTACCGGATGGGAATGTTTATCCTTGTGCAATTCTAGCTTCATATCAAAAACCTATTGGAAATTTGCATAAAATGTCAATTAAGGAAATATGGAATAATCAAAAACTTTGGAAAGATTATTATCAAAATATTTGTTCAGAAGTGTTTCAAGAGTTTGATGGTTTCTGTGCAGATTTTCATAATTTTAATTTGAAAAATTACAGTTCCAAATACAAGTTCGTTTGTCCTCTAAGAAAATTTCTAGTTGGTGAATTAAAATGAAAAAAGGGTGTTTTATTGTGTGCGAAGGATTGGATTGTTCAGGAAAGACAACTAGCATTAAACATGCGTTAGAGTATTTTAAAGATATTCCTTCTGTTTACAGTAAAGGTCTAAAAACTGATACCATCGCTGGTAGATTTTCTAGGCTATTTCCTTCGACTCTTTCACTTTTGACTGAATTGCTTTATTTGGACAAGACTTTTGTAAGACCAAGTCTAAACCAAGGAAAAAGCATAATTCAGGACAGATGGTATTATTCTGTTCTTTCGCACAATTCAGAAAACCCTGTAGATAATTTCCTTGAAAAAGCAATTGCTTCTAATTTATCCAAACCTGATCTTTTACTTTATTTTTCAGTTTCACTTGACGAAAGAATTAGGCGACTTGAAATGAAGAAAAAGGATCATGAAGCATTGCTAGAGAACCCAAAACTTATAGATCAAAGAGAAAATAGAGGCATTAATTATTATAATAATTTTCAAGGCAAAAAGGCTATTCTTGATACAACTAATATCACAGAAGAAGAAAGCGGCTATAAATTATATAAAATAATTAATTCATTTCTAAAAAATGGAAATTGAAATAGTATAATCAATGCTCGTTGATACCCCGCCAATACCCGTCAATGAATCGTTCCTTATTAGCCTGCTCATGAAACTTCTAGCAACAACATATAAATTTAACCACTTTTGGTGGTGCTGATTCTTTATGTCATTTATTTCCATAAAATTTCTTATGATACTCGATAGCATAGAAAAATCAAAGCAGATGACAATACTAATTTTTATTCTTGCAGTAATAGGTTTGACAGCGATCTATTTTGCGGTGATAAACATCAAGCCAGTAGAATTGAGGATAGCATCGATTGAAGACTCAATGGTTGACAGGCTCGTGAAAATAAACGGCACAATAGGCAACATAAGGAAGAGCAAGACCAACAACTTCTATTGGACAGTCGACGATGGCAGCAACATAACCGTGCCAATATTGGACAACAAGTTCAAGAAACTTTCTGTAAAGAAAGGCGACAGCGTAGGAATAATCGGATTGGTCACGATGTACAACGGCGAGTTAGAGGTAATGCCTAAAGAGATATATGTGAAGTGATTCCATTCTCGACATCTTGTTTTTCATAATAATAGGTGTCGCACTTGGATTTGCAGCAGGTTTCATACCAGGTTTCAGCTCTGAGAATCTGTCTCTGCTGCTTGTCACTTACGGTATAATCTCAACAAATTATTATCTCGTGGTTACTGTTATAGCGGTCGAGATATCCTATTCATTTTTCGGTTTCCTGTCGCCCATGATATTTGGTGTTGGCAATGAGGCTACGTCGTTGACCATCGATAACGCCTATTCAGACCTTACAGAAGATGCATTAAAACGCGGAATGGAGACAGTGGCAAGCGGCGGTTTGGTCGGCATACTTATTTCATTGCCTCTCCTGTTTTTTGCAGAAGACGTATATCCTTTGGTTTACAATTCTTTAAGGCCGCTTGTGGGTTGGATACTGCTGTTCTTATGCGCTTACATGGTTTGGATTGAAAGAGGCTGGAAAAGAAAATTTTTTGCAGCAACAATATTTTGCTTGTCTGGTTTGGTAGGCTTGCTGGTTAAAAACAGCGGTCTTATTCCTTCAAATTACTTATTGTTGCCCATATTCATCGGCCTTTACGGTTTCAGCTCTTTGATTTCTGAAAAGCATAGAGAAATCTATCCGATGCAGGACATTGCTTGGATAAAAAAGGCTAGGATTGCTGCTGTGGCATTTATAGCGAGCATGTTTGCAAGCTTTGTGACTGGAATGAAACGCGGCCAGACTTCTTCATTGGCTCTAAGGATAGGCGGAATATCAAAGCGTGAGGAAGTGCTGTTCATTATGTCGGCAATATCCCTTGCATTTACAACTTTGTCTATTTTTGTTTTGAGTTCAACAGGAAAGGTTAGAAGCACTTTAGCTTATGACATCCAAGAGATTATGGGTGACATTTATTTTTCACAAACAGTTCTTTTTGTGGGATCGGTGATTGTTTCTGCTTGCATATCAGTCTGCGCATTAATTCTTCTTGCTAAACCTCTAGGAAGGGCTCTTTCAAGAATAAACGGAAAATACCTCAAAGTTTTTGGATTTTCTATTTGCGTTTTGTTGATAGTTAATTTCACAGGCGTATATGGCATAGTTTTGGCATTTACTACGGCCTGCATAGGAATTTTGTCATCACGTTTAAGAGTGCGTTCCACTCATCTAATGGGCGTTTTATTATTGCCGTCAATAGTTGCGATGATTTTATGAAATCCACGTTAATAATATTGGCTGTCATAGGATTGGTGATTTGTTATATCAAACAATTTATGCTCCAAGTGCCGGTTGCCATGAAGGCGATGCCAAACCGATTTTCTCGCCTCATAATTCCGAGGAGTTGCTCAACCTTATCAAGAACGCGAAGAATGAGATTAAGCTAGAGGTATATGAATTTTCATACAGAGCTTTGGCTGATGCAAGAGAGTGCGGCGTTTCCGTCAGAGTCATACTTGGGCCATCAGTGTATCAGAACAATGGCATGTTCAATTATCTTGTCAACAAAGGCATAGATGTTAGCTGGGCGTCAAAGTTCCACAACACGCACTCGAGATTCATGGTGGTTGACGGCGGCATTGTTTTGGTGGGGTCAATGAACCGGAGCGAAAATTCCATGAAAAACAATCGCGAGGCTTCCGTCATAATATATTCGAAAGATGTCTCAAAGGAGTTCGAAGGAATTTTCGACAGCGATTTCAGCTAATATAATTACGCTTCCCAAAGAACCAATGCCAATCATCTGCGTCTTCTGTTTCCGAATCTTCTACGGCCAAACCCGCTATTAGAAGGTCTTTTGCCGAACCCTCCGCCTCTTCCAAATCTCTCTTTCCTGCTCCACCTCGGAATTATCGCCTTGCTAACAGAAAATTCTTCAGGATTGATGTCAACAAACCCTTCGTTGACAAACTTTTTCTTTTCTATCTTTACCTTGACAAAGTGCTCTATTCTCAGAAAGTCAGGTATTTCTTCAGGCGTTACAAAGGTTATTGCTTTTCCTGAGGCTCCCGCCCTGGCTGTTCTGCCTATTCTGTGTATATAACTTTCAATGTCATTTGGCATGTCATAGTTTATGACGTGCGATATGTCCTTTATGTCTATTCCTCTGGCAGCCACGTCCGTGGCAATCAGATAAGTAATTCTTTTGCTTTTGAAATCTGCTAGAACCCTTTCCCTCTGTTGCTGGCTCAGATCGCCATGGATTACACCAATGTTATAATATTTGCTAAAGTCTCTATGAAGCCTGTCAGACTCTATCTTGGTTGAGCAGAAGATTAAGGCCATGTGAGGTTTTTCCTGGTTTAGCACATTGTCCAAGCATTGTTCCTTTTCATTTCTCTTCACTATGTACGCTGCTTGTTTTACTGTCTTAACAGATGGCTTTTCCTTGTTTAGCTCTATGAGAATGGGATTCTTCATATAATTGCTTACGATTCTTCTTATCTCGTCTGAAAATGTGGCGGAGAACAACAAGGTCTGTCTCTCTTTTGGTATGAACCTTAGGATGAATTTTATATCATCTATGAAGCCCATGTCAAGCATCCTGTCAGCTTCGTCCAGGACCAGTATTTTAACATGTCTTAGATCAATGTTATTCCTCCTCATATGATCCATTAGCCTTCCTGGGGTCGCGACAACCACGTTAACTTGGCTAAAGGCTTTTGCTTGCATTTCTATTGACTTGCCGCCATAGACAGCCACTGCTCTTGCTTTCATGTACTTTCCAACTTTCTGTATCTCCTTGCAAACCTGCTCTGCCAGCTCCCTGGTGGGCGTGATAACCAAGGCTTGTATGTTCTTAGGAAAAGTTATTTTTTCTACTATCGGGATCGCAAAAGCAAGAGTCTTTCCAGAGCCTGATTCTGCTTTTCCTATCACGTCCTTGCCTTCCATTATGGGCGGTATTGTCGTTGTCTGTATAGGAAAGGCCTCGTCAAATTCCATTTCTTCCAAGGCTTTTGAAACGCCTTCGCTCAATTTCATTTCGCTGAATTTCATTAAAATCACTAGAACAAGGTTAACAAGTTCTAACTAAATAGAGTTTTCAGAGTTTAAAAGGTTTAAGGTTTTTCTATCACAAAAATTTCCCTGAATGTCTTATGCCTTTCTTCGGCGTCTATGAACGAGTTAATCATTTTGAAGCCAGCCTTTCTAACAATGCTCTGAAAATCGAATTTGACATCCTTAGTCTTGCTTATCTTTATGCACGGAGAAACAATGGCAATTCTTTTTTTAGGCTTTAAGACCATATACATTTCTCCAAGGGACTTTTCGTAAAGATCTTCAATCTTTTCAAATATCCTGTAAGCCTCACTTTCTGTCGGTTTGTTTTTTAGAGGAGGGCCCAAATACGGCTCTGTCGCGATGGCGTCAATAGAATTCCTCTGAAAATATTCGCTCAATCTTCTGGCATCGCCAGTTTTTACCTTGTCATCAATATTAAGATTCAGATTATACTCTTTGAACAACCATCTCAGGTTTTCCTTTGAACCCTCTATGCATTTTTCATCTATGTCCAGGCCGATTATATTTATTCCATTCAATACAGCTTCCTGCAATATTGTTCCTATGCCGCAAAAAGGATCTAGTAATTTATCCCCTTCCTTTGCCCCTGATAGATTGATCAGTATTTTGGCGAGCCTTGGCGGTATTGAAAAAATTGTTCTTTGCACAGGCCGTCCGATATCTCTTTTCTGGAACTCAAAAGGATTGTGTATTGCCTTGGTAACGCCTATGTAAGTTTTATTTTTCGAACAGACAACAATCTCAGCACTCTCGTTAATAAGGTTCTTTTTAATAACTTCTACGTTAGTCATTATAGGCTCTTTTCTAGAAAAACCAAAATAGTTGGCGCTAATGCCGTTTTGCTTGAGTTTTTTCTTGAAGTAACCGCCTATTAACTTGTAGGTTTCGTAGGAATCCTTTTCGGCATAAACGCTTACGCCAAACAATTTTATTTTAGGTTTGAAAACCTCTTCCATCTTTATATTTTCCAGGGCAGAGTTTAGCTCGCTCTTCAAGAAACTTGCCAGCAAAGGAGCGATCTTTAAAGTTCCTCCCAATGAGTTTATCATCTTTTCTATGTCTATGTTGCTGATGCTGGCGACAAGAAAATCCTTTGCATTTTCTAAGACCTTATATTCATAGTTTCTAGCATCAAGATAAGACAATATCTCAAATTTGGATAACCCAGGATTCTTTCCCTTAATGAATATAAAATCATTTTTTTCCATATTAGATTTAATGCGTTGACTAATTATATAATCAGCTTTAGAGTAAGAACAGCGAGACAATATAACCGGCCAGAGCCCCCGCACAAACAAAGGGCAGAGCAGGCAAGGCCATGGGCTTTCTAGTTATTATCATTGTCAAGACTATCAACGCTATCGTCGAGCCAATAACAGTTGCTATTGAGTTGAATATCGTAAACCTGTTCATGATGGAGACAGAGAACATCAGAGGTATTATTATGTCGCCCAAGCCTAGCTGGAATATATGCACTTTCTGTTTGGCATTCTTGGTTGGCACGTACTTGGCTTTTTTAAACTCGTGGGGGGCCGCGATTGTGAAGGCCATTGGTCTCTCTGTTATAGCCTTGGCCATGCTGACCATGTGCTTGGTTATGAAGACGGAGACGAAATCGTAGACAGACAGAATCATCATGAATATTATAGAAGGAACTATTCCTAATACCATTCCTAGCAAAGCTCCTACCCCAGATCCGGAAATTATGGCAGCAACATTTTGACTAAAGATGGTAGGTCTTAAGAATTTCCATATTGTTAATATTAAAGCAAATAAGAAGCTTAAAGAAAGAACAGAAAACAAAATATATCCTATAGAACCAAGAGGAGAAAGCATATACTCCATAAAATTACTCCACATATTTTGAATTGATAATGGTATTAAAAATGGAAATGTTACTGTCCAAGATGAAATAAAAATGACAAAAGCTTCCAAGCCTCTTAAAACTGATTTCTTAACTTTTATTATAAACAAAATAAATACGGTAACAACCATCATATAGGCAAAAAGAAGGAATGGCAATTCTGGACTTTCCGAACTCACGCCTGGAATCATTTCCGGTGGGCTCAGCACCCCTTCATTTATAAGCTGTATGTATTCATTGCCAATGTACAGACCTAGGATTTGGATTATTAAAAAAATCAAGATTATTACAACTATAGACTTCATGAAATAACCTTTGTATAGTTTGTTATTCTTTTTTTATAAACTTATTCTCTTCTTTTTGCATAAGGACTTACTTTTGATTCCTGGAGAATAAATCTGATAGAAGTTAAATAATCTCCAGTTGCGGCGTATGCTTTTCTTGCTTTCTCAAATGTTCTAGCCAAAAAACCCTTCAGAACTTGGTTTTTATGTAAAATAAAGTTTTCTATTGTATAGAATATTTTTATTTCTTAAGCTCAGGGAAAGTTTCTAAGATTTTACTTTGTGCTGCTGCAACATTTGCCAATTTAAGAAAATTAGGCAAATATCCTTAAACCTATGTCCTAACCACCCGATAACTTAACACATACTTTACAGAATAAAAAAACTTTTAAATAGCAGATTCTATTAATATCTTTGTCATTTAAGATTGTTCTCGACCCAACGGCTCAAGTAGCGACGAGTTGGGTCTTTCAGTTTTCTTTGATTTTATTAACAGCCCTGATTATAGGTTTATTATGCTTAACAGAGAGGAAAAGGAAGCCATAAGAGCTGTGGAATACGAATGGAAGCATTATAAAATAATTTTATTAATGCTGGTGGCCGTTCTAACTGTAGAATCTTATTTAACAGGCTTCTTTCCATTGTTCTTAGAAGGCTTGGGAAAGTACGGATACGCAGGGGGATTTGTTTCAGGCTTTCTTTATACATTCGGCATCACCACTCCGATTGCATTGGCATCATTCTTTATCTTGGCAAAGGATCTTAACATATGGATTTTAACGATCTTGGGCTCAATAGGAGGCCTGTTAAGCGAGTATTTTATCTATGATTTTGCAAAAAAAGAGGCTAGGAAAACCATCAAAATGTATAAGAATAAAAAAATAAGATTGCCTGAAGTAAAATCCGATTTCTTGAAAAAATTAAGCCCTTTGATAGCAGGATTCATACTTGCTAGCCCCATACCTGACGAATTTGCAGCAGTCTTGTTTGGCGTCGAGCAATACAGGCTGAGAGATTTCTTGATAATCACTTTTGTTTCCAAATTCATTGGAATTCTTTTCATAGTTGGCTTGGGAAGGATTTTTTAAGCTTATTAATATCTAAAATCATTAAGATAGCATGCCCAAGAGTCCCAAGGGTTCTAGGAGAGAAAGGGAATTTTTAGAATTCTTGACAAGGCAGGGTTTTGTTGTTCATCGAGTCGCTGGTTCTGGTCTGGGGCAGGAGGCCATATGCGATCTGGTTGCTGTAAAGGATGGGGAAATACAGTTTATAGAGTGCAAGTCCAGAAGAAAGGCCTATTATTCTAATTTCAATTCAGGTCAATTGAAAGAAATGATAAGGGTTGCCAATTCATGCAAGGCAAAACCAATCCTGGCTGTCAAGCTGAACTACAAGGAGTGGCAGATATTTGACTTGAACAATGGGATACCAGAAAAGGTTGAGTAATCTTTCTAGTTTAACCACCTGATTTATATACAAGAAGTTTATAAGAATATTTATGTCAATGGATAAAGATTTTGCATTGGCGCTAATAGGAGGACTGTTAGTGTTGATGACAGGAGTTGTAGAATTTTTGTACAGTGTTTCAATGATATTCTGGAACTTGAGCTATGTGGGAATATTGTTTGGCTTTTTTATGATAATAGGAGCTTTTTTAATGAAATACATGCCTCGCGGAATTAATTCAAAGGCTGTAGGAATAGAAAAAACTTCAAGATTCCCATTGGGAGGCTTTATCTGCTTGATTTGTAGCTTGGTTTCATTGACATTCCTGCAAGGATTTTTAATAGGTCCTATGTTAGGAATTGTGGCTAGCACATCCAGTTATTCTAGAATATACAAAAACAAATAATTTTCTTTTTTTATTTTCTGCCTTTTTGTATTTTGAATATCTTTTCTAATCTTTCTAAATCATCTGCTTCTTCTGGTCCCTTATCAAATCTTATTCTCAGAAGTCTCGGAAATCTCAATGCATAACCAGAAGAATATGTTGGGCTTTTCTGTATCTCCTCGTATGCAACTTCCACGACAACCTTAGGCTTTATTTTAACCTCGTTTCCTTTTTCTAATTCTATATAGGGTTTTAATGTATTAGTTAGATCCTTGAGAGTAATATCGTCTGGTAACACCTTTTTCTCCTTGACTCCGGTTCCCATCATGCCGCATTCAAGAAAAGCTCCTGTATTAGGGTCTCTGCAAGCTAAAATATATGATCCTAACCAACCAGCTCTTCTTCCAGTGCCCCAAACCGCTCCCTTTATCACCAAGTCCAATGATTCGAGCACAGGTTTTACTTTCAGCCAACCGCCTGCAACCCTTCTTCCAGGCTGGTATTTTGCTTCTAGGTTCTTGACTATCAAGCCTTCATGTCCTGCTTCTAAAGCCTCTTTATAGAACTTTTCAGCCTTTTTCAAGTCCTTTGTCACCATTTGTTTTGCCAACTGAATCTTTCCGGGTATTTCTTTTACATTACTAGCCAATATTTCCCTTCTTTCTTTCAGAGTGAGATCAAAAAGGGCTTTTCCATTCAGGCAAATGATATCGAATAAGTTTAACTCTATGGGGATTCCTTTGGCAGTCTCTCCTATGTCATACTTTCTCTTTATCCTCTGCGACAGCATCTGGAAAGGCAGGGGCTTGCCAGTTTTTTTATCAATGGCTAGGCCTTCTCCGTCCACTATGCATTCTCTGGCCTTCAAACCTTTTTTGCATGTTTCGACGACATCTGGAAATGCCTTGGTTATGTTTTCCAATCTCCTTGTAAATATTATTATTTTTTCATCTTTCTTGTGTATCGAGAACCGCGCTCCGTCATACTTGTACTCCAAGGCAACCTTTTCAAAAGAGTTCACGGCATCTTCCAAAGAAGGGGCTTTTTCTGCAAGTGCGACCATGATAGGCCTTCCTATTTCTATTTTAACATTTTCCAGTCCCTTTTCTCCTTTCTCTTTTGCTATCTTTGCTATTTCTCCATAATCAGGATTCAAGAACCAGGCATCCTCAACAACAGTTGGAGAAACATTGAAAGCCTCTGCTATCGCGTCTCTGATTAATCCTTCTGCCACACCGACTCTTAGTTGTGCGATAATAGTCCTTACAACATACTTTGCTTCTTTTGATTTTGCCTGCGCTAATAATTCTGCAATAAGGCTCATCTTCCTGTCCTGCGAGCCTCCGCCAGCTTGTTTTGCTATTAATCGCAGGTTGTCAAAAACTTTTTCAGTGCTCAGCTCTTTCATTCCAAGAGTCGTTTGCTTTTTTGATTTGGAAAGTATCTCTGCCACCAATCCAAGATCTCCTGTTTTCTTAAATCCCTTTACGATTTCTTTTTCATTTATGCCATAAGCCTTTGCAATTGATTTTGTCATTAATTGGTTTGCCACTCCCAACTCTTCTTCGCTCCATGCAGGAAAAACACTACCGTTCAACAAGAGAACAATCTTTGGCAGCAATTCCGTGGATGCCTCTTTCAAAAGATCAGCAATTATATGGGTCTTATCCAATTTACCAGAAGTGCTCTCCAGCTTTTCATAAATTTCAGCCAGTATAGAGTATTTCATAATAAAGAATTGGTTCTTAACATATAAACTTTTTAATCTTATAATCTAATTATCTTTATGCCTTTTAAGACAATTGCCAAGTTTGGTAAAAAGAAAAACCAGGTAGAGGTCCCGACTGAGACAGAGATTAAAATCCCTGCTTTAATGGAGGAGAAGCTGAACTTGTTCGAGTCAGTTGACAATGTGATTAAGAATAGGCGATCTAGTAGAAGCTATAATAAAAGAGAAGTTGATATGGAATTGATATTGAAAGTTCTTGAAGCAGGCAGATACGCACCTTCTGCAGGAAACTATCAGCCTTGGGAATTCATTGTTGTAAGAAATCCTGAAATAAGAAAATACTTGGTTGAGGCTTGTTATAACCAGAATTGGATGCTGGATGCTCCTGTCTTCATCGTTGTCTGCACTAACTCTAGGCTTGCAGGAGCAATTTATGGAGAAAGGGGTTTGAAGCTGTATGGCGTACAGGGAACTGCTGCCGCAATCGAAAACATGCTTTTAATGGCTGAATCCTTGGGCTTGGCGAGTTGTTGGGTTGGAACATTATCGGAAATGGCAGTTGGTAGACTCTTAGAGTGTCCAGAGTATGTAAGGCCTTGCGCAGTAATAACCTTGGGCTATTCTTCATTTAAGGTCAAGACTCCGCCTAGACAAGATACTCAAGAATTTGTTCATATTGAAAAGTTTGGAAACACCTTGTTGATGGAGAAGGTTAAAAGGGAGAAGAAGCCAACTTATATGAAGTTCAAAGGTTAAGGACACTCACAAAGTTTTTTACAGTTTGCTTCTGCTCCGGATCCGCTAACTTGAAAATAACAAGCACATAAAGATGCTAGATTGTCACCATCAGCAGGAGGAGAAGGATTACAAGAATCTCCCCATGTCCATCCACTTCCAGTTTCTAACGTTCCTACGCTTCCATCTTGGTCGGCATCAAAATCATTTAGGACAATGCTGTTCGTGCTCTTTGCACAATTGAAGTTATTATATAATAATAAACAAGCATTGCTTAGAGCTGTTTGCGCAGTTATTACATTCTGCGGAAGCTTTATGCCTGTGGTAAAAAGAAGTATTATTGAGATTAAAACAATTACCGCTAAAACAATTATTATTAGTGCATTTATCGGAAGTTCTAATCCTTTCATAATATTATTTAGAATAAGTTATATAAAAATAAAAAAGAAAAAGGGAAAGGGAAGTCAGTTGTTCTTGGAATAAAAAATTAAAAAGAAGGGAATGTCTTCCCTTGCTTCTTTTATATCCCTGAGTTTTCTCATAGGATTACCTTAGTATTATCGGTATTCCCAATTCGCTTTCCGCAGTCCTTATTGTCTCGTCCCTCTGAACAGGCCCTAATATGTAAGGCGACTTGACGCCTGTGACAATTGCAATGACCTGGACTTTTCCTGCGTACTCTGGTATAACTCTTGCTCCCCAGATAACCTGAGCGTCTGAAGACAATCTCTTTGATATCAGTTCTCCGGCTTCGTTTATTTCAGCCAATGTGCAGTCTGGTCCGCAAACTATGTGTATCAATGCTCCCAAAGCTCCTGTGTAGTCTACTTCTAACAACGGGTGATTCAAAGCTTTTAGAACAGCGTCTTTTATTCTTGAGGACGAGTCGCTTTCTCCAACGCATATTGCTGATACTCCGCCGCACTTCATTATTGTCTTTACGTCTGCAAAATCTAGGTTTACGAGGGATGGTACGGTTATTGTTTCTGTTATGCCTTTTATCATCATTGATATCAATTCGTCTGCCAAAGCAAACGCCTGAGCCAAGGGCATTGAACCTGCGTATTCCAACAATTTCTGGTTCTCTATTACTACTACGGTATCGGTTACCTGTCTCAATCTTGCCAAACCATCTTCAGCCTTTTGTATTCTTGTTCCTTCCATCTTGAATGGCATGGTAACTGCTCCGACAACAATTGCTCCCAAGCTCTTTGCAATTTCTGCAATGACTGGTGCTGCTCCTGTTCCTGTTCCTCCTCCCATTCCAGCTGTTACAAATACTAGGTCTGCCCCCTCTATCAATTGCTTAACTTGCGTTCTCTGCTCTATGGCTGCTTTTTCTCCGACTTGGGGATAACCTCCGCATCCTAGTCCTTTTGTTGTGTCCTTTCCTATGAGAAGTTTCTTGTGAGCCTTTGTTATAGACAAGTGCTTTGCATCAGTGTTTAATGCAATTATGTCTGCGCCTGATGCCCCTAATTCTGCTAGTCTTGAAATTGTGTTGCAGCCCCCTCCTCCGCATCCTATAACCATTATTTTTGCTTTGTGCATCTGAATGTCGAATTCTTCCGAAGCTCTAGCCTCCCAGTCGATTCTTTCTGCTTCTTCTATCCTTCCCTGAGTTCCTGGTGCTGTAGCGAATTTTTTATCAGAGCCGAATGCTCTATTAAAAGCGGATTGAACTATGCTATCCATTTTATTCACCTCAAATTTCTTTAACAGTGTATGCCTCAACATACTTTTTAGCTATTAAGGATCATGTATGTGCCTTGCACATGTTTTTTAGGACATATATGTTGTGAAGGCGAAATGTTTTTTAAACACCTCGCTGTAATCATACTTCAGAGAAATAGACCTTACGGTAATGCGTAATTGTTTTGCGTGGTTACGTTGCCCAACGTAACAAGTTGATGTTAATAATTGCCCAATTATTAACTAGTGAGTAATTTATCTTTTCTTCGTTGGACTTATAAACATATCTGTAGAGAGAAATAACTGTTAAGATATCGAGTGATGAGAGGATGAATATAAAAGATTGATTGATTTTCTCATTTATTTATAAATTCTGACTATTCGCGATGAAAAAGAAATATTCCTTCTGGTGCTGGCGGTATTCCTTCAGATTTTACTTTAGATTCAGGTTCTTGATTTCCAAGATATTTTCCATGCATAACTATTCCAATTTCAAAAGGTTTTCCCCTTTCATAACTGTGTTTTGCATCTGCAAGGCATCCAACACAATAATTCATTACTTCTTTGTTCGGGTATGTTTTTGATTCTCCTTTTCTAGAAGGTCCTAAAGCACATTCTCTGCAAGCTCTTTCTTGGACCAAACCGAAATCATTATCTTTGCTAGGCACGACTTTAACATTTATAATTTTACTTAGGTCAACTTCAAGCATCTTATCACTCTTTAAAGAGGGTAATAAAGCTATTTAAACTTTACGGTAAACGACGTATACGTTAGAAATCAAATCACCCAATTAATTTTATAAAGATGGAAAATGTAACTCTTCTTAATGCCCAAGTAGCTCAAATTTCTTAAGTCGAGGCTTAGGAAAGGGCAACGGAAGAGCGACTGCCTGTTATCATTTGGCAGAAAGCAGTAGGTTGTAGGTTCGAATCCTATCTTGGGCGCATTAGTCTGTTTAAGAAACAAAAATGCTCTTTTACCATCCATGTTTCTTTTTTAAATTTTTAGGGCTTATGTCTATCCCATCTTCTTTATCATAAGCCTCTGTTAGAATAATAGGTATGATGCCTTGTTGCGTGGCAATGCGTGCATAAACGTCTGAAAAACCTTTATTAGCTGAATCAACTAAGACTGTATTTTCACTACCGCATATTTTTTCCATTGGAGAATCTGGTGTTCCTACGAATGGGTAAACTATCGCACCTACTTTTTTTGACTTTTCGCAACAGCTTAACATAAATGATTGTTTCCCTTTTAGTGCAGGTGAATAAAAGTCTTGCATTGCACCAGATTTTGATATAGGAAAAACAACATCGCCGACTCTCGGGTCAGGAGCATTTTCACCGCCTTGAAGAAGATATGCTTGACCTTCTGCAAGCTGTTTAACTTGACCCATTCTTTTTATAAAAAATCTGGCTGCTTCTTTTCCTCCTTTTCTTCCAGCAGCAAATACATGACAACGTCTTCTAAGACTGTATATCATATTTTCGCATGTTTGAGATTCTGACCATTCATATATTTTTCTAAATGCTGTTGGTATTCTCTCATCTATAAATTCATAAAATCTGTCAGTTCCTTGATCTTCCTTTAAGGTTTGACATGCAGCTTGAGAAAACCAAAGAATTTCATGTTCTCCTACATCTCTCATCATACCAAATTCACGATAGTTTTTTGAATCAAGATTTTCAGAACCTTTTAACTCTACAACTATTCCATTATTCTCTTTAGTTATTTTACCTGCTCTAGAATTAGGATTTTGTGTTAAAAGCAGAATTTTCCATTTGTCGCTTTTACTTTGTTGAAGATAAGAAGTTAACTGTTCTAAAGGATCTATAGTATCGTCAGTTTCTCCACTGCTTGAAGCAAAAATAGCTGTCAATTTTCTATTAACTTTTTCATACTTCGGGGCAGCTAAGTCAAAAGTGTCTCCAGGAAAACCAACATCATCATAACCATCATATGTTTTATCATCGCTATTTCTTGCAAATTCTCCAAAGGGAATGCTTAAAGCACGTTCTGCTCTACCGGAACTAACTCCTATCCAACCGTCTGCCTCTCTTAATGCTTCAAGTGCTTCTTCAACCTGTTGCCTATCAGTTCCTCTTAATCCTTGGAAAGATCTATCAAGATAACCAATTTTCTCAGCAGCAGGCATATTAATCAAGTGCTAAAGATTATAATGTGAAAAGATAAATGCTTTTCGCATGAACAGAATTTTTCTCAAAAATAAGATTAAATTTATTATCCTAAAATTTACCCGCATAGTTTTAAATACCTCTTAGGAACATATTATCGGTAGGTGAAACAAATGGGTGGACGTCAAAACTTGGGAAAAAGAATTTTATGAAGTTCCAGATTTTCTTAGTTTCACTGCTCTTCTAGACGATAGAGGTAGAATAACAATACCCGCTTCTGTTAGAAAAAAATTAAAGATCAAGCCGTTCTCAATGGTTCCAGTTACAGTTAAAGCTTTAAAAATTAAAACAAAGAAATAAGGATAGTGATAAAATGGATTTTATTCATGTTATTGATGTGTTGGCAGGAAAATTGACTGGGAAGGAAGTTTCACTTAGAGGATGGATTTATAGAAAAAGAGAACAAAAAGATATAATATTTCTAGTTTTAAGAGACTCGACAGGGATAATACAACTGGCTTGTAAAGGAATTGAGGAGGCTTCCAAAGCGACCATAGAATCTTCAATTGAAGTAACAGGAACTGTAAAAGAAGATAAAAGAGCACCTGGTGGTTTTGAAATTCAAGTAAAAGAATTAAAAATAATTGGTCTGGCTGAAACATTTCCCATATCAAAAGACTTGAGCGATGAATTCACAAGAGACATAAGGCATTTGTGGATAAGGTCTCAGAGATTGACAAAAATATTAAAGGTAAGAAGTGAGGTCATCAGGGCAATCCATGATTTTTATAGGGAAAGAGGATTTTACGAGGTCCAGGCACCCATTTTCACGGGCTGCGCTTGCGAAGGCGGCTCTACGTTGTTTGAGGTAAAATATTTTGGCGACAAAGCTTTCTTGTCTCAATCTTGGCAGCTATATGCCGAGGCAATAATACAGTCTTTAGAAAAAATATACACGATTGCTCCCAGCTTTAGGGCTGAAAAGTCGAGAACTAAGAGACACCTAACAGAATACTGGCACCAGGAGATGGAGGCTGCTTGGATGGGCCACGACGAGCTAATGGGATTCGAAGAAGACATGATTCTCCATATTGTTGACTATGTCCTGAAGCATTGTGAAAAAGAGTTGAAAGAATTGGGAAGAGACTTGACAGAATTAAGGGAATTGAAAAAACCATTCCTAAGAATAACCTACAAAGAAGCAGTGGAAAAGATCGGAAAGAAATGGGGCGACGAGATAACAGACAAGGAAGAAAAAGAATTGTTGGAAAAATTAGGCGATAAGCCTGTGTTCCTCACTTCATTTCCGAGGGACATGAAAGCGTTCTATATGAGGCCTGACCCTAAGGAACCGAAAGTCGTTCTAGCATCCGATCTGCTCGTTCCCGGAGTCGGAGAAATAATCGGAGGGAGCGAGAGAATTTACGATATGAAAGAGCTTTTGGAATCAATGAAAATATACAGTCTGGATAAAAAATATTATGAGTGGTATATTGACCTGAGAAGATACGGCACAGTCCCTCACTCTGGTTTCGGCATGGGAGTCGAAAGGTTGGTCATGTGGATCACAGGAGCAGAGCACATAATGGACACAATACCGTTTCCAAGAACGATGAATAGAGTTTATCCTTAAGATTCATAAGCCCTTCTTCCAGGTAAATCTCTCTTTATCAATTCGGCAACGTCTTTTCTCATCCCTGGAGGATAGCCGTTTGGAAAGTCTAAGCAACCGGTGCACAATTTGAATTTGTTCTGAGTTATAACGTTATGAAGAATTTCTATGCTTCCATAAGCAAGAGAATCTGCTCCAATTTCCTTTGCTATTTCTTCCCAGTCTTTTAATTTGCCATCTTTATCAAGCGCTATAAATTCTTTTTTGCTTTTCATATCTATTCCAAGATAACAAGGAGCGATTATTGGTGGGCAGCCTATTCTAACATGAATTTCTTTAGCTCCAGCGGCTCTAAGTTTCTTGATTATATTTCTCATGTTTGTTCCTCTTATGAGGCTGTCGTCAGTGACTATTATTCTCTTTCCTATAACGGCTACTTCTATTGCTGAAACCAATTCGTTTGCCATTTCATCCCTTTTTTCTTGCGTTTGAAGTATAAATGTCCTCATGGTATCATCTTTCATCAATCCTTCCTCTATTGGAATTCCACTCTCTTTGGAATAACCGATTGCATATCTTCTTCCTGACTCTGGAACAGGGACTACTATGTCAGCATCAACTGGAAAATTTCTTGCCAGTTGTTTGCCGATTTCAACTCTAACCTCGTGAACAGATCTTTTTTCTATATCAGAATCCGGCTTGGAGAAGTATATCCACTCAAACATGCAGTGATGGGCTGGGACATCGAAGAATTTTTTTATGATAGGTTCTTTTTCCATATCGATTATCAGGACTGAACCGCCTGGAACATCCATAACGTATTCTCCCCCAAGCTTTTTGATAACTCTTGATTCTGACGCTAAATACCAAGTTTTTATACCGTCTTTAACCTTCTTTCCAAGAACTAAAGGCCTGACTTTATAAGGATCAGTAACCGCAAACAAGTATGGTTTGGTTTTATTCATTGTCAAGAAAATAGCAGAGTAACTGCCTTTGATTTTTCTCATTAATTTTTCTCCGGCAATAAAAATACTCTCTTCATTTATTTTTTTATCGTCAAGATCTTCAGCAACTGATAAAAGTAAACTTTGCACATCGCATTCTGTTCTCGGCTTTCTGGACAAATTGCTCATAATTTCGCACATGTTATAAACATTTCCATTATGGGTTGCTGCAACAAAGGGGGTTATTATGTACTCAGGTTGGGCATTGTGCTTTAAATCCGTAGGCGTGTCCCCGCCAGCAGTAGAATACCTCGTATGCCCGATTCCAATGTTGCCAGGATAATTTTTTATCTCCTCTTCTTTCATTAAATTTCTAACCAAGCCGGCATTTTTTACACTAAATATGTTTCCTTTGTCAAATATTATTATTCCTGAGGAAGATTGACCTCTGTGTTGTAGAAGTTTCAGCCCTCTAATAAGTTCTTCTATGACGTCAGTTTGTGAGAAAATACCAACAATGCCGCAATCCATGATAAAATTATAAAAAACAAATATTTAAACTAATTATAATAATTTATTTCTGTGAAGAATGTTTTGATTGTGGGTTCTGGCGGAAGAGAGCATGCTCTAGTTTGGAAATTGAAGCAGAGTCATCATGTAGGTAACGTGTTTTGCAGTCCTGGCAATGCTGGCATAGCACAGATTGCTAGGACGATTGATATAAAATCAGAAGACATAAGCAGTCTTGTGGAATTTGCCCAGAAAAATAAGATAGACATGACTATCGTCGGGCCTGAGGTTCCTCTTGTTATGGGAATAGTCGACGAGTTTGAAAAAAGGAGCCTGAAAATATTCGGTCCAAGCAGGCTAGCTGCTCAGCTTGAGGGTAGCAAGGTTTTTAGTAAACAATTTATGAGAAAAAATAGAATACCTACAGCTGATTTTAAGATATTTAATGACGTCGAAGAAGCTAAAGATTATGTAAGTAATAAAAATGCACCGTTGGTTGTGAAGGCAGATGGTTTGGCGGCAGGTAAAGGCGTTATAGTTTGTAAAAATAATAAAGAAGCTCTTGATGCTATTGATAAAATAATGGTTGAAAAAAAATTTGGATACTCAGGGAATAAAATTGTCATTGAAGACTTTCTCAAAGGCGAGGAAGTTTCTATATTAGCAATATCAGATGGAAAAAACTTTGTAACGCTTTTGCCGTCCCAAGATCATAAACGAATATTTGACAATGATAAAGGCCCGAACACAGGTGGAATGGGCGCTTATGCTCCTACTCCTATTATAAATGACGAGCTGAATGAAAAAATAGAAAAAGAAATTATCGAACCTACGATAAATGGTATGATTAAAAATAAAACTCCTTTCAAGGGTTGCTTGTATCTGGGTCTGATGATTACTGATGAAGGACCTAAGGTTCTTGAATACAACTGTAGATTCGGTGATCCTGAAATACAGCCTGTCTTATCTATGCTTGAGACAGATTTATATGAAATTTTACAAGCCTCCATTGATGGTAATGTGGATTCAATAGAAATCTTAAACAAGAATGGGGCAGCTTGTTGTGTAGTAATGGCATCAGGAGGATATCCTGGTGAATATGAAAAAGGAAAAGTGATATATGGTTTAGAAAAAGTTCCCAAAGACATTATTGTTTTTCATGCAGGTACTGCTCTTAAGGATGGAAGAATAGTAACATCTGGCGGCAGAGTTTTGGGTGTTACAGGAATCGGCAAGAATATAAAATCTGCTATAGATACCACTTACAGTGGTGTCAGAAACATAACATGGGACAAAGAATATCACAGAAATGATATAGGCCAAAAAGCAATAAAAACTAGGCGAACAGGTCTCTGAGACCGATTTGATGCGGTCCAAGTTTTCCTCCGTAGTTTCCTGCCGATATTTTTTTTACGCCATCAACATCTAGAGCCGCAAGTATGCCTTCTCTCATCGCATTCTTCACAGAAGTAATATCCACGCCGTCTATAACTATTTCCGGTATTGAATTTATGCCATCTGGAACTTTTGAGTTAGGTATCTTATTCTTTAGTGTCGGACAATACTCATAGTTTGTAGCCGGACCTACTGGTTCATAATTTTCAGCAGAGGAACCGGAGGGACAAGAATAAAAAGGCATTATGACACCTTCAACGCTCTGTATGGCTCTGACAGCTGCGTTTCCAGCAATTCTACCTGTTTGGTAATTATCAGACATAATCCAGAAATTTGCACCTGACACTCCAAGTCCTAATCCTAAGGTTTTATCGATTTTAAAATCGAAACCGCTCATTAATGGAACACTTATTACTCCTCTTTCATACTCTTCTAGAAAAGTCTCATGACCTCTTCCACATCTACCAACTCTCTCTTCAGTATCTATCACATGAATACTGTCTCCTAGCCTCATATAATTAAAAACTCTTGCTGTCCCGCCAGAAACGGATAGTATGTCCTGTCTTATTCTTATCGACATCTCTCTAAAGAATTTTTTTGCTTGCTCTTCCAAGGATTTATTTTGATCAAACATACCCCAGTACTGGATGACGACGCCGTCTCTTCTATCTGGAGTTCTTTCTTTTGGTAGCCATCTTTCTATTCCGGCTTCAAGCCTACCTACCACAGTTGAAGGCGTGGCTGTTGCTCGGTAAGCAGCGCACCTGAGAGGATCAAACTCTATCAATGGGCTGTTTGTGTCTTCTTCAGTCACTCCTCTCTCGGCCGTTACGAGGATTCTAGAATAGATGCCATCAAAAGCCTCGGCATAAGCTTTGTCTTCGATTTTTTCCATGAGCGTTTTTCCGACATGAACCATATTTTCAGATAGGATTTAAAACATTTAAGTCTATCCCAGAGAACCTATTTCCTTACCTCTAACTATTTTCCTAAAATGTTTGCTTATTTTTATTCTTTCATCCAAGTCTTTTCCATCTTCCAGATCAAAAACAAATGGAAATTTCATTAACTTTGAAGGATAGGCTTTCTTAAATTCTAAAAATATTTTTTCTGACAGTACCTTGTTTTTTACAGCTTCCTCAAGAGATTTAATATTCCAATTCTTTATTATCGATTTTAAAGTTTTCATACCATTATTCTCGAATATGTTTGCTAAAACTGCGGTTGTTATACAGTTATCTGAAACAATAGCAACATTCGAGTGATGCATTGCATAATCATTGCCATTAAAGCACAAAGCCAAACCTCCGGTCTTTTTGGTTTCTTCTAGCATGATGATATCTGTTATGCTATCACCTATTGTAACTGACTCTGATAGTTTTTTACTCTTGAGAAACCTCAAGACAGCCTCGTATTTTCTTGAGCCACCGATTGGTTTAATCTCTTTCAAAACATTACTGAAACTTGTCTGAGGCAATAACTCAAAAAAGAAATGATCTAATCTTTTAACAGCTTCTATCTGTTCCTTATTAAGATCACTTTCTTTGCTGTTAGGTCCTATATTCAATCTCGGTAAGTTTGCAATTATTCCTACCCATTGTTTCACCAATTCCTTGTCTTTTTCGTCTACAGAATTTACGTATTCATCTATGGGAAAGTGTGTACCATAAGTGTTTTGTTTTGAAATGCTTACCATTTTTGCAGTGTAATCAATATACTGTCTATAGCTTGTGCTAATCACATTGAATTCATGAAACTTCTTCAATAAAGCAATAGATTTTTCTGCACCGTCAATGAAGTTTGCATTTTTCTTTGCTACGTCTGTTAAATCCTTCTCCTTTATCTCGAATGCAATCAAGATAGGAGCTATCAAGCCCAACGTGTCTCCAGGTTCGTATTTTCTACCATATCCCATGCCCTTAACAACATAGAATCTCCAGTCGTCATACTCACTTATCCCATCGAAAACTCTTCCACCTATGTTCGGAATCGCATATTCAACCATTGACCTCGCATGATCAGCCGTTACCCAAGGGCCTTCCCAATCAGAATTTATCATAAAGTTAATTTTCAATTTCAAGATATTTAAAAGCTATAAATAAATTACTTAATGGGCCCATAGCTCAACTTGGATAGAGCGGCAGGCTTCGGCTGTTTTAGAAGAAACCTGTTGATTGGAGTTCAAATCTCCATGGGCCCGTTCTTAAATGATTATGTGCAGGGAGCCTGCTTTAAACCGACGGAGGAACTAATCCATAAAATTTATTAAACGCGCATTTAAAAATTCATTTGATACATCACCATGAACCACCGGCGCCACCCCCTCCACTTCCACCCCCGCCAAATCCTCCTCCTCCGCCTCCGCCAAAACCACCGCCGCCATGGAATCCTCCAATAAAGAACCAGAAATTACTCCTTTTCTTTTTCTTTGTTTTCTTGCCGCATTTTGGACACTCGCAAACAAGATATCCATCTTTATCATAATGGCATTTCATTCTTGCTCCGCAATTAGGGCACCTTTCAGCAAAAATTAAACCTGAAAATATTATAATAAGAGGGAGCAAGGCGAAGGAAGCAAATAAAATTAATATTACTATAGTAAATACGTCACCCTCCGTATTAGAAGTTTGTTCAGAAATAAAAGAGTCATCCCCGCTGTTTTGAATAATTTTGTTTACTGCGTCAACTGCATAATACAAGCCATTTGCATAGTCGCCTTCCTTGAAATAAGTGGTTAGATATGCTCTTCCGATCCTTCCCGCCTTGGCATCGTTAATGATTGGCTCTAGTCCATAACCTACTTCAAATCTCCACTTCCTGTCTTGAATAGCAGCAACTATCAACAAGCCATTGTCCTTGTCCTTCTTGCCGATGCCATTTTTCTCAAATGCCTTTACAGCGTACTCCTCTATAGTCATGGGTTGAGTTGTGTTAACCGTTAGGACGGCTATTTCCACTGTCCAGTTTTTCTCGATTTCCGCGCATAAGCTATCGATCCTGCTTTCATCCGAAGTTGATAAAACATCAGCGTAATCGTTTACATACTTCTTCAAAGTAGGAATCTCTTGGGCATGGCCTATGCTTACAAATAAAAGAAAAACTAGGAAAGCTATGAAAAAAACTTTTTTCATTAAAAACACTAAGCTGTTAAGTTAACCTTTGGGACTATTTCTGATCCTGGTGCCGCTTGGAAGTATGTTCTTTCCTTGAAACCGAAGGCATTAGCGAGAATGTTTGACGGGAATACTTTTGTTGCTGTATTATAATCCCTTACCATGTCATTGTATCTGGACCTTTCAACTGCAATCCTGTTCTCAGTTCCAGCCAGCTCATCCATTAGAGAAGATACAGCTTGTATTGATTTCAAGTCCGGATAATTTTCATAAACTACTAAGAGCCTTCCTAAAGCAGAGTCTAAAGCATTGCCATAATTTACCTTGTCCTCTACTGTTGCTGAAGACATCCACCTTGATCTCAATGACGTTATGTCCTCAAGCAGGGACTTTTCAAACTGCATATAGCCTTTCGCCGTGCTAACTAGGTTAGGTATAAGATCAATCCTTCTCTGGTATTGAACCTCGACTTTCGACCACTGGCTGTCTATGTTTTGAGACAAGACAACAAAGTTGTTGTAGGAGCCCCACAGCCATATTATCAATATTACCGCTATGGCTAATGCCCAAACCCAAGGTCTTAGGTATAGTGGTTTATTTTCTTTGGCCATATTCTATATTTTACTGCAAAGCTTAAAAAGTTTGTTCAGGATGAATAATTATATTTAAGGTCCGTTTACAATATAGTATGCAATGGCACACGATGGATGTAAAGGACGTAATGAAAAATCTCGAGACCGGTGAAAAAGGCTTGGGTCATGAAGAGGCTGACCTGAGATTAAAGGAATATGGCCTTAACAAGATTTCTACAAAAAGAAGAAGAACAAGTATAATAATTTTTTTAGAACAATTCAAAAGTTTTCTGGTTCTTTTACTTGTTTTTGCAGTGATATTATCTATTTTTTTAAGATTGTACACTGATGCAATTGCTATAGGGATCATAATAATCATGAATGCTTTGCTTGGTTTTTACCAAGAGCATAAAGCAGAAAAAGCCATAGAGGCCCTAGAAAAAATGATTGTTTCTAGGGTAACAGTTATAAGAGAAGGAGAACATCATGAAATTTCAACAGATAATATTGTTCCGGGTGACATAGTTCTTTTAGAAGAGGGTAACAGGATTCCTGCAGATATAAGGTTGATGGAAGTCTCAAATCTTAAAGTTGATGAATCGATGTTAACAGGAGAATCTGTTCCGATTTTAAAAGATGTAAAAATATTAGAAGACTTGCAAATGCCTGAAAGGAAAAATATGGTTTTTATGGGCACTTTGGTTAGCTATGGGAGAGGGAAAGGCATCGTTGTTTCAACAGGAATGACAACTGAAATGGGTAAGATAGCAGGTTTGGTCCAAGAAAAAGAAGAGGAAACCCCTCTACAGAAAAAACTTCAAGCTTTTGGAAAAAATCTAGGCATTATTGTAATTTTCATCGCTTTTATAATATTTCTTGTGGGAATCTTAAGAAAAGAAGATCCTTTCAGCATGTTTTTAACTGCTTTGAGTTTAGCCATATCTGCCGTTCCTGAAGGCCTGCCTGCTGTTGTTACATTAACGCTCGCCATAGGAACCCAAAAAATGCTCAAGAGAAATTGTGCTATAAAAAGACTTGCCGCCGTGGAATCATTAGGCTCAGTGACAGTAATATGCGCAGACAAGACAGGGACCATGACAACAAATGAAATGACCGTAAAAGAAATTTGGATCCCGGATAAACTTATAGAAGTTACCGGAGTTGGTTTCGAACCAAAAGGAGATTTCTTAATAAATGATAAGAAAATAAATCCTCTGTCAGGAGATTTAAAATTGCTTTTGGAAATAGCATATTTGTGCAATGACTCAATTCTTAAAAAAGAGGTAGGTTGGAAAATAATTGGAGACCCCACCGAGGGAGCCTTGAAGGTTTTAGCAAGAAAAGCGGAAATTAAAGCAGAATGTTCTAGAGAAAAAGAAATACCGTTTTCGTCAGAGAGAAAAATAATGACAACAATTTACAAGAAAAATAAAAATTACATAGCTTATTCAAAGGGTGCTCCTGAAGAAACTTTAAAAATATGCAACAGAATTGGTAATAAAATTCTTGAAAAGAGAGATAAGGAGAAAATAATAAAAATTGTTCATCAAATGGCTTCTAAAGGCCTGAGAATCTTAGCCTTTTCATACAAAGAGTTAAAGGAGGATTATAAAATTGATTCCGTTGAAAAAAATATGATATTTGTTGGTCTAGCTGCTATGATAGATCCCCCAAGAAAAGAAACCAAAGAAGCTGTTAACCTATGCATGCAAGCAGGAATCAAAGTAATAATGCTAACAGGAGATCATAGAATTACTGCAAAAGCCATAGCATCTGAAATTGGTTTGTACGGAAAGGCAATTACAGGCGAAGAACTAGATAATATCAGTGATGAAGAACTTGAAAAAATTGTTGATGAGGTTTCTATATTCGCCAGAGTTTCTCCACAGCATAAGTTAAGAATAGTTGATGTATTGAAAAAGAAAGGACATATAGTCGCTGTTACAGGCGATGGTGTAAATGATGCACCAGCTCTGAAAAGAGCTGAGATAGGAATTGCAATGGGATTAAAAGGATCTGATGTTGCAAAAGAGGCTGCTGACATGATACTTCTAGATGATAATTTTTCTACAATTGTTTTTGCTGTTAAAGAGGGAAGAAGAGTTTATGATAATATAAAGAAATTTATAAGATTTTTATTGTCATCAAATATTGGAGAGATGTTTTTGGTTATTGCTGTAATGATTTTAGGTGTCATCTCAGGCTTTCCTTTGCCAATACCTCTTTTACCCATTCAAATATTATGGATAAATCTTATATCTGATAGTTTTCCAGCTCTAAGCTTGGGTGTCGAATCTGCAGAAAAAAATATAATGAAAAGAAAACCAAGGGATCCCAAAGAATCAATGCTGCATTCGTCTTTGTTATTTATTCTATTTACAGGTTTTTTGGCATTTTTAGCAAGTTTATGCGTACTTTTTTGGGAACTTTATGATGGTTTTAATGCGGGTTTGGATATCAATTATATAGAACAGAAAGCAAGAACAATGGCATTTACAACCATGATGTTCTTTGAACTGTTTTTTGTTCTGAATTGCAGGTCTGAGAAAAAATCTGTTTTTTCAAACAATCCTTTAACAAATAAGAAATTAGTCATCTCAATTATAGTTTCCATTGTTCTGCAGTTTTTCATAATCTACGTTCCTTTTCTGCAAGCCATTTTCGGAACAGTGCCGCTGGGTTTTTGGGACTGGATAAAAATATTTATCTTCTCTGGCCTCGGGTTCTTTGTATTTCCGCAAATATTCATGAGAAAAACCATTCACTCCATCGATTACACCAAATAGCCTGGTAAAACGAAAAGTTTAAAAAGAGTAGCAAGTTTATTTATATATTGCCATAATTTTGGCGTTGGTTTTGATTGGCGTTAGCCTTGGGTGAAAAACCATTTCAATTGTGGCTTAAAATGAAGTCAAGATTTTTTTTGGCTGATGTAGTAATGATAATCTTATAAAAGTATGGGAGACTAGTGTGTAATACGTTCAATTCCGGTTGATCCTGCCGGAGGTCACCGTTATCAGGTTTCGACTTAGCCATGCGAGGCGTGAGTCATCTGGACTCGCCGAACTGCTCAGTAACACGTAGTTAACCTAACCTCAAGTGGAGGATAATCTCGCGAAAGTGAGGCTAATACTCCATAGCTGTTGAATGCTGGAATGCTTTAACAATCAAAGCCTCGGCGCTTGAGGATGGGACTGCGACCTATCATGGTAGTTGTGAGTATAAAATACTCACAAGCCCGTAACGGGTAGGGGCCATGAGAGTGGAAGCCTCGAGATGCCTTCTGAGACATGAAGGCAGGTCCTACGGGACGCAGCAGGTACGAAAACTTTCCAATAGCTTAACGGCTGAGAGGGGAAGCCTGAGTGAATACGTTTTACGTATTCTTTTGCTTTGCTTAAACAGCAAGGCGAATAAGTGGTGGGTAAGACGGGTGGCAGCCGCCGCGGTAATACCCGCGCCACAAATGGTGACCACGATTATTTGGTCTAAAGCGTCCGTAGCCGGTTCAACAAGTTCTTGGTTAAATCCAACAGTTGACTGTTGGCTTGCTGAGAATACTGTTGGACTTGGGATTGGGAAAGGAGAAAGGTATTCCACGTGTAGGGGTTAAATCCTTTAATCCGTGGAAGACCCCCGGTGGCGAAGGCGTTTCTCTGGAACAAGTCCGACGGTGAGGGACGAAAGCTAGGGGAGCAAATGGGATTAGATACCCCAGTAGTCCTAGCTGTAAACGATGTCCGTTTGATGTTGCAAACTCTACGGGAGTTTGCAGTGTCGGAGCGTAGGTGTTAAACGGACCACCTGGGGAGTACGGCCGCAAGGTTGAAACTTAAGGGAATTGGCGGGAGAGCACACAAGGGGTGGAGGCTGCGGTTTAATCGGATTCAACGCCGAACACAGGTACAAGGTTTATGAACCTCAGACTCTATATGCACCTCATGAACAAAAAAGAAATATCAGAATGCATAGGGCTATATTTAGGCGACGGTCTAAGATCAATGAAAGGCTCCTCTGGATACAGAATTTCATTTACAAACAACGATTTAGGTCTGATTCTAAAAATGAAAAGATTTTTCAATTGGTTGGGAATTCCAAATTCAAGAATTCATGCGCAAATAGACATTCCAATTGAAACTACCAATATTAACAAAGAGAAAATTGAGGTTTTAGACAAAATAAAAATGAATTCTAACAAGGCATTGTTTAGGATTGAAAAAAGAAGAAAATCTTCTGTTCAGATAAGGGCTTTCAGTAAATTGACCAGGGAAAAACTAAACAATATAATCGAAAAGGAGTCGTCTCAATTAAACATAAGAAAAGCGTCTAATATACTTAGGGGTCTTTTTGCAGCCGAAGGAAGAGTAAAGCTTCAAAAAGAAAGCCTTAATGCGCTGTGCATAGCAACTTCAGAAGCAAAAAATTATGAATTACTAGATAGAATACTTAAAATGCTTAATTTTAAATTCTATTATTCTAAAGCTGAATTTTACATTCATAGTTTTTACCAATTCAAAAGATTCAAAGAATTAAAAATTCATGTTTTGCACTATGAAAAGAGAAAAAAATTTGAGAGGGCGTATAAAGTTCTGAGAAGAAACTTTTATCTGGCGGAAATCTCACAAGGGTCGACAGCAGAATGAAGGTCATCCCGAAGGGCTTACCAGACAAGCTGAGAGGTGTTGCATGGCCATCGTCAGCTCGTACCTTGAGGCGTGCAGTTAAGTCTGTTAACGAGCGAGACCCACGCTGCCATTTGCCATCATATTTTCAGATAATATCAAAAAAGTATGAGCACTATGGTAGGACCGCTGGTGATAAATCAGAGGAAGGAGTGGGCGACGGTAGGTCCGTATGGCCCGGATACCCTTGGCTACACGCGGCCTACAATGGTTGGGACAATGCGTTGCGACGCCGAAAGGCGAAGCAAACCGCCTAAACCCAACCTCAGTTCAGATTGTGGGCTGTAACTCGCCCACATGAAGCCGGAATCCCTAGTAAGCGAACGTCATAACCGTTCGCTGAATACGTCCCTGCTCTTTGCACACACCGCCTGTCAAGCCATGCGAGTAGATTTTTGGTGAGGCTTGGTATTTAACTAATTCGAGCCAAAAGTTTGCAAGTGGGGCTAAGTCATAACAAGGTAGCCGTACTGGAAGGTGCGGCTGGATCACCTCCTTAATATTTTTGTAAGAACCTTACTACATCAGTTTCCATTTTTTCTCTCTAGCGTAAGCTTTATATTTGTTACCATCTAATAGTTAATAACGTGATTATATGGAAAATTACCAAGGTAATAAAACGATTAGAACTTTGACAGCCGCACAAAAATTTTTTGATCCAGGCAAACCAATTAAATATGGTCATCCTATAGATGAGGTTTTGGCTAGAAACAACACTGCTCCATCCAAAAGAACTCCTCAACAAGAGGAAAAAATCATTAGAGAAGTTAAAGAGGAACAAGGAGAGATACCTTTAGCCAATAGGGCTGACCCAAACACGCCTACAGAAATTGAAGAGTTGGGAAAAAGATTAGGTTACACTTCGATATTTGCATGATTTCAAGAAATGAATTAGTGGACTGGGCGGGATTTGAACCCGTAACCTCTTGCTATTTTAGAAGTGAATTTCACCTTCATGCAAAGCAAGCGATCTTCCATTGATCTACCAGCCCTTTATGAATTGTTATGAATAATACAATTTAAATGTTTTTAAAGAATTAGATTTAGCAACCGCATAATTTTCTACAATCAGAAGGAAGAGAAGCTCCACTAAGTTGATAGTAGCACTGGCATAACATATAAAGATTATCATTTGATGCAGGCGGTCCTACAGTTGGACAAGATGCTCCGGTATTAGTACCAGCGTCAGTTGTTCCCTTCGTATTGTCTTTGTCAGCATCAAAATCATATATTATAATAGTATTGAGTCCTATTCCGGTATCACATTTTAATCCTTCTACGATTGATTGACATGCTTGAGTTTTAGCAGCTTCTAAAGTTAGAATACCGCTTCCACTATTAAACGCTGGATAAAACATTGCTATTACTGCAATCAGAACTATAACAGCAACAACGACAATTATCAGAATGTTTATTGGAAGTTCTATACCTTTCATATTTAACAACCACACAATGCTTTACAATCAGGTTCAGTTGTTATCGAATAATAACATATACACAATCTTGCCAAATTATCATTTCCACCTGCTGGTAGACATGCAGCGGGATAAGCAATTTCTGTACCTGCAAGATTTGCATTATCTTTATTGGCATCAAAATTGTTTACCCATATATCATACGTGTTTGTAGCTGGTGTTGTTTTTCCACAGTTTTTAGCTTCTACTAAAACTTGACAAGCTTGTGATTTAACATTTTCTACAACAACAGTTTGACCCCCACTAGAGAATGACGGGTAAAACATCGCTATTACAGCTATCAACACAATCACAGCTATAACAACAATTACCAGAATATTTATCGGCAGCTCTAGTCCTTTCATATTTAACATTTTGCAAATTCCTATATATAAGTTTTAAGAAAAACAAACATGGGCCAAAAAACTAAAGCCCTGAAAAACTGAATTACTTTTTACCTAATACGATTTCTATTGAGGAAACGTTTAGTTTCTCTCCCTGTTCTGATTCTAGCACTTCTGTTCCAATTGAAACGTTTTTAACCTCTGCATTGGTTACGAACTTGTTTTTTACTATTTCTGCAACATCTACTGCATGCGAGATTGCCCTGCCTCTTGCCTTTAATATCACTTCCTCTTTGCCGTCGTTGAACTGTGTGACGCATGCAAGCACATAGCTCATTGCAGGCTTTTTACCCACAAAGACTATGTTGCTGTCTGCTCTCTCTCTTCTCTCTTCTTTCTCTTCATTTTCTGCCATTTAAACTACCTCCGTTTTTCTGTATTCTTGTTTAACTTAGTAATAATAGATATTATAACATTTATAAATTTTATGTTTAAAAATAAAGAAAATAAAATATAAAAAAGTTTAAAAAAAGCCACCACTCTAAGCTGCAATATCTAGTCATTATTCATTGATTAAATTTATTAGCAACCCATGCCGCAAGCTAAATTTAAGCACTTCTTTGCGTCAATTCCATTTGCATTCCAAGCAACTCCTGCTGCTGGAGGGAGTACAGTAAAACCTGCATTAGCATATTCCCCAGCACAAAATAGTGCTAGAGTCGTATAAGTTTTATATGCCACAGTAATTGTTAACGGTGTAGCGACACTACAACCTAGTCTACTTGCTTGATTACAAGCTGAAGTTACTGCTGACTGCGATGAGACTGGTCCAGTACCTGTAAACCAACTAGAATAAAACAATGCTATTACTCCTAGCAATACTATAATGGCTACTGCTACTATTACCAAAATGTTTATTGGCAATTCAATTCCTTTCACTAGTTTCACCTCTATTTTTTTATTGCTATTCTTATATATAAAGATTTGGTTACTAACATCCACAAATTCTTTTTACACAGCATTCATACCATTCTTGCCCTTCGGCATCAGTAGTAAGGAAATCAGCAATGGGATTTCCATAATCACATACACTAAGAAAGGTTTTTGTTGTCAAGTCGCAACCGTAATAAAACCCGCATAATGTCTCTAGGTTATCGTCAATGCAGTAGGAAGTCAGCCAACCACTATTTGGCGTAAAATCGTTTATTTTTCCATCTTTATTGGCATCAAAATTATCTACAGTTGCTCTTGGCTGAAAACCATTATATTTTCCATTGTTGCACAGCGTAGGATTGACCTTTAGGCAGGTCGCCTTTGTCGCAGCTTCTAGGCTTACTGTCGAAGAACTTGGCGTTGCAACACTGCTGTATAAAAATATTACTGTCAAAAGCACTATCAAAGCAACAATAATAATGATTATCATATTTATAGGTAAAGAAATACCTTTTTTCATTTTTTATCACTCGGCTAGACAACCACAAACTGTTTTTTTACATCCATTTTCATTAGGAATTCCATAATAACATTTGCATAAAGCTGCTAAATTGTCTTTTTCTAGACCAACAACATCTTTGCAATCTTCATTCACACCAAAAACAAAACCAGTTCCCGGGTCTTTAGTTCCATCATCATCAGCATCAAAATTGCTAACTTGTATTGTGCTCGTATCAACGCTGCACTGCAAACTGCTCAACATTTGACAAGCATTAGACTTGGCAGTCTCCAAATTTATACCATTTACCGAGGGATTATAGACCCTAAAGAAAATTGCTATGACTGCCAAAAGAATTGTTATTGCTACCACGATTACAATTAAAGTGTTTATTGGAAGTTCCATTCCTTTCATAATATCATTTTGTTGTTCTCTTTCTTAAATATTTAATCGTTTTCAAATTGCAATCCAGTCGCCTGAGGAAGTACAATTCCATTTGCCCCAATCCCCACCATCAATTTCAGTACCCACCCCTACTGCTATAATACCAACGACTGGAAGTATACCGAGCGGATCTGTTGCTTTACAAACATACCAAGCTGTTGTAACCAAGGCTCCAAAACCATCATAATCTATTGTATCATCATACCAAGAACAAAGTAAGCAATTTGTATCCTCATTGTCACACCATGCCTTTCTAAAGCTCAATGTGTCATCTGTAAACACACCGTATTTTTCACAGTGTCCATAAAGACCAAAACATGACCAAATCGGATCATCTCTATCCCAGTATGGATGGCCACATTCGTAAATATAAGAGTAACCGTCGCTACTTGCAGAATTCCATATAAAAGCGTGTGTTCCTTCACTAGGACTTGTATAACTAATTTTTATTGCGCTGACAGTTCTATCTGGGGTATTACCATCAAGATAAAGTCGTTCACTACAACCTTGCGCGTAAGAATCATCAAGGACTACATTCATAGAATTTGTGCCAATGCATGTTGGTAACAAACTGCCACAACTTCCACTAGAAGAATCATAATCAACATATCCTATATGTTGAGATTCAGCTTGACAAATACCTGGCGATATCCATTTAAATGCATTACCACAGTACGCTACAAGGAATTCATCACATTCGTAAGCACAAACATTATTGCTGCTGTATGTGCAACTTTCTGGAAAACATGACGAACTACAGATTCCAGAAAAACAGGTCTTGTTGCAGTCATAGTTTAGCGCACCAGAGTGTTCTTTGAACTTTCCGTCAGCAGGGTCTTTACCGCAATAATCAGCGCAAGTATCTGATCCGCACTGACCTTCAGGGTCATAACTATCTGGATGATCATTTAGTTGACATTGGTAGTTAACGCACTTCCAATATTTACAATAATATGGTATGCCTAGTCCATCCTCGGGTAGGCCTTTGAGGGCATTGCATTCAGCGCTTTGAGCAAGAAACATATCATTGCATTCAGCAAGTTTAACTTTTAATGTAAAAAGCGTAGTGCGTACCAAGCCCGATGCTGAAGTTCCGTATAAGGTTACGTCATAGTCATCAATGGGCGTAGACGCTGTCGTTGATATGGTGATTCCCGGATAACATTCATTCAACAAGTTATTAGGTGAGCATGGTGAATTTGGAAATATGATAGAGATGCCAAAGTTATCGCCTCTAGGCAGATGAGATGAATTTAAAATACTGTAAGACATTGTAACCATTTCAGCTATTCCATCTGTTTTATGTATTGTTAATGGTTTTGAAAGACCAACAAGATTTTGGTATGTTTCAATTGGAGGATTTATGATTATTGTAAAATCAAAATTTCTTTTTACCTTTAAAGTGTAAGTATCCGTGGCGAAAGAACCACCGCCAACTCCTTTTATTGTTAAGGTATATGTTCCTTGCGATGTTCCGGCATTTGTTCTAACAGTCATGGTTGAAATAAAATCTGGTTGCATCAAGTCTGGTACGAAATCAACGCTAATTGTTCCAAGCGGGTTTGGATTTATATTGTCAATAAATAAATCAATTATTCTGCTTGTACCACCAATTTTAACTACATTTACAAAGGTTTGATTGCTATCGCCTACATCAACTTCACCGTCAACAGGGCTAACATCAATGATAAATACCATTGACGGGTTTACAGTTAAACTGTATGTTGCTGTTCTTATTAACGTGCTGTCATTTCCTGTTATCGTGATATTATAAATGTCGGGAAGCGTGACTGAAGAAGTTTCAACTCTCATGATAGAATTAAATGATGTTTCTTCGTCATTAGTGCCAAACGAGACCGTAATGTTAAAATCATTGCCTGTTTGATCAGAGAGACCTGATGAATCGACAATGGTTGAAGATAAATGAACAATTTTACCAAGACTCCCTAGATTTCTTACATTTACAACAGGAAAATTAGTGTCTCCTGACTCTGCAAAATCCAAAGCTGGGTTTATCTGGATACCAAAATCAGAAGTAGGGGTGAATGATGCTTGTCCTGTTTTAAACTTAAACTTTAGTTTAATAAAATCATAAGGTATTCCAGGTATTTCTCCTGTTTCTCCGGCATTTAAAGGTGCTAGGCAATAGGTCTCAAACGGATAACAGAGGTCTTTTATAGTCATTTCAAAAATCTCTACTAAAGGAAATATATTTCCATAATTGTTTTGAACTATGTTCATATCATCCATATCAATGACGTTATCATAATTCAAGTCTGCTTCAGGATTCCAGTTAGCATCTACAGGGGTGGAACCGAAGGCGATTGCAATTCGTACGGTGTCGAAGGTGTCGATTATTGCGTCCCAATTTACATCTCCCATGTCATGAAATGCCTGGTTTACAGGAGTACTAGATATTGGTCTTATGTCAAAACTTAAATCACTAAATCTTGGGTCATTGTTTAATTTATTTAATAAATTATTTACATCATTTAGCGTTGAGTTAAAGGTAGATTCTTCAAATATTGCTCTTCCGGCGTTCAATAACTTAAAGTAAGAAGAATGAACAGTTGAATCTATTTTATGATTTAGAAATGTTCTTGTTCTTATTGATTCATCATAAATAGAAAAGTTCGCTTCGCCACCAGCAATAAAGAATGTAGAGCCTTCAAGCGGTTGTTGCGGGTTCACGTTTGTATCGGCTCCATCTAAAGTCACTGTTCTTTCGCCTTTAACGTATGATGAAGGAAATGTATTTTCTATTTTTTCATTTAGATTTCTAGTCAGAACAGTCATGCTCGGATAATAATAACTCCAGTAAATGTCTTTCTGAGAAAATCCGCCATCTTTTCCTAGGTCATACGCAGATCTTTGAGATATGAATTCTACACTTTGGTTAAATGTTTTCAAGAAAAAATGGTTAAAATTGCCAAAAGATGTAAGTATTCCTTCTTTGGTTGCTATAGAAGTTGAGACCTCTTTTGCCGGGGATACATAAGACATAACGAAAATTCCTACGATTAATATCGCAGCTATACCAAAATAACCTAATAATGAACTTTTCATTTAACTCACATAAAACTCCAAATCAACAGGGTTTCCGTTTAATAGGAATAAATCTGTTGAGGTTTTTTGCCAATATGAAGATTTGCCTGATTTACAAATTATTATTTCAGGTTCTCTAATTTTTAACAAATAAGCTTTTCCAGGCAATAACTGGTCAAGCATAGTTTTTGATACTGCTGATGCATCTATAAAGTCATGGATTTCAGTCATCCAGACGTTTGTTCTATTTTGGATAGCTACTGCATTTAAAATTTTTTTCATTGGGATTCCCTGTTCTCTAAGCTCCAAAAAAGTTAATAGTGTTGATTCATATCTTACAGGATTATATAATACAGTTACTGAGGCTTCTCTGGGTCTTACATATCCCAAACTAGAACTTATAACATAGATTTCTGTAAAAATCCATATCAAACTGCACGTTATAATTATTGTAACTAATAGCATGAATACTGTGAACAAATCTGCAAATATATCCATGCCTTTCATACAGTCACACCCATTTTTGCCGGCTTGATGCTCCCATCATTCATTTCAACCGCTATAGTAAAATTTGCACTTTCCAACTTATAAGTTCCGCCAACAATCATTTCAAAAGTCCAATTTTTAGTTCCATCTAAAAGTTTTATTTCTACCATTCCGTTGGTGTATTTTATGCAGGACGGGTTAGCTGCTACAGCATCTAACTTTGACTCTGAGAAAAAACTCTTTAAAACGTTGTCGTTATCTGTCAAGGCCAGGCATTTACTGCCTAATAAGTAATCTCCGAAATAATAGGCTTCTCTTCTGGCGTCATTATGGATGATTTTTACATTGTAGTTTATGAACAATAAAAATATTGTTAAAACTCCCAAAACTGTTAATCCTATTTGCATGAATTTCATAAGGTCTTCGGTTAATTCCATCATTCTTATCACTAACTATTTGCAAATTAAATATTTTTTAATCGGGGCAAGGCATAGCCATTGGCCAGCATATTCCAATAGGACAACATCTTCTACCAGCAGTACATAAACAATCTACACAGTTATTGCAATCTTCCCCTTCTAAACTCTCGCAAACGCCGTTGACAACGCACATACTTGTTTTGCATTTAACTGTCCTATTGCTATTATCGAATGCTCCCCAACCTCTGTTAATAGTAAAATCAGTATAAACTACACAATAATCTATAGTATAATTACCTGTTCTATCACATGTTATGTTAGGTAATGTTGCTGATCCATCATCATCCCAACTGTCAAGCTCTATATTATATCCATCAGGGTGTATAACCCTGCATTCCATCAAGCAGTTTCCGCGTAATCCGTTTGGGCAACTGCCACTAACATCAATAGAGAAATTATCATTAATCTCTATGAAATTACTTGATTGAGAATAACTGTTTATTGTTGGCTCTAAACGGGAACAGGCACCACCAAGATCACAAACATTATGGCTGTTATAGTTGCCATCGCAATCTAATTTAGCATTACTTCTGCCACAATTTTGATTTCCCCACAATCTCATATCTAAGGGATTTAATAAACCGGGTTCGCTACAATCTAGAGCGGAAAATCCATCACAGGGCAAAAAGTTAAAATCAACTGTAGTTGTTTGAGCTAAATTTACAACAACATTTTCCTTATTTATAATTTGGTTGTCGTACTTAGCTCTTAAATTATATGTTCCAGGATTCACGGCTGCGATAAACGGAGTTGTGCCTATTATTGTTGACCCGCCCTGTCGAATGCTTACAACAGTAAAGTCAAATATATCTATAACATTATCTCTTTTCATATCGCAATCAATATCCCATAAAGGTTCTCCAGGTCTCGTATCCAAACAACTATTAGGATTAGTGCCATCGTAAAACCACAAGTCGTCACTATCAACGTCACCATCCCAGTCAACATCGCCTAAACCTATGGCAACTGTTGCATCAACACCAGGAGCACCAACATACGCATGAATATCAAGATTGCCTTGACAATTTATTGGTATTTCAGCATTTGCTTCCTCATAGAACCAATTTGTGGGTTTATAGCTCGCTCTTAATTTTTTTGCCCCAGAAGCGCAATTCCAATTTAAAGACCATGAGCCGTCATTAGGAGCAGCGCTTGCAGTAACAGTGCCTATGGTGTGCCAAGAATTGTCATAATATTCCAAGGTAACATCCCTGTTAATAGGGACAGGCGTTTCTAGAGTTGTTGGATTTTCGCAAAGAGGGTGCTTACCTCCATTTGCTATAAGAGCATTGTTTTTTTCATCGATTAATCTACCTTTTACTGTTGCACCATTAAATTCAAATATGCCTGCTCTTCCTGCGGTATCTGTTATTTTAGTGAAAGCTTTATAATACGCTATCATGTTTCTAGTTTCATTAGTTATATTAAATAAATGAGGATTATCGGTAGTGTCTAAAACATAACCTAAATTATCGCAGTCATAATCTCTAAAATGGCTGAATGACCTTTCTTTTGCAGCTATTCTAACCTCGTCTATTAGACCATTAAAATATTCTCCGCCAATCGGATCTCTGCCTATGTTAAGATCACCCGGGGCAATATTAATAATTCCTGAATACGGTAGGGGTCCATTAACAACCTTGCAGTTAACCTCCTGATCGTCTATTATAACTTTCATATGGGTTCCGTTGTATACTCCGAGTGCATGATACCAATTCCCAGCGATAATGGTATTGGTCGGGCTGTAACAGCCTTCCTCAAATGATGGTCCCTTTAAAATGAAGCCTATGTTGTTAGAGTCTGCCAAAGACAAAATATAAGCAGAGTTTGGAGAAATCCCCTTGGCCAATATTCTCGCCCAATTAGTGAAAAAAACTGGTTTTATCCATGCCTCGGTTGTTATCTCATTTACTATGTCCAGGCTTGGATTAGCAGGTATACTAACATAATCATCAACTCCATCAAACAAAAGGCAATTGCCTGAGTGGCAGTTCGCTGACGGTTGCCATGTTGTGCCAATTCTAGTTCCTAAGTTTTTATAGCTTGAACTATCATTGACATTGTCGCCAGAACTCTCATCAAAGTGCCACAACCCTCTATTATATGAGTTAAATGGATTTTCTACGCTAACTTCATAGCTTTCGCGTAATAATCCATAGACAACGTTGGATATTAGCGGCGTATGGTTGCTAGTATATTTAGTAATATTGCTAACATTTACCTTTACATTTGATATTGGCAAGTTTACAATGTCAGCTTTAGATTCTAGAATAAGCGTATAATAAAGGTGACCTACTTCTAATTCAAAATTTTTCCATCTGTGTAAAAACGCACTTTTGCCTTCCACAGTTATCAAGTAAGTGCCGGCAGGCGTTGCATTAGCCGAATATATTGTCATCAAAGAGTCAAAGTTCGGTTCTAAACTATTTTTGCTAAAAGATACAGTAATGCCGTTTGGTAATCCTGATGCTGTTAATTCAATGGCTTCAGGCGCTATTTTTTCATCGACCACCCTAACTGATACTAGTGCTGAAACACTCGAACCATTAACAACATATCCGCTTTCTGGAGTAACATTAATTTTAAAATCAAACGGTTTCTCTTCGGTTACTACAAAAATTTCGCAACCGCCAGTTTTTTTTATTTTTTTAACAGTAATTTCTTGTATAATACCTTCTGTTAAAGCTAGCTCTTGTTCTTTTATATCGCAATCTGATATAACCGGTATTGGTTTGATAGGCTCATATTTCACATTTGTTTTCCAGGTTACCAATCTAAAATCCATATCCAAGTAAAAATTTTCACCTTCTTTATAAATTTTTATTATGTAAGGCATTCCAGAAGTTTTAAAAGATGATGAGGCCTCACCTGGTAAATGGCTTAAGGTCGTTATTGCTGATGAAAGATGACTTAGCAGCGTGACCGGTTCGGCATATGTTTCAAAAGAAAATATACTATCAATAATTCCTGACGGGACAAAAATAACAGAAACTACAACTAAAGCTAAAATTACCTGTGCAATAAGCTTTATGAAATCCTTTGTAATTTCAGACATAAAAATTAACCAAATTGGTTTTCTAAACTCTCCTGCAGGTCCTTAAACGCTTGAGCATTTTCATTATTTTCTTCCATATCAGTTAAATTCAGTGAAGTGAACGGTGCACCTGGCCAACTTATGTAAGCTTCAGCAGCTGCTTGAGCAAGCGTTACAGGGTCGAACGTAGTCCACGTGCCTAGAGTTTTTTTTACAATTGTTTTTGTGCTCTCCTTTAAAGCAACTTTACCAGAAGAAACACCCCATGTAAAAATAACTTCTAAAACAGCGGCAGCATCGCCTGCGGCCCAAATTGAGGTATATGCATTAATCAGGTCTGAGTCAGCATAGCAGTAGTTAGATCTTTCACCATTCATGTCAACCTTGATGGGATGAACAAAAATAGTTGGGCCGCTTTCAAGTTCAGTTTTCCAAACCTTTGCCACAGCAAAGCATGGGCTAACAACATAAAATGTTGGATGCGGTGGGACATGCTGAAGTGCGGCCGACCAACCTACCCACTGTTTCCAAGGTTCAATAGGCCTCCAAAGTCTAACGTCATAGTTAATAGCGCTTTCGTTCAGAAAATATGGGGATTCATATTGAGATGAATCAACATAGACGCAAATAGAATTTCCTGTACATCTCTTAGTCATCTGTCCCAATATCATGCCTTTGGCCATCCAATTAAAAGGCGAAACAAATCTTTTTACCTGTGTGAATACAAACTTCTTTATCAATCTTACAGGAGATCTTTTTAGCGGAATAGTTGCTACGTTTTCGTTCTTATAAAACAATCCTATTATCATTCCCAACTGATTTTCTATCATTTCTTTAATTTTAGCATTGTCACCGACATTATAAGGAGGTTGATCATATAAACCCTTGTCAGCTGCCGTTAATTCTGCTACAAGATTTTTTATCAGATATTCTTCAAGTTTAATAGAAAAATTATTTTGTATCGACTCATTTGTTGCGAGGGGGTCGGCATTTTTAACATCCCAATACGTTTCATTCAAGTCTTCTGCTATGTCATTTATTCTGTTTTCATACAGCCCAAAGTAAGTGTTGAAATTATTCAGGGTTTTAACCTTTTGCATCATTTCACTCAAAGTGGCAGTTCCATCACTTATTATTATTATATCTTTAAGCCTGACAAAGACGTTTGTTAAATCGGAATCAGGATAAAAGACAAAACCGCCGCCTTCCTCCTTCCAAATTCTTTTAAGAACCTCTATAGCGTCTTCTGATGTAACTTGTGGGGTTATAGAAATTCCATACAAGTTCGAATAATATATTATCTTATCTTTAAAACCATAGTCTTGGCTTTCAATTATCGGTTTAATGATCATGTCGCTAAAGTTTTTTGCATAAACGCTAGTTCCGTCTGATAAGGTTCCGATTACATCTGTAGGCGCTAGGTTTAATATATTTTCTGCTGCTGTAATTCTGAAAAGTATTTCAGTGCCTGTTTGCATGGTATGTTCATTATCGCTAGTGTTCGAGTTGTAAGAATTTTTTGTTAAATAATTCTTATATATTCTAATTGAATTTTTAACTCCATTTTCTTCATTATAAAGTTTTTTTATTAATGATGAGTTTGTAACATTTTCCTCCAGAACTTTTCCAGTATCGTCAAATGCAAAGTTCTCCATTATTTCTTTAGCTCTTTCGGGCTGTTCTTCTTTTAAACTTTCATAAACCTGTTTCATTTCTTGACGCGGATTAATTGTTAATAGAATATAATCGTCTGGATTTGAAATTACTAGGCTTGATATATCCTTGTCTAAGTCCACTTCTTTAATATCATTCCAGTCAGCTCTTTCTGGATCAAGAACGCCACCACCTTGTTGATAAACATAAAGTTTTTTTGATACTGCTGTTACTGAACCACTGGTCATATCTGGTATGGTTTGTGTAACTGTTACTGGTATATCTTCATCTCTTAAGAGAATTTTATCCCCGACAGCATAATATTTAACAGTCTGGTCAGTCTCGTTCCATTCATGTTCTACAAAGCCTTCTTCTCCCATAGCTCTTAGAATGTATGTTGCGTCTCTTTCTTCAAGTTTATCAGTAAAAGCATTAAGTTGCCTACCATTTTGGACAAATATAGGTGGACTAGACGCTCTAGTTAATTCTTTAAACATCATGTTAAACATGAAAAGATCTTGTTCTTTTTTTATCCATGCTCTAAATTTCAACATATTTCTTGCTTTTTGAAACAGTTGTATAACTCTCCAACCAGCATATATTTTTGTTAATCTTGCTGCCAATTTACCTGCAACGCTTACACCTCTCATGGCAGCCCAAAAAATAAAATTGCTTGCCGCGCCACCACCCCAAGGATAAGCCTCATTCCATATACCTCCGCCGCCCTCGGGGAAGCGTTCATAATATATCTGCCACTCTGGCATGCCTCCCAAAAAGGACATAAAATAAGAAAAAGTTCCATGCTGCTGGCACAGTTTTATTGGGACGGTCGTGTAATAATGAGAGTTTGTTGGCTCTTCATAATTCGGATTGTCGGTGTCAAATTTTGGGAATCTATCGTCAGCAACCTCGTCTATTGCATACTTTAATTGCAAGGCTGTTTGATTTGCTGCGGATTCACAAGAAGGAACTCCAAATGTCTTTATGAATAAAAAAGCGATTATTGCGAAAATGACAACTGACAAAACTATATCGATTGCGCTTTCTACCATAAAATCACGGACAATTACAAAAAATTTTCAGTGAGTCATAACTCATGCTTTGTTCTGCAACTAAATCCTCTAGAGATGTTGGAACATTTTGGTCGCATATAATGTTAGTAATATTGGAATAATCAGTTAAAGCAAACCTAGGACAGCCGTTTCCAACATAAGGCTTGCAGCATTTTCTTAATTCTTGTTGCTTATCAATTTGCTCTCCAATAGCTCTTGGAATATTTGTAAAAATAATCAAAACAACCAAAATAATTAAAAATATTATCAGACCAATAATTTTTTCCATCGCTAAGTTCATATCATGCCTCTGTTACCCTATTCCTGCACATGTTTCTACATTTTTCATATTCTGGAGAATTTGGATCATTATTATTAGGCATACAACCACCACTACCGTCATCGGGGGTTGGGCAAAATATTCCAAGTGCTTTGGTGCAGTAAGGGGACATCTGTACGGTCACTTCGTCTATGTCAGTTGATACACCCCTATAACCGTTCCTAGACCAAAACATACAATACCACCTAAAATCTTTTTCACTGCTCATGCCTTGTCCGGTTTTTTGCATTGGTAAGATAAAGGCAACAACCATTAAAACAAACAAAAGTACGAGAAGTAATATTCCCATTGAAACTTTCCATTCGATACCCTTCATAAATTAATTTATTTGTTGACTGGCTATTAAACCTTATGGTGTAAGAGTGTTACCTATAAAATAGGCAATTTTTTCCAAGTTGCCGGTCTGCTGCAGAAATAAAAAAACAATGGCCATAGCTATTATTAGTATCATAACCACTGCATGAAGCATGGTTATAACAAGTCCCTTATTCGCATCTATTGTTTTTGCCACAAACATCACCTCTTGTAACATCAGCAGTCGACTCGCAATGTTCATTTAAATCGCATCCGCAGAAGCTGGTTAGAGTGTTAGGATAATTAGGGTCATAAACATCACTGAAGCATTTGGAGCCATAAGGATTTTTTTTGCAGTTTTCGTCAGTTAAACAAGCTTGTTCCACCTCTTCTTCTGTTTCGTTTCTTAAATCTACCTGGGGCCTGGTTATTTTTTTTCCATAAATAAATGACCATGCGACATAAACAGAGAATAAGAAAACTATCACCGCTCCCAAAAAGATGACGACAGACATGCCCTTTTTCATACTTATATTTATCCTCTAATTTTTAAAGGGCTATTCCTTATGATTAAACTTGAATAATAGATACTGACCTGTCAAAGTTTGCATAACATCCACCATCTGAAGACACCCAATTATCCTTTTCCCAGAATCCAAACCAATTTTTGACAATAACACGGTATGTTCTGCCGCCAACAAGGTTATCGTTGCACGTAACTGGAGTTCCATCACTTTTAGTTGCTTTTATGCGTACTTCAATCGGTTCTCTTTTAAATGCATCTGTAAGAACTGAGTCTACATTTACATCCACACATTTTTCATCTCCAATCTGTGTTGATTGTCCATCATAAATCTTATTTATACAATTTTCATCATTTGAACACGCTAGGCAACCTATTTTATCAGTAATTACTCCGCTATGATCCTTTAAACCTATCATTATAGTACTTATTGTTGTATCAGCAGCTAGCACAACAGTATTATTATGAACTTCTCTCAAATTCACATAAATATTTCCAAGAGGGTTTGTTCTCCAAAAATTTTTATCCCAATCCAAATCCTCCTCCCAAATTTTATTAAAATTTGTTTCAGGCGTACCTTGTCTTGGTATCATAGCAAAAACAATATCATACTTTTTAGCTTCTGCTATCCAAAAAATACCATACATGTATTCATAGCCGTCTGTTAATACCGAATTATCGCCTGAATTATAATCATACCATACGACTGCAGATGTTCTCCAATCTGCTACTCTTGAAAAGTCTGTAGCTGGCCAACTTGGTTGGCTTCCATCATTTCTATTAGCTTGCCATCGAATATAATCCATATTATTATCGCAATAATCATCTTCGTCATTTGCATCTTGATCACAATAACCATCCCAAGCAGCAATAAGATTTTTATTTTCAGTAGGAGTAGTACCGTCATGATTATTGCCAAATTGTGATAGTTTTTGTGGATCTGAATCTGTAAAAAAAGTTCCATCGCAAAATTTTCTGGCTCCAACAAGTCTAGGGTTAGTAGCCATTGATATATTGCCTGATGAAAATTGCAAATTAATACAGGTTTCGTCTAAATGTTTTATTCCTACATTACCAACCCTGCATAGGCGGCAGGATAGGTCATAAGTCATCAAAGCTGCTTCGTCAGCAGGGTTTGCGCTAGCATCGGTTTTATACAAGAAACTTCTTGCACTTATAAGACAACCTGATGCATCATTATTAATGCTAAAGGGAACACCCTTTCCTCCCCATAAAGAACAGCTTCTAGGAAGTGTATCTCCTTTTTTTGAAAAATCGTTGAAAATATCCTCTGCTATGAAGCATGCTATTTCTGACATATCATGGGGATTCCCTGCAGTCGTGAATATATGTGTTACTGCTACTGATAGAGCATTATAAGAGTTTGTTGTACCAATATCTAAGTCTGGTTCAGTCGGTATTGCAGTTTCAGGTCCTATATACCATGCTTTATCGAAATCTATTTCGGATGCTCCTTGCACCCAATTAATGCCGATACTCATTATAACAAGCATAAGCACTAATGAAAGAATTATAACCATAGTGTGTTGAGATATTCCCTTCATAATTAAAATACTTTCAAGCTTGTATATAAATTAAACTGGTATCGCATGGCAATATACTGAAGCCGCGGCACCAAAAGGCACCCAAAACAATGCATTGCAAACAAGGAACTTGACCAATTTTCCACCAGTGAAATGATTTATTAAAAAGAAGGATACAACCAAAACTACAAGCATTACTATTAATGATCCAACAAAAATAACCATTCTTTCGGACATGGACATAAATATCTAAAACCAGACTACAGTTTTAACCAAATCACTTAGTGCTCCCCCGATTACAGGGAAATAGAGGGAGATAAAGCCAGTAATTGCCAGAGCTGCCGTTCTAACAAGCTTAACGCTAGTGATTTGGCCCCATAACAACAGCAGCAGCACGCCTAAGAGAATCAGGCAAATGACAACAACATATATAACGCTTACAGGCTGCGCCATCTAACCACCAACGCCCACTATTTTGACTATACTGCCAAAAACATTAAAAAGACTTTCAATCCAACTCCCGCTAAGTTGCGGCGTAAGTAATAAAAACACTACAATGGAAATTGCCAAGAAAGCGAAAAGTAAAATAAGTTCAACCGGCAAGCCAAATGATCTATCCTCAGGTTCATCAGACATAAAATCAACCAGGAGTTACGTTAACGTTGACGCTTATTATGCCAGTCAACAACTTGTTTCCTATTAATAATAATAATGCTCCAACCAAAATGCCAATTGCTATCCAATATAATAGATTTATTACATTCATTTAATCACGGGTTCAAAAGATTTTCTATTGTTCCTCCAAACATGCTGTATGTTACAATCCAGCTTATAATATATACTGTAGTTCCTATTAATAAAATATTCCATATTGTGTTTCTCACACCGACAGGATCTTCTCCGTACTTGACACCATTCAAAAATACTGAAAGAAGAACAGCGGTTTCAACCATATAAATGCCGACAATTAACTGAAATTCGTGAGCAGCAATTGGAAGTTTGCCTCCCATTGCCCAAGGAATCAATAACATCGACTGAGCGAGGTTCATGCTTCCGCCTGCTGATTGCATTAGGCCTGTCATGGCAGCACCCAGTTTTTCTAGTATTCTTAGTATTATTACTGCCAATGTAACAGTAACACCCGCAATCATGGGAGATAAGAACATTGCTAAGAATTTCATGCTAGTTGTTGTTTCTCCTAAAATATCTTCTATCTCTTCTTTAACCTCATGCACTCCTTTCAAGTATCTTGATATAACAACCATCGAGCTTGCGGCTGTCTTAACGCTCTTTTTTGAAGATTGGATTATAGTCTGCATTATTGACTGTATTATGCTTGAGGGATAATACCATATTGCGCCAATCTCTTTGTCAAGCAACGCTTGTTCAAAAGTGTAACCAAACTTCTTCATGTTAAGGCTTATTATTTCAAAGAATTCGGCAATTTTTAATTCCTTTAAATTTTCTCTTACCTTGTCGATTGCTTGTTCTAGCGGAGTGCCTCCTGCAATTATGTTGCCAAGCTGGAACAGGGCTATCGAAAACTCATTTTCTATTTTTTCTACATCGTTTCTAACTTTTATTTTTTGGTAGCTGTCTAAAAACGCGTAAATAACTATTACTAATGCTACTCCCAAGTTGATCAAAATAGAAGAGGTGACAGAATAGTAAACATCGGGATTTGATAAACCGCTCATTCCAACTAAAATAAAAGGCAATGAAATAAGCAGGGCTATCGGCCATATTGGAATCAGTGCTCCCATAAAGGAAATTTTTCCTAATGGCGGAATTCCTTTTGCTTTTGATATGTTTGGGGGAGAAAATGTGGACGGTTTGGTAGACAGCACATGGTTAACGACAAAAAAAAGAAATAACGGCAACAGAACATCATATCCAAAAACAACAAAACTCGGTTTAACATTTTCTGCCATAAATATTAATACTATTGGAAACAGCACTAAACCCATTACAGGCAACAGGATACCCATTGCATAAATGAGCATCATTGGCATCCTTAATTCTGCTGCATAATGTTTTGCTCTTTCTCTTGTGCCGTTTAATATAACATTTATTGTTTCATCATACAACATTTCTCTTCTCTCGGCTTCAACCGATGAGCTTCTTAACAGGTTTATGGCTTCTGCGAATTCTTTGTTTCTTTCTTTCCATTTAGTCACATAATTGATTAAGGCCTCATTACTTGAGGAATACTTTCCGACTTCTATGTCCCAAAGAAGTTTTCTCAAATCCCAACCTAAAGGGCTATCTAAATTTTGAGAAGCAAACTTTACTGCGCCTTCTAGATTAGGAGAAGATCTCATATAAATGACCATGTAGAGAATTGCCAGAACAGCATCAGCGGACATTTGAACACTCATGGTTTTTGCTTTTGAGCTTGGATAATTATAAAAATACCAAAAGTTTATTAAGACAATTAAAAAGAAAAATGAACCGAAGATGTCAATAGTTCCTGCAAAAAAGATGTAAATCATTGCAAAAATTATCCATAATATTGTTGATAATATAGCAAATGAGAATACTCCTTTGGGAGTTGCATTTATATAAGATGCTCTTAAATTAGCTAAAATTTTTTCTCTGCTTTTTCCATCAGGCTCTATGGGAAACAAACCTTCTACGAAATTGCAAGCCTTTTCATACCATGTCTTTGGTTTTATCTTAACCTCTTCCAGGAATTTCATATATTCTGTTGGATAGGGATAGAATTCTTTTTTTTCAGGCATTTTTATTTCAGAAATTTTCAAGGCTTTTTGCAGTTCTTTTCTTTTAACTTCTTCAGCCTTTAACAAGGCTTCTGCACTTTTCTTTTTGTCTTTTTTCGAGAACATCAAACAGCCTTTGCGTATTTTTTAAACCATTCTAACCATTCTTCATAAACCCTTTTAGTGTCAACAGTTCCTATTTCTCTTCTAGACTTCTCGGCAATCTCGTGGAACATCTCGTTCACTTTTATAGTTGTCTCTGCCTCTAGCAAATCAGGATTATTAACTTTCTGGGCAATCTCCACGACTGCGTCTAGTATCTTTGCTCTCAGTTGGATGTTGTCCCAGACCAATTCCCAGCGTCCAGCCCATCCAGGGACTCTTTCGGCTATCTGATTCAGAATGTTTGACTCGCCGTTCAACAAAGTGTCAGTGGGCTTCAGAGTATCTTCGTCAGAGCGGTATTCCATAAGATTTACAAAGCCGCCCTCGTCGTCAGGGTCCCTTTTCCAATGCTTTCTTACCTCTGTCACTTGTGTTATCCTTCTGAATGTTTTCAATCCATCAGGAGTTTTTAGCTTGTTGCAGACCACAACTAGGTCGGTCGCTTTGAAGCTTGTCGGCGGGACCCCCAGGTCATTGACTAATCTGTCGAAGATGCCGTAGGCAGACTCGCCGTGTATTGTTCCGGCGACAACATTGGCCATTGCCCCGATTCTCATGGCCTCGAACAAAGCTTTTGCCTCCCTAGACCTTATCTCACCTATGAACAAACATGAATCGCCCAGTCTCAAGGCAGTCCTGACAACCTCTTCCGCTGGCAGTTCCAATTCCACCCTTGTGATGACAGAGCGGGATTTTAATCTTTCTATGTTATAGCCAAAACTTCTCAATTGCTCTATAGGGAGCTCAAGGGTGTTGTGGGCAAAAATGTTTTCGCAGACGAAATTCTCGTTTATAGGAACAGATAAATCATAAACATAATCAGTTATAGCTTGCTTTTTGATGTCTGTTATCTGATCCCAGAATATGTCTGAATTGGCTAACGTGTTCAACAGTTCTAGGACATCTCCGCCATCCGCGCGCATTTTAGTTATGATTTCATTAAGTTTTTCTCTGCCAATATTGTTATTTCTTTTTATGTAATCTTGTTTATTGAAATTTCCATAGAAATTGCTTATAGATTTTTTGAGCTCTACAGGCAAGGGTATAATGTCTGTCGTATCATGGGTTGATATTTTTCTGCACAATCCTTTCACATAAGCATTTCTTTCATCTTGCAGAAAGCCTATGTTTTCTAAGAATGGCTTTAAAGTCTTTATGCTGCTTATTCTAAGAGATAGAGTCTTGTCTCTAGGGCTAATTCTGTTTATTCTTCCTATTATTCCGAAAGGCAATAACAATGTTTGTATGTCCTTTATCATATTTTCAGATGCAAGACTGATTCCGACTTCTGCTTTGGCAGTATAGCCGTCTCCACTGTATAAACCTCTTAAGACAGAGGCTATCTGCTCTTTTGACAAGTTAAAAATCCATTCAGGAATTCTTTTTGTGTAAGCATTGCCTTCAAGTTTGAATATCTTCTGCATCAAGAGCTTTAAACTGCTGGAACAGATGACAAGCGAAAATCCATCGGAATGCATTCTTGTTTTTAGGCCAAGTTTATTTGCTGCGTCTTTAACTATGCTTCTCGTGGGTTCGTCTGTTACTGAAAGTATGACAGCGTTTTTATCATAGCAGCCGTCAGCCAACCACAGGCCAATCAGCGTCAGAATATCTTTGTCAAGTTCTATTTCCAAGAGCAAAGGTTTTGAACTTTTATCGGTTTTGAAGAACAACTTATCCGTTTCCATGCCTTTGGTCATTTCAGCAAAAACCTTTCCCGGCACAATTCCAGTTCTTTTCCAGTGGCTAGGCACGGACTTTGAATAATTCATCTTCTTGGCTATGCTCTTTGCAAGCTCGAATTTCTTTTCTATAAATTTCTTAATAGGCTCGCCTAGAATGTAAACATCTTTTATGAACTCCGGATAATCTATCAGTTTGATTTTTTCAACAGGCTTGTTGTTAAAGAATAGCGTTCTAGGCGTCGCTATAAAATCATTAATTTTAAAATCTTTGCATTTTATCGCCTCTATACCACCGTTGTTTCCAACAGTGAACAGCGAATGGTCTCCTGTGACTCTTATCTTTTTGCCGGTTCTTGTTCTGATTTCGAATATTTCCTTTTCGACTTTATGCCTGATAAAAGCGGAGACATCTGCCAAAACGACCTTTTCATCAGAATCAACAGAAAACACTTTTACATTCTCAGGGTTCTTGTCTAGAATCTCATGGCCTTTTATTGTGTGTTTGGAGCCATACTTTTCTATCAGACCATCTATCATATTTCCAATCTTTTCTCTTTTCATTGTTCCGTTTCTTTTATATAATATTTCGCAGTCTCCAGTGACGCTGTCCTCAACGCAAAGAATTCTATAATAAGGAAGTATCTGCAGCATTGTCGCTCCGAGTAAAGAAGTTTTTCCAGCGCCTCTCGATCCTGCAATAAGGTAGGTTCTGCCATAAGATGCTAGGAACCACATCAACGCACCGAACAAGCTATTCATGAATTTTTCTTTTAAGAATAGGGAAAAGGTCCATGGCCTGAATCTATGCCTTCTTAACGCAAAGCCTAGGCCATCTGGCGACAGTCTCGGATTTATTGCGGCAATTCTCGCAACGCCGCCTGGGACAGTAATCTCTGCGTCTAAAACAGGATTGGCCTCGTCCAATGGCCTGCCTGATATAAGCTTGAATCGAGTGGCCCACCTGTCTCCATCTGCCTTTGTCGGGACAAGGTTGGTCTCGCATTCTTCAAATTCCTGATGGTTTATAAAAATAGGTAGGTTGCCCATGGGTGAATTTATGAAAACATCCTGTATCTTGTCATCCCTTAACAATATTTCTAATATGCCTAGGCCTGCTGTGTAACGTGTCAGTATGCCGGCTAATTTTTCTATCTGGCTTGATTCGAAAGATTTTCCCATCTCCTCTGACAGGTCCCTTAACAAATCTAGGCTCAACGTATAGAATAATTCCCTTACTTTTTCCTGTTCAGCCAATTCCAATTCCTTTGGCCTTCTCTGCTCGAGTATTCGTCGCGCCGCATCCAACAAAGTATATTCTTCCTCGCCAAGCCTGAATTCAGGCGGTACGGTGTGATAGATGTATCTTATTTTTCCGGGCACTTTGAATATCTCAACATCAGTGTCCCACACCTTGTATTTAGCGACAGGCTCGCCGGGAGGTGGCTGGGCCATGAATTTCGTGTACATGAAATTCGGCCTTATGGTCGGCTTGAAGAATTTCCTGTAGAGTTTCCTGTCGCCGATGTGATAGCCAACCAAGAATGGTTTTGCCTTTTTGATCAGTTCGCATTCATCCAGTATTTCTTTCAAAGGGTAAAGGGCATTGTTTAGGTAATGTTCCACACACTGTCCATACTCTTCTGACTCCTTTGCCTTTGTCTCCAAGTGCCTTATCTCTCTTGACAGGTTGATGTAAGCTCCTATCGGGTCGCCCCTTAATTGCAAGGTCACCAAGTCGCGCAGCCAGCCGTACCAGACGCCCAGATATTTGGCGCACGATCCTGTAGCGACATTTTTTATCGATACCAATTTCTTCTCTTTCAGCGCGCTCATGATGGCGTCAGCGATTTCCAAAATCATTTTTGTCTGGTCATAGTCGTACTCGTATTCCCTTGTCTCCGCCAGGATGATTCCAATGATCTTTTTTTCCTCTATCAACTTTTCAATGACCCTTGCCATCACCACGTCCGAGTCCTCTATGGTAAAGCCGAAGATAGAGCCTAGACAATTCATTCTGAGAATTCCTTCTTTGATTTCAGTTTCAAAAACCATTAATACGCCTTTGTTTATCCAATATTTATATTAAGCCTTCTAATAATAATATTTGTTGGTTTTATGGCAGAAAAAGACATCCAGGCTGTTTTGAACGAGGTTGTGAGGAGGGCTAACGAGACCGTTAGAAGATTGCGCGACTTGGAGGAAAGGGATTCTTTGATTGAGAACCGCGTCAACAGTTTGGAGGATAGTGTTTTAAGCCTTACAGAAGACAAAAAAGATATTAACGACAAGACAACGATCAGGATGGACGGGATAGAAAAAAATATAATTAGGATTGACAATGAATTATTAAGGATAAACAAGAATATGGAGAAGGTCGCCAAGAAAAACGAGCTAAAGGAATTGGAGAGCATGATATCTATTTATAATCCGCTTCGAACAAATTTTATAACAAGGGATGAGGTTGAGAGAGTGCTCGACGAGAGGTTAAAGAATGTTTCCGTTTAGCGTTGGTAAAAAGAAGGAAGAGACCAAGAAGGTTTATATTCCTGTTGACATTGTCTTAAGATATTCTGCCCAAGGCCTTTCCGAGCCTGATATAATCGCTCGGTTAGAGGAACAGGGCTTTGCCCCTGACTACATCGACAAGGCTTTGAGAATAGCGTTAAAGGAAAAAGTGATTTCTGGAGCGCCTCCCACGCCAATGGAGATGGCAGAGGGAACTCTTCTAGAAGCGCCGGCTCCGACACTGTTCGGGGCAATGGAAAATCCAATAGGTCCTGCTCCCATGGACGAGGTTACTAGAAGGCCGATGCCCATCGGATATCCGCCGGAGAGAGTTGTTCAGAACCAACAAGGTTTTTCACAGCAATTCCCGCAACAATTTGAGCAGACGCAACAGCAGTTTCAAGGACGATCGCAAGAGAAGATGGAGACGCAACCCGCTACGGAAATAACAGTTGAAGAAATTATTGAAGCAATAATCGCAGAGAGATGGAAGGACTTCGAGGCAAGGCTTGAAACGTTTGAGAAGAGGGACATACAACTTCATAACGAGATAGAAGGGCTGAGCAAAAGGATAGCATCGTTTGAGAATGTCTTGCAGGAAAGAGAAAAGACCATGCTTTCTAAAATGGACGAATTCGGCGAATCCATGACAGGCATAGAGGGAAGGATAGGTTCGATAGAGAGAGTGTTCAAAGATTTTTTACCAGAGCTGACAACGAACATTAGAACTATGTCTGACCTTGTAGAAAGAATGAAAAAAGAAAAAGAAAGTAACTGAAATCACTAGCCTTATGAAATTATTTCTCTTCTTTTTCTGAAAACATCCATAAGACTGCTAAACCGACTATGATTAATAGCCATGATCCGGCACCTATTGCAGGCAATGCTCCTAAACCTATCAATGCAGCACCACCAGACATCCAAAATATCAAGGCAGCTACACCTATTACGATTATTGTCATTATCGTTCCATGTGCTGCGAATGGGTGCATTGGTTGATGATATTTATTACCAGCTTTGTCTTCTGCCATTTTTGTTCCCTTGATATTTCCTACTTCTATTAGTGACAATATCACTAGGAATCCGATTGCTGCTACTATTAAACCTGTTGACATTGTTGCTATTACTGATATCACGCTACCTGGAACTGCAAGTAGTATCATGAAACCTACTATGATTGATACTAATGCAGCTGGTGCTTTTGTTTTGAATATTGCAACTTTTGTCAATATTCCGTAGACTACTGCGAAGCTGAGTACCCATAAGAGTACTTCTGGTAAGCCCAAGCCTGTAAGGAATGCCATACCGGTTGTTAAATCTGTCATTTTTTACACCGTTTTTATTTTTCTCCTTCTTTAGTTAATATCCATACACTTGCCATCATAACGATAAGGAATAATCCGATTGCCGCTATTGGCGTTGAGATCGCTATTGCTGGAATTGCTATGAAGCTCATTCCGCCCGCTCCAACGAATACCAATATTGCAATTATTATCAAAGCTGTCGCGAAAAACTTTGGATGCTTTGAAAAAATGTGTTCTCCGCCCACTTTGGTTCCTGTTATTTCAAGGAATATCATTGTAACAATCAAACCGAATGCGACCGCTATTGCCGACGTTGCCAAATTGCTTAGGAAGCTTGCAGCCATTGTTCCTGCGGCAGCTACTAATACGAGGAATGAAGACACTATTGATATCACTCCTCTTGCTGTTAATGATTTAGGCAACTCTATGTGAGATAATATGCCGTACACAACTGCCAAGGTTAGCAACCATAGCAATACTAACTGGAATCCTGCGTCTCTCAATGTGACTATCATTGACTCTATGGGATTCAATTCCATCGCGAATGCTGGCGCTACGCTAATTAAAAAACCTATCAGTAACGCCCAAGTATTTTCGATTTTTTCTGTTGGTTTTTTCATATTAATCACTTACTACCTAATAGTAACTATACGTAGAACTAATATTTAAAGGTGATGGTTTACTACCTGTTGATGACTATTTCTTTGGAGGTGTTTCGGTCTTGTAGGCAAACCAGAATATCACAATTATGAACACTATGAATAAGAGAAGCAGAAGATTCTGTCCGCCGCCTATTATTGGTAACGATGGGAACGAGCCTATATACAAATAGCCTATTGAAAATAATAAGAATAAAATGGCTCCATTTATTATCAGAGCATCAGAACTGCTGTCCTTACCGTGCTGTCCCTTTCTTACACCGAAAGCTTCTAGAGTGAAAATTATAAAGAACATTGCTATGAAGAATATGGATATGCTTCCGAACTGAGACCATAGGAAACTAATAAAAGACGTATTAGAAGCAGCGAAAAAAGCCAAGGCTACTGATACAAGTAAATTAACCCCCCTATTCCTAAAAACATTTGAAGCATTCACAGCGCCAAAAACAACTGCTAAAACGAATAGGAAAGGTATCAAAAACTGCTCTGATTGAAACGCCGTGAAATCAAAAAAAGTTACCATTCTAACCCCCAAGTTCCTTTATTTTTCTTTTCAACTCGAATTCATGCTGCTCGAGTTGAGCGTACACCTGTGCTGCCCCTGGATTATCTCCTATGTGAGGATAATGCCTTTGCATTTGTTGTTGTACGCTTGCTAGCTCTTCCGATAGCTTTTCTATCTGTTTATCCTTTCCCATGCGTTTACCTGCATCCTTTGCCATTTTAGCGGTTGCCATTCCTAATTTTTGTGCAGTTGCAGGATGCAATATCTTTGTCATAAAAAATAAAAATAAACCTATAACTAGTGTTATCATGAACCAGCCTTCTAATAAAGGAATAAGAAATGTTCCATACCATCCCTGCATCACAACAAAAATATAAGTAACAATCATAACAAGATATCTAAGCCCTTTATTTTCTGATATTACCATCTGTCCGAAACCAAATAAAAATATAAATAATATTACATGAGGCAAAAGAATAAAATGTAGCACTTGATCTGGCAAGGCAGTATACTTATATAAGAGGCTAGGGCTCACTTTTAGTATCTGATTGAATATAAGATTGAATAAATTTACAGAACTTCCAGTGCCTACATATTCAAATGCCATAAGAGAAATATGGACAACTATGTATATAAATAATTATTCAGTTGTTTTTGTTTCTTTTTTCCGATAAATGATTTTAACGGAAATTGGTGTTTCTGCATAAGATTGAGGATCTCCGCTATTAACAGGCATTTCTCTATGACAAACATATTTTTTATTTTCTTGTAATGGCATATTTTAATCTCCTTTTTATTTTTTTTCAAATTTAATTGTTATACCTTTTTCGGTTTCTTCATAAGATAGAGGATTTCCGCTATTAAGAGGAAATTCGCGTATCACCCTATAATATCCTTGTTGGCTAGAATGTTCTCCTACTTTTTCTTTTGCTTTCTCATCTTCTATTAACAAATCAGTTTCAGGTACTTCTTTTTGCCTATGTTTAAATCTGTGCATAAGAGATTCTGCTTCCCATCTTGGATTAATAGGATACCTATCATGAATATCTTTTATAGACTTTTCAGCTTCTATTTCATTTTCATTGCATCCTGCTAACCAATAACCTGTAACTTTAAGAGCAGGTGCTACAAGATAATCTGCCAAAATTCCTATTCCAATATCTTGTCTATCTTCACCATATTCATACCAACGCTTGGGTACTGTCTGACCTCTAAAATTAACTCTATAGAGTACTGTTCTATCGCTTTCTAAAGCCCTAGCATAATCATCAAGGCTATATGGTATATCAGGTTGCAAAATATCAGAAGGCACTTTCCCCATTTGTACCATAACTGGAGCTAAAGCATCAGCAGTACCTTGAAAAATTGCACTATCTGGCTTGTGTTGATATGCTATAAGTTCATCTGCATTTTTTCCACTTTCTACAGCATAAGGCACTTCAATTACTTCAGCCATTAAATTCACTAATATTCTATTATGTGATAACATTTAAATATTTATCACTTTACGGTGAATAAACAGATAGATTTATATATCAGTTAACATATACTACTATATGGTGATAATATGGGTGATCATGGAACTTGGAGTAATGTAAACAGAACAAATTTGAGACCTATTAATCAAAACAATCACAACAATCAAAACGGCCATTGATTTTTTCTTTTTTTCTTCTTATATCTTAAATATTCCTAGTTCTTCGCATGTTTCCAATATGCCGTAGGCAAACACAACGCTCTCGAAAGCTCTTACAAAATCCTTCTCTTTCAAGAAATGCTTCGAATCTGAGACGTAGGCCTTTGTATTCTCAAGCATCTCTTCTCCTTTATCACCGACTACTTCGATCTTGCTGATAATCGGCTCGATCTTTTCAATCATTTTCAGCGTCTCTTCCAGCAGTTTCTCCATCATATCATCTATTTGTATAATTCGTCGTGATGCTCATAATCTTCAATCGCAACAACTTTATTTATTTCCTCTATGCTATAAATAATGACAAACGAACCAACATGAACTCTTCTCAGATGCTGTAAAGGGAATTTCAGCGGTTTAAACTGTTGGGGTTTTTTTAATATTTGCTGAATCTTTTTCATTATAGCGTTCAACTGATTGGGTTCTTTCTTCGATAATTTGGAGAAAATTCTATCCACATCTTTTTCTATTTTTAATGAATACAAAAAATCACTTTTTCAAGCCGTATCTTTTAGCAAAATTTTCAACTTTGATAAACTTCCCTTTCTTTTCAATTCTTTCTATTTTCTTAATAAATTCAGGCCTAAGTTCAGGCTCAAGGGCAGAATCGCAGAACTCTCTTGCCATAGTATTTAAGGCTTGGGACTTGTCTTTTAATCCATATTTTGCCTTTATTATGTTCAGCACTCTATTTGTATGTTCATCTATGTTTACGATAGCTTTTACCATATTAACATGCAATTAATTAGAAGTATATAAATCTTATAGAGCATCCAAAAAATCCTTTTCCCTGAAATGCATCTTACCAGGTATTATCAGAACAGCAGGGCTCTCTATATTCTTTAATTTCAAGCCTCTGGCGCTATCGTAATAAATCTTAGCATCGCTTCCAGCTTTAGAGAAGGCAATCAGCTGGTCCGTCTCTTTTATTATCTTCTTGCTCAAGATCATGCTCAACGCGTCTGAAACCTTCATTATAATGTTGTTCTCAACGTCCAAATCCAAGAGCAATAAGGTGTGCAGGCCTAGCTTCTTGTTCGTCCTGATGGTTTCTTTAACGTTGCTCAATTTCCCACTGAGAGGAATTGTTGCGACCTTTCCGTATTTGTATAATTGCAAGCCAACCTCGCCTATAGCAGAAAATATTGAGGCGTTATGAATTATTTTTACAGGTATCTTCTTTCTTTTCGCATCGTACGCAATGTCTATGTGAGTGGTGGCTGCTAGCGGGTCTCCTGGGACAAACAAGGCAATATCATTTTTCTTGGCCTTTTCAATGAACAAATCAAGATTCTCTTCTAAATCGATTCTTTTCAAGACCTTGACATCCTTTCCTATCATTTCCTTTAAGTTCTCCAAGGAGCCTCTCCAGACAGACGTGTACAGCTCAATAAAGCACTCACAATTCTTAGCAGTTTCTATGGCCTTTAATGTCAGGTCCTTTTCGTCATTTAAGCCCAAGCCTATAAGATAAAGCATAACAATAATTAGGATAAATTAAATAAAAACAAAACAGTAATTTTAAATAATTACTCTAAGGTAATAATTAATGTGATTTGATGAACAAGGATGATTTTGTAGAAGCATGGCCCTATATGGAGTCTTGCAAATTGGAAATTATGGCAGAAAAAGTAGGCTTAAAAACTAAAAAAGGAAAAATCAGGGGAATACCTGAAGAAGAATTGGGAAAAGTTTCTAAAATAATTGACAAATATCCAAGTGCTTATTCTGCATGGGCATCTTTGGAAATGAAGGCACAAAAGCAGACACCAAAGGTTTATTACAGAAAAAAGAAAAAATAATAGTTTTATAATTTCTTTCTAAGAATACTAATTATGCGAATAGCCTATGATATAATCGGTAGCAAAGACAGCGCGGTCGCATTGATAGGGGTCAATGCCAAGAATCCGAAGAAGGCTGCCAAAGAGATAATGAAAAGACACAAGAATGTCAAATCAGTTCTCCAGAAATTGTCTGAAAGAAAGGATACCTACCGGTTGTACCCTTGCAGATTGCTGTCAGGGGATAAAAACACTGAAGTGATTCACAAGGAGCATGGTTATCTGATAAAGGTTGATCCCCAAAAGGTCTATTTCTCGCCTAGGGAATCGACAGAGAGGCAGAGAATTGCTGATTTGGTCAAACCTGAAGAGAATGTTTTGGTAATGTTTTCTGGAGCAGGCCCATACGCTCTTGCTATTGGCAAGAGACATCCTGGTTGCAAGATAACGTGCATAGAAATAAACCTAAAGGGTTTCGAATACTCTGAGAAGAACGCTAGGCTTAATAACTTGCACAATATAAAAAACATTTGTTCTGACGTATTATATGTGAGAGATGTTGACAAGTTTGACAGAGTAATAATGCCTTTGGTTGAGAGGGCGATAGAATACCTAGACGTTGCGTTCTTGCATTCTAAAAAAGGAGCAATAATACACTTGTATGGTCTTTCCAATGAAAAGGAGAACTTTAGGGACCTGGAAGAAAGGGTCAAAGAGAAGGCTGATATTTTTAATATAAAATACAAAATAGTTAAAAGACAGAAAGTTTTACCTTACGCTCCTCATATTCTAAAAGTTAGATTAGATATTAAGATACTCTGATGCTACGTCCAAATAATTAAATTTCTATTCCCAAAGCTTTTTTAATAGATTCTCTTTGATACTCAATTAATCTCATAGCTTCTTTTTCAGAAAAGGCCATTGCACCAACTGAGAGCTTTCCATCATTTATAGAATAATGTACATTAAGATCCAAACCAAAAACTTCATAGGCTTTTTTGGTTGCTTCAAAAGGCGATTCTGTCTCCTTCAATTTTCCTCTTTGATTTTTTATTTCATCATCAAGAGGTATGCTTGAGGGTTTTTGAAATTCTTGTACTGGATAAATTTGTTGAACCTTGCTAGTTGATTTATCTTTGCTTCTTATTCCAAATGGCATAAAATCACTTACTTTTATTATTAATAGAAAAAGATTTAAACCCATTTATTTCTGTATTTTCAAATCGTATACAACATGCCAGATTCTAGGAGCATATGATTTTACTCTTTTCACCTTAAGGACTTTAATCTTAACCTTGTTCTTAGTTCCAATTTTTATCAATTTTTCTTTAAATTTATCTATTTCCTCTTCTTTTACAGTCCTGTGAAAATGAATGACAGCATTGTTCTTGGCAATCTTAAGGGCATAGGGCAAGAACTTTTCAGTTTCAAACAAATAACCCATTATAATTCTGTCTGCAGTGTTCTCCAATGGTTTGGAGAATTTCCTGCAGTCTCCTTGCAAAATCTCTATCTTATCCTCAACTTCATTCAGCCATACATTCTTCCTTAAATATTCTATGGCTTTTGGGTTGATGTCGATTGCATAGATTTTTTTAGGTTTGCAGTGCTTGGCTAGAATTATAGAAAAATAACCAATGCCAGCAAACATGTCGACAATGTTTTCTCCAGGTCTAATAATCTTTGTTAATCTAATCTTCTCGTTCTTATTGCCTTGGGACCACATTATGTCTGAGACGTCTAACAAGAATTTGCATCCGTGCTCTTTGTTCATGGTCTGAGTCCTATTGCAACCTGCTATTACTTCTATTTCAGGTTTCCTTACATTCCTTTTAATCTCTTTTATCAGGCAAACGGTGTGTATGTACGGTAGCATATCCATTATAGCTTTTCCTATCAATCTGCGGTGCTTTATCAGTCTTTTATCGAGTTTTATTAAAAGAATGTTCCCTATTATCTGGTAGCCTTTCGGTAGATAATTCAATTCTTTTCCAGTGAGCCTGTTCTTAAGTCTGTTCTTTAGTTTATCGTTAAAAGCCATAAAGGAATATTATTTTCCAAGAATAAAAAAAGAAAGGGGGAACTGAGTTTAACTAGAACTTTGTAGAACCTGCTTGCCAAATTGCCTTCAATGCAATCAACACTGCTGCCGGGGCAACTAAGATTCCTATGTAGTCAATTATTGGCTTCAAATATTGTCCTATATACATGACGTCTTTAACAGCATTCCCAGCTCCACCAGCTGCCATTAAAGCAACAACTGCTATCAAAAACATGTTTATGTCTGTCTTGTCAATGGAACCTACACCTGCAATACCTAGTAATCCTATGATAAAACCTATTATTGCTAGAATCCCTGTCACTTCTGTGTTATACATTGGGTAAAAAAGTCCTGTTAATATTGATATTATAATACCCAACACAAAAAGCCATCCGCTGGCCTTTACCCATCCTGCTTTTTCTTTTGCCATAATATATTCACCTATAACTTCTTAGAATTCCGGACACTTAAAAGTTCCTATAGTTAAAAATAAGAAAAAAAGGGGCTACAGAAAAACTACTTGAAAACGTCGACTGCAACCATTATAGAACCTATGAAGGTCGCTATCAATGCTATTATGCTGAATATTTTTACCCCATAGTCTAATCCTGAGGGTATCCAGGATATATCCACGCTGAATGTTGCTGCCAAGAGGTACAAAGTTCCTGCGCCTGTCAACCATACAAAGCCCCTTTTATCCTTAACGAATTTTGCATAAGCTCCTAACACAGGTGCAATCAAAAGTGCTAGTCCTAATATCACCAAATTCATATCGAATACCATTTATTTCACCTTTAATAGAATTTTAGAGAAGACAGGTATTAAACTTATCTTCGTCACATGCAGAACTAAAAGGATTCTTAAAGCTTTTCCTCGAAAACTTTTGTCTCAAATCTGTATAGCTTGCAATCAGGATCCAGCCACGAGTCAGCTGTCAGTCCTGCTTTATAGCATAGGTTATCCAAGTATTCGTCGATGTTCCAGTTTTGCTCGACAGGAACCTGCGGCAAGAACAGACCGCCTTGGAAACCCATTTTAATAATGAGACCGTGCTTGCCAATTTTTATTTCCTTGGCAACGTCCTTGGCTTTTATGGGTTCTGGTTTTGTTAGTATGGAAACTTCAATGAATATGTCCTTTAGTTCCTTCTCTGAGAGCGGAGGAAACCTAGGGTCCGAGCACACGCAGACGGAAGCTTCTATCAATGCCTCTATCAATGGCATCTCAGGGTAAGGTATTCCTATGCATCCTCTTAGTTCTCTCGGTTTTTTATATATTGTTACAAAGACGCCTTTGTTTTCCTTCATTTCTTCAGGATATTCTTTAGGAACAGGAATCTTTTTGCCAGTTTTGACATAAGTTTCAATTGCTTCTCTGGCTAAATT
>Ga0315294_10000159_pt1 | contig 71237 bp, 60 predicted proteins | sample YL17G13_40_MG_FD_203626 | JGI IMG/M metagenome (GOLD analysis project Ga0315294, IMG submission 203626) | Sediment microbial communities from Yellowstone Lake, YNP, Wyoming, USA - YL17G13_40 | ecosystem: Environmental > Aquatic > Freshwater > Lake > Sediment | place: USA: Wyoming | collected... | reverse complement strand
ATTTTGATAAGACAGGCGGGGTCGTGGATTTGTTGAAGCAGCTGTAACTTATACCTGAAACGGAGGTGCAAATGCCCGAGAAAGAATGGATCAAGCCGCAGTTGATTGTGCTGGTGAGGGGGAAACCCGAGGAGAGGGTGCTTGTCTCGTGTAAAGGCAGTTTCCCTATCTTTGGTATAGGGTACCCCTGGACCTGCTTCAACGCGTACCCTTACAACAGTTGTGATGTCGTAGGATCGACTTAGCCTAGCCCTATCTAGATATACTAAACTGTTTCCAACTTAATCGGGAAAGTGGGATGCTGCATAATAGGAAAATGAAAGAAGGACCTTACATTACAAATAGTAAACTAACCGATAATTATTCTGGGGCTTTGGGCGCATAAAGAATAAGAAAAGAAAGGAGTTATATGGGAAGCAAAGTTAACCTTAATACTATCTTAAAGCCATCCGATGATGTGGTAGCCAGGGATGTACAGGGAGAGATGGTGATTATTCCCATCACCTCAGGCATAGAGGATTCGGAGGATGAGATATTTACGCTCAATGAGAGAGGACGGGCTATCTGGGATAGGCTCGACGGCAAAAAAACACTCCAAGAGGTTGTCAAAGATTTAGAGGCGGGATTTGTTGCAGGCCGAGGACAAATAGAAAAAGACGTTTTAGGCATTACTGAGGAACTTCTTAAGAAAAATATGGTTGTTGCCTGCTTAAAGAAATAGCCCTATCTTATGCCCTGCGAAAATAAAACCTATCAGGATTTCTGTTTGGGAGCCTACAGGAGTATCCCCTGCTGTCAGGATTTATCCAAAGATAAGATCGACAGCTCCTTAATGTATTCTAATCTGTCTGCCGAAACCGGGATTATCCTGCAAATGTTTGAATTGGGCAGGCTCTTTGTGGAAAAAAAAATGGTTAAGTTCCATCCCGAGGGGGCATGTATGTATCCCTGCATAAGGCCCGATGATGTTTTACATATCGAGCCAAAAAGCATAGCGGAGATAAATATAGGCGACATCGCGGTTTTCAGGCGCCTCAACCGCCTCGTTGCCCACCGTACATTAGAAAAAGGAAATGATAACGGCTCAACTTTTATAATTACCAGGCCCGATACCGCCGGATTAGGAAATGATGGTCCAACATTTGACAAGGACATACTCGGTATAGTTTCTAAGATAGAAAGGCGCGGAAGGTTTCTGGATACACAAAAGAAAGATTGCGGCTTGCTTAAGAGGACAGGGTTAGGTATTTCTCTTTCCTGGTATTATTCCAGGCTATACTTATACCAGAAAACGGTTTATCTAATAACCCTGCTCCAGCAGTTGCATATTTACCGCCTAATCGCAAGGCCTATTCTCTACAAAAATAAAACCAATATAAGTTTTTCAATCCAATTTCCTCTTAATAACGATATCGCAAACCGCCTTGAAGCCAGGGTCCTGCCAGAAGAGTGGGTAAAGATGAATGCTTCATTTGACGGCAGTCGCATGCTAAGATGGACCTTGATAATGAAGGTGGATGCAAAGAAAGTAGCATCCATATCTCTGGTATACAGGCCTAAGGATTGTCTCTTCCCCGGATGGTGGGTTTCGGATTTTCGCCTTAAAGTCAAGTCTCGCCGCACGTGTATCGAGGATAGGATGATTGAAGAGCTGGATAAATTACTGGGCACCCTGTTAATAAGCCAGCTCTTTGCCTGTGTTTTTAAACATGCACTCCCGGAGTATTTGCTCTTTAAAAATCTTGGTTTTAAGAAAATCGGGTATTATACCGACGATTTCTTAAGATGCAGAAATAATGGCCCGGTTGAACGAATAATAATGAAAAGGAATATTCAAAGAGGAGAATCTTTTGTCTGATTCGTTTGCGTCAGTTGTTTCACTGCCAGATTTTTCTCTCTGGGAGAAAATGAGGAAGGCAGAAAATCCCGCATCTTTTGATTTAGAGATTACTGCCCGCTGCAACAACAACTGCCGGCATTGTTATATCAATTTGCCTGCGGATGATAAAGAGGCGCAAAAGAAAGAGCTCTCTTTGAAGCAGATTGAAAAGCTCGCGGAGGAGGCGGTTTCTTTGGGTGCCCTCTGGTGTCTAATTACCGGAGGAGAGCCTTTGTTGCGCAAAGATTTTTTTGATATTTATATCGCCCTAAAGAAAAAGGGCCTTCTTGTTTCAGTGTTTACTAACGCCGCCTTAATCTCTAAGAAGCATATTAAACTTTTTAAAGAATATCCTCCCAGGGATATTGAAGTTACCGTATACGGCGTAACCCCCCAAACTTACCAGCGCGTTACGCGGCGGCGCGGCTCATACCGTGCCTTTATGGCCGGGCTTAATCTTTTGCTTGAAAACGGGGTTAGAGTCCGGCTGAAGGCAATGGCCCTGCGCTCAAATGTCAGCGAATTACCCCTAATCGCCGCGTTTTGCCACCAGAGGACCAAGGACTATTTCCGTTTTGACCCCTTCCTGCACCTGCGTTTTGACAGGAACTCCAAGAGGAACCGCGAGATAAAAAGCGAACGCCTTTCAGCAAGAAAGATTGTGGCAATTGAGCAACAAGACCCACAGCGGTCCCGGGTCCTGGAAAAAAGCTGCGACAAACTTATCAATCCCGAATTCGCGCATCGTGGCTGCAACCATCTTTTTTACTGCGGTACGGGTAGTGGCAGTTTCGCCGTAAGTTATGACGGTCTTTTTCGGCTCTGCTCTTCCTTATGGCATGCGGATTGCTTGTATGACCTAAAGATGGGAACGCTTTCAGAGGCTTGGCGTAGTTTCGTTCCCAAGGTCAGGGATATGCGCTCTAACAGGGAAGAATTTTTAAAGAAATGCCATAAATGTCAAATAATCAACCTTTGCCTATGGTGCCCGGCTCACAGCGACTTAGAGAGCGGCAGGTTAGACGAACCAATAGATTATTTTTGCCAGGTCGCCCACGCCCGGGCCGCGCGCCTCACTGGGAATAAAGCCCTGCCTGTGGCAGCCTCATAAGAAGAGTGCCTGGTTCTGTTTTTAAGTCTCACTAGCATAGTTTTGGGTCTGGCCAATCCCTATCTGACTAAACTGGTAAAAGGCCATCTTTAGAGAAAGGAGTAAATAATGCCCGGCATAGAGGATTTAATGGGCAGGCAAATAGTGGTAGTGGATAACCTTGAGCCTGTGCTGTTGCGCGGGGTAGAAAGCCAGGCCATGCTCCTGGCTGCTCAGGATGATACCGGCACCTGCATTATCTCTCCAGAGAGGAAGGTAAAATCAGGCAGCATTGTAAAATGATAAAACAGTTTATCCCTCAGGAAATATGCTTAGAATGCCGGGGTTGTTGCAGATTTAACCGGCGGGATTCTGTTTGGTCACCGGCCCTTCTTAACGAAGAAATGCAGGAGCTGTTAAAAAACAAAATACCGCCTTTGTTTATATCTACCGATAAGAAAATTCTCCTCGGGCAGTTGCCGGGCGAGGGCAATTTTGCCTGCCCTTTTCTTCGCCCGGAGGAAAATTTATGCAAGATATACTCCCGGCGGCCTTTCGAGTGCCAGCTCTACCCTTTTCTTATTAACCGTAAAGGCGCAAAGGTCTTTTTGGCGTTAGATTTACATTGCCCGTTTGCCGCAAAAAAAATAAAAACCCGGGACTTTAAAGGATACGCCTTGTATTTAACTGAATTTTTAAACAGCCCCCCTCAAGCGGAAATTTTAAAAAATAATCCCCAGATTATCCAGGTATATCCGCAAGTCCTGGGCCTCGGTGAACTAAAAATCTAATTTATGCAACTTAAAAAGTTAAAGCTTGGCGACAAGAATTTATTGGACGAATTTTTAAGCTTAAATAGCCATGAATTATCGGTATACGCCTTCGCAAACATTTATATCTGGGGAGGCGTTTTTGATATATACTGGACTATCATCAAGGACAGCCTTTGCGTATTTTTAAAGGATAAAACCGGCTGTTTTATGTATCTGCCTCCGCTTACCAAGGCAGCGGATGAGCGGGTCCTGGCAGAAGTATTCGGTATCATGGACAGTTTTAATAAAAATAGAGATATATCGCGCATAGAAAATGTTGAGATAAAAGACCTGGCCTTTTATAAAAATATGGGTTATGCCTGCCGGGATAAATACCCTGATTATCTCTGCAAGAGAACAGACTTAGCTCAGCTAAAAGGCAACAGATTTAAGTCCCAGCGCTCCTGTTTTAATTATTTTGCCGGGCATTATAAATCTGAATACCTGCCTTTTTCTCCGCGATACAATAACGATTGCCTTGAATTGTATAAAGAGTGGATGTCAGGACGCAAGGCCCGTAACCAGGAGCCGGTATATCAAGGCATGCTGGAAGACGGCCTGCGCTGTCTTAAGGTGTTGTTGGATAATTATCCGTCCTTAGGCCTCACCGGCAGAGTTGTAAAAATAGATAAGAAAATTAAAGCGCTTACCTTTGGTTTTGAGTTAAACAGAGATACGTTCTGCATATTGTATGAGGTTGCAGATTTGTCTGTCAAAGGCCTCAGCCAATTCATCTTCCGTAGCTTTTGCTCTGAATTAAAAGAATACAAATATATAAACATTATGGATGACTCCGGTTTAGAAAATCTTAAAAAAGTCAAGCGTTCCTACCATCCGATGAGGTTGGTCCCTGCTTATATCATTATGAGAAAAAATGGATAAGGGCCTGGAAGAAGTCGAGTTTACTATTTTTGATACCGAGACCACGGGCCTCAATCCGGAAAACGGCGATAGGATTATAGAGATTGCCGCCATCAGATTCAAAGGCAAAGAAAAAATAGCTACTTTCCAGACCCTGGTTAACCCGGGATGCCGGATTTCCGAAGCTGCTTTTCAGGTAAACCACATTACCCAGGAGATGCTTAAGGACGCACCGCAGATAAACAGCGTAATCCCGGAATTCTTAAATTTCATTAAAGGCACCTGCCTATGTTCCTACAATGCTGGTTTTGACCTGGGATTCTTGAATCAGGAATTAAAATTGACGGCTAGGCCTCCTTTAAAAGATATTGTAGTGGTGGATATACTGAAGATGGCAAAAAGGCTCCTGCCCGGGCTGGAGCGTTATGCCCTCTGGTTTGTGGCAGATAAGTTGGGAATAAAGAACCGGCAGGAGCATCGCGCATTTTCAGACGTAGAGTTAACCCTCCAGGTATTTAATAAACTCAAAGAAATACTTAAAACAAAAGGCGTATTTGATTTTGAGGATTTTTCAAGCTTATTTTGTATCGACCCCGTCTTCTTGAATAACATAAATAACCAGAAGATGGGCCGGATACAGGAAGCCATTGGAGCAGGGGCCAAACTCAAAATAAAATATCTCTCCGCTTCCGGAGCCGAAGTTTCCGAGCGGGAGGTTATACCCAAAGAAATCAAGCAGGAGAATAACCGCAGTTACTTATTGGGGTACTGTTGTTTAAGGAACGAGGAGCGCACGTTCAGGATAGACAATATTCTGCATCTTGAATTGTCAGACCCGCGATGAGGCTACGCAAGATAAGATTGCCGTTTAAGGCCAAAAAAACAGTTTTAGCCGTAGGAGGGCATAACAAAAATACGCTATGTTTAATCAAGGGCGATTATGCCTACCTTAGCCCGGCATTATCCAGCCTAAGCAGCCCGGGGGATTTTTTGGTTTTTGTAACTAACTCAAGATATCTACTTAAAAAATACCCCAGAATTATCGCCCATGACTTACATCCCGAATATCAATCCACAAAGTATGCCCTCAACCTATCACCTAACGCCTATCACCTAACACCTATACAACACCACCATGCCCATATTGTTTCTTGTATGGTTGAGAACGGCCTTCGCAACCAAAAGGTAATCGGGGTGGCTTTTGACGGCACGGGCTTAGGTACTGATAATACACTCTGGGGCGCGGAATTTTTAGTCTGCGATTATAAGTTCTTCCAAAGAAAAGCGCACCTTAAAGAAATTCCTCTTTTAGGGGGAGAGGCCGCTATATTAGAGCCTGCAAGGCTTGCGGCGATGTGGCTGTATTCGGTCTACAAAGACAAATTCCTGGATTTGAGGATTAATTTTGTAAAGAGCCTGGATAAAAGAAAGTGGCGGGTTTTAAAAAATATGTATTCATCCGGATTCAATTCTCCCAGGGCCAGCAGCATGGGCAGGCTTTTCGATGCGGTAGCGAGCCTCGTCTTAGAGAAATATAGGGCAGGGTTTGAAGCGGAGTTGGCGATGGAATTGGAAAAAATAGCTGCTGCTTGCGTATTGCGGCCCAGGGGTTATAATTTTAAGATTGTTCAAAGAAGGGGCACCTACGTAATAGAGCCGGCTGCGATATTCAGAGAGGTAGTCCGGGACTTGCAACACAGAGAAAGCAGAGAAAAGATTGCCTATAGATTCCATTTGACTGTGGCGCAGATGATAAGAAAGCTCTCCCTGGCCTTAAGAAAAGAGCATAAAATCAATACGGTAGTTTTATCCGGAGGGGTTTTTCAAAATAACCTTTTACTTCGTTTAAGTTCGGATTTATTATATAGGGAAGGGTTCAAGGTAGTTACGCATAAAGAGTTATCCTGCAGCGATTCCGGGATTTCTTTGGGGCAGGCTGTGATTGCTCATTTTTCCCGCATCCAGCTATTACGAAGACGATGCGGGATCCCGCCCCTAGAAAAAGGATTATTGCGGCGGGAAGGAGTTAAATATGTGCCTGGCTATTCCGATGAAGGTAAAAAGAATCAAAGGGGACTTCGCAGAAGTTGAATCTGGAAGGCTGACCCGCACCATAAATATTCAGATGCTGCCCCTTATTAAAGCGGGAGATTACGTTATTGTGCATGCCGGGTTTGCCATCCAGAGACTGGATCCCCTGAAAGCAAAAGAGACCTTGAGGTTAATCGATGAGGTACATTGACGATTTCCGCGATAAAAAGCTGATTAAAGAGGTAGCGGCGAGAATAAAAGAAATAATGCCGAAACACAGGATAAATATTATGGAGGTCTGTGGCACGCATACGCAGGCTTTTTTTAGATTCGGTTTGGATAAAATTTTACCAGCCGGCCTGAGGCTTATCTCAGGCCCGGGATGCCCGGTGTGTGTCAGTTCTCAAGAATACATCGATACCGCCGTTGACCTCGCCCGGCACAAAGAAATACTCATCCTTACCTTTGGGGATATGCTGCGCGTGCCCGGCAGTTCTTCCACCCTGGAGAAGGAAAGGGCGAGGTTTGGCAATGTACGCGTGGTTTATTCTGCGTTAGATAGCCTTGCCGTGGCGAAGCTTAATCCTGATAAAAAGGTCGTATTTTTAGCTGTGGGTTTCGAGACCACTGCACCCACGATCGCCCTAAGCATATTAGCGGCAAAGAAAGAAAATTTAAGAAATATATTCTTCCTTCCCTCTTTAAAGCAAATCCCGCCTGCCATGGATTATCTCCTCAGAGATGAAAGATTAGACCTTGACGGATTTTTATGCCCCGGGCATGTCTCTGCTATAATCGGCACAAGACCTTATGAATTCATTGCTAAGCGATACAGGCTGGGTTGCTGCGTGGCGGGTTTTGAGCCTTTGGATATTTTAGAAGGGATATATTTCCTTATACGGCAGAGGCTAAGAGACGGGCCGATAGTCCAGAATCAATATTTACGCGTGGTCACAAAACAGGGAAACCCTAAAGCGAAAAAGGTGGTCTCAAGGGTCTTTAAGATTTCCGATGCCCTCTGGCGCGGCTTAGGTAATATCTCAGGGAGCGGGCTTAAGATAAAAGATGAATTCTCTCAATTTGATGCCGGAAGAATCTTTTCCCTGCCTGCTAAGCGGCTCCTGAAGGCTGATAAACAAAAGAGATGCAGGTGCGCTGAGGTGTTAAAAGGCCTGATTTCTCCTTTAGGTTGCCCCTTATTCTCTAGAGCCTGTTATCCGGATAATCCTGTCGGGCCCTGTATGGTTTCCAACGAAGGAACCTGCAATGCATATTATAGATACAAGAGATAACGCAAAACGCAAGATGCAAAACACAAAACCGCTCCGTAGGACTAAAAATTTTATATTTGGGATTATCTTTTTACCTTTGATTTTTTGCTTTTTATCCGGCTGTATCAAAAAGGATAAGCTCAATGCGGCACGCACTGACGTTGGCAGAGCGCAGCTTTACTATCAACACGCGGTAGAACGGTATAAGGACTTAGTCAAGGCAAGCGGCGATTCAGGTAGGCTATATCTTGAGCTCGGTCAGTTATACTTTAGCCACGGAGATTTTGAGCAGGCGATAGAGTCATTCAGGAAAGCGAAGGGTATTGCTGCAGATAGATTTATAGCCATTTCTTATTATCTGACGGGTAATTTTACGGGGGCCTTAGAAATTTTTAACAAGCAGGAACTACAGGATGACGAATATTTATACTATCATGGCCTGACCTGCGAGAAATTAAATCTTTTTGACCAGGCACTGGGGGCATATAACAAGATAAAGGGCCTTAAGTTTAAGGCGAGGGCAGAAACGCGCATTGATACCATTGAAAGAGAGAGCAGTTTGGCGCGGATAAAAGATACGGACCCCGAGGTAAACAAAATTATAACAGGGCCATATTCAAGCAAAGAATATCCCCAGGCAGGCGCGCTTATTTTGTATTGCGATGAAAGGTTCGAAGTAACTGCCGAGAATACCCAGGTAGCAACCTTGCATTACATCGTTAAGATTTTAAACCAGCGCGGTAAAGAAGATTTTGCCGAGTCCGGCATAGGTTACGATTCTACATACGAGAGGGTGGAGTTGGTTTATGCGCGCACCATAAAACCCGACGGGACAGTTGTAGATGTGGGTAGCCGCCATATACGCGATGTATCCAAATATTTAAATTTCCCTCTCTACAGCAATGCGCGCGTTTATATTATATCCTTTCCCGAAGTAACCGAAGGGTCCTGCGTGGAATACAAATTAAAGATATACCGCAGTCAACTTATAAATAAAAAGGATTTTATTCTAAGTTATCCTATACAGGCAGCCGAGCCGGTTATTACAGCAAACCTGAGCATCAGCCTGCCGCGGCATCGGCCGTTAAATATAAAGATCCTGAATGAAGGGTATAATGATTTCGGAGCTGATTTAAAGCCCGAGATAAAAGAAAACGATGATTTTTTAACCTACAGCTGGCAGTTTAGAAACATCCCCCAGATAATCCCTGAGTCAAATATGCCTCCGGAGGCACAGATAAACCCCGCCATTTTTATCTCTACCTTTGCATCTTGGCAGGATATCTATAATTGGTGGTGGCAGCTCGCAGGAGATAAGATAAAAGCAGACAGCGCGATAAAGGACGAGGTCAGCCTATTGATAAAGAACCGGAATTCCGAAGAAGATAAAATCAGGGCAATTTATAATTTCTGTACGCAGAAAATTCGTTATGTAGCGGTAGAATACGGACAGGCAGGATACGAGCCCCATTACGCATCCGATATCTTTAAGAACAAGTACGGAGACTGCAAGGACCAGGCCATACTTTTGGTTACCATGCTAAAAGAAGCGAATTTTTCCAGCTGGCCGGTGCTTATCGCTACGAAAGAACGTTATAATTTAAACGAAGATTTCCCTTCGGCGATGTTCAATCATTGCATTGCCGCCGTATCCTCGGAAGATAAGATATTTTTTCTTGACCCCACTGCCGAAACCTGCCCCTTCGGCGACCTGCCTCTGGGTGACCAGGGGCGCAAGGTATTGATATTTGAAGAGAATGGTTACAAGATACAAGACACGCCTTTATATCCCGCCGGGCACAACCTGAACAGGCAGTATCTTAAGATAAAGATAAACAGCGATGAAAGCCTGCTTGCACAAAAATCAGTCTTTACTTATGGCGCGTATGATCAGGCGCAGCGGCATTGGCTATTATACACCCAGCCGGAATTGATCCGGGAAATGCTCAAAGAAAAAATACAGGAGGTATCCATAGGCGCAAAACTGGATAAATATAGCATCGGGAATTTAGATAATCTTAATCAGCCGGTTGTGCTGGACTATTCTTTCCGGGGCCCCGAATACTTTACGCTGGCAAGCAATTTGAGAATAATGCCCCAGTTAACGAGCCTGGATACTTCTTTAGTAGCCAAAGATATCCGCAGATACCCCATTGACTTCGGCATCTTAGATACCAAAGAGGCGGTATTTGAGGTTGAAATTCCTGACAATTTTGTTGTAAAATATATGCCTGGCAACGTAAGCGAAGACAGCCCCTGGTTAAAATTTACAGCAGAATACAGGCGCCAGGGCAGGGATAAGATACATTTTAGTCAGAAGATAGAACTTAAGGAGAATCTGGTTTCCCAAGAGGATTACTCCGATTTTAAAAAATTTTTTGAGGGGCTGGCCAAGAAGATTAAACAAAGGATAGTCGTAGAAAAGATTTAGATAAAGATGCCTCAGAAGGCTCACCTAGAGCAACAGCGCCGTAAATATATCCGCCTGGATTCGGTATTCCCGGTGCAGTTCCGCATCTTGAGCCTCGACGGAAAACGCTTTTTATCGGATTGGCTGCAGGGCTTTACCAGTGATATAGGTAAAGGCGGGATCTGCCTTTCCGTAAACAACCTAAATCAGGAATTGGCCCAGATTTTAAAAAACCAGCAGGCTAAGCTGTCTCTAGAGATAGAGATGCCCGTAACCAGAAATCCCATAAGTGCGTTAGCAAAGGTAATCTGGGTTGAGGATGCGGACGCTGAAGCCAACAGATACCTTATCGGTTTAAGCTACGAAGAAATTGACCGCTGCCAGAATAACAGGATTGTGCGTTACGCCTGGACAAAGAAAGTATTTGCGCCGTTCGCCTTGCTGCTGATTGTCCTCTTGGCTTTGGGTTTTGCCCTTGGTAGCGTTGTAAATTTAAAATTAATCCAAGGTAATAAGGCCTTAGTTGAGCAGCTGGTTAAAGTCTTGCAGGAATCCAGCATCGCCAAGCAGAAGATAAAAGAAATAGCCAAAGACAGACAGGATTTACAGGTAAAGATTCAGGCCTTACAGCTGCGTATCCAGACACTTGAAGAAGAGAAGGAGAAAAAAGAAAATATCGACAGCAGCGAGATAAAACAACTTAACTCCCTGATTGATAAATTATCCCAGGAAAAAGGCTCTTTGCAGGAAGAGTTAATCGCTATTCAGCTCAAGGAAAACGTAGTTACCGAAGATCTCCTGCGTTTGGATAAAAGGAAAGCCACTCTTGAGAAAGCCAATTTAGATAAGATGTATAAGTGGTTAAAAGTGCACCAGAACCAGCGCACCGGTTTAGTAATGAGCTTTGAGGGGGATAACGATATCGCAGGCTGGGCTTTTACTTACGACCAGTCTCTGGCCATACAGGCGTATACCAATTATTCTGATTTGGAGCGCGCCAGGAAATTGCTGGATTTCTTCCAGAAAAAAGCCAAGAGGATAGACGGGAGGTTCCTGAACGCCTATTATGTTTTTGACGGGAGCCCGGTAGAGTATGTTGTGCACAGCGGTCCGAATATCTGGTTAGGCATAGCGGCACTGCAATACACTAAAAAAACTCAGGATTCCAGCTACTTTAACTTAGCCGAAGGTATCGCCGAAGGGATAATCTATTTACAGAATCAGGACCCGGAGGGCGGGATACGGGGCGGTCCGAATCTAGAATGGTATGCCACAGAGCATAATCTTGATGCCTATAGTTTTTTTAATATGCTGTATAAGATGACCAAAAAACAGCGGTATGCTCAAGCCAGAGACAAAGTATTAAGCTGGCTCCTCAACCACACCTATGATAAAATTGATATACCCATTAAACGCGGCAAGGGAGATTCCACTATCGCTACCGATACCTATGCCTGGTCAATTGCGGCCATTAGCCCGGAGAAATTGGAAGAGTTAGGCATGAATCCCGACAGGATTATGGAATTTGCAGAAGAAAATTGCAGTGTAGAAGTTTCTTATGCCCGTCCCGAAGGCAAAAGCGTAAAAATAAAGGGCTTTGATTTTGCCCCGCAAAAACATCTGGCAAGGGGCGGGGTTGTCTCTTCGGAGTGGACGGCCCAGATGGTTTTAGCCTTTAAGATAATGGCAGATTTTTATTATAATAAAGGCATAATTACTAAGGCACGCGCCTATGAATTAAAGGCAGATACATATTTGGCAGAGTTAGGCAATATGATTATCTCCAGTCCTTCGCCTTCCGGCCAGGGCGAGACCTGCCTGCCTTACGCAACACAGGATTACGTAGATACCGGCCATGGCTGGATGACTCCCAAGGGCAATCGCACCGGTTCCGTAGCCGGCACGGCCTATACCATTTTTGCCTACTATAAATATAACCCTTTAGAACTTAAAGAATGAGGGGTAAGCTTAATTTAATCTACCGTCGGCTATATTCTTTTTTCGGGCCGCAGCATTGGTGGCCGGCAGGTAGCCCTTTCGAGGTGATGGTAGGGGCAATTCTGACCCAGAACACAAATTGGCAAAATGCAGAAAAGGCAATAGAGAATCTCAAAAAACACAGATTATTAAATCCCCGTAAACTTTATAGATTGCCCCATAAGAGATTGGCTGCGTTTATTATGCCGGCAGGTTATTACAATATTAAGGCAAGGCGCTTAAAAAATTTCTTGGGTTTCTTATTCAGGTCTTACAAAGGAAAAATTAAAAATATTTCGTTAGAAGATAAAGACGAATTGCGTTCAGGGCTTCTTTCTGTAAACGGCATTGGCCCGGAAACCGCGGACTCTATATTGCTCTATGCCCTGGATAAGCCGGTATTTGTAGTGGATGCCTATACCAAAAGAATACTTTTGAGGCACCGCATTATTGAGGAGGATGCCGATTACGCCCAGGTGCAGAGTTTGTTTATGAAAAATCTTAAAAACAGCGTAAGGTTATTTAATGAATATCATGCCCTACTGGTTAGATTGGGTAAAGAGTTCTGCCTGAAAACCCGGCCCAGGTGCGCAATGTGCCCGTTAAACTCATAACCTGTATCAAAAGGGGGACTATGCGTAGAATATTCTTATTTTTTATTTTAATCCTCTGTTGGGCCTTGCCTTCCTATGCCGCACCGTGTTATGGGACAAGAATGCCGGAGAAAAAAGAATTCACCGTGGGACTACAGACACACTCCATCTTTAAAAGGTACCTGGAAGACGAACAGGGGAAATTAAGAAGCACGCAGCATTTCCTGCTGATATCTTACGGAATATGCGATTGGTTGTCACTGGATTTAAAAGGCGGGGCCGGCAATATAAAGCAGCATCCGGTTGGCAGCGATGAACTGGACTATCACTCTGGTTTTGCCGGAGGATACGGCTTCCGCTTAAAATTATACGACCGGGAAAAGATAAGAATGGTTTTTGGCTTTCAACATATCAGCGTTCATCCGCCGGCAGCGCATCTGGGGGATACGAGACACGAGGCGATTCTGGACGACTGGCAGTTTTCTTTTTTGGTCTCGCGGGATATCTTCAAAGTCACGCCTTATCTGGGGACACACTGGTCAAGGATAGATTATATCCACCGCAGCTCAGGCGATAGAAAAAGGGTAATGTCGGATTTGACCAAAGACGTCGGCCTCATCGTAGGCCTTGACCTCCCAGTTTCAGAAAAAGTCTGGTTTAATCTCGAAGGGCAATTTTTTGACAGCGAGGCCTTGGCCTTCAGCGTGAATTTCAGTTTTTAATCCTTTATTAAAGATGGTAAATAAGAAGAGATTGATAAAACTCACTCAACAGTTAATACATATAGATTCCCAGAATCCTCCCGGCGATGAGGCGGGGATTGCCGTCTTTGTAAGAGATTATTTAAAAACCCTGGGTTTGGAGGTGAGAACTTTCGAGTTTAAAAAAGAACGCTCAAATGTGGTGGCTGTGTTAGAAGGCAGAAAAAAGAAACACTCCTTGCTTATTACGCCGCATTTAGATACCGTCCCTTCTGGAAAGAAGTGGCATTTTAGCCCCTTATCAGGCAGGATATATAGGGGCAGGATTTATGGCCTTGGCGCGACTGACTGTAAAGGTAATCTCGCCGCAGGCCTTGAGACAATAAATAGTATTGTTGAAGAGAGGGTTGTTTTGGACTATAATCTGATATTTGCTGCCACCGCGGATGAAGAGAGCGGTTCGGCGTTCGGGCTAATCCCTTTGTTGGAGAAAGGTATTTTAAAAGCGGACGAGGCAGTGGTATTGGACGCCGACAATTTCGACATCATCGTTACCCAGAAAGGGCTCATCCACCTTAAGGTAAAAATACAGGGTAAGAGGGCGCACGGTGCCTATCCATGGCTCGGCGTAAATGCCATCGATACCGCAATAGATATAATTAAAGACCTTAAGGCCAAAAAATCGGCCTATTCAAAAAATAAATATCTAAGGCCGCCTACATTAAATGTTGGGACCATCCAAGGCGGGGATAAGGTTAATGTAGTGGCAGACTGGTGCGAGTTTGAATTGGATTTCCGCTTCCTGCCGGGCATGTCGGCGAAAAGAATCCTAAGGGATTTAGAAAGGCTCATAAGAAGGCATACCAGAAAATTCAAAATAGAAATAGAAGGAATCCAGCAGCCCTATAGAATAGCCGAAACCCATTCTTTGGTAAAGTATCTGGCCGCGGCAATAAGAAAAATAGGAATAAGTCCCGTTGTAAAAGGTTCTGAAGGCGCGACCACTATAACTTTTTTACAGGAGAGGAATATCCCGGCAGTTGCCACCGGTTTTGGCTGTGAGGGTTGTGCGCATATAGCGGATGAATACGCAAAGATAGATAGTTTATATAAAGGCGCGCTGGTTCTGGAGGAGTTTTTAAAGAGTTACCGTTTTAGCTAGGATTTTGCAAGGGGTAAAATATGGAAGGAATTAATATTTCTAAAAGGCCGAGACTTAAAAAACCTTATCTTATAGTTGCCTGGCCGGGCATGGGCGAGGTCGCCTTTAAGGCAGCCAGTTATCTGGTAGAGAAGCTGCAGGCGGAAGAGTTCGCAGATATTCCGCCGGAAGAGTTTTTTTATTTAACGGGGAGCAATATCCGGGAAGGCGTATTAAGTTTGCCGGAACCGCCTTACGGTAAATTCTATTATTGGAAGAACCCTGCCCTAAAGAGCGGCGCTAAGGCAGAGGCAAATGACTTGATAATTTTTATCAGTAATGCCCAGCCAGACCTGGGTAAGGCGAAAGATTACTCTAAGAGAATTCTCCATATCGCCATGACTTTCAAGGTAGAGGCGATTGTCAGTTTGGCCTCGATGCCGCAGCCTATCGACCACACTCAGGAATCCGGAGTATGGTTTTGCGCAACCTCGCCTGATTTAAATAATAAGTTAAAAGAATATAATTTCAATATTTTGTCCACAGGACAAGTCAGCGGCATGAACGGATTGTTTTTAGGCATAGCGAAAAGAGAGGGCTTTAAAGGATTTTGCCTCCTTGGCGAGATACCGCTCTATACCATCCAGATTGAAAACCCCAAGGCCTCGCATGCCGTGCTTACGGCATTGGCCAGGATATTAAATATCCAGATAGACTTTACCAATCTTATAGAGCAGATACATATCATGGAAGGAGAGATTAATAAGTTCCTGGATTACCTTAAATTAGGCTCTCAGGGCTCAATGCCGATTGGCGAAGAAGAGATAGAGAGGATTAAAAAAACGCTTAGTCAACTTACCAGGCTTCCAGTCTCCGTGAAAGAGAAGATCGAAAAACTCTTTGAACAGGCGAAGACGGATATTACAAAAGCCAATGAGTTAAAAATAGAATTGGATAAGTGGAATGTATATAAGGAATACGAAGACAGGTTTCTGGATTTGTTTAGAAAGAAAAAGGATAAGGACAATTGACCAACAATAAAAGGATAGCCGCCGTAAAAAATTCCGCTATCTGTACGGAGAGAGGCGAAGCCGAGGGAATAAAAGCAATTATATTTGATTTAGGAAATGTTTTGATTGATTTCGACCATAAGATAGCAGCGCAAAGGATGTCCAGATTTACAGACAAGACCAGCGAAGAGATGTACGGCCTCTTTTTTGATTCAGAACTCACTGGCCTTTTCGAAGAAGGGAAGATTGCACCCTCCAAGTTTTTTTCACAAGTAAAAGAGATGCTTAATCTAAAGCTTGATTACGATGAATTCGTGCGTATTTGGGATGAAATATTCTTTTTGACTGAGAAAAATATTAAGGTTTATCACTTGGCGCAGAGGCTAAAAGGGCGCTATAAGACAGCGCTTTTATCTAATATAAACATCCTCCATTTTGAGTACATAAAGAAAAAATTTCCCGTCTTTGACCCTTTCTGCCACATAGTGACTTCTTTCGAAGTAGGCGTAAGAAAACCCCATCCTTTAATTTATCAAAAGACGCTTAATATCCTGGGGGTTCCTGCGGGCAGTGTTTTTTATACTGATGACAGGCCGGAGCTTATAGAAGGCGCAAGAGCCTTAGGCATAAAAGGAGTTACCTTCAGCGGCGTCAAGCAGTTAGAAGAAGATTTTCTGCGCGCAGGCATCAAGATAAACTAAAATAGACATGTCTAACGGAAAAATACTCCTCGGCCACGGAAGCGGGGGGAGATTAACGCATAACCTTATCAAGAATTTACTGCTTAAAAAACTCAATAACCCCATTTTAAAAGAACTCTCCGATAGCGCTTTAATAAATTATAGAGATAGATTAGCCTTCACCACCGATTCTTTCGTAGTGAGCCCCTTATTTTTCCCCGGAGGGGATATCGGTAAACTGGCTGTCTGCGGCACGGTAAATGATTTAGTGATGCTGGCTGCTGTACCCGAATATCTGTCTCTAGCGCTCATTATAGAAGAAGGGTTAGATTGCGGGGTATTGGAAAAGATTGTGGATTCGATTTCTCTCAATGCTAAAGAAGCAGGAGTATATTTTGTTACCGGAGATATAAAAGTCGTGGAAAATGGGGCATGCGATAAAATATTCATCAACACCTCCGGCATAGGCAGAGTTATAAAAGATAATAAGCTATCTGTAAGGAACATAGCGGTTGGGGATAAGGTCATCGTTACCGGCCAGATCGGCCAGCATGGTTTAGCTGTCCTGGCCAAAAGAAAAGAGCTGGACCTGGGATTTAATATACAGAGCGATTGCAGCGCCTTAGGTGACTTAATCATACCGATACTTCGAAAGACAAGCTCCGTGGCATTTATGCGCGATCCCACAAGGGGAGGGGTCGCCACTACTCTAAATGAAATTGCCGAAGGCTCGATGCAAGGGATCGTTATCGAAGAGGAAAACATACCGATATCTCTAAAGGTAAAGGCGGCTTGCGAATTATTAGGCATTGATCCCCTCTACGTTGCTAACGAGGGGAGGGCGATAATTGTGGTTAAAAAAGAGGCCGCAAAAAAAGTTTTAGCCTTGTTAAGAAAACATCCCTTAGGCAGGAATGCGCAAATTATCGGCAGCGTAGTTAAAGAACCCAAAGGGCGCGTAATACTAAACACTATTATTGGCACACAGCGTATCGTGGATATGCTCACCAGCGAACCGCTTCCCAGGATTTGCTGATATGAAGACAGATAGACACCAGAGACGATTTTATAGAGATTGGGTTAAGGCTAAGGATTTATGTTTAACGCATATTATGGCAGGAGAAACAGATTTAGAGATTCTCTCCGATAAGCCGATAGATAAATATTTTGTGGAAGAAAAGATACGTTTATACCGTTGGGATATCGAGAGCTATATAGATAAAGACAGGAGGTTCTTGACTGCGCTAAAGCCGTTAACGGTAGCCCTGGATGCTCCTCGGATCGTGAAAGAAATGTCCGCTCAAGCAAAGAAGGCCAATGTCGGGCCAATGGCGGCGGTTGCAGGCGCCATAGCCGAATTTTTAGGTAAGGATTTACTAAAAAATAGGTATAAGGACGTGATTGTTGAAAATGGCGGAGACATTTTTTTGAAAACAACCAGGAAGCGAAAAATAGGGATCTATTCAGGTAGATTAAAACTGTGGAGGGGGTTGGAGTTAACTATAAAACCAAAAGATACGCCCATAGGCATATGCACTTCTTCCGGAACAGTCGGGCATTCTTTGAGTTTTGGCTGCGCTGACAGCGTTGTAGTCCTATCCAGGAATACCTCGTTAGCCGATGCAGTGGCTACGGCTACCTGTAACCGCGTCAGGTGCAGGCAGGATTTACAGGCCGCCCTTAATTTTGCTAAATCCATAACAGGCGTCTTGGGAGCGATAATTATATTTAAGAATAATCTTATCAGCTGGGGGAGGGTCGAATTTTGCCGCAGCGCTTGAATCTCTCCCGCCGAAAGATTATAATTTAAATTATCGGGATGCAAAAAATTAATATTCTTTACGTGATTACAAAACTGGAATTAGGCGGGGCTCAAAAACAATTATTAAGCCTGCTTGGCCATTTAGACAAAGAAAAATTCGCCGCCTTTTTATTTACCGCCAAAGGCGGCGAATTGTTCCCTGATGCCTTCTCCATCAGCGGAATAAAAATAAAAAGATCCATATTTTTAGGGCGTCCGATGCGTCCTTTAAAAGACATCCTGGCATTAATTGAGATTTACCTGTTCATTAAGAAGAATGATGTTGCAGTCGTCCATACGCATAGTTTCAAGGCGGGGATTTTAGGCCGCTGTGCAGCAGGGTTAGCTAAAGCAAGGATTATTATACATACCGTGCATGGCTGGAGTTTTAATGATTATCAACCGGCGATATGCCGAAAATTATTTATTTGGCTGGAGAGATTTGCAGCAAGGTTTACTGATAGGCTAATTGTAGTTTCTGCGCATGATAAAGAAAAAGGATTGAGAAACCGTATCGGCAGCGAGAATAAATATGTCCTTATCCGGTATGGTATCGATTACGCTGAATTCGGCAAAGGAGCCCAGGATATAAAACAGGAATTGGGGATAGGCCAGGGGTATTTAACGGTGGGAATGATTTCTTGTTTTAAACCCCAGAAGTCTCCGCAGGATTTTATAAAACTCGCCTTTAACATCAATCAAACCTTAGCCAATGTAAAATTTATCCTGGTTGGCGATGGAATATTACGCAAGAATATCGAGCGGTTAATCGCTAAATTTAATTTAGCGCAACAGGTGATTTTAACTGGTTGGCGCAGAGATATCGCTAATATATTATCGGCAATTGACGTATTCGTGCTCACTTCCCTCTGGGAGGGCTTACCCGTAGCAGCGTTAGAGGCCCTGTCCTCTTCCAAGCCCGTGGTCGCCACTAATACCGGAGGGATAAGCGAGGTGATCGCTGACGGGAAAAATGGATTCCTGGTCCCTGCCGGCGAACCTGAAAAGATGTGCGAGAAGTTAACCGTTCTATTAAAAGACGCGGTCTTAAGGAAAACAATGAGTAAGAACGCAAGAGAAAATTTGACTTCTGATTTCTGTCTCGAGAGCATGGTAAAAAGCACCCAAGATTTATATGCAGATTTAATTTTTAATCCGAGGCGCATTAATGCACACTATTAATTATTCTCTTATTGCATTGGCTGCTTCCATAGCAGGGATAGCCCTTATTTTTTTGATAAAAAAATTTAGTTTAAAACACAAGTTATTAATGCACGGGGGAATACCTCTCGTCGGCGGGGTAGCTATGTGCATAGCTTTTATATTCGCTTATTTGGCGGGTTTCGTTCTTTACGGTAACTTATCATCCCGGGCGACAGGCATTATTATCGGTTCTTTATTGATGCTTGTATTCGGGATAATTGATGACCGGCATGAATTATCGGTCATCGCTAAATTTCTGATGCAGGCCTTCGCTATCAGTATACTGATCCTCTTCGACGTAAGAACGCATATAGTCTATATCCCGGATACGCTCAATATAATTATAACCTTTATATGGGTCCTGGGGATAACCAATGCCTTTAATCATTTAGACGTCATGGATGGAGTAGCAGGGGTCGCGGCGATGATCGTGAGCCCGGCCTTTTTTCTAATCTCTGTTTTAAACGGCGATACTACAACCGCAGTTTTATCCCTGGCCTTAGCAGGAGCAGTTTTAAGTTTCCTAATCTATAATTTACCGCCGGCACGGATTTATATGGGTAATTCCGGGAGTCATTTTTTAGGTTTTCTCTTAGCAGCCATTGCCATGGCAATAAGTTATGCTTCCCTGGAGAGAGGCGTGGCGCTTCTGGCCCCCTTATTGATCCTTGGGTTCCCTGTATTTGATACCACATTTCTTATTTTGATAAGGATGAGCAAAAGAAAGATGCCTTTTGAAAAAAGTAACGACCATTTTGCCCTTAGGCTCCTGGCATTAGGCTATTCCGGTAAACAGGCATTATTGATTATGACTGCCCTGGCTATCTTTTTTACTCTATGCGGAGTAATGGTGAGCCGGGTTTCTAACCAGGCAGGCTTGGCTACCGTAGCCTTTGTAGTTTTAGTCAGTTTGGCTCTGATTAGAAAGATGGGCAAGGTAGTTATTGATGACTAAGGATTTCCTGTATTTTTAGAAAAGGCAGTTGGCATGATAAAAGAAATAATAAGCAGAAAAGATTTAATACGCGAACTTGTGCTGAAGGATTTGAAAATCCGCTATTCCAGGCCCTTGCTTGGTTTTTTCTGGGCCTTTTTGTCCCCTTTCTTAGTAGTGCTAATTTTTTATATTGTTTTCTCTCTAATCTTGAAGGTTAAAATAGAAGAGGCGCCTTTTATCTTGTATTTAATGACTGCTGTTTTCTCTTGGCGTTTCCTGCAGGATTCGCTTATTTCTGCAACAACCAGCCTGGTTGATAATAAAAATTTAATCAGGGAATCAAATTTCCCGCATTATCTGATACCTGTTTCTGTAGTGTTGGCAAACGCGATAAATTTCTTGCCTTCTTTGGCGATAGTGGTAGCTACTGCATTATATGTCTTGAAGGGGCTGCCCATCTTTATATTATTTTTACCCGCCGTTATATCCATCCAATTAATTATAACAATAAGTTTTGCAATAATCCTCTCAATTGTATATGTGAGATGGCGAGATGCAAAATATATATTAGAGGCGGCGTTGCTCCTTGTGTTTTATCTAACCCCGGCTTTCTATTCGCTTAGTTTAGTTAAAAATTCGTTCTCATCCAAATTATTTATGTTCTATATTTTTAATCCTTTTGTGGGCATATTAAGCTTATATAGATTGACTATTCTAAAAGGTTTCTACGGTTATATACAAAAATATATGGGCTTTTTATATTTAACAATCATACCAGCTGCCTTTGCTATTATAGTTTTTTTATTAAGTCTTTATGTATACAACAGGAGCAAGAAAAGCATAAATGACTACTTATCATACTGAGGCTAAACCAAATAATATGCAGCTAGAGCAGACAGTGCAATTGACCGCCGTAAGTAAAAAATATCCTCCGGCAAAGACAACTAATAAGGATATCACCAGCAGTTTTGAGCACTTCTGGGCGCTTCGGGATATATCGCTGACTGCATACCAGGGCGAAGTCTTAGGTATCATCGGAAGAAACGGGGCAGGCAAAACCACCCTTTTAAATATTATTGCAAGGATATTAGCACCCACACAGGGCGAAGTGTTAGTCAAGGGAAGGGTGTTAGGCCTATTTAACTTAGGGGTAGGCTTTCAAGACGAACTAACAGGCAGGGAAAATATTTTTTTAAATGGCGCAATAATCGGTGCCACAAAAGAGGAACTCGCAAATAAGCTAAGCTCCATAATAGGGTTTTCCGAATTAGGCGATTTTATAGATATGCCTTTAGGCACTTATTCACAGGGCATGCGCCTTCGCTTGGCATTTAGTATTATTGCTAATCTGGATTTTGATATTTTAGTCATAGACGAAGTCTTGACGGTAGGCGATGCCCTGTTCCAGAGCAAGTGCTTTGAGCGGCTGATGGATTTTAGGCGCGATGGCAAGATTCTCATTATCACTACGCAGGGCATGGATTTAATTGAGCGGCTATGTGATAGGGCGGTGCTTTTAGACCACGGCCGTCTCTTATTTTACGGCAATCCGCAGGAAGGCATTAATCGTTACCGTTCATTGCTTAATACAGAGAAATTTTTCGTTGGGCCAACACAGAAAGAAACGCAATTATTTATTGATACCAAGAAATGGGCAGAGGATATATCTAATTGGGGTCAAAAATTAGGCACCAAAGAGGCAGTAATTGATTCAGTAGAGTTTATCAATAAATTTGGCTTTAGATGTAAGTCGGTTAAGAGTGGCGATCCCCTAAAGATTAAAGTAAATTTTACTGCAAGAAATATTATCAAAGAGCCGCATTTTGGCGTGGCGATATTCCGTAATGACGGTGCCTATTGCTACGGCCCGAACACCGAATTTGACGGTTATAAAATTCCGGAACTAAAAGCAGGTAAAAGCTGGTTTACGTTGAGATACAAAGAAGTCCTGTTGGCGGCCGGAGAATATAAAGTATCCATCGCCATTTGGGATAAAAACGAAACCCTGGCCTATGATTACCATGACGGCTGCTATAACTTAATTATCAAAGGAGAAAATCCCGATAACGCCTTATTAAATATGCCTTTTAAATTAAGATACCCAAAGAAAGATATATCCTATCCTGCGCGTCTGCTCGATCGTCATGGCGAAGAAAAAAATACCCTGACGACCAATGAATTCGCGCGGCTGGAGATTGATTCTTCTCAAATTCAAGCTCAAGGCGCAAAAAATCTTTATTTATGGATAGGTATTTATAGAGATGACGGTGTACTTTGCCAGAAGATCATCTCCGTGCCCAAGAAAAGTATTGAGGTTATATTTCCCCAGCTCGCCTTATTGCCTGGTGGCTACAATATTAGCGTTGGTGTCTGGGATCCCGGAGAGCAAAAGCTGATAGCATCTGAAAGCGGCGCTTACCCGTTCAGGGTGGTGTTTAGCCAAAAGGACCACGGAACCGTTTATTTAGAGCACAACTGGCAATTGCCAAAATAAAATAATGAAAAAATCCTTACCCTTAGTCAGTATAATTACCGTAAATTATAACGGTAAAAAATACCTAAAGAATTGCTTTAATTCTCTCTTTGCCCTAAATTATCCCAAAAATAAGTTAGAAATTTTTATGGTGGATAACTGCTCGCAGGACGGTTCCGTAGAGTACGTTAAAAATAACTTCCCCAAAGTAAAAGTCATTAAAAACGATGTTAATAATTATTGTAAGGCCAATAACTTAGGGATAGCTCAGGCGCAAGGCCAATATATTGCTACGCTTAACAATGATACCAAAGTAGATAAGAACTGGTTAATGGAATTGGTGAAGGTGATAGATGCGGATAAAAATTTAGGGGCCGCGGGCAGCAAGCTATTGTTTATGGACGGTCGGATACAAAGCGCAGGGCATGAAGAATTGCCGAATTTTTATTGGGTAGATAGAGGTTGCACTGAGGAAGACCGTAATCAATACAATGAGATAAAAGAGGTTTGTAGTCTTTGCGCAGGCGCGGCGCTTTATCGTAAAAGCGCACTAAAAGAAATAAACAATTTTGACGAAGATTTTAATATGTATTTGGAAGATGTGGATATATCCCTGAGACTAAAGAGGAAGAAATGGAAATTGCTCTATGTTCCCGAAAGCATAGTTTATCATCGATATCATGGCACCATCAGCGATAATTTAGCTTTATTCTATGTAGAAAGAAATAGGCTACTTCTTCTAGCAAAACACTATCCTAAAAAATTAAGCGATGTTTTATTGGGAAGAGGGTATTTTACAGTCCAGAGAGACGTTGAAGCCCAGGGTGCTTTATATGAAATGTTGTCAGATGTAATATTAAAACTAACCAAACATCATAGAAGAGAAGTTGTAAAAGATGTATTAAATGGATTATTTGCAGAGTTAAGAAAAATATCTAATTATGAGAACATTATATTGGTAGACAAGTTTAGACATCTTTTAAAATCAGTAGAATCGCAGCAAGAAATCATCGGCGAAAAAGATAAGCATATCGCCAGCCTCGGCCTTGAGATAGCTAATAGGGAAGACGCCCTCACAGAAAAAGACCGCCATATTGGCGGACTTAACCTTGAAGTAGTCAAACGCGACCAAGAAATTAGCAATCTTACCCTTGAGAATAAAAATAAGAATCAAGCCTTAGCGGCAAAAGACCAGCATATCAATAGCCTTAACCTTGAAGTAGTCAAACGCGACCAAGAAATTAGCAATCTTACCCTTGAGAATAAAAATAAGAATCAAGCCTTAGCGGCAAAAGACCAGCATATCAATAGCCTTAATCTTGAGCTATCCAATATTTATAATTCCACAGTCTTCAGGTGGCTGGTGCGGCCTCTTTGGTCGATTCTTTGGAAGGTTAAGCAGGGGATAAAGAGATTAAGCTTATCTAGAAGCAGGGATGCTAAATTAGATTTTGGCGCTAGCGCCGCCTTAGGCGGCGGTAAAATAGATTTAAAAGGCCTGGCAATTTGCACCATTATTTCCAAGAATTATTTGGCTTATGCGCGCGTCCTTACGGAGTCATTTTTGCAGTATAATCAGGGAGAGGTCTTTGTTTTGTTGACCGATAAGATTGACGGATACTTTGACCCGCAGAAAGAGAAATTTACCTTAATAGAAATAGATGCTCTTAAAGACAGAATCCCGGATTTTGAAAAAATCGCTTTTAAATATAATTTAACAGAACTAAATACTGCGGTTAAACCTTATTTCTTAGAATTTCTCTTTGAAAAATTCCAGACCCAGAAACTTATTTTCTTTGACCCTGATATCCTCATTACCCATGGGTTTGGTGAGATATCTAATTTGCTGGACAAATATTCTATTATTCTTATACCGCATATAACCCAGCCATTTCAGGATAATCACAAGCCCAAGGAATTAGAAATACTCAGAAGTGGAGTATATAATTTAGGGTTCCTGGCCTTATCCGATACAGATTCAACGCGAAAGTTAATAAAGTGGTGGAAGGAACGTCTCCTGCGTTATTGCAGAATAGATTTTGCCAATAGTATGTTTGTTGACCAAAAGTGGATGGAACTAATCCCCGGCTTTTTTGAGGATGTTTTTATCTTGCGAGACCCTACTTACAACATTGCCTATTGGAATATGCATTACCGCAAAGTTTATCTGGAGAAAGAGAATATTTTAATTAATGGCAGGCAAGCTCATTTTTTGCATTTTAGCGGCTTTAATCCTGATAAACCGAAGGCCATTTCTAAACATCAAGATAGATTCCGGTTCGGAGATTTAAAAGAAATGAAGCCCGTTTTTGAGCTTTATAAAAACAAATTGATTAGTTACGGCCATAATAACAGTAAAAACTGGCCTTGTATTTTTGAGTATTTTGATAACCAAATTAAGATCCCGGACATTGTAAGAAAGATTTACGCAGGGATAGAAAATGATAATAACAGTAATTTCGGCAACCCCTTTCATACCGCAGGAAAGAAAACTTATTTTAATTGGTTAAATGAAGGCGTAGATAACAAAACCCCAAAAATTACTCAATTTATGTATGAAATATATAAGGAAAGAACGGATGTTCAATTTAGCTATACCGATATATTCGGAGCTGACCGAGAAGGCTTTTTAAATTGGTTTTTAACTAGCCTCGGCACAGAATATAATCTTGATGCCGCGTTTTTAAATAAAGCTTATCCTTTTAATCTTAAAAAGGGTAAACGATTTACGATGGGGTTAAAAACCAAGGCTTTTTATAAGAGCAGGGGTATGCTTAAGATTTTTCTCAAAAAGATATTCCGTAATAATCTTTGGATGATTAATAATTTAAGGACAACTGAGTTGCGCGGTTATAGAAAAATGGCGCAAATTAATATGTTACTCTACCGAAAAAAAGGGCACAACATCACTAAAGAGAATATAAAAGGCATTAATCTCATAGGATATTTAACTAGTGAATTAGGCATAGGCGAGGGGGTAAGAGCGAATGTGAAATGCCTGAAATCCGCTGGCGTAAGTTTTTCCTTGATTAATATTGATAATCATTCTATTTCCAGAAAGCACGATTTTTCTTTCTCCGATTTCTCCTCACATAATCCCTACGATATTAATCTTATCCATGTAAATGCAGATATGTTCCCTAAGCTTTATGTAGAAAAAGGAACTCGCTTTTTTAAAGATAAATACAATATTGGGTTTTGGACCTGGGAACTTCCCGATTTTCCTGATGAATGGCTGAATAGTTTTAATTATTGTAATGAGGTCTGGGCTCCCAGCAGTTTTGTGCTTACATCCGTATCCAAGAAGTCTCCCTTAACTGTAGTAAAAATACCGCACGCTGTAGAGATAGATAATGTCAAAAACGTTGACCGTTCATTTTTCGGGTTAAAAGACAGTGAATTTATTTTTCTTTTTATTTTTGATTTCTTCAGTTTCTTTGAACGCAAGAACCCCTTAGCGGTTATCCGGGCCTTTAAAAAGGCATTTTTGCCCTCGCAGGATGTTAGGCTAGTGATAAAGTGCATAAACCCTTCATATGACCCTTCAGCTTTTGAGATTATGCAAAAGGAAGCCAACGGATTGAATGTCAGTATTATGGATAATTATCTTTATCGCGATGAAGTTAATGCGTTAGTCTCTCTGTGCGATTGCTATATTTCTTTGCACCGCTCGGAAGGCTTTGGCTTGACTATAGCTGAGGCAATGTATTTAGGAAAGCCGGTTATTGCTACTGGCTATTCCGGTAATATGGATTTTATGAATATAAATAATAGTTTTCTGGTTAAGTACAAGTTAATCGAGATACCCGATGATGCCGGCCCTTATAAAAAAGGGGGTGTTTGGGCAGACCCCGATATTGGACATGCTGCAGAACTGATGGGATATGTTTATGAAAGTTATGAAGCTGCAAAAGATATTGGTAATAAAGCTTCGGCATACATAAGAACAAACTTGAATTACAATCTAGTAGGTAAAGAAATTAAGAATAGGTTAAATTTTATATACGAGAATAAAATTTGATAGACCCATGTCTTATAGTCATGAAATAGAAGATTTTCTGGGATATGGATGGTTCCCTGCAGAATCAGATGGGGTAAAGAAATGGGCATGGTCTAAAGAAATAGCCCTTCTTAATCTACCGCCTAGACACAAAGGACTATCTTTAGAAATTTCTGGGTGTCCGGTTAAGGCAAGCAGTTTAATTATAAAACATGATAATAATGAAATACACGCATCTGTTCTGAAAGGCCCCCCAATGACTGTTAACATACCAACGGGTGTATTATCCTGTTTGATAAAATTAACGGGATCTTGGATACCCAACGAAATATTAGGCACGGCGGATGTAAGGGAGCTCGGGATTTGTTTACATAGCATTAACCCCATAAGAGGATATTCAGAAGTATGCGAATATTTCCCTCTCGAGATAGAAATGGGTTTGAGCGGAAAATGTAATATAAATCCTCCCTGCGTGATGTGCCATACAAGGCACCACAAATATAATAATGAACAGAAATATTTGCCAAAGGATATTATAGATAAATTAAACCCATATTTTGCTTATGCACAATCCATAGCGTTGCATGGGACCGAAGGAGAACCACTGTTATTTCCGGAATTGTTTAATATTATAGGCGCGATAGATAAACAAGGGGCTTCTTGTGGTTTTGCTACCAATGGATTGCTTCTGACGAAAGAAATGGGTAGTAAGCTTATATCAGCCGGCTTAAAACAAATTGAGTTCTCAATAGATGCCGCGACATCTGATACCTATAGTAAGATCCGAAATAATAATGGATTTTACCTGCTCTTAAGTAATATAAGACAACTGGTAATGCTGAAAAAGAGTCAAGGCATCTCTTTTCCCGACATAGTTCTTACCATGGTAGTTATGAAAGAAAATATGTTAGAGTTGCCGGGTTTTATAGAGCTGGCCTATGATTTAGGAGTCTCAAAAGTAAATATCCGCCTTTTAGTGCCCATCGAAAATAATTACGAAGTTAATGATGGAACCTTTCGATTCAATTATTATGAACAAAAAGTAAATCCCGAATCAGATGAATTTAAGAGCGTACTTGCTATTTTTAAAGAAAAGGCCAAGAAATACAATATTAATATATCAAGCGATAACCCTGAAATTAATACCCTACTGCATGAAGATATTGCTTGGTTTGAACCTCCGCGTGAGCCTAATCAAATCACCGTTTCTTTGTTCGGCAACGTCGATAGAGATATATTTTTATTTCTTAATCAAGGAATACAATGTAAATTCCCATGGAAGCATATTTTGGTAGATTTAAACGGAGATGTTAGATTCTGTTGCCACACAAAACAGAAGCTAGGTAATCTCCATATCAATAATTTCGTTCAAATCTGGAATGGAGAGGTGGCTAAAAATATAAGGACCGCTTTTCTGGAGAATAAATGGCCTATCGGATGTTTAGCCTGTCCAATACGCCGCTTACAGGGCGATATATGGAGTAGTAATATTGCAACTAAAATAGGATGTTAGATTCAGGGGAGGATAGCAAGAGGCATGTATGTGGCGATTAAGGATAGAAATGAAGCGCTAATACAAGTTCGATCTCGTCAGAAATCTGAATTTACGGACCGACCAAGAAAGACAATCCTTGATTATCCACCACTAAAAATACAATTACCCATAACGGGCATTTGTAATTTGCAGTGTACTTTTTGTGGTGCGCGACAAAAAGAGTATGCTTCCGGTATACTGCAGAAAAGAGGAGAAATAGGCCAATGGTTATTAGACAAGATAGGAAATGAGGTATTAGAAAATATCACCTTATACCTTTCAGGCGAAGGAGAGTCGCTCGTTTCGAATAGTTTCTGGGATTTAATTTCTGGAAAAAGATATTCAAAATCAATGACGTTTAATACCAATGGAATCTTGCTTTCCCAAGAAAATATAAATAAAATTTTGACTTATAAAGGGGAGTTATTTGATCTCTGCATAAGTTTAAATGCGTGCTCAAGGGAAACTTATAGAAAATTAATGGGAGTTGATTGCTTTGATGCGGTAATTTCTAATATGAAGAATTTGACAACAGCGATTAAAAACAGAATGAAGCGAACAAAGGTAGGAATTTCTATGGTAGTAGTGAAAGAAAACTTGGATGAGATGATACAGTTAGGATGCCTGGCAAAAGAAGCCGGGGCTGAATTCGTAGCTGTTAATATCGCAGAATTTTCTTACAATTATACTAAAGATGGGTTTTGTGCGGCAGAACAAAATTTAAGAAATGATCCTATGCTTTTAAATAAATTTGATAAGAATATTACAGAGCTTGAAAAAAGATGTAAAGAAGCCGGAGTTGTTTCAATTTGTAGATACGGCAATAACGAAGAATGGCATGGTAATTGTAATGAACTTTTTGATTTTTTAGGCGTTCTCAATAATGGTGCTACCTTTGCGTGTTGTAATGGAGCATTTATTTCTACGGGTAATCTAAAGGGCTACGACACGTTTTGGGATTTATGGAATAATGAAAAACGGCAAAAAATGAGAGCAGAAATATTAAATGGCGGATTTCCCAGCGAGTGTCAAAGCGACCGGTGTCCTCATTGGGGGGCGAAAAAACGATCTGAAGAGGGAAATATTATTTTTTATAATACTGAATTTAGTGACTTGGAGATTAATGCAGAGATAGATCAAGAAGGAATAAACACAAGAAGAGGGGATTCTTTCTTTTTAAGAGGAAAAGTGAAAAATAACGGAAATATTCTTTGGTCCAATAAATGCTTGAAGCCCGAAGAGTCATTTAAGATCGGTTCTCGGATCTTTAAAGAAAAGACTTCCGATGTTGCAACTAAGGAGTTACGCAGTTATCTTGATAGAGATATTTATCCTGGCGATACCTGTTGTTTTGAATTTCGCATAGATACTGTAGACCTAGATAAAGGTATTTATTTTTTGAAGCTTGATATTGTTAAAGAAAGTTCATTTTGGTTTGAAGATAAAGGGAATATCCCCGTAATTCTGAGGATAAATGTCAGTTAAAAGACTTTGTAGTTTATAATACTACAAAGTTTCTCTGCAGAATAAAAAAGCGCGGAGAAAATTAAAAATACTGAAGGATGCCCTGGAGAAAAAGCAGCAGTTGGTTTTAATTTTATCTTCCTTTGTGGCATTATTGGTTAATATGGCCGCCTATGAGCTCTTTTACTGGCCAAATCCATATATATTCTTTTGTGTCTTGGTTGGCCTTATAGGCGCATTTATAAAAGATGTTTTGTAAATTAAATAAAGATAGAAGCGTGGAAGCAGATTTGCTCTTGGCTATTGCCAAAGAGATTGTCTATCAAGAAAAGAATGGATGCCTGCCGCTCATTCAGAGAGGCAACATTGATTGGTCAAGGTTCAAGGCAGATGCTAAAACGATATACAGTGCAGGAATTCACCGTTCCTATTTAAATAGATTCCATGACATTGGAAGCGGCGAAGAAGATGCATCTACTTTTGAAAACAAAAAATATGTTTTCGGAGTTTCTGCGGCTGCCGCGCTCTATAACAGGGCGGCGCTTGAAGAAATAAAGCAGAATGGCGAATATTTTGACGAGGATTTCTTTTATTTTTTTGAAGATGTAGATATAAGCTGGCGCCTACAACGGAAAGGTTGGCGTATCTTGTATACGCCCAAAGCCGAATGTTATCATGGAGGGGGAAGGTCCAGGAATAAGGATAAGATTTCGCAGTACTATTGTTTTCGTAACAGGTATCTTCTGCTCTTGAAAAACGAGTCCCCGCTTGGGTTAGTAAAATTGATTTTTGTTTTTTTATTTTATGACTTATGGCGCAATCTATTTATGCTGGTTGTTAATCCGAGATATTTACTTAAAGGGGCCTGGGAGGTAATGAGATTGGCACCAAAGATGCTGAGCAAAAGATAGTGCAGGAGACATCCATGATTAATTTAATTTCAAAAGAAGTAAATTAGATAAACAAGGTCCTAACGATGAATATTTTCAAATATTTAAAGACCGCCTGCGTTACAGCCCTGTTTGCCTGGATAGCATTATTCCCGCAGCCGGTCCAGGATAGCTACTGGCTACATATAAAAATATTTTCTGGTCTTTTTTTGTTATTTTTGGCCCTGAACAAAAAATATTTAAGGCACTTGTTTAGTTTTCAGGATTGGCCTTTGTGGTTATTCTTGCTGTGTCTGTTATCAGGCATAGCTTGCGCTACGAGTAAAAACACGGCTTTAAAGACATACCTTTATCTTGTAACAAATTTCTTCACTCTTTTTTATATAGGGAAGGCGCTATTCAGATTTGATGAGGATAGAGAGCTGGTGAGCATAGTTATTTCTGTATGTTGCGCAATTATCGTAGTAATAGGAATTGTGCAATTGTTTTTTGCAGAGAGCGTATTTTACAGATACTTCATATTCGGGGCCCATTATAGACCCAGAGACTTACGTTTGCAATCTACGCAATACAATCCTATTGTCCTGGGCTCTTTTCTTTTAGGCTCTTTACCTTTCAATTTTTATTTTTTGAGGGGCAGGTCATTGTATCGGAGAATATTGGGTATTTTTTGTTCTTTATTATGCGTTATCGTTATCCTGCTGACATTTTCTATGGCAGCTTTTCTGGGGCTGACCGCGGCGTTATCATTCTGGCTATGGAAGAAAGAGAGAAAAAAAATTCTTATTATGCTACTTGGTTTACTGGTTTTATTTGCGGTTACTTTCTCTCTTCAAAAGAGCGTTAATTTTAAACGTCTTAGCCCTAATCGGATTTTGTTAAGCGCCGAGAAGGATAATTATCGCTTTAAATTAGTTATTATGTCTCTTAAAATGTTTAGAGACCATCCCTTTTTTGGAGTAGGTTTTAATCACTTCAGAATCAAATTTTTGGAATATTACGATAAAGCAAAAGAGCTCCCTCGTTATGAATTTAGGTTGCCGGATAATATGTACCCTCCCTATGAATTTAGGTTGCCGGATAATATGTACCTTTTTATGGAACGTTACGATAGAATAAGCGGGCGCCCTCACTATGAATTTAGGGTGCCGGATAATATGTACCTTGCTTTATTATCAGAAACAGGTATTGTGGGCGCGCTTGGGTTTTTTGTTTTTATCTTTTTCTTATTCAGGAGAGGGCTAAAAAATTTTAACAGATTAAAATATGAGAATACCGGCCGCGCGGCCCTTATTGCCTTAACCGCACTGACAGGTCTTCTTGTTAACATGGCAGCATATGAATTGTTTTACTGGAATAATCCATATATGCTTTTTTGTTTGATTTGCGGGTTTATCCAGGGGGCAATGGTTGATATCAATCGGACTTAAAGCCCGGGCGGGCTCCCTTTATTTCTATATGAGAAGAGCAGTCCCAAGATTACCCACCAGATAAGCGATACTTCAGGAAGAAAAAAACTAAAATCCACAAAATTATGAAGCAAAAATACAGCATTTGCTACAGTTAAGGCTGCGATTTGATTTTTGTAGGCAGAATTCTTAATATTTGCTAAGCTTTTCCTTAGGATAGACGCAATTAACCAAACAAGAGAACCTAAGCCAAGTATGCCCATCTCTGCCCAGACTTGCAGGTAGGAATTATGGGCATAGCGCGATTTCATAAGGTCGAAATTCCCCGGGCCCACTCCAATAAAAGGGGATGAGCGGATTATCCTTAAGGTATCCTGCCAATAATTAAGTCTCGTAACTACGGAGAAAATAGGCTGCAGGTGTTGTTTTTGGGAGGCCGTTCTTGCGATAAAGATTAATCCCAAGGCAGCCAGTAACCCGGCAAGGAATAAAAATTCCCTTTTTTCTAACTTCCCTTGCAGATAAAAATATACTGCCGATGCCAGAAAAATACTTAAAAATGCTCCCACTGATTTGCTAAGCAAGAGGGCAAAAGACAATAGCAGGGTAATCCAAACTTTATTCTTATAGGTTAATGTAAGCGGAATAATCATCGCCAGGTATCCGCCCAGAGTATTGGGGGTGACAAACGGAAAAAAGGCGCGCCCGCGATTAATATAATCTAATGCAAACTCATTAGAGATTTTTTGCTTAGAGAGATAGTTTAGGAGGTGTTGGAAGACAAAGAAATATTGATAGATAGCGAGAAGGCCGATTAAAATGCCCGCCACTACAATACTCAATAGAATTCTCTCCCTCTCTTTATAAGATAAAGACACAGTGACTAAAAAGAACAATACGCCGCTTATATATTTGTATGATTCATTTATGCCTGTTGTCCTATTGGAAGAGAAAATAACAGAAATAAATAAGGCCAGAATAAAAAGAATAAGCGGGTATCTTATCGCTTGAACCTGCTCAAGCGAAGGCCTTTTAATTATAATCCAAATAGACAAAACCGCGATAACCAAAATGAAATAGAGAAAGTTTACAAAAGGGAAAGCGACGGAACAAATAAAGGGCCGGACAAAGATTAGAAATAGTAAGATGGCAAGCATTATGTTATAATTATATTATAGAATGAAAAGCGAGTCAAATAAAATGGTTAGCATAATTATTGTAACCGTTGGCGCAGGGGATTATCTTAAGGCCTGCCTGCACTCGATACAGAAACAGACCTACCCGGATTTAGAGATTATAGTAATCGATAATTCATCCGCTTCAACCCTCAGGCAAGAAATTCTTGAATCCTATCCCAAGATTAACGTATATTCTAGCCGCCAGAATTTATTTTATTGCCAGGGGTTAAATCAAGGAATACAAATGAGCAAAGGCGGTTTTATCCTCTGTCTTAACGACGACGTGATTTTAGATAAAAGATTTATCGAAGAGGCATTAAAGGGGTTTTTCTATGATGCTAAAATAGGCATGGTAAGCGGAAAAATTTTACGCCGCGAAGGGAAAATCATAGACAGCACAGGACTTTTTTTAAGCTTTTGGCGAACAGCTAAGGAAAGAGGATACGGTTCAAATGATAAAGGTCAGTTTCAGAAAGAAGGATATGTCTTTGGCGTAAATGGGGCAGTGGCTTTTTACCGGCGCAAGATGCTGGAGGAGATTAAGATAGGCCAAGAATATTTTGATACCGATTATCGCTTTTTCTATGAGGACTTAGACGTTGCCTGGCGGGCACAGCGTTTCGGCTGGAAGGGTTATTATGTACCTTCTGCCACAGCCTATCATGTTAGAGGCGGGACGGCCAGAGAGAATAGCGGGATAGATAAACCTTATGCCCGTAGATTCTTAAACGATGGATTAGAGATGGATTTAATAAAAAACCGCTATCTTACTGTAATTAAGAATGAATCCGGTTTAAATTTTTTGCTGCATCTTCCGGCAATAGTCCTGTACGACCTTATAATATGGAGTTATATTTTATTTTTTAGACCGCGGGTGATAAAAATATTTTTATTAAATCTGAAATACCTGAGGAAAGCCCTAAGGAAGAGGGGAATAAACATATTTTCCCGTCGATAAAAAGACATTTCCCTAGTTTAGAAAAAAATAAAAAATGCTTGACAAAGGCAATATATTGTGATAAAAAAATAGTATAACTATAGGATATTATAGATATATTTTAGGAGGTTAGATAAACTAAATTGAAAAACTAGGTAAAAAATAAGGGCTCTAAGGAAACGAGAGCCCTTATTTTTTAATGCGGCCGCAACTTTACTAAGCGTAAGCGAAGATATAAGGGTATTTAAATAAAAGGTGCGGGATAAAACCTTACGGATGACAAAAACAGTAGGATTAACGTACGATTTAAAGACAGATTACGAGTTTAAGGAAGGCGACCCTCCGGATGCCAATGCAGAATTTGACCACCCTTCTACTATAGATGTCATTGCCGAGGCAATTGCATCACGGGGGGTTAAAGTGGAGAAGATCGGCAACGCCTCAAACCTCTTGGAAAAAATAGACTCGCTCAGCGTGGACATCGTTTTCAATATTTCCGAAGGCCTTTCCGGGAGAAACAGAGAATCCCAGGTACCGATTTTATTGGAAATGGCAGGCATACCCTTTGTGGGGGCTGATGCTCTTACCCTGGGGCTTACCCTCGATAAGATTATGGCAAAAAAGATTTTTATCGCAGAAGGGATACCTACCCCAAAATTCTTTGAAATAAAAACTTCCGATGAACTCCTGAATGTCGATCATTGCAAGTTCCCTCTGATTGTCAAGCCGCGATTCGAAGGTTCTTCCAAGGGCTTGAGCGAGAATTCCCGCGTAGAAAACATGGAAGAATTGAAGAAGCAGGTAGAGTACATCGTGAATACTTATAAACAGCCCGCCCTGGTAGAAGAGTTTATTTCCGGACAGGAATTTACCGTGGCAATAATAGGCAATGACCCGCCTGAAGCAATGCCTGTTGTGCAGATTAAGATAGACGGAAGATTAAAACTGAATGATAAATTCTATACTTTCGCCCGTATCACCTCCGATAGATTAGAATACATCTGCCCGGCACGGGTAAACCACGACCTTAATAAAAAAATTAGCGAGCTCGCCTTAAAGACTTATAAGGCAGTAGAATGCTGTGATTTCGGAAGAGTTGATTTCAGGGTTGATAATGAAGGCAAGCCCTATGTTTTGGAGATAAATCCTTTACCTTCTTTATCTACAGAAGACGTATTTATGACGGTAGCAAAGGCCATCGGCATCTCTTACGAAGAGATGATCGGCAAGATATTAGAGAGCGCGCTTATCAGGCATAATCTGAATTGAATGTTCCCCCTCCTTCCTAAAGAGCATTAGAATAAGCAATAAAAGGAAGAGTAGGGGGTATAGATAAGAAAGGGAGGGCGGGGTGAAGATTACCCTGACTTATAATCTCAAGAAAAAGGACGAGACAAAACCAGCGGATTATTTCTCAGAATATGATTCTGAGCATACTATCAATGCGATTATCTCTGCGCTCAAGACAAAGGGCCATGCCGTTGAGGCAATAGATGTTGAATATCCCAACCTATTCTCTTATTTTAGAAAAAACCGCGTTGATATGGTCTTTAACATCGCAGAAGGGAAATGCGGTAAATTCCGCGAGTCAGAGGTGCCTGCCATACTGGACTATTTAGATATCCCCTACACCGGCTCCAATACATTTTCTCTGGCCCTGGCTTTGAATAAAGCGCTCACTAAAAAAATATTAAAGGCGGAGAGTATCCCTACTCCTAATTTTCAGGTCTTTACAAAAGGGAACGAAGAATTAGACCCCGAATTGAGATTCCCTTTAATAGTAAAGCCTAACTGCGAAGGTTCTGCCAAAGGCATAGATATATCCAATGTAGTAACCACGCAAGAATCCCTCTTTAAAAAAGTCAGAGAGATAATAAATACATATAGACAGGAAGCCCTGGTAGAAGAGTTTATAGAAGGCAGAGAACTGACAGTGGGGATTTTAGAGAATGGCAAGACCACAATATTGCCTGTTTTGGAGATAGATTTTTCCACCTGCAAGAATAGCGGTGAATATTTTTATTCCTGGCGGATGAAGGAATATCAGGGGAATACCGAGCTCGGGCTCGTGCCCACATTTCACTGTCCGGCAAGACTGGATAAACACATAGAGGCGCAGGTTAAAGAGACGGCCTTAAAGACGCATCACGCTGTGGGTTGTTATGATATTTCCCGCACGGATATAAGGTTAAGCAAAGATAGCATCCCTTATGTATTGGAGATAAATCCTTTGCCCGGGCTTGACCCCCATGAATCCAATTTTCCCATTATGGCTTACGCTGCAGGCATGAAATACGAAGACCTTATTGAGGCGATATTGATGAGTGCTTCTCAACGCAGAAAGGGGCTAAATTGAGTAATCTTGGCGTAGTTGAGAACCAGAAATTGCAGCTGGAAACACAGGTACGCAGGGCACAAAGAACGCAGGATTATCAACAGATAAGTCTTTTTAAAGACGTAAATCCCCTTGATTGGGAAGACTGGCATTGGCAGTTAAGACACAGGATATGCGCAAAAGAAGAACTTGCCCAGGTGATAAAATTAAGCCCCGAAGAAGAAGAGGGGATAAAAAAGGCAAACGGGAGGCTTTCTCTCGCCATTACCCCCTACTGGGCAGCATTAATTGACAGCGAAGACCCTACCTGCCCTTTGCGGCGTCAGGCTGTGCCCGTAGTAGCAGAGTCCGTCATCGGCCCTCATGAGATGGTTGATCCTTGTGCCGAAGACAGAGATTCTCCTGCTCCGTATTTGGTACACCGCTATCCCGACAGGGTCCTCTTATTGGCTACCGAACATTGTGCGCTCTACTGCCGCCACTGCACAAGAAGAAGATTGGTGGGCGAACATCAGGAAACCAGTTCTCCGACGAGATTTGATGCGGCAGTCGAATATATAAAAGCAAACCGCAAGATAAGGGACGTGCTTATTTCCGGAGGAGACCCTTTTGTCCTTGAAGACGAAGAGATAGAAAATTTAATTGAAAAAATACGCGCTATTTCGCACGTAGAATTTTTAAGAATCGGCACAAGGGTCCCGGTAACCTTGCCCCAGCGCATTACGGAAAAGCTGGTGGGCGTGCTTAAAAAGTACGCCCCTATCTGGGTGAGCATCCATTTTAATCACCCTAAAGAAATCACCAGGCGCTGTAAGATTGCCTGCGATATGTTGGCGGATGCGGGAATACCTTTGGGCAGCCAGACCGTGCTTTTAAAAGGCATAAATGACAGGCCTTATATTATGAGGCGGCTCATGCACGAACTTTTACAGATAAGGGTAAGGCCTTATTATATTTATCAGTGCGATCCCGTAAGAGGCACGCAGCATTTTCGTACGCCGGTGGCAGTCGGCATAAACATTATGGAAAAGCTGCGGGGGCATACCTCCGGCTATGCCATACCTACCTATGTAATCGACGGTCCTGGCGGAGGCGGTAAAATTCCGGTCGGCCCTAATTATATCCTTTCGCAGGCAAAGGGAAAATACGTCCTGCGCAACTACAAGGGAAAAATCTACACCTACCTAGAATAATCCATTCTTTTTTATCTTGCTAGTGCAACATTCTTTTTTATCCTTGACCCTTCCTTTTTAGTGTTATATAATACCAACCTTACCTTAATTTATTCAGATAGAGGAACGGAAGTATAATTATGGATGCTAGGAATAAAAGAAATTTTATTCTCTTGGGCCATGCCCGGTCAGGGAAGACTACGCTTGCCGAGAGCCTGCTTTATTTTTGCAAAGCCACCGCCAGAAGAGGGAGGGTCGATGAGGGGACGACGGTAAGCGATTACAGTTTCGATGAAGTAGAGAGAAAAAATTCCATAAATTTAAGCCTTCTCTATTGCGATTATAAAGGGATGCGCATCCAGATCGTGGATACTCCGGGTTATGCGGATTTCTTCGGAGAGGTTATTTCTGGTATACGGGCAGTGGACAGCGCGGTTATAGTCGTGGATGCTACGAGCGGAGTTGAGGTGGGGACTGAGCGCGCCTGGCAGATCGTGGAAGAAAGCGATTTACCCTGCATCATTTTCATCAATAAACTGGACAAGGAAGATACAGATGCGCAAAAGGCGTTGACGGATATAAAAAACAGGCTTTCTAAAAAAGCAGCCATGATAGATTCTCTGGATTCACCGGATTTAGTAGAAGCCATTGCTGAGAGCGATGACAAACTCTTGGAAAAATACCTGGAAGGTAATAAGCTATCCCCGGAGGAATTAAGCAGCGGCCTTACTCAGGCGGTCGCTAAACGCAAGGTATTTCCGGTAATCGCAGGCTCTGCCTTAACTGATAAAGGCATACCCCAGATTTTAGATGCGATTGTAAACTACCTGCCCGGCCCCTTAGAAAGAGCAAAAATAATTGCGCATGAGCCGGTAAATCCTGAAAATAAAAAAGAAGTTTTGTGCAAAGAAAACGCTCCTTTTTCCGCTTTTGTTTTTAAAAATATATCCGACCCTTACGTAGGACAGTTAACGTTGCTGCGTGTTTTCTCCGGCTCGCTTGTCTCGAACACCGGTTTTTATAACGTGAACAAAAAAACAAAGGAAAGAATCGGCCAGATTTATCTCTTGCAGGGGAAGGAACAGCGGGCTGTGGACAGCGCTTCTTGCGGCGATATTATGGCTATTGCCAAATTAAAAGAAACCGCCGTCTCTGATTCGCTCTGCGATGATAAAGAGCATGTCCTGTTTGAGCCCATTGTGTTCCCTGAGCCGGCAATCTCATCTTCGGTAAGGCCAAAGTCCCGTGAGGATGAAGAAAAAATTTCCGGTGCGCTCGCCAAGCTTGCCGCGGAAGACCAGACATTTAAAATAACGCGCGAACAACAGACCAAAGAATTAATCATATCCGGTTTGGGAGATTTGCATCTTGATGTGATGGTGGGCAGGATGAAAAAAAGATTTAACGTTGAGGTAGAATTGGGGACTCCCAAGGTCTCTTATAAAGAGACGATTACAAAAACCTCCAGGGTCCAGGGCAAATACAAGCGCCAGTCCGGAGGCCGCGGTCAATACGGCGATGTCTGGATTGAGATCCAGCCTTTAGAGAGGGATAAAGGTTTTGAATTCGTGGATAAAGTTTTCGGCGGAGCCATCCCTAAAAACTATATCCCTTCAGTTGAAAAAGGCGTATCACAGGCCTGCCTGGAAGGCGCGATTGCGGGTTATCCGATACGAGACATCCGTATTATACTCTACGACGGCTCGTATCACGAAGTCGATTCTTCAGATATGGCCTTTCAGATTGCCGGGGGCATGGCCTTAAGGAAAGCGGTGACGGAAGCCAACCCGATATTGTTAGAGCCTATAATGGATGTAGAGGTATTAATACCGGAGGAGTATCTCGGTGCAATTTCAGGAGACATAAATTCGCGCCGCGGGCGCATTATGGGTATGGATATCAGGGGCAGGTCACAGGTTGTAAAAGCCCAGGTTCCTTTGGCAGAGATGTTTAAATACGCAAATGACCTGCGCTCTATTACCGGAGGCAGAGGACTATACACCATGCGATCTTCTCATTATGAAGAAGTCCCCCATAAAATCGCCTTGACTATTATCAACCAATATCAGGCTACCAAGAAACAAGAAGAATAATATTTCTCCGTCACTAATTAAATGAAAATAAGTATATTTTCTATTCCCGAGCTAACTTTGGGAAAACGCAGTGCCAAAGACTCCCGCCTTGATGAGGTTTATAAGACAGCCAAATCCAAGAAAGAAACATATATTCAGGTTGAATTAGCCAGTGGCGATGCCGTATCGGATGCCGATGCGATCCTTGCGGCCAAAGATGCATGCACGGATCTTATTTTAAAAGATTTGGAATTTATAGAAACCCGATTCTCCCGTACGGCAGATGAATCGGAAAAGATATTGCTGAATAAATTAAAAACCATCTTAGAAAAAGAAGAGTTTATTCTCAATGCCTCCCTTAACGAAGAAGAAAAAAGGGCGATGTCGGGTTACGGCCTATCCACCAATAGGCCCGTCATAGTGGCAGAAAAACAGGAGTTGGGCAACTTAGACATTTTGCTGCTCAGGTGTTTTCGGGAGAGCGGTTTCATCAGTTTTTTTACTGCGGGAGAAAAAGAGACGCGTGCCTGGCTGATTAAAAAAGGCACAACCGCCTGGGAGGCGGCAGGCGTAGTACACTCTGATATTCAGAAAGGCTTTATACGTGCTGAGATTATCAGCTTCGATGATTTCATACAGTCAGGAGGCGAGGCACAGGCTAAGCAGGCAGGGAAAGTGCGTCTTGAACAAAAAGATTATGTGATGCAGGACGCAGATTTGGTTAATTTCCGTTTTAACAAATAAGTTACGTCCTCATTAGACAAGGAGAAATCAATGGTTAAGATTAAGCGTGCCGTGATCAGCGTGTCAGATAAAACCGGCATTTTAGATTTCGCCAAGGAACTAAATAAACTGGGTGTTGAGATACTCTCTACGGGTGGCACGGCAAAATTACTGCGTGAGAATAATATAACCGTTAAAGAGGTATCCGAATACACTGGATTCCCAGAGATGCTCGACGGCAGAGTAAAGACGCTGCACCCTAAAATACATGCCGGGCTCCTGGCACTGAGAGGCAACAGCGAACACATGAAAGCCTTAAAGGAGCATGATATCGGGCTTATTGATATGGTAGTAGTAAACCTCTATCCTTTTGAAAAGACAATACAGAAGACAGGCGTCGCTATAGAAGAGGTTATTGAAAATATCGATATCGGCGGGCCTTCCATGTTGCGTTCCGCTGCTAAAAATCATCAGTCCGTTGCGGTAATCTGTAACCCCGGGCGCTACGAGCAAGTTATTGAGGAATTAAAAAAGAATAAAGGCGTTTTATCCGAAGACTTAATGCGCGATTTGGCTATCGAAGTATTTGCTCTTACCAGCCACTATGACGGCGTAATTTATAATTACTTGGAAAATTATCTTAAAGGACAGAAAGAACCTCCTGCCCTCCCGCAGCAATTAATTTTAAGTTTTGAAAAGATTCAGGATTTACGTTACGGAGAGAATCCGCATCAGCAGGCGGCGTTTTACAGGGAAAGAGGCAAAACAAAAGGCCTAATCAATTTAAAGCAATTACAAGGCAAGGAATTGTCTTTTAATAATATCTTGGATTTGAACGCCGCCTTTGAATTGGTCAGGGAGTTTAGTAATCCCGCAGCTGTGATTGTCAAACACAACAATCCCTGCGGCGTAGCAGAGGATAAGGCATTGGGTAAGGCCTATTCTCTCGCTTGGAAATGCGACCCGCTTTCGGCATTCGGAGGTATTGTGGCCCTGAACAGGAGGCTTGACCTTAAGGCCGCAAAGATTATTGCCAGGAGCGGTTTCCTAGAGTGTATCATCGCGCCGGGCTTTGATAAAGAGGCGCTCGCTTTATTCAAAGATAAGAAAAACCTGCGTTTATTGGAATCCTTTGACCTTGAGCCTATCGATGAACCTGATTTTAAACGCATAAGCGGCGGCCTGCTGCTAGAGGATAAAAATTTAGAAACTTTGGATATAAATAATTTAAAGGCCGTGACTAAAAAGAAGCCCGCGAAGAAAGAGCTGGAGAGCCTTATCTTCGGTTGGAAGGTCGCCAAGCATGTAAAGTCCAATGCCATTGTTTTGACGCGCGGCAGAAAGACCGTAGGTATCGGAGCCGGACAGATGTCCAGGGTGGATTCGGTAAAGATTGCCAGAAAAAAATCAGGTAAACTCAGTAAAAATTCTTGCTTAGCTTCGGATGCCTTCTTCCCCAAGGCAGATGCGGTTATAGAGGCTGCTAAGGCAGGGGTAAAAGCCATCATACAGCCTGGCGGCTCTATTGCGGACGCAGAGATAATTAAGGCCTGCGATAAATATAGGGTTTCTATGGTCACAACAGGTATAAGGCACTTCAAGCATTAAGCGTTAGGTTCGTTTATACTACGCGGCCTTTAAACCTGTGCCCTTTAGGGCGCGCCTGCCTGCCGGTAGGCAGGGATACGTTGTGGCCGCTTTAGTATCCAGCTTTTAGGGCCCTTAGGAACCCGGGGCTTTAGCCCGGGTGGGCTCCATTCCGTTTTGCTCGTTGTAACGAGATTCACGAGCCTAACGAGACCAGCGGGCCTAACGAGAAAATGACCTACCCCGAAACAATCAAATATTTAGAATCCTTCGTTAATTACGAAAAAATACCCGCCTATCCCTATAGGGAATCGTTAAAGTTGGAACGCATTAAAGAATTCCTGGATATAATAGGCAATCCCCAGGAAGGCTTAAAATGCATACATGTCTCCGGTACCAAAGGTAAAGGCTCAACCTGCGCTTTTATTTCCTATATATTAAGACAGTCTGGCTACAGGGTTGGGTTATACACCTCTCCCCATTTATCGGATTTTAAGGAGAGGATAAGAATCCTCAGCCCGAAAACCAAAAAGCAAGAACAGGCGGCTGATTTTGAAGGTATGATTTCTGCCGATGAACTGGCAGATTTAGTAGCAAGACTAAAACCCGCCATAGAAAAATATAATAGCGCTTCAAAATACGGGCCGCTCTCTTTCTTTGAAGCCTATACTAGTTTAGCCTTCGTTTATTTCAAAGAACAAAAGATTGATTTTGCGGTTTTGGAGACCGGATTAGGCGGAAGGCTTGATGCCACCAATGTAGCTCATGCTTATGTGTGCGCGATTACGCCCATAAGTTACGAACATACCCAGAAACTCGGCAATACCTTAAGAAAGATTGCTGCGGAGAAGGCGGGAATCATTAAAGGTCACCAGGTCACAAAGTCACCAAGTCACCCGCTAGTTGTAATAAGCGCGCCGCAGGAAGAAGAAGCTGCTGAGGTAATCAGAAACAGATGTAAAGAAGCAGGTGCGAAGTTATATGAGGTAGGCAGGGATATAACATACCAAAAAACAAAAAATGGATTCGGGGTAAAAGGAATTTCCGGTGATTATCCGGAACTAAAGACGGGGCTTTTAGGTACGCACCAGTTAGTAAACGCAAGCATTGCCGTGGGTATAGCTGAGGCATTGCGGCCTTACGGTTTTAATGTGGGCGCCGATTCTATAAGAGGCGGCCTCGCTAATACTGTCTGGCCTGGAAGGTGCGAGGTTGTCTCAAGGGGCCCTTTAGTGGTTTTGGACGGGGCACAAAACGTTGCCTCTGCAGGCGTTTTAAAAGAAGCGGTTAAAGAAAACTTCAAGTACAAGAAATTGATTCTGGTATTGGGTATTTCTGATGACAAAGATATAAAGGGGATATGCAATACACTATATGATTTAGCGGACGAGATTATTTTAACTAGGGCCGACAACCCCCGTGCTGCGGAGCCGGGGGTATTAACGCAATATTTTAAGGCTAAAGTTACGCATCTTGCCGGTAATATAAAAGAGGCAAAGGCCATTGCCTGCGGCATTGCAAAGAAAGAAGATTTAATTTTAGTCTGCGGCTCACTATTTGTGGTAGGCGAATTTAGATGTTAAGACACGACCTGGATGATACCATTGCGGCAATCTCTACTCCCATCGGCGAGGCGGGTATCGGCATTGTGCGTATCAGCGGTAAAGACGCGCTAAAAATTGCCGATAAAATTTTTACTTCCAAAGGCAATAAGAAGCCATCCGTTTTTAAGACCTATACCACCCATTACGGATGGATTGTTGAGAAATCAAGGATAGAAAAGCCGGTCGATATCATCGACGAGGTGATACTTACAGTGATGCTGGCAGCGAAAAGTTATACCAGAGAAGACATCGTTGAAATAAATTGCCACGGAGGTATTGTGGCGCTGCGCCGGGTGTTAGATTTAGTTTTAGAAAACGGCTGCCGGCTGGCCCAGCCAGGAGAATTCACCAAGCGGGCATTCTTAAACGGAAGGATTGATCTAGCGCAGGCAGAAGCGGTTTTAGATATCATCCGCGCCAAGACGGATTCGGCTCTTAAGATAGGCGTAGGGCAATTAAAGGGGGCTTTATCTAAAGAAATAAACAAAGTCCGAGAGGCGCTTTTGGGATTGCTCGCCGTCTTGGAGGCGAATATCGATTTCCCTGAAGAAGAAATAACCACAATCAGTTTAAAAGAGATTTCTGAAAAGTTGGCGGATATAAATAAAGAAGTAAGGAGTATCCTGGATAGTTCCGGGCGCGCCAGGATATTCCGCGAAGGCATACATACGGTTATCTGCGGTAAGCCTAATGTCGGCAAATCCTCGCTTTTGAATGCCTTGCTAAAAAAAGAACGTTCCATTGTGACGCCTATCCCGGGGACAACCCGTGATACTATTGAAGAGGTAATCGATATAAAAGGCATCCCGGTAAGAATCGTGGATACTGCCGGTATATTGGAACCGCGGGATCTTATGGAGAAAAAGGCGGTAGAACGCGCAAAGAAATCCATTGAGTTGGCAGATTTGGTAATTCTTTTATTTGACGGCAGCAGGAGGTTATCGCGGGATGACAGGGTGCTCATGCAAAAATTAAAGAAAAAACCCCTTATTGCGGTTATAAATAAGATAGACCTGAAGCAGAAGATCCAGAAGGAAAAGGTGTTAAAGAGTTTCGGGCAGGCGATCGAGATATCGGCAAAAAAACTTAAAAATATAAATTTGCTTGAAGATGCTATCGCGAATTTAGTGTACAAGGGAGAGGTAGCTGGTTCCGAGCCTATGCTGGTAAGCAATTTAAGGCATATCGAAGCGCTGAGAGAGGCGCAAAAAGTTATTGCAGGAGCAATCAATTCGGTAGATAATAAACTATCTTTAGAGTTCATTGCACAGGATATCAAAGAAACAGTTTTACATCTGGATGAGATATCAGGGAAAAGATTTTCAGAAGATTTATTAGATAAGATATTCAGCGAGTTCTGTATCGGTAAATAATCGGAGGAGAGATGGATAAGAAAAAAATAGAGAGGGCGGTCAGGGAGATATTAGAGGCGATTGGAGAAAACCCTAGAAAAAAGGACCTCCTGGATACGCCCAGGCGCGTTGCCGAGATGTATGAGGAGATTTTTTCAGGCATCCGCCATAATCCGGAGAAGGAGCTGGAGGTAATTTTAGACCAGAAGCACGATGAAATTATCCTGCTTAAAGGGATTCCTCTTTACAGTGTATGCGAACATCATCTCATGCCTTTTGTGGGCAGGGCGCACGTTGCCTACATACCAAAACAGGGCCGCGTCACCGGCTTAAGCAAATTAGCGCGCCTAGTAGATATCTTGGCCAGGCGGCCCCAGGTGCAGGAGAGGTTGACCACCCAGATTGCCGAAATTATCATGACAAAACTTAAGCCCAAGGGCTGTATGGTGGTGATTGAAGCAGAGCATTTGTGTATGTCTATGCGCGGCATAAGAAAACCAGGCACGTTTACCGTAACCTCTGCAGTCAGAGGGATATTCCAGGCGAACGAAAAGACGCGCGCCGAGGCATTGGCCTTAATGAAGATGTGAGCCAGGAAAAGGAGTAAGAGCGTATGAAAAAGATACGGGTTTTATTATTTTTATTATTGTTTTTATCCGGTTGCGCCACCTATAAATTCCATAAAGGCCAGTCCCCTGATGACAAAGGATACGTGGTTTCAAGGGGAGATAAGGCTATTTTAGAATACACGGCTGGCAGGGATAATTCCGCACCGGACCTGAAATTAGCCAGAGAGAGGTTCAAGAGACGCAAGGCCACCGTAGAGCACTACTATAAAAAGATGGGCTATATTGAGAATAGATTTAAGCAGTTTTTTTGGGACCCCCCTGCCCTATTCGCGGATTTTATAGGAGGGATTTTCCGTCTGCCGTTTATTGCAGCAAGGGATTATAAATACGAGCATGACCCGCGGTATAGAGAGAAGATAACGAAAATGGAAGAAAAGCAAGATGCCTATGAAGCAGCGCGCATAAAGGACCTGAAGGAAAGATTAGATGCATATATCCAGAAGGATTTAGTTAGGGAGGCATCTAAAACAGAAGGTCCGGCTTCGGCTCAGCCGGCTCAGGAAACAACCCTGAATATTCCGGCTGAAAGCGAGCAGAGGCCTGAAGGAACAGAGCCACGGCTTAAGGCACAAGAAAAAAATCTTCGGCAGAAAGAAGAGCAAATCAGCAAAATGCTCGATGAGCAAGCCGGGCTCAAAGAGATAAAGCCGCAGCCTGCCCCTGGGGGCCCGGTTGCTGTAATTAGGGCCAAGCCCGCAAAAGGATTTTCTCCCTTAAAAGTACAATTCTATGGTTACAAGTCCCATTCTCCGCACGGAAAGATAGTTTCCTATTACTGGGAATTCGGAGACGGGGATACCTCAGCAAAGGCAGACCCAATTAATACCTACTGGAGTACCAACTACGGCTCAAGGTACTTCACGGTCACCCTAACCGTTAAAGACGATAAAGGAAACTCCGCCGCTTCAAATGCTATTATTGAAGTAGTGACTAAATAAAGGTCAGAGGCACATCGCTAGTGCATTGGAGAAATGAAAGTATTGCCTTTTTATTTTTTCCATTATATAATAGAAAAGAATCGCGAACTTAAAGGAGGGGAAAATGAAGAATTATTATAGGCTTATTTTACTCGCCTTTTTAGTTTTAATCGTTATAACCGTATCCAGCGTTTATAGATATATCTCATGTTTGAAAGCCCAGAACAATATATTAGTGAATAATATCGGTCCGATAATGAAAAGAATAGCTCTTCTGGAAGCGGATAAGACAATGGAGAAAATAACAGTTTTAAAAAGAGAGAACACAACCTTAAAAAAACAAGTTGAAGACTTAAAAGTAGAATTAAAGCAAATCTCCCAAGAATGCTCTAAATCTTCCAACCGACATGACCCTGCACCCTAAAGCAACCCCTGCTTCTTAAGACCTCGGTATTGAATCGCCCCTGAAAAATGCTTTCTCTTTATGTGTTCCGAGGCGGCAAGGTCACCAATAGTCCTTGAAACTTTTAATATCTTATCATAGGCTCTGACGCTAAAATTAAGCTTTGTTATCGCCATCTTTAAAAGTTCGCTTTCCTCCTTGCCCAAGACACGTAACAATTTTCAGGGCGCCTCAATACGAAAGCGTACAATTATCTTGACACTACTGGTGCGGGGGAGCCATTGACTTCCCAACCCTCTGTGATAGAATATATTACAGAGGGTTTTTGTTTGGAGTAAAATTAGGAATAATATGGAGAATAAAAACCTCGATATAAAAGATAACGATTTAGATCCGTCTCGATTAGACGCATGTCTGATATCAATTACCTCTGATTGTAATCTACGTTGTGTTTATTGTGCATCCATTCAACCCTGGTATAAGAGAATGGACCTTGATATGGGAATTCTTGATGATCTAATTAATGAGTTTAGATTATTTGGTTTAAACACGTTCGTAGCTAGCGGCCATGGAGAAACAACTATTGTTCCTGATTGGCATAATTTTCTCAGGAAGATAAGAAGCCAGGAATTTGGTTTAAGTATAACAAGTAACTTCGCGCGTATCTTTAATGAAGAGGAGATTGATTTACTAGCAAGGATGGATGATGTTGTAATTAGTATTGATACCGTTGATAGAGAGCTTCTTATGAAGATAAGACAAAGCGTTTGCCTTGAAACCATTCTTTATAATATGTTTAAAATTAGCATAAAAGCAAAGCAGCTTGGTAAAAAAACGCATTTTGCCTGGCAAAATACTTTATCAGACCTCGTCGTTCCACATCTTAAAGAATATATTGAATATGGGTTAGAGTCGGGTGTTAAACGTTTCCATTTCCATAATCTTATTGAACACGAACCTATTCCTGGAATACTTCACGCTCGCCATCCGTCGACTCTTCCTATCGAACAGCTTATAAACCTCATACAAGCTTTTTATGAAATTATAAATATTATTAAAAGTAATGGCGGCACATTTTATATACAGCCTGGCTTAGAAGAGAGAATAAATACCTCATTAATCTCCGCTGGACTTCCAGCTGCCAGACTCGGCCAATACTATGACCATAGAAGTCCGATAAATAAAGAGAGTATGTCTATACAACGCGCTTTTATGGTATCAGCTAAAACGCCCGCAAATAAATATGATACCGCCAACAGAATAAAGGAGTTAGAAACTCGAGGTTGTGTTGATCCGTGGACAAATCCTTATATTCTTCCAAATGGAGATGTTTGGCCTTGTTGTTGGTCTTACGATCCCATTGGCAACATCTATAAGGAAAAATTTCGAGATATCTGGAATGGAAATAATGTTCGTAAACTAAGACACGAGTTATTATCCGGTAATTTAAGAAAACAGTGCCTAGAGTGCCCATGCCGTTCTTGGGCTAATCCACATAGGTTCTTAGAATACGTTCGTAGTTTGCCGCTATCAAATATCAAATTATGTGCCAGGAAGAAAAGAAAATAGCTTGTTTTATTAGGATCCGCATCTCCGTAGTGAGAACTGGCTCCTTGAGAAACGGACTAAAAATCTAAGCAGGCACTATTCTTGCAGCCGTGAATTGTATTAAGCGAGATGACCGTGATAAGGGAAAACCAGGGTTTCCCCATTGAGGAGCGAAGATAAGCCGAAATTATCGCAGGAGAATTTCGGTATGGTTTACGAGTCAGGGTCAATAAAGGTACCACGGGCATAGCCGCGGGGTTGTTTTCCACCTAATAAACAGAAAAGGAGAATATAGTGCTAGGGTTATCTTTAATAGTCGTTGCGGCAATTACAATTAGTGCTTTCTTTTGTGAGTATGTTGATTCTGCCTTAGGCATGGGGTATGGTACGATTATGTCTCCGCTGCTTTTGGTTTTTGGTTTTAGCCCTATGCAGGTTGTGCCTGCGATTCTATTATCGGAACTGGTCACAGGTTTACTCGCTGGTTTTATGCATCAGAGTAAGGGCAATGTTAATTTCAGGCCTAAAACCCTAAGTTTATCAAGGATGAAAACCAGCCTGAAGGATGTTGGTTGGCAAGGTAGCTTTAAAAAAGGCATACCTTTGCATTTAAAAGTTGCTTTGCTGCTCGTAGCCTGCAGTTGCCTGGGGGCAGTTCTTGCTGTTTTTATTGCCAAGACTATCCCGAGGTCCTGGACACAGCTATATATAGGGCTTATAGTTATTGCTATGGGCTTAACAATACTTATTTGCTTAAACAGAAACTTTAAGTTCTCATGGTTTAAGATAGGTACCTTAGGATTGATTGCTTCTTTTAATAAAGGTTTGACCGGCGGAGGGTATGGCCCAATAATTGTGAGCGGTCAAATACTATCTGGAGTAGAAGCTAAGAATGCCATAGGCATTACTTCTCTGGCCGAAGGCTTAACTTGCGTTGTGGGTGTGGCGACCTATTTTCTTACAGCCAGAGATTCTGTGGATTGGAAGCTGGCGCCGATAATTATTCTCGGAGCTGTTTTGTCAGTGCCGCTTGCGGTAAAGAGCGTAAAGATAATGAACCCCCGGGCCTTAAAATTACTTATCGCTATATTTTCGTTAATTTTAGGCACTATGGCTATTCTAAAAACATTGAGAAGCGGCCTATGAATCTTGCCAAGGCTAAACATCGGTAAGAAATAAGGAAGTGGAGTGAAAATGGGTGAGTTAATCGTTTTTAAAAAGAATCCCGAGATACTTACGCGCACTACTGAAGATAAAATTACCCTTTTGCCGATAGAGGCAAGTTTTGATCAGGAAAACAAAATTTATACTTTAAGCGAATCAGCGGCATATGTATGGCAGCTTATAGATGGCAAGAGAACGTTGGGGGATATAAAAAAAGCGATATTAAAAGAATTCGATGCAACCGAAGAAGAGTTAGATAAGGGGTTAAATAAAATACTTAAGGACTTAAAAAGGCTGGGGTATCTGCTAACTTGATACATTACTGCGGCGGCTTCCGTAACTTATGCGATAAAGCTAACCTGCGTTAATATTCTTTAGATAAATCAATTGACTAGTCTTAATTATTATAGTAATCTAAACAATATTTAAGCAGGCACTGGTAATTTCATATGTTTTGGGGCTATTAATTCTATGGCGCTGAAGTTTTATATTTTAGAAGAAGACTATTTGTATTGCCTTAAGAATGATAAGGAAAGGCGTTTAGCAATTAATGCAGAAACTTCAGTCATTGCGTATAAAGGCTGGTTTCTTGATTGCCTCAGGCAGTTCGGTAGGGTCATTCCGGTTAATGAGAGTAAACTAAAAGAGCCCGCGTTTAAATTACTACTGAAGAAAAAAGACGCCTTATTTGTATCGGTAAGTTTTTTGTCTGTTTGGAGACTTTTGTTCAAAGTGCCGCATCGGCTCTTGCGACTTTCCTTAGGTGCGCTGCTTCTGCCGGAAGGGTTTTACGCTTTAAAATGCCTGCCCTCTGCAGAGGTTACGCTTGTTTCAACTAAATTTCAGGTTGACCGTTTAAATTCATACTTAGAGCCATTAACGCCAAAGATGGCTGTTTTTTCTCCTAAAATAGAAACCGATTATTACGTTATGCCTACCAAGCTACAGCGCTCTTTTGCGCGTAGGATTCACGGCATAAAAGAAGGAGAATATCATATTATTTATGCCGGTAGATGGCTTGTTACTAAAGGTATATGCCAATTAATTAGAACGTTAGATATATGGCCACTTTCAAATATCGTATTAACTTTAGCGGGAAATGTAGAGGAGGACAATAGTATAGCTTTTTCTTTTGCTCATCACAAAACATTTTCGCAGTTCCTAAGTAATGAGCTATTGGGTAATATACAGAGGCCTTGGCTTCGCTTTCAGCAGGCGAAAGATAAAAAAGAACTTAGAGAGTTATTCTGGTCTGCGGATTTGTTTGTAAACTTATCTATACAGCCGGATGAAAATTTTGGCATTACTCCCCGTGAGGCGATGTCTTGCGGCCTGCCTGTTTTAACTACTAATTTCTGTGGGTTGCAGCCTTTAGCAGAGACTATGCCCTTTAAGGGCGTGGATACGTATCCTACGCTTTCAGGTTCCCGTTTTAGCCTAAAACAATTTAGGGTTTTGTTGCAGCGTGCGCTTAGCGAGCGTAATCTTCTTCCGGGCGGGTATTATCGCAAGGTGGTTACTGAAGAATGCAATCCAAAGACGCAAAAGGACAACCTAAAAGACGCTTTAGCATATTTATTAAAAAGGCCTCCTGAAAAACCCCTGAATAAGGGGATTGCACAGCGTAATATAAAAAAGAAACTGCTTGCTTCGGTTGATGATAGAGTTTTTGAGCATTATATAGACCTAAGAAAGGAATTGCCAACCGGAGCCTATACGTACGGTGACGGGCCTTCTAATTATGCTTTTTCAATTGCTCAAGGAATATATTCAGCAATGGTTTTTCCGCCAAAAGTAAAAAAAGGGAGCATTTGGCGCGGTTTTTTTCGCAATGCTCTTTGGGAACGTGAAAAAGCGTTAATTGAGTTTGGTTTCCCGGGCCCGCGAATTCGGCGCTATCCTAAAGAATTATGGAGGTCGTTAATCAAAAGCGTCCATTATCAAAAATCTAATGAGTTTGTAATTATACCGGAAGATAAGGAGCAAATTTTAATCACGCAGGAATTAGTGGATTTAGGGTACCTGGTTTCGGATGATTATGAAGAAAAGCTTTAAGTTAGTTTCAAGTATGTTTCGTTTTTTGTTTCCTTACCTTAAAATAGAAGCCGCTATATTTGCATTAGGCGGGATTGGTATGATTTTTGGCCTTATCAATCCCTTTATTGCCAAATTGGTTATTGACAGGGCATTTAAAGACCGCGATTTAAAGATTTTCCTTTTTCTCGTATCATTAGGCGCTATTATTTATATGCTTAATGGCTTAGCCAGCGGCCTTAAGGTTTATTTAGAGAGAAAGGTAAAATTAAAAGTGGCCTTTGATTTAAATAGAGATGTCTTTAACCACTTAACAGGTTTATCTTTGGATTATTTTCAAGATAAATCCCAGGGAGAACATGCCTACAAATTTATTTACCATATTGAAAATGTGGCAGATTTTATCGTTACCAGATTGTCGAATATTTTGATTTTGTTATTTAGAGTTTTATTCACCCTCGCAATTGTCTTCAGGCTTAACCGGCAGATAGCTATTTTAACGCTGTTACTTACACCGCTTTTTTATCTTTTTTCGTATCATTATACTCAAAAGAGAATAAAACTATACAGGGAATCATATAAAAATTATGAATATGTTTTTAGGTGGCTGGTGGAATTTTTCTCAAAAATTTTATTGGTAAAGGCTTTTGCTGCTGAGGGAAGAGAATCGGGGTGTTATCTTAGAAGATTGCGTGATAATTTTGAATTAAATATAAAAAATGCAAAATTAGAGCGTTTAGGGGAATTTGGCAAAGATTTAGTTATAAGAATTATAATTGGGTTAGTTGCTCTTTGGGGTGGTTATCAAGTGATAAAGGGCAGGATCACCTTAGGCAGTTTAAGCGCTATTATGATCTATCTTAACCAACTCATGGGGTTACATAATGAATTCGCGGGGTTTTTCGAGACAATGAGTTTTTCTTTAATGTCGTATCAGGAGATAGAGAGGATTTTAGATACTAAACCGATTGTTTTAGAGGCCAAGGATGCTAAGGGCGTGATTTTAAAAAGATATAATATAGAATTTAGGAACGTAAGTTTTGGATATCGCCCACAGGCATGGGTGTTGAAGGATTTGAATTTTAGAATAGGGGAGGAAAGTTATATCAGCATTGTGGGGCCATCGGGTTGCGGAAAAACAACACTCTTAAATCTAGCCTTAAGATTATACGATCCCCAAAAAGGGGATATTTTTATGGATGGGTATAATTTAAAAGAATTGGACTTAAGTTCATTAAGGGAAGGTTTTGGTATAGCCCTGCAGGAACCGTTTCTGTGGAACGACAGCGTAAAAAACAATATTTTATACGCTAGGCCTCAAGCCACAGATGAAGAGTTAAGGCAAATAGCAGGGTTTTGTCTCGTAGATAGATTTATTGAAGGTTTACCCAATAAATACGAAACTATAATCGGAGAAGATGCCTGTAAGCTTTCTGAAGGCCAGAAGCAAAAAATTTCCATCGCCCGAGCGTTAATTAAAAACCCAAAGGTCCTTATTTTGGATGAGGCGATGTCATCTATGGATTCTGCCAGCGAAGAAGAGATAATGAGGAATATAAAAGCAAGTCATAAAGAGATCACTATAATTACTGTTTCTCATCGGCTATCTACTGTCTTGGCCTCAGATGTTGCCTATTTTTTAAAGAATCCTGGTCAAATAGTTATTGCCGGGCCTAAAATTCTTCTTGAGCAAGATAAGGATTTTTATAATTTATTTGCGGCGCAATTAAAATAAAACAGGGGAAATATATGGATAATGTATCCGCTATAAAGAAAAATATTAAAGACCTTAGGCAAGAGTTCTATAGAAGCCCCAAAGATGTAATTGTTTTGGTTAATCTTGGTAAAAAGCTTTTAGATTGTCGCAAGTATAAAGATTCAATAGTATGGTTTGAAAAAGCTTTAATCTTGGATAAGGATAATATGGAAGCCATCGATGGGCTGGCCAAGGCATTTTTAGAATGCGGGTTATTTTACAGCGCAAGGAAATACTGCGAGCGCTCCTTAAGCATTTCTCCTAATAATAAACCTATGCGTAGTATCTTTTTCGAATTAAAAAAGAATCCCGTTACTCAAAAGAAATCGGTTACTTTTTATGTCCCTTGTTATAACGCAGAAAGATTTATTGCAGCGTGTATTGAGGGAATATTAGCTCAAAGTTATCCAATTAGCGAGGTATTAATAATAGACGATGGCTCAAGCGATAAAACATCCGAAATAGCTAATAGATACCCGGTCCGTATTATAAGGCATGAAAAAAATTTGGGGCTTAGTTCATCCAGAAATACGGCAATTAAACATGCTCGCGGAGAGTATATTGCTAGCGTAGATGCCGACGTGGTTGCCGATAAATACTGGTTGGAATATTTGATAATGATTTTTGACGACGATACAGTAGGCGGAGCCGATGGCAGATTGTTAGAGGCTAATGGGTTAACAGCGGTTGATAGATGGCGGCAAGTAAATTTGATACAACATTGGGGCAAGCACAAAAAGATTAATCCACCCGCCCTCGCAGGCTGCAATACCCTTTACAGAAAGAGGTGCTTAGATGAAGTAGGCGGCTACAATGATAAAAAATTCAGAAACTACCATGAAGACATTGATTTATCTTGGCGTGTCAAACTTAGTTATAAACTTATCTATGAGCCCAGGGCTATTGTTCGGCATATAAGGACCGATAGCTTAAAGAGCATAATTGATACTTATTGGCAATGGTTTAAGGTAACTCGCGGCGAACTTGTTGGTTTATATATGGATTTTAATACGCTAATATCAAGAATTTATAGTAATTTCCAAGTTTCCCACAATATGGTGTTAAAAAGTATACGCAAAAAGAGACTTCACTTGCTTTATTTAGATATTATTTTAGGATTCAGGAATACTCTTAGAGATATCCTTTATATGGAGGAGTTCTCTGGTATTCCCAAAGATATCGTGGCGCAAACGGTTTTAGCTACGATTGCGGGATTCAGATATCAACTGGAAAGGAAAAGGGGGGTTTCCCAAGATTTTATAGATTTTGTCTTAAAAGACTTGAAAGATTTAATAGGTCCCTTGAGAGAAGAATATAAATCTACTATCGAAAAACTTGGAATTTCACCTGGTATTAGTCCTGGTGTTTTCCTTACAAATTATAAGAAGATAAAAACCTTGCTACCTCGCGCAGAATATAAATTTGTCAATTTCATTCTTAAAGTCTGGAATGGTACATTTAAATTAAAGCCATTAAGCTGGAAAGAGGCAGAAGTATCTGCGAGAAGGGTGCGTTACGAAGAAATCCGGAATCCTAATTTAATACCTACATTCCGGGTAATGCTTTTAAATCCCCCTTGGCGAATAGGCGAACGTTGTGGGATAGGAGCAGGTTCAAGATGGCCATATACTACTACAGACGTAGATGAGGTATCTTCTGTCCCGGACTATGTTCCTTTCCCCTTCTTTTTGGCCTATGCTACGGCACTTCTAAAGAAAAATGGGCTAAATGCCGTGATTGTCGATGCGATTGCTGAGGGGCTTAGCGATGAAGAGTTCTTAGAAAGAATAAAAGGTTTTAATCCGGAGTTAGTTTTAATAGAAACTGCCACTGTATCTATAGAGAATGACTTGGAATGGGCGGCAAAATTAAAAGATATTAATGAAAATATAGAAGTTGCTTTTACCGGTACACATGTTTCAGCATTAGGGGGCGATTTTCTCTTGGAAAATTCAGATGTTGATTATTTAGTTATTGGAGAATATGAGTTTGCTGCTTTGGAATTGTCTGAAAGCCTTAAAGCAGGCAAATTACCCAAAGATGTCTCAGGGGTTATATACCGGGATAAAAATGGAAAAATAGTTTCTAATGGCAGGTCTGGGGGTATTTTGAATTTAGACGATTTACCTTTACCGGAAAGGCTCACCTTACCGATATATAATTATGATGATTCTGGCGGCACAGCTACGCCCAAACCCACTGTTCAGGTTATGGCTTCACGAGGTTGCCCTTTTGGGTGTATATTCTGCCTCTGGCCGCAGGTGCTTTATGGAAATAGAACTTATAGGGCGCGTCGTCCAGAAAGCGTTGCAGATGAGATGGAGATGCTTGTTAAAGAATACGGTTTTAAGGGAGTTTATTTTGATGATGATACCTTTAATATCGGAAAGGAGAGGATATTAAAACTTTGTAACGAGATAAAACGTAGGAATATACAGATACCCTGGGCAATTATGGCCCGCGCAGACACCTCAGATTTTGAAACATTAAAAACAATGAGAGATGCAGGGTTATGCGCTTTAAAGTTTGGAGTGGAATCTGGTGTGCAGGAATTGGTAGATAATTGCGGCAAGGGATTAAGCCTTAAATCTGTGGAAGAGGCGGTAGGGAATTGCCGAAGATTAGGCATAAAAGTTCATCTTACATTTACATTTGGATTGCCCGGTGAGACGCGTGATACAATTGCACAAACCATTGCCTATGCCTTAAGATTGGATCCGGATACCGTGCAATTTTCATTGACTACGCCATTTCCGGGGACAAAATATTATAAGAGCCTAGAAGAGAACGGCTTGTTATTGACTAAAAATTGGGGGAGATACGATGGTAATAGATACTCTGTTATTCGAAATATAAATTTGAGCACAAAGGAATTAGAGGCAGCGATAGAAAAAGCACAAAGTGTATGGGATGCGCATTGTCAAAAAAAGAAAAATCGTAGTTTTTCTATTGTTGGAGGTGAACATATTCCTAAAAATGACGAAGAGAAAGGTAAAATCGCAATTGTAGATTTATTATTCACCTGGCCTCCTCACGGAGGATCTGCTTCGGATATTAATGCGGTTGGATCGCAGCTAGTTAAACATGGTTTTAGCGTGCAGATGTTTGTGCCATTTTATACCAGCCCTTTTAAGCGTGGAAATATCAGGGTTCCCCCTCTATTTCCTGTTCACCAGTTACAATTTAACAAAAATACTTTTACCCCAGAAATAGTCGCCCAGGCATTTAAGAAAACGGTTGATATGTTTGAGCCTGATTATGTCATCGTTGGCGACGGGTGGGGCTTGAAGCCTTATATCGCGAGCGCGCTTAAAAAATACAAGGTTTTCTTGCGTTTTTACGCTTACGAGAATTTATGTTTAATGCGCAACGGCGTATTCTTGCGAGATGGCGCGGTATGCCCGTATAATTTTATTACTCATCGCGAAAGATGCTTGGAGTGCATAAATAATGAGATGGTAAAACGCAGGACAAGAAGCCGCCTTTTCGATGAAGTTTTCATTAGCAGGGGATTGACTAAAGAATTTCACGAATTAGTTAAGAGGTCAATAAAGCAGGCCCATGGGATTATCGTTTCTAATTCTAAAACCGCAGATATCGTTTCTTGCTTAAACAAAAACATTTGTATCGTTCCCGGCGGTGTTGATACGGATAGATTCAGTATACATTGCAATAATGATAGGAAAAATGGCCGCATAAATATATTAATGACAGGCCGCGTTATTGACGAGACAAAAGGATTGAATATTCTTAAGGCAGCCTGCGGAAAGCTTCGAAGAAAAAGAGAGGATTTTAGCGTTACGGTTACAGGCGCAAAAAAAACGAATGATCCCTTTATAAAGTCATCCGGTTGGTTAGAACCTATTCAGGGTTCCTTCGTTACGGTTACAGGCGCAAGAAAAACGAATAGTTCCTTTATAAAATCAGTCGGTTGGTTACAGCCTAAGCAGATGCCCCGTTTATATAAACAGGCGGATATTTGTGTTTTTCCGTCAATATGGCCTGAGCCTTTTGGGTTAGGTGCGGTTGAGGCAATGGCAGCAGGTAAGCCGGTTGTCGCAAGCAATGTAGAGGGGCTTAAGCAGATTGTCATAGATCAAGAGACCGGTTTTTTGGTAAGGCCCGGAGATGCCGATGATTTGGCAGAAAAGATCGAGATTTTATTGGATAATCCTAAACTTAGGAATACTATGGGGCAGGCGGGCAGAAAACGGGTTGAAGAAAAGTATGAATGGAATAATATCTTCGAAAAGTACTACCTTCCGTTATTTACGTTTCCTCGTAATAAAAAAATCTAACAATGGGGATGCTACGGTATGAATAGAAATTCTTATTTAAGCGAACTGGAGAGTAAGAGTATTTACATTATCCGAGAGGCCTACTGGGAACATAAAGATAATCTGGCGATTTTATGGAGCATGGGCAAGGACTCAACAGCTTTAGTCCACTTAGCCAGAAAGGCATTCTTTGGGGAAATACCCATCCCGGTTATTCATATCGACACTACTTTTAAATTCAAAGAAATATACGAATTTCGCGACAAATATGTAAAAGAATGGGGCCTTAAGCTAACCGTGGCCAAGAATGACGCAGCCCTTAGAGGAAATATACGCCCTGAAAATGGTAGGCTTGACTGCTGCAATGCCTTAAAGACAGGGGCGTTAAAGCAAATAATCGCCAGCAACAATCTTACTGCCTTGCTTGTCGGCATAAGAAGGGATGAGCATGCTATCAGGGCCAAGGAGCGGTATTTTTCCGGCCGCGATAGCGATTTTAAATGGGATTATCAAAACCAACCTTTAGAATTATGGTTCGAATACTACAAAAACAGGCAGGAGCCCGGCACGCATCTAAGGATTCATCCATTGCTTCATTGGCGGGAGATTGATGTCTGGAGATATATAAAGAAAGAGAACCTGCCGATAGTTAATCTTTATTTAGCTGAAGATGGTAAGAGGTATCGCAGTATCGGTTGCGAATGTTGCTGTCAGCCCGTTGCCTCGACAGCGGATAGTATTGATAAGATTATCAGGGAGATTGAAAGTACATCTATCGCGGAGAGGTCCGGCCGCAGCCAGGATAAGGAAAAAGAATATATGATGCAGAAATTAAGGTCGCTGGGATATATGTAAGAAATAGCTTTGCTACGAAAATTAAAAAAAGATTAGTACTTATACTCATATTGCTCTTTTTAATAGTTATTAGCGCGTATTGTATTTTATATTGCGCAAAAAGACTAAGAAGGCCAAACATTATTTTGATTAGTATGGATGCCTTAAGGCCTGACCATTTAGGTTGCTATGGATACAAAAGGGATACTTCACCGAATATTGATAAACTTGTTAAAGAAGGGATAATCTTTACTCAGGCGATCTCGCAGAGTTCCCATACCGCTCCATCCAATACTTCCTTAATTACATCAACCTATCCTAACGTACATAATGTAAAAGATTGGGGTTACCAATTAAATTCCAAGGCGCCCCTATATACTTTACCGGAGATTCTAAAAAAACATGGCTATACGACTGCCCTTATTTCTGATCAGATATCATTTTCATTAATAAAAGCCATGAAGAGAGTTTTTGTTACCTATACTACACTATTATCAACAACATATGGACCCACGGGCAAGCTAATCAACGAAATTACAGATTGGGCGATAGATTGGTTGTCTAGCAATAAGGATAAGAAATTTTTTCTATGGCTATATTATTTAAACCCTCATGCTCCGTATAGGCCTCCAAAACCTTACGATAAAATATTTCTCAATGACGAATACTATAATATAAAAAAGAGCGTACCCCTTTCCGATGATCCGTGGGACCAGACTCCCATTGGTAAAATACCGCGATTTTTAGCAGAGAATAATATTACGGACGTAGATTATTATATTTCACAGTACGATGGCGAGATAAGATATACAGATAGCCAGATCGGCCGCTTATATGAAGCATTGAAAAAGTTACGTCTTGATAAAAAGACGATCATAATTATTACTTCGGACCATGGCGAAGCTATGGGAGAACATAATTTATATTTTCGCCACTGTACATTTTTATATGACGAACTGATCAAAGTTCCTTTAATGATTAGATTTAATAAAACTATACCATCCGGTAAGAAAATTGATACTCAAGTCCGCTCTATAGATATAATGCCAACAATTTTAGATATTTTAAATATAAATCCTAAGAATTTTAACGCACTCCAAGGGCGTAGTCTCCTGCCTCTTATCGCTAGTGAAAGGTGCGCTTTTCCTCCTTTTGCCTATAGCGAATTTTTGAACAGGAAGTCTGTCAGAGGTAATGGCTGGAAGTTAATCTATGATAAAAATAATCAAGAATTTGAATTGTACAGCTTAAAAGAAGACCCCCAAGAAACAAATAATCTAATAGATAAAGAAAGGGACCAATTTGAATATTTAAAAAAGAAATTAGATGAGTATATACAGCAGGCAGATTCTGGGAGCGGAATAGAAAAACAAAATATTGACGAAAGCGATAAGGAGAAACTGAGGTCTTTAGGGTATTCTCAATAAGCCGCAGATGTGCCCGCTGGGGTATATAAATTAGCGGTTTAATATTATGAAAAGTCATTTAAAGATAGTAGTGGCCGGAGAAGTTGATGCCGGGAAATCTAGCCTCATAGGAAGATTTCTATTTGAAATGGATGCGCTTATGCAGGGGGCGATTAGTGAAATGGAGAGTATTTGTAGTAGTTTAGGCCGCGAGCTGGAATTAGCTTATTTGTTAGATAGTCTTGAGGAGGAGAGGAAGGAAGAGCTTACCATTGATACAACTCAGGTATTCTGCAAGGGAAAAATTGGCAATGGGTTTTTATTTATTGATGTGCCCGGCCACCGAGAGCTCTTTAAAAATATGCTCTGCGGCAGCGCTTACGCGGATATGGCGATATTAGTGATAGATATTAAAAAGGCGATAGAAGAAGGAACTAAGAGGCATATCAGTGCCTTGAATTTCCTCCAGATAAACAAAATCATCATTGTATTGAATAAGATGGACACAGTGGATTTTGATAAAAACGTTTTTTTAGATGCCAAGGCAAGGATATCAAAATATTTTAAGGGCATAGGAATTGCGCCTTTGTTTTTTATACCGGTTTGCGCTAAACAGGGAGATAATCTTGTTAAAAGATCAAAGAGGATGCCTTGGTATAAAGATTTGCCGCTTTATGCGGCAGTAGATAAAATTAACAAAAGATTTGGGAAAAAAGAAAAAGGCGAATTTTATTTTCCCATACAGGATACTTATTTTTTAAAGGGAGAAAAGGTATTACCGGGGACCGTTCTTGAGGGCAAAATAAAAAAAGGAGAAACCGTAAAGGCCTTACCTTTAAATAAAGAGTTTAAGATAAAAGGCATAAGGGTGTTTGATAGGTTTAAGGGGCAAGCTAGAAAAAATGAATCTGTCGGATTAATCATTGATGATGCTTTTGGCTTGGGGCGCGGACAGGTTTTATTCAAGAAAGATGCACCTAAGCTTAGCACTGAAATCAAGGCAAAGATTTTTTGCGTTTCCCCTTTGAGCATGGGGGATAGATTCCTATTTAAGTGCTTGAGCCAAAGCGCGCCCGCCAGTATTAAGCAAATTAATAAAATTGTCAATACAGCGGATTCATCCTCTCGGCAGATAACGGACAATTTACTGCCTTTAGATGTCGCAGAAGTGGTTATTGCTACGGAAGGCCCTGTTGTGGTAAAGAAATTTAAACAACTTAACCCCTTAGGAAGGTTTGTCTTGCAGGCTGGCTTAGGTATTTCTGCTGCCGGAATTGTTATTTAAAAGGGGCTGTAAAGAATGATAAATTATTATGTTGACCCGGGTTCGGGATTTCTCTTTGGCCAAGGGGCTTCTTTTCTCTGGGGCATCGTCATTGGCCTTGGTGCCATGCTTTTTGTTTTTTTCAGGATATTTTTTAGGTTTCTTAAGAGCTTCTTTTGGATCCTGATTATTCTTTTATTGATTATAATCATTGGAGGATTAGCCATGTATGGACATAAGGATACGCGCAAAGTAATCATTTTAGGCATTGATGCCATGGATCCTGAAATTACCGAAAGGCTAATTGCTGAAGGCAGGCTTCCTAATTTCTCCCGCCTTAAAAACGAAGGCAGCTATTCTCGTTTGACCGTTAAAATGCCTTCTGAGACTGCGGTTGTCTGGTCGAGTTTTGCTACCGGTTCAAACGCCGGAAGTCATGGGGTATTTGATTTTATAATGCGGGACCCCAAAAATTATTTCCCTTATCTATCGCTGAATGAGATTAGAAATTATGGCGGTAAGGTTGATATCCGAATACGCCGGAAACAAGAGCCTTTTTGGAGCATCCTATCCAAGCATAAAGTCCCTTCTTTTGTCTACCTTTGCCCCAATACGTTTCCTCCTGATTCCGTATCCGGCAAGATGCTTTCCGGTATGGGGGTTCCGGATATCTCAGGTACGATGGGAAAATTTTCTTTTTATACGACAAAGCCTCAAACTGCGGAAGATGAAGATACCCGGGGCAGGGTTATTAATATTAAAATAGAGAATAACCTTATTCTAACGGATCTTTATGGCCCTAAAGTAATGGCGGCTAATGCGGCGGTTGAAAGCACGCTGCCTTTAAAGATTATCTTGCAGCCGGATAAAGAAGGAATTGTTATTCAGTTATTGAGTAAAGAGTTCTTTATTAAAAAAGGTAATTGGAGCGATTGGCAAAGGGGATCTTTTAAGGTAGGCGGTTTTAAGAGAGTGTATGGAATAGCCAAATTTTATCTTAAAAGCATCGCTCCTGAATTTGAATTATATGTAAGCCCGATAAATTTTGATCCGCTCAATCCGCCATTTGCCATATCTTATCCGCATAATTATTCTAAAGAATTAGCCGACAAAATCGGGCTCTATTATACTCAAGGTATGCCTTACGATACTTGGCCTCTAACTGAAGATAGATTGGATGAGCAGGCATTTTTGGAGCATGCGGATCAAGTTTTAAGCGAGCAGGAGAGAATTCTAAAAGAAGGTTTAAGGGAATTTAAAGGCGGCACTTTCTTTTTCTATCTTGAGACCATAGATATAATACAGCACATGTTTTGGCGTTATATTGATTCCAAACACCCTCTTTACAAAATAGAGCCTGTATATCAGGATATCATTTTTAGATATTACGAGAGAATGGACCAAATCTTAGGCGAGATTTTGAAAGTTGTGGATAAAGATACGGTGTTTATTGCATTGTCTGATCACGGTTTTACTGATTTTCGAAGAAGTGTGCATCTTAATCGCTGGCTCTTAGATAACGGATACCTTTTTTTAAGAAGCGGGGCAGATGAAAGTAAGGGATTTTTTGATAATGTAGACTGGTCTAAAACCAAGGCGTATGCTTTAGGGTTCGGAGGAATTTATTTAAATAGGATTGGCCGGGAAGGCGAGGGGATTGTCAGCGAATCTGAAGCTGGCAGATTAAAGCAGGCGATAAAGGAAGGCTTAGAGAAATTTCAAGACCCCAAAGATTTGAGCCCAGTGGTGAGTAAGGTCTATACCCAAGAAGAGATATTCAGCGGGCCTTATATGAAAGATTCCCCGGATTTATTTGTGGGTTTTAACAGGGGATTCCGTTCCTCTTGGCAGACAGCCTTAGGAGGAGTGCCTAAATTATTAATCGAGGATAACAAAAAGAAGTGGAGTGGCGACCATTTGGTTGACCCTGCCTTAGTCCCCGGGGTGATATTTACGAATAAAAAGATCGGGATAAAAGAACCGACGATTATCGATGTTGCGCCGACCGTATTGAGCCTGTTTAATATTAAGAAGCCCAAAGAAATGCCGGGAAGGTACTTATTTCTTGGGCCAATTAACGAGAGATAAGCATGCTTAATTTTAAGAAAATAGAAGAGGTATTTTTGGCAGTCTTGCGAGGCTATCCGTTTAATTAAGAATGAAGTCGGTTGCTGTGGGATAGTAGATATTTAGGAGTATAGCCTAACCATAAAGAAATGCTTCCTATATTGTTTAAACTATTGGCTTGAGCTTAGTGCCTGTAAAAAAAAAGAAACTATATATTTTTAGAGGTGGAAAATACAGATAATTGCATATGATAATTACGAGGCTCTATAATGAATGTAAATATAACTACTTATTGTAATTTAAAATGTCCTTATTGTTTTGCTGTAGATTTATGGCAATCTGCAGGTAATAGAAAAAGCGATAAAGAGATAAGCCTAAAGAATCTAAATAAGGTTATGGATTTCATGAAAAGGTCAGGTGCAAGTGTTTTTCGCATTCTTGGCGGAGAGCCAACGCTACATACGAAATTTGAGAAAGTTTACGATACAATTTCCAGGCATGGTTTTTCTACCATCATTTTCTCTAACGGCATTATTCCCAATAAAATAGTAGAATTCTTAAGTACCAAAGACAACATCCAATCCATTGTTATTAATGTTCAACACCCGCAAGATTATTCCTTAAAGCAATACAAACAACTTAATTTTACTCTTTCTCGTTTAGGCAAGCGTATAATATTAGGATCAGTTATTTATAAAACTAATTTTGATATTTCTTTCGCCATTAATCTCATAGAGAAATATAATTTAGAGAGAGATGTAAAAATATCCATAGCGGCTCCTGTTTTGAAGAATAAAAATATTAATATCAAAATCGAAGATCATAAAAAGATCATTAGCGAGCTAGTTAAACAGTCACTAATATTCAAGCGGCATCGTATCCGTTGGTTTCCAGACACTACCTTTATGTGGTGTTTATTTACAAAGAAGCAGTTGGATGAATTATATTGCAATGTAAAATTTGAACCCGTTAATTTATGTAGACCCCCCTTAGAAATCGTACCAAATTTGACCGTCTACCGCTGTTACGGTACCGCGAGCCTAACCAATCCGAAACTTAAGATAACAAGTTTTAAAAACGCAAACGATGCGATAGACTATTTCAGCAAAAAAGAAGCGCCCTTTAAGACGTTAGGAGTCTTTGAAAAATGTTTTCGGTGCGATATTAAAGGCTCGGTTTGCGGGGCGGGATGCATGGTGCATATCTTACAATCTTTGCCTAAAAAAGATTACGGTTATATCTATTAAATGTTGATTATTCCAGTGAAATTGTGATTAGGGCTGTTAGGCGTCGCAAAAAAAAGAAGAAATGTCAGGGTATATTTTCTTAGGGATAATGGGTTTTGTCGTAGGATTAAGCGGGGCAATGATGCCCGGACCGATGTTGGTCTATACTATTTCTCAAGTATTAGAAAAGAAAAAGGAAAGTGTTTTCTGGATTGTTTGCGGCCATATGTGTATTGAGGCAGTAATGATTATTTTAATCCTTCTGGGTTTAAAGCAGCTTATTGGTTCCAAAGCAGTATATAATACTGTATCGTTATTAGGCGCAGTCGGATTAATCTTTATGGGTACCACTATTATAATAAGAGCAAAGAAAATTAAGCTGGCTTTTGGTGAGAATTTAAATTTTACCTCTGGTTTAGTCACCGGTGGTATATTTTGCACTGCCTTCAACCCGACCTTTCCTCTCTGGTGGGTAAGCATCGGCGCTTCTCTGTTGTCCCGGGCTTTATTGGCAGGTGCGCTGGGCGTGATGGCGTTGGTCTTCGGCCATTGGTTAGCAGATCTGGGCTGGTATTCTATGGTTGCTTCAGCAGTAGGCCGGGGGAAATTATGGCTGAATGAAAGAAGATTTCAAATTTGCTTAAAGATTTTGGGGGTTATCTTACTAGGAATGGGTTTTTGGTTTGTTATGCAGGTTAAAGAATAAATTATGCTAAAGGTTGCCTCCCCATTTAGAGAAGAAAAAGAAGTAAGCTTATTAATAGAAGCTGGAGCGGATGAGCTGTATTGCGGTTATCTTCCTGCGGAATGGAAGAAAAAATATACAGATCTTGAGTTTGAGCGTAAAGGCGGGGGGAGTAATTTTACAGATTTAAAAGAGTTAAGAAGCGCAGTGGATTTAGCGCATAAAAAAAATACGCCTGTCCACCTTACCTTAAATGGATTATATGTAAATGCCCAATATCCTTTGCTACTTAAGATTATTGACCAAGTTGAAACAATAGACTTTGATGCCTTTATTATTGCGGATATGGGGTTGTTGTTAACCTTAAGGGAAAGAAATACCAAGAAAAAAATTCATATCTCTACTGGCGGTACAGTGTTTAATTCCCATGCTGTGGATTTCTATAGACGCCTTGGCGCAAGCCGTATAGTCTTAGATCGCCAGACAACCCTTAAGTCAATGCAAGCTCTTTCCGAGGGTGCTCCCGATATAGAATTTGAGGCATTTATCCTGAATACTCTATGCGTATATATTGATGGTTTGTGTACCTTCCTGCATACTTATGTCGTAGATTCGCAGGAGTATATTAAGCATAAAAAATGGGGAAAGGATAAAAGAATAGGGATACTGAGTAAGTACGACCCTAAAGCAGTTGCCGATGCCTGTTGTCTTAAGTATTCAATCCAGGCCTATGATACCCACTTTAAGAAAATAAATAATTCCTCGATAAAGCCAATTTTTTTCAAACATTTAACAGATGGAATAGAGTGCGGTGTATGTGCCATGTATTATATAAACCGCACCAAAGTTTCCTCCGTAAAAATTGTAGGCAGGCAGCATAATTCAGAGAGCAGGTTAAAAAGCACAAAATTTGTTCATTCCTGCCTGGATATTTTAAAACAAGATAAGGAGATAAGTGAGCAGGAATACATTAAAAGGGCGCAAGAGTTATACCAGATAAATTTTGAATACAAGGGGAAGTGCAAAGGCAATAATTGTTATCATCCGGAAGTCCTGTTGTAACATGGAAAAAGCAATTTTTATTACACGCTTACAAAATTTAAAATATGTAAAAGGAAACTACAGCCGTCTTTATTTTGGTAATGAGTTTTGTGAACGAATGATACCTTCTGTTGTCTCGCTTGAAGAGGCCGTATCTTATGTAAAAAAATATAAATTAGATTTATCCTTGGTTACGCCTTACGTAACTAATGACGGCTTAGCGAAACTAGAGGCTTTATTTGAGCTATTAAAGAAGAAAAGTATTTCCTGCGAAGTTATTTTTAATGACTGGGGCACGCTGAACCTGGTTAACCATCGCTATCCTAACTTTAGGCCTGTAGTAGGGAGGCTGCTTACGAAACAGAAGAGAGGGCCCAGTGTTATCAGGATGCTCCAGAGAAAAAGAAGAAAATTCTTTTTGCAGGATTCCCGAAACCCTAACCTTAAATACATTGTCTTTGAAAAAGAGCTTCCCCTGGATTTAGACCCTTATTACAAGGGTTCAAATGTAGCAAGTGTGCCAATTATTCATGAGTTTTTACTTAGTCAGGGAATAAAAAGGATTGAATTAGATAACACTGAACAAGGTTTGTTGCTGGAGTTGCCGCAAGGGAAAATCTCTGCTTCCGTATATTTTCCTTACATCTATATCAGCACGACATTTTTCTGCCCTAGTGCAGGATGCGATACTAAAAAGAAGTCTTTTTTGAAAATCAAGCCTTGCAGCCGGCAGTGCCAGAGATATATTTTTACTCTTCGCAACCGGTCATTTCACAAAGTAATATTCTTAAAAGGTAATACGCTCTTCTATAAAAATTTTAAAATTTCATACAAAGCGCTTGCCAAAATAGGGGTAGATCGAGTTGTCTATGAGCCGGAGATACCTGTATAGGGCAGGTCGGTTTTAATCCAGCCTACAAATAGTCAAATGAAGCAAGACAGGAGATGAAGTAAAAAGATTTTTAATGAGAACAATTAAGAGTTTATTCTCTAAACCTGAATCTTTCTTTGATAGATACGCGTTGTTTCTTATACTAATTTTCGCCCTCTTTATTAGGTTTATTGGCCTCGATTCCGGTCTACCTTATTTATATAACCTTCGTGATTATGAGATTGTAAATCCCGCAATTAATATTTTAGTTACGGGAGATTTGAATACCCATCATTTTATATGGCCAGGTTCGTTCGCTACGTACCTATTGACGATTTTATTCGGTATAATATTAGCTGTGTATTTTACTTATTGCCTTTTATTTGGATATGTACATAATTTAACTGAATTTAGACAGTTAATTAGGAGTAACCCAGTATTTTATTATGACATAAACCCAATATTATTCCACTTTATTGGCCGCTTATTAATGGTTTTCTTTGCTTTAGTTACTATATACCTGGTATACTTAGTTGCAAAAAGGCTTTTTAATAAACAGGCCGGCCTATTAGCGGCATTTTGTTTAAGTATATCACCTTTGCATATAGAGCAGAGCCGAGTTATGAGGCCGGATATTACTGCTGCAATGTTAGTTATGTTTTCTATGTATTTCTTATTAAGGTTTATTGACGAAAGTAAAAATACGAAATGGTTAATTCTATCTTCTTTATTCGCCGGATTCTCCATTGCCGCTAAATATACCGCCGGAGTAATTATTTTCCCCATATTAATACACTGTCTAACCACCGATTCTAAAGAATTGGGACTATTCACAAGCAGATATTTCATTAATTTCCTTAAAATAAAAACTAATTTAAGCAAGGCGTTAGTATTTATCTTTATCGGTTTCTTTATCTTTGCGCCGTTTGTAATCTTGGATTTTAAACACGCGATTAGAGGTATAATGTTTGTTGCTGCTAGTCCCAAAGATCCATATCTTAGAAGGCTCCCCGGCATACAAAACCATATCTGGTATCTAAAGGATGCCTTACGCAGTAGTATCGGCGGATTATTCTTTGAAATATTTGCAGGTTTGGGTGTGTGTTTAATATTATATAAAAAATTATATAAAGAATATTTATTTCTTGTTTTCCCTATTTTATCTTATTTGATAATTGGATGTGGTAATTTGAGACGCCCACACTGGATTATGCCTGTATATCCCTTTGAAGCGATACTTTTTGGAGTAGGTTTATATGGCAGTTACAGGTTTATTATTCAAAGAAATTTGTTCAAGGCCCATAGACTAAAGATCTCTTTATTATTTATAATTGCGTTGATTTTCGCCTCATATCGTCCGGTAATTCGCGATATCAAAAGGGGAATAGAATTAACCAAGCCAGATACGAGAACTATAGCCAAGGAATGGATAGAGAATAACTTACCAAGTGGTTCAAAAATAGCTTATGAAGGTTACATAGTAACTTTACACGTAAAACCAAGGGGCGACTTTACTTTAATATTCATAGCCGATCCTCACTCCGGGGTTCTTTCTCAGCCATTGCCTTATTATAAAAATCAATCGGTAGATTATATTATTATTTCGTGCTTTTTACAAAAAGATTTAGCTAAAATGGCTGCAAAGTATCGAGTAACATTCCCCCAGAGGTACCAAGAATTAAAAAATGGGGCCCAATTGACTAAATGCTTTATGCGGGATAAAGAAAGTCAAGGCCCGCGGATTGAAATATATAAATTGAAGTAGTAAGGAATTATAATTAATTGCTGCATATAACTTCCGTCATTCAGTACGTAAAGATAGTAGGTAGATGTCTGGGGGGTAGTATATTTGTTTAAGAAATCAAAAAAAATAATATCTTTCGCCAAGGTTTTTATTAAGGCGAGGTTGCTGAAAATAAAAATACCTTTAATAGTTAGTTGGGCAATTACTTACCGGTGTAACTATGCGTGTCAATATTGCGCTTTGAAGCAAAGAAAAACCGATGAACTTACTACGGAACAGATTTTTAAATTAGTGGATATATTAGCCGATGAAGGCACGCTTATGATATCCTTTACTGGCGGGGAGCCTTTTTTAAGGGATGATATAGGCAGGATAGTTGATTATGTGCATAAAAAAGGGATAGAGACCAAAATAAATTCAAATGGAGCATTGGTTAAAGATAAGATTAAAGAGTTAAAGGGCTTGGATATCTTACATCTGAGCCTAGAAGGTCCGCAGGATATACACGATGCAATCCGCCAAAAAGGTTCTTACAGACAGGTAATGGAGGCGGCAGAGGCAGCTAAGGAGAATGGAATCAAGGTTAACTTTGTAACAGTTTTAACTAGGATAAACCTGGGGTGCCTCGATTTTATTTTAGATAAAGCTAAAGAAATTGGAGGTAAAGTCATATTCCAACCAGCCACGCAATTAATCCTGGACAGCCAGACACCCAATCCCTTAGTTCCTCCAGAAAAAGAATATCGCTATGCCATACAAAAACTTATTGAGCAAAAGAAAAAAGGAAACAAATGTATAAGCAATTCCATTACAGTCTTAAGACATCTTTACCATTGGCCGCACCCAAAAAGAATAAGATGCGCCACTGGTTGGATAGCCTGTCGGATTGAGCCAAACGCAGATATGTTTTATTGTGACCGCCAGAAGCAGTTGTTTAGACCACTGAACTGTATGCGTGATGGTTTCAAGAGGGCATTTGCAAATCTTAAGCCAATTGTTTGTAATGAGTGTTGGTGCGCCGCTAGAGTAGAACTAAATTACGCTTTTTATTGCGATATACCTACCATTTGTAACCAGATACGTGCATTAGTTGCCTAAGGATGAGAATTCTACATTCAAACTGGATTAGGACCGTTATCGCAGTTACAATCTCGCTGCTGCTCTTGTTTTTACTATTTTATAAAATAGATGCCTGCAAGGTTTTTAGTATCATATGCACTAGTAACTTAAAATTAATCCTTTTGGCTGCGGCTATTTCATTATCGGTCAACATATTTTTGGGTGTTATCAAATGGAGGAGAATACTTGCTGCTTTGGGGTGTTCCTTGCCTTTTAAGGAGGCGCTGGCTGTTTATAGCGGTTGCCTTCCTTTGAGAGTAGTTTTTCCCATGAAGTCAAATGAGTTATTTAAGGCCTTTTATTTACAAAGGCAAAAGGGTTTTCCTTTCCTGCGCGGGTTCAGTTCGATAATATTAGACAAGACCTTAAATTTGTTGGTAATATTATGTATATTCCTCATCGGTTTATCGTTGGTTGAGGTTAAATTTCCTAAGGTTTTGCCTATAGTTGCCTCGTTAGTTTTGATAGCGTTATTATTTTCCACCCCGCTAAGAAGCATGGTGATAAGATTGGCCAGAGCAATACACCCTAGATTACATCGTTTTACGGAGCAGCTATTGAGCGGCTTTGCAGATATTAGCACAAAAGAAAAAATTATATTGACCGGCTATTCAGTTATCTTTCAGTTTTCCGAATTTATTAACACATATATATTGCTTAGGGCGGTAGGGGTATGGGTGCCTTTTGCAATGGTGCTGGTTTTTATTCCGTTAATTGTGATTATAAATAACCTTCCGATCACGATGTTGGGATTAGGTACTAGAGAGGCATTGATAATCTTTTTATTTGCGAAATATGGGCAATCAACTTCGTTGTTAAGCGCAAGTTTATTAGTTTCGTTTATTGAATATATTCTGCCGGTCTTGTTCGGTATATTTTTTATAAAATCTTTTTTACCTGTTTTACCCACGCACTAGTCCCGCTTTGCGGGACGGTGCGGGATTTCGCCCCGCGGAATCCCGAGTCAAAAGGAGCTGCGGGTGTGAACCCGCGGGGCTCCACAGTATATTCAAGAACTACTTAATGAGAGTGGCACTTATATTTCCGCCATATACACATAAGATTTTTTCAGAGAATTTAAGCACGGTAGATGAAGAATTTTGTCTGGCGCCGCCAATAATATTG
>Ga0315294_10000158_pt1 | contig 71340 bp, 73 predicted proteins | sample YL17G13_40_MG_FD_203626 | JGI IMG/M metagenome (GOLD analysis project Ga0315294, IMG submission 203626) | Sediment microbial communities from Yellowstone Lake, YNP, Wyoming, USA - YL17G13_40 | ecosystem: Environmental > Aquatic > Freshwater > Lake > Sediment | place: USA: Wyoming | collected... | reverse complement strand
AACTAAATGTTCCTCAAAAATCGAATGTTACAACTTGGTATTGGATAAACGTCCCAGCAATTTATACTGGTTACTATAATGGAACAATAACAATAACTGGTGTTAAAAATGGTTAAACTTCTTATTTTTATGATAATATTTTTAGGACTACTTTCAGCAGGGGCGTATGCTATAAACATGGGTGCTGTTGTTAAAAATGACTTTGCTAAAGTAAGCATTGGTGATTCAGCAAAGTTTAGAGTGTTATTTTGGAACACTGAAAATGATTATAGACTAGAATTAAATGCAAAAGAAATGCCTGAAAACTGGATAATCATAATAGAGCCTAATAATTTTATTTTAAGCTCATACTCAGGTAAGGAATATATAAAACTGCCATACAGGACTGATAGCATTAAGGCTACCCCTGTTGACATAATAGTCAAGCCTCCTAATTCTACAAGCCCAGGAAGGTATGAAATAGCTGTAAGTGCTAATTCTGCCTTACCTAGCAATGGAATAAGCCTATCTCAAGAAAGGTTGTTTAAATTCACAGTAGAAGTTGAAAACCCTTTGTTTTTTAAGGAAACACAAAAGCAAGATGTCAGCCAGACAAATGAAAATAAAAATTTATCAAGAGAAGTTATATCATTTGAAAAGGAGAACGTTAACCCTAATTACTTTTATTTGATAATTGTTCTAATTGTTATTCTTGTATCATTCCTAATTTACAAGTATTCTTAATTTATATTTAAAAACAAAAAGTATTAGTATGAATAAAGTTTTTTTGCTGGTTATTTCATTATTGGCGATATTTATTTTCAACGAGTTTGTTCCAAGCATCACTGGGTTAGAGATAGGCGCTGATGTAAGCATAAAGGATAATCTGCTTGGAAAGATAACTGGTTTCAGTTATAAATCAAATCTAAACATATCAGAACTACAGAATATTACAGCAGAGTTTACTAACATAGGGTCTCTTCCAATTGGGACAGCAAGAATAGAAGAAACAATATATTATTATAATATTACCAAGTTAGATCCTATCGCATACTATTATGATTCTTCTGTAAGCCTTGCACCTGGAATGAAGAGATCTTTTAGAACCATTTTCATGCCTCCGAATTTTGGGACATACTACATAAAAGTTAGAGTTCCCTATGAAACAAAGGTAACTGAAACCTGGGGAGTTTTCACAGTTTCTTACACAGTCTCTCCGCCACCACCAATAATAATAGTGCTCCCTCCAACAGGACCGCCTCCAGAATGGACATATATAATAAAAGAGGCTGGAGTACCTAAGCTAAGCGCAGAATACCAGAAAAATTACGATTTATACCCAGGACAAAGCCTAATAATAAATATTAATGTGAAAAACATAGGAGAAATAATTCTAAATGACTTAAGACTAACAACGTCAACATCAAATCTTATAACAGCTGAAGTAAATCCAAAGGTATTGGCTTATTTGAAGGCCAATGCTTCAACTTTATTCTTGATATCCTTAAATATACCAAAGGAAATCCCTAATGGAATGTATCCATTAAGCTTTGAGTTAATGAGCGATAAAATAACAGAATATGGTGCTATATCTTTGAACATAGCCTCTCCTGAGGTATCGATAAAGGATGATGTTTACCGAGATATCTTAAATTATGATTATTTATTAAACGAATTGGAAAAGATGATTGCTGATGCAAAATCAGAAGGTTCAGACACTACGATAGCTGAAAGGAGTTTTGAAAGGGCAAAGGAAGGTCTTAAAAGAGCAAAGGAATATTATGATTCAGGAGATTATCAAGGTGCAAAAGACAAGCTAGATGAAATTAAGAAGTATTTTGAAGACGTTGTGTTCCAACTAGCACACTCAAAGATTAAATTACAGGTTGCTCCAGCATTCTCCCCATTCATAATAGTAGTTGCACTGATTCTGCTAGCTGTATTGTTCCTCTTTATCTTGAGGAGAAGAAGGAAGGAAAAGAGGCCAAAACTTTTAAGAGAGGTTAGTGAAGAGACATAATTTTATATCTTATAGATAAAAATGATATAATTATGGGTTTACTTAGCCCCTATAACTATAAAACTAAAGATGGAAAAAGATTTTGGCTTCATGTAAAGAGAAGAGGGAAGACCTTACTGTATTATTTTTCAAAAGACCCTGCTGGAGCAGTTTTCAACATACCAAGGGGTTATAAGGTTGTTAGAGCTGTAAATAAAGATCTCCCTATGCTAAAGAAAGGTGGCGGCGGACTTTTTGGTGGCGCTTTTAAAAAGTCGAAACCTAATGAAAATAAGGAAAGTACCCAACAAACCAAATAAAATGGTGTTAATTTGGTAAGAATAATAGGGATTGTAAGCGGTAAGGGTGGAGTAGGTAAGACTACTGTTAGTCTTAACTTAGGAGCGATTCTCGCAAAGCATCATAAAAAGAATGTTACTTTAGTGGACTGTAACGTTACAACTTCTCATCTAAGCCTTTATTTAGGAATGTATTATTGCCCTGTAACTTTGAATAAAGTTTTAAGAGGTGAAAATTACATTGAAGATTCTATTCATGAGCATTTCAGCGGCATGAAGATAATACCCGCATCCTTATCATTAAACGACTTGGAAGGGATTGATATGACAGAATTAAGAAACACCCTAAAGGGCATTTTCAATAGAAACGACATTATACTTCTTGACGGCAGCCCTGGCTTAGGCAGGGAAGCCATGGCAACAATCAAGGCAAGTGATGAGCTTCTTTATATAACAAATCCATATGTTCCATTTGTGATGGACGTAATAAGATGCCAGGAAGTCGCAAAAGAAGTTGGAGTGAAAGAGTTGGGCATTGTTCTTAACATGGTCCATAAGAAGAAACATGAGATGACAAAGCATGAAATAGAAGAACTAACAAAACTGCCAGTAATATCCACCATCCCTTTTGACACTAACGTCTACAAGAGCCTTGCATTAAAAATGCCTATTGCCTTGTACAAGCCTAATACAGCTGCAAGCAAAGAAATGTTCAAGCTTGCATCTTCATTGATTGGAGAAAAGTATGCTACAGAAAGTTTCTTAACTAGATTATTAAGAAGCTTAAAATAAGTATAAATTGTTTTATACAAACAATATTCTCATGTATAAAAAAGCTTTTTGGGTTCTAATTATTGTTACCATGATAATTATGTTCCTTCAGATAAGTGGATACCAAGTCTTAGAAACTGTAATATTCTTGATAGTAATGGACTTTATAGCTCTATGGCTTTACTTGGAAAAGAGAAAAACTTTAACAGAAATAGATAATTTTGTAATTAGAAAAATTGAAAACCTAGAAACAGCTTGTTCAAGCATATTGGAAGGCATAAGCTCGGTTTCTTCTGTATTGAACTTAGAAGAAAAGATAAACAAGCAAAGGGAAGACATAAGTTCTATGATAGAGAAAATAAATGAAAAAACCTTGTCTTTAGAAGAAAAACTAAGCAGTTTTGGACAAAATCTTTCAAATCATGTAAGTTCTAATGATAAAAAAGAGAAAGAAGAATCCACTTTCTTAGAATAGTTTTAAGCTAGGTATTCCAAATTCTATATGAATTGAATGGTTCCACAAGAAGGAAAAACAGAAGATATAACCTCTGATATGGAAGGCATTGCAGAAAAAATTCTTGAATGGGCAGGAATTATTTCTTTATTTATTGGATTTTCTGGATTGATAATGGTTGTAACATACCCAAAAATGTATGGAGACTATACTCTTCAATTCGTAGTGGCCTTTGTTTATTCTTATATGATTGTACTCGGTATATTCTTGATTTTGTATCACGGTAAAATAATAGTTAGAGGACATCCAACTTAGTAAATTTATTTAAATTTCACTAACTTTTTAAGTAATTTATTTAAAAACTCTGGAATTTCAGTAAAACTAATTATAGTCGAATTTTAATTGGTTTTTTGAGGGCGTTTTAAGTTTAAATCTTTAGTAGCGTTATCTAATTTTATGTTAAGTTCAAATAATAAAATTAGACTTTATGAATTGCAAAAAGATTCTGCAAAATGGTTTAAGGATATTCCAATAGAATCAATAGAAAGTATAATTTTATACCATGGAACTAGTTCTTTTTATTTAGAAAGAATATTGAAAGAAGGTTTAAAGCCAAGAAAAAATACTGGGGTTAATACTTGGAAAGCAGCTGGACCTGATATGGTCTCAAATTCTGAAAAAATTTATCTTGGAACAAGGCGTATGGCTGAAATGAGGGGAGAAAGCGCAATTAATCTTCATTCTTATTATAATAAATCTAAAATTTCTAACATTCTTGATGGAAAATGTTATGTAGTTCTTTTTGAATTAGAAGTTGATGCTAACAAATTAGTTCCTGATGAAGATTCGCATAAAAGCACTTGGCATGAAAGTTTGATTACTTTGCATAGTTGCGCTTATGAAGGAGTTATACCGTCAGAGAGAATAAGAAAAACCTGGAAATCAGTAGACCCCTTTATTGATTATAAACTCATTAAAGATTTTCAAAATTAATATGGTTAGAAAGAAAAAATATGCCATAAATTTAATCATTTTTTCTTGATGGTAAATGAAATTATTCATATGAACCAACTAGTTACTGTAATTAGTTTTACCAAAAGTTCAGGTTTATTTAAAAACATTCTGCGTTTATGAGAACATTATTTTCATACTTTCCATTGACGTGATTTTGTAATATTATAAGTATAAGTTGTATAAAACGTTTCTCCAAAAGTATCTCCTCTTATAGAAGTTTCTTCATAGCCCAATTTTGTAACTTTGAAATTTGCATAATGTAGGCAATTGAATCCAAAATTAGAAATACCATCTCCATTTGTATAGGATGATTTAATGAATTCTGTATCATTATATATATCTACTTTTGCATCTGCTAATGGAGTTTCAACATAACCTCCAGAAAGAGGATAGTCATACTCTATAACTTTAACTTCTATTTCTGATTTTTGGCATTTATCATAAGTATAGTTAGAGGTATAAATTTTATTTGGAATAATATTTATTGAACCTTCTTCAGATGCACCGCCTTCTCCATAATAAACTATCTCAGAATATTTCATGTATAAATTAAATGATTGATATTTTTCAGATGTAAGATTTGATATTATATTACCATATTCATCGGTACATTTTACATTATTTCCTGAATTTCCACCAGATACATATGCATGATTTCCACTAGATATTATTATTGGGTTTTTAATTTTATCAATAATTAATTGACCATTTACAATTTCTGGAGTTTTTCTCGTGCATACAAGCCTAGTTATGTTTAAAGTGAGTCCTGTAACTTGTTCAATTTCTAATTGTAAATTATCTTCATTATCTATTCCATAATTTAAACAACTAAATCCACCTTCTTCATAAAAATAATAAGGAGAAAATCTGCAAAATTCAGTAATTTTTATTGGACGTGGTCCAGATGGGCCTCCACTACTAACGACACATCCACCTATTAAAACTATTAATAAAACTAAGACGATAATTCCTTTCATATCATAAATTTACAATTTCTGGTTAATAAATCTGAGAAATATATATGTTCCTAGAACAAGAACCTTATTTAAAAACTCTGGAATTTTGGTAAGATTAATTTTAGTTGAATTTTAATGTAAAATGCACAGTTTGAGAGCAAGTTTAAATCTCTTATTATTTAACAGAATTTTATGAAAGAAAGAGAGATAGTTTTGGAATTCTATGATAAATTACTCAATAGTATGGAAAACGGAAAAGATTATTCTAGAATGGATTTGTTCAAACTTGCTGATAATGTAATAGAAACACAATTAAAACCTGCTTATGGCGAATTGATTAGGGAATATCGAATTAAAGAACAAAAAGGTTTTATGCTAGGATGGTTAACAAGCTCAAAATTAATAGAAAGTAAAATAACACCAAAAGGTTTTGTTTCCTTTTCTAAAAGGTCAGTTTCAGAGCAAGAATTACAAGAGGAATTAGAACTATTTCAGGATAGATTCCCTAGAAGAGAAAGAAGATAATCAATCATATACTTACAAATGTTAAGATTACATTATTAATGTCGAACATAATTCAAGTTTAAATTCTTAAGTTTTCTACCTCTTTTTATGGCTGAAGAAGCATTAAAAAAAGCAGGATATTCTGTTAAAGCAGGAACTGTTTTTGATGAGAAACAAAATTGCGTAGGATGTTTGAAAGATGGCGTACTTATAATGCAACCAATCTACGAAAAAACACGTGGTTTTAGTTTTAATGAGACAGACGCATCTTGTACAAGACTTATAGAAGATATTGCAAATAAATTAGGTCTTGAAACTGAAGAACGACAGGGAGTACTTTCAGTAAAGACTGATAAACCAGAACAAATGCCTACAGCAGTTATAGCTTACAAGCAATTAAAAATAGCTCCCGGAGTCATAAGGAAGAATTCCCTAATATTTTCTACCTCAGCTCAGAGTTATTTTAGCAACAGTTTGAGAAACTTTCGTGAGAAATATGAAAAACACATTCTAGAAAGTGTTAAAGCTGAAGAAAAAAGAAAGTGAAGAAAATTAAATCTCAAACCTCTGTTTTTACTAACTTTATGTTAAATCTTCAATTATACTTCTAAAAATAATCAAACAGTATACTTAATGCTGAATAATAAGAATATAGGATAGTTCTCTAGTTCAATAAAAGGTACATTCTTCAATCCTACTGTAATTACCTTCACCAAAAGTTCAGGTTTATTTAAAAATTATGACCTTATACCAACATATATCAGTTTATGCTATAATTATTTGGAAAGCTAACAACCACAAATTCTTTTACAAACTGTATCAGTTTCTATTTCATAATAATTTTTACAAAGTTCAAATAATGTATCGGCAGAATCCTTTTTTCCATCTTTATTTGCATCAAAATTTTCTACAAGAATAGAATCAGTTGAAATATTACAATTGTTTTTAACAAGTTTTTGACATCCTTGATTTTTCATTCTTTCAAAACTAATAACAAAATTTTGAGGAGGGCATGGAAGTAAAGAATAATAAGTAAACAATATAATTAAAGCTATTAAAATAATTGTAAGATTCTTGTTTTTTCTATTAAATTCAACAATTAGGCTAAAAACAATACAAAAAACACCAATTATAAATAAAATGTAATATTCGATTCCTTTAATGCATATCCCCGCAAAATTAGAAGTTGTTATAAAGGCAAGAAAAATCAAAATAAAGCCAATTAGCATTAAACAAGATGTTACTAACTTCTTCCTCATATCTACAATTTAGAATTCCTATTTTATAAATTAAATTTCTGACCTTACTAATGAATAATTATGGCATAAAAGCATATATGCTCATTAAATGCTGTATTTATTTAAAAACTTCGGATTTTAGTCAGACTAATTATAGTTGATTATGAAACAACTAGTTTAGATTCAGGTTTAAATTTCTATTTACATATTGATTTTATAGATAAAGATGACAGTAGCTTACCATTTAAAAAATACTTTAGATAATGCAATAATAATAGGTACACTTATGAAAAATGCTGACTGTTTTGGAATAAAATGTAGACCAGATTATATTTTTGGCCAGAAAAAAGACGAATATTCTTCTGTTGTATTAAGTGGAGGTGGATTACCAAAGCCTTTAGAAATAGAGACTAATGGAGACATAATTTGGGCAGTTTATGATGATGGAAGAATAACAGAACAGCTTCGTTGTTTACCAAGTTCTATTTTAAACTTGAGACATTCTGCTAAAGCTAAGAAATTCTTTGATTGTGTTAAAAAAGTTACTCAAGGCTTAGATATTAAAGATTTAGATAATCCAACACCGATTGAAGATTAAATCAAAAATAGTTGTTGTTATACAAAAATGAAAATATCTGTGAAACAACTAGAATTTGATATGTTTTTGATATGTTTTTATGGTAGGGTTTCTAAATTTTGAATATGATAAAAAATGATTATAAAGAGCGATTGAAAAATAAGTTAGAGAAGCTAACTAATAAGGAAATTGATAAAGTCTATAAAAAATTAAGTACTGTTGTGAGCAATCTAAAAATCAGCAAAGGCAGAAAGATAACTATTCTGCTTTCAGAAGTAAGCAAAGACAGAGATAATCTTTCTGAAATTTATATTAAAGACTTGGAAAATGCCATAAAAGAAGTTATTAGAGAGAGAAGTAAATAAAAACTTTCTGATTAGAATATATATGCTTTAGTTTAACTGTAATTATTTAAATACTTTGAGAGAGAGTTTATTAACAGCGGCCAGAAATGTCAAGTGTATTCAACATATTAGATAATAGGATAAAAGAGCTAGCCGTATCTCGATTTGAAAAACCTACTTTTGTCCAAGAAATAGCAATCCCAAAAGTTCTCGATGGAAAGAATGTTCTTGTAATAGCTGAAACAGGCAGCGGTAAATGTGTCAGTGGAGATTCTTTGGTTTTTATGAATTGTGGCCTACATAGAGCAGATTCTTTGTTATACGGAAAGGTAAACAGCCTGAATACAAAAAATCTAAAAACTTGTATAGAAGATGGATTTCTAACAAAGAAAGACACAAATCCTATGTTAAAGGTAGTAACTAGGCATGGTTATTCTATAAAATGTACATATGACCATAAATTTTTTACAATAAATGGATGGAAAAAAGCTGAAGAATTATCCTCAAATGATTTTGTAGCAACTGTTAGAAAATGGAATATAGAACCTGAAATTTTACCTGAATTAGAATTAAAATCTACAAATAAAATGGGTCCTAAGAAAACATTAAAAATTAAATTTACAGAAAATTTTGCATATTTTGTTGGTGTATTTTTAGGAGATGGAAGTTATAATAATAAATGTGGAATAAGAATTACGAACAAATCAGAAGAAATTATCGAGGATATTAGAAAGACTTGTAGTGAACTTAATTTAAAATTAAAGCAATACGAAACTAATGAATATAGAATTGACAGTAATCTGTTAAAACAATTTTTAGAGCAGAATGGAGCTCCTGATATAAAAATCGGATGTAAGGGAGGAAAATCTAGAAATGTATTTATTTCTAATTTATTTTTGAAATCTCCTGAAAACATAATCGCATCATTAATAGGGGGGTTGTATGATGCTGACGGTTGGATTAGTGAAAATACTGTAAGTATTACATCTTGTTCTGAGCAACTTATAAAAAGTCTTCAGTTTGCTTTATTAAGATTTGGAATTATATCAATAAGAAAAATCAGATATAAAAAGTATAAAGAGGAAAAAAGAAAATATTACGAACTGAGGATTTCTGATAGATTATCAATTAAAATATTTTTTAAAGTAATTAAATTAAATTCAGCTCATAAAAAAGAAAAACTTCAGAAAATAGTAGAACTAGAAAAAAGAATTAATCCAAATATAGATGTTATACCTCTTGATAAAGAGATATTCAGATCTCTTAAAAAACAGTATAAAATTAAATGGAATACAAAAATTTATCAAATGTTTCAAGAATATTTATATTCTAACAAAAAACCTAGCAATTATAGCTTAGAAAAAATAGTAATAGAGCTAAGCAAACAAAAAAACTCAGAAATATTGAATTCTGTTTTCAAACTATTAAATAATGATGTTCTGTGGGATAAAGTAGTTTTTATCGAAAAATGTGAGAATGAAATAGTATATGATTTTACAGTACCTAAAACCAAGAATTTCATAGCTGAAGGATTTGTTCTCCATAATACAGAATCAGTAATGCTTGGTTTATTTAACAAACTGGTTGTAAAAGAACATGCTCCCATAGCTCTTTTGTATATCACGCCCCTGAAAGCATTGAACAGAAATTTAATGGACAGACTAATCTGGTGGTGCAACAAACTTGACATTGAAATTTCAATAAGACATGGTGACACAACTCAATATGAAAGGAAAATGCAATTAGAGCACCCGCCTCAAATCTTAATTTCTACGCCAGAGCAGATTGGCGCCATGCTAGTAGGGAAAAGGTTCAGAGAGCATTTGAAAAATCTAAAATACATAGTCATTGACGAAATTCATGAGATTGTGAATAGTAAAAGGGGAGTTCAACTTACAGTGTCCTTGGAAAGATTAAAGAGATATTGCGGCGAACCACAAATCATAGCTCTATCTGCCACTGTCGGTTCTCCTGAAACTGCTGCAAAGTTCATTTTCTCTGATAAAAGCTATGAGATAGTTAATGCTATTTCTCCAAAAAATGTCCAAATAAGAGTCGAAAGCCCTTATCCTAACAATGAGGATAAGGTAATGGCTGAAAAAATATTCATTGGGAACTCTGTAGTAGCAAGACTAAGAAGGATACATGACTTGATATTAGAGCATCATTCTACTTTGGTATTTACTAATACCAGAGAGGCTGCAGAGATTCTATCCTCTAGACTAAGAATGTTCGACGAGAATTTGCAGCATGAGATTCACCATTCTTCGTTAAGCAAGGAAGTAAGAATAAAAGCTGAAAAGGACTTTAAGGAAGAGAAGTTAAAAAGCATAATCTGTACCAGTTCTTTGCAATTAGGCATAGATATCGGTAGCATTGATCTAGTCTTACAATATCAATCTCCAAGAACAGTTACACAGTTTTTGCAAAGATCTGGACGTTCAGGACATGGTGTTGGTAGAGTTTCTAAAGGAATAATAATTGCAGGTGAAGGAGACGATATATTCGAGTCTGTTGTTATTGCTAGAAAAGCATTGAAAGGAGAAATGGAGCAGTTGAAAATACATAGAAATTCCTTGGATGTTCTAACGCAACAAATAATCGGTTTAACGATGGAAGATTATAATATAGACCCTAAAATGACATTTGATTTGATAAGAAAGGCTTATCCGTTCAAGAGTCTAAGAGAAGAAGATTTTAATTCTCTTGTAATTTTTTTAACTAATCAACTAAGGCTGATATTCTCTGATAATGGGATTAAAAGGAGAAGAAAAGCACTTGAATATTATTTTGAGAACTTGTCTATGATTCCTGATCAAAAAAGCTATAAAGTATTAGACACGACCTCGAACAGTTTTGTAGGCACCTTAGACGAGGAATTCATAGCCTCTCATGGAGATGCAGGATCTAGTTTTATTGTCAAAGGAAGACCTTGGAAGATTCTATCAGTAGAGAATGATAAGGTCTTTGTTGAATCAGTAGATGACATCGAGTCTGCAATACCTGCATGGGGAGGAGAACTGATACCTGTTCCATTTGACGTTGCTCAAGAGGTTGGAGCGCTTAGAAGAGAGATTAAAAAAATGCTTGATGAAAAAATGAAAAACAATGAAATTATTAAAAGACTTGAAAGTTCTTATCCTATCTCATCACAAACAGCAGTAAAGATGGTCCAAATTCTGAAAAATCAGATAAAGAAATATCCTTTAGCTGATGAAAAAAGCATTTTGATAGAAAAGTTCAATGAGTATGTTGTCTTGCATTCCTTGTTCGGCAGCTTGGTCAACGAGACATTATCCCGTTTCATATCTGCCATACTGTCCGCAGACTATGGCGAGATAATAACCAGCAAGACAGATCCTTATAGAATAATAATTAAGGGCTGTAGCGTCGATGACGTCAAAAAAGTTCTACTTAATTACAAACCTGAAGATATTGAAGTCATTCTTGAAAAGTCTTTGCCACGTTCCTCTTTGTTTAAGTTTAGATTTATTCATGTAGCCAAACGATTTGGAGCAATAAGCAAGAAAGCTAGCTTCGAATCGATAAACATTGACAGGATGATAGACGCTTATTGGAACTCACCGATACACAAGGAAACAATGCAAGAGCTATTCATAGAAAAGCTTGATATAGAAAAGACAAAGGAGATCATACAGAAGATACAAAATAAAGAAATTAAGGTTCAGAGCTTAGAAGGCTTGTCGCCACTAGCTGAGATGGGATTCAGATACGAACTACATGACGTGGCTAGGCCTGAAAGGCCAGAAAAAGAAATCTTCAATATATTCAAAAATAGAATCTTGAATTCAAAAGTAAGACTGCTCTGCATTAACTGCGGCAAATACTCGATCTCTGAAACAGTAAAGGACATAGAAGACTTGAGATGCAGGATATGCCAATCAAAGCTCATAGCTATCCTCAAGCCTCACAGGGAGGAAGCTCAGAATATTGTTAAGAAATGGCTTAAAGGAACAGAGCTTACAGACGAAGAAAAGGAAAAATTAGAATTTATCAAAAAGTCTGCAGACCTCACCATAGTCTACAACAAAGATGCTGCTATAGTTCTAGCTGGAAGAGGGATAGGACCTCAAACAGCAACCAGAGTCCTCTCAAAACCAAGAAGAAACGAGGATGATTTATTCAAGCATATATTAGAAGCAGAAAGAGAATGGATAAAGAATAAAAAATATTGGCAATAATCTATGTTTATTAATTTGGTTAAGCAAATTTGATATTATGAAACTTTGTTTGCTAGATGCTGATTATATAGAAGAAAAAAAATCTAGCGTTATAAGGCTTTTCTGTAAAGACGATAACGGAAAGACAGTTATTTGTTTAGACTATGATTTTGAACCTTATTTCTATATACTACCCAAAGGGGGGAAAGAGAGCGAAGTAAAGAAAAGAGTAGAAAGTATAAAGTCTATTAGAATCAAAAGAGTAGAATTAGTTGAAAAAATACTCTCAGGTAAGAAAAGGAAGTTTGTAAAAGTATTCTGCCTTCTTTCAACTGATGTCCCAAAAGCTAGAGACATTGTAAAGGTATGGAAGGAACTAATTGAAGAAGAGTATGAATATTCAATAAATTTTTACAAAAGATATATGATAGACAAACAGATAGAGAATTGGATAGATGTTGAAGGAAAAGAGATAAAGAAGAATTACAAAGCAGATAAGATTGTTAAGATTGAAAAAATAAAAGCAGTACATTCTGATGAATTGCCTGAATTGAAACTAATGGCTTTTGACACTGAAGTCGTGGAAGAAGATGGAAAGCAAAAGATTGTCATGCTCTCAATGAAATCAAAAAACTTTGAAAAGGTTCTGACATATAAAAAAGACAAACATTATGGGAAGTATGTAGAAGTATTAAAGGACGAGAAAGAACTTTTAGAAAAGTTTGTCGAGTATACGAACGAGCAAGACTGTGATTTGCTGCTAGGCTTTAACAGCGATTTGTTTGATATGCAAATCATCCAGCAGCGAGCCTCTGAGTTGAAAGTTAATTTAAAGTTATCTAAAGACTTTTCAAGTTTAAAGTTCTCAAGAAGAGCGAGGATATCATCAGCCAGACTCAAAGGACTAGTCCATATTGATTTGTTCGAATTCATAAGCAATGTGATTTCTCCACAATTACAAACAGAAGTTCTAAGCTTAGATGCTGTCTCAGCTGAACTTTTAGGAGATAGAAAGATTGAGATAGAGTATGAAGAGATTTTAGAATCTTGGAGAAAGGGAAAGGATCTTGGTAAACTGGCTGAATACTGTTTGAAGGATTCTGATTTAACTTTAAGGTTGGGCGAGTTCATCCTGCCGCAAATTCATGAACTGGCAGAGCTGTCAGGACAATTATTATTCGATACGTCTAGAATGACCTATTCGCAGCTGGTCGAGTGGTACTTGTCAAAGAGGGCGTTCGCGATGGGCATAATAATTCCCAACCAGCCAAAATGGGATGAGATACAGAGGAGAAGAGACTACTCGCCTTACACAGGCGGTTTCGTCAAGGAACCTATCGGAGGCCTGCATGAGGACATAGCTATCATGGATTTTAGAAGTCTGTATCCTTCGTTGATGGTGACTTACAACATAAGCCCTGAGATGCTGAACTGCAGTTGCTGCAAAAAGGATAGATATAAAATTCCTGAAACAGAATATTGGTTTTGCAAGAAACGCAAAGGTTTTATTTCTAGCACAGTCGAGGAACTAATCAAAAAAAGGACTGATATAAAAAATAAAATGGACAATGTAAAAAAAGGCTCGGAAGAATGGAAAAGACTAAATAACGAGCAATGGGTCTGCAAAATCTTAGCCAACAGTTCGTACGGATATTATGCCTTTGCCAGTTCCAAATGGTACTGTAGAGAATGTGCGTTATCGCTTGCGGCTTTAGGGCGTTTCTTCATAAATAAGGTTATTCATGACGCAGAGGAAAACGGTTTTATAGTTCTGTATGCAGATACAGACAGCTGCTTTGTTAAATTAAAGGACTCTTGACCAGAGATGAGGTTTGTGTTTAATCACTGTTCTTTTGACTAAATTTTCCCTTTCCATCCTTCTTAAAAAGTACTGGACATCACCTTTGCACCTATGGAATTTTCTTGAAAGATAGAAAGCATCCTTAGGCTTGCCTAGTTCTTCCAGCAATGTTTTTGAAAATTTATTATAGTTGTTATTTCCTATCCATTTGTCATTACTGTACTTTAAAGACCATAATGTGGCATTTTGCCTTGAGATTCTGATTCTGCTGGACCTAAATATTCTATTTTCAAACATTAATTTACGAATATGGCTAGAAATGGTGTTTATAGTAAGTTCTAATTCTTTTGCTAGATCGTGCTTCGTCATGCCCTTTTTGTATAACAATCCTAATATTTTATTTCTAGTTTCGTATCTTAGCGTCCTTGGCTTTTTACCTTCGTACAATCCTAACAGTTTGTCTAGCTTTATTGTTTTCTTGGAATGTTTAGAATCTATAGATTTATAGAATTTTTCGAAGTTTCTAAGGCCTGTAATGTCTATATTCCACATGCTCTTTTCGTTTCCTTTTCTGTCATAATAATAGCCACTAAAATAAATCTTTGATATTACCTGAAAATTAGATAATAAAGAGATTTTAACAACGTCAAGCAAAATTCTGTTGGAAGAGCTTATTGTTATTCTTGGAGAAGACAAGTTCACGGAACCTTCGTCATCGAATAAAGCTTGAACGAACGCAGCCTGCATATCTTTTGAGAGTTTTAAAATAAAGCTATAAGTCTTGTCTTTGAGGCCTAGCTCGTCTAAAAATAATTTTACTATTTTTGGAACATAAATCCTATGAGCAATTTTGTCATAATTTCGTCTGATTTTAACATCACCCAGCGACTTCAGGTCGTCGATAAATGAATTTATCAAATTAATGTCGGAATTGGTATATCTTATCATCCCTGATGGATGAATGTCACCATCGCCAAGAACATGTGCTATTATCCTAGAAATAGAATCATTAAATTTTATAGGTAATTTTGGATTATAAATGTATCCTCCACGACTACCGGATTTGATTGAAACTACATGTTTTTCAACGCTATCTATAAAAAAAATAGGATTTACTCTTTCTAGTATTTTACACAATTTCTTGACTGCAAATAAAGGATAGAATGATCCTTTGCTTTTGTAGGCTCTCCATTGCTGGTTAACTGTTTTATACCCAAAATTTTTTAAAATGGAAATGTTAAAACTGTTTTCAAAAGTTTCAAAGAATTCTTTCTTAAATTTTTCATCAAATCTTAAATAAATATTTTCCTCTTGCAAGTCTTTTAAACTAACCATTTCAATCCATACGCTTATCCTATGATTTAAAATAAAATAGATTACATATAATTTTTATTCACTACTGGCGGTGGTAAAATGAAAAAAGAGCTTGAAAAGAAGGTTGATGAACTTCTTAAAAAAATTAATAGTGAATTACCGGGAATTGTTAAATTGGACCTCCAAGGCATATACAAGAGGGGCATATTCATACCAAGAGGAGTCGGACCAGGTACTGCCAAGAAACGTTATGCATTGATAGATGACAAAGGCGTTCTAACCATTCGCGGTCTGGAAAAGGTAAGAAGAGACTGGAGCAATGTTGCAAAAGATACACAAGAGAAAGTTTTGAGATTGATTCTAGAGAAAGAAGATGTTAAAGGCTCGGTAAAATATGTAAAAGATGTTGTTAAAAAATTAAAAGAGAAAAAAATTCCTTTGAAGGACTTGATAATTATAGAGCAGCTGACAAAGCCATTGTCTGAATACAAAGTAATTGGACCTCATGTTGTTGCTGCTATGAAAATAAAGGAAAGAGGCAGAACAATCAGTGAAGGAATGCCAATAATGTTTATAATAACCAAAGGAAAAGGTTCCATTTCTGAAAAAGCAGAACCTTTTGAAGACGTTAATATCAAGGATGTTGATAATGATTACTATATTACTCATCAGATTGTCCCAGCTGCTCTAAGAGTTTTGACAGTTCTAGGTGTAACTGAAGAAGAACTGCTTGGAGAAAGACTAAAGGATTTTATACCAAAGGAATTTAAATGAAAATAAAAATAAGAAATTCAACAATAGAAGCTGACTTGGCAGATAGCTTTTGGAAGAGGATGATCGGCCTAAGCCTTTCTAAAAAGAAGAACATGTTCTTCTCTCTACCGTACGAAGCTAGATGGTCTTTATGGATGTTCCTAGTAAGATGTCCTTTGAAAATGATCTTTATTGATGTGGACAAAGTTGTTATTGACACAAAGGAAGCTGAACCTTTGTCTCTAAATCCTGAGACATGGAAAACTTATCTTCCTACAAAACCTTGCAAGTATATCCTAGAAACGCCTTTTGACTTGAAAATAAAAATTGGAGATAAGTTAAGTTGGTAGTTATCTTAAGCATGCTGGATAGCCGCTACCTTTATGGTGCTTTATGCATAAGCAGCATATGCCATGTCTTTCACAAGTTATATTCTCACATGGGCAGTCTTCTTCATTAAATTTTTTATTTAGGCATTTTTCTCTTTTCATACCTTCACATTAAAGAGTTTTGCTGCGTTCTCAAAGAATATTTTATTGAATTCCTTTTTACCTAGTTTTAGTCTCTTTATGAATTTAATATAAAAATCATAATTAGTAAGCGGATAGTCTGTCCCAAACATTAGCTTATCGACGTTGGTAATCTCGTAGAATATCCCTTCCATCATTGCCTTTGCCCTTCCCTTGTAGTATTTCTTGAACATCAAGTCTCCTTTGCCTGCAATAAATCCAGACAGGTCAGCATAGGCGTTCTTATTCTTATATAAGACTTCAACGGCATCCATTATCCAAGGATTGCCTAAATGACACAAAACAAAATTTATGTTTGGAAATGATGCTGCTACCTCATCGACATTCAAAGGCTGTGAATATTTTAACATGGATCTTGGGTCATTCGTATCTCCTGTGTGTATGAGTACTGGCACTTTGGTTTTCTGTGCTAACTCATAAATCGGAGTGCATTCTTTTTGGCCTGGGTAGAAAAATTCATATCCTGGAAATAGCTTGATTGCCTTGAAAGTTCCCTTCTTTATGTCGTCCTCCATTTTACCCAAGTCTCCAGGCTTGTACTTGATTGGATTTATCGTGCACACACCTACAAAAATATCAGGATTTTCTAAAACAAGCTTTTTTATTTTTTCATTATCAACAATAAAATTCTCACCTGTTTCTTCAGGTATGGCAACCGCTTTTACTATATTATACTTTTTAAAATCCTTTCGAAGCCCGTTTAATGTAAAGTCTATGCCTGATTCCTTAGAAGATGCGATTGATTCCGCATTATCAAAAATAGGATGCATGTGAGCATCTATAATCCTGTAATCCATGATAATATTTGAAAAGGATTTATATTAAAGTTTAGATAAAAGGGTTATGGAAAACGATGTCCTAGAAAAATACATAAAAGCAGGAAAAATCGCTGCACAAGTCTTAAATTTCGCTAAAAGCATTGTTAAGAAAGAAATGCTTGTCGTTGAACTGGCAGAAAGCATAGAGAAAAAAATATTTGAATTAGGAGCAAAACCTGCTTTTCCTGTTAATCTTTCTTTGAACGACTTGGCTGCCCATTATCATCCTGTTCTAAACGACAAACTAGCAATAAAGGAAGAAGATTATGTAAAGATAGATATTGGCGTCCATGTTGACGGCTATATCGGAGACACAGCTGCTACAGTTAGACTAGCTGGAAAAGATGGATTAATAGAATGCTCTGAGAAAATGCTTGAAAACGCAATAAAGATAATAAGACCTGGAGTAACCATCGGCGAGATTGGAGAAGCAATTGAGAATACCTCAAAGGAGTTTGGGTTTAACCCAATAAGAAACCTGACTGGCCATAGCTTGGACCGTTTTGATGTCCATGCAGGAATGACAATTCCAAATGTTAAGAATGATTCGAAATACCAACTGAGGGAAGATGAAGTATATGCCATCGAACCTTTCTGCACAACAGGCAATGGACTTGTGAAAGAATCAAGCTCAGCGCTAATATTCAGGTGGATCGTAGACAGGCCAACAAGGATGATAGAAGCTAGGAAGATCATGGAAATGGCAAGAGAAAAATATGAAAGACTACCGTTCGCAAAAAGATGGATCCAAAAAGAGATTTCTCCACTAAAAGTTGAACTTGCTTTGAAGGAATTGCTGGCAGTCAACGCCTTGTATGGCTATCAGCCATTGAGGGAAGTTTCCAACAAGCCGGTGGCTCAATCAGAACACAGCATTATAGTCAAGGACAAACCAATTATCCTAACATCTTTAGAATAAAGTTGAGAACTGTCTTTACTATCTCCTTAGCTAATGCCAAACCAGTTATCCCTATTTTTACAAAAAAACCAGTTATTCCAGTATCTGGAAGTTTTATGGTCGTAGCAAGCAATAGAATAATCAATAAGATGACAACAGCTTTCTTCATAGATAAAATTATATATTTGTTGTAATTAAACTTTTTCTTTCTTTTCTTTTTCTTCTTTCTTAACGTGTATTACAATCCTAGAGTCACTGTACTTGGAAAACTTATTTTTTATAGAAGAAAGTAAAGATTTTTTCTCTTTAGAGACTTCTTTTTTTGTTTGAGACTTACCGCTCAGGCTACCTGTAAGGAATTCGGTTATATTGCTTCTAAACAAAAAGACTAGTCCAACTGCTATCAAGCCAACAAACAACACTATGTTCCTGAAATATTCCGGCTTTATTAAGAGGCCTGTTAGAAAAGTTAGAAAGTTATTGTTTTCATTCACATTGCTTCCAGTTGTAATATTCGTCTCATTTGCCGTAGCATTAGTTTCATTTTGAGTTTGATTTTGAGTTTGATTGTCTTGAGTCTCATTTTGTGCCTGTTCACTCGGTACTGTTAGTGTTATTGTTGTTTGCCTTGTTATCTTATTTAAGCTAAAATCCTTTCCGCTGGCAGTAAAAACTATAGAATAGATTTTTCTTTCCGCATCGCTAGGAACTTTTAAAGTCAGTAGCGTCGCGTTAGTTCCACCATCATGTCTTAATCTTATTATGTTAGTTTTTTCAAGAGTATACCACGAGGAGTCTATACCAGAAACTGAAAGGTTAATGTTTATTATATCATAGCTGAATGCGTTAGTTAATGTAAGTGTGATTGTCTTGCTTGTGTTTGGTTCCATAGTCACGCTATAGCTTGAAGACGTAATTGTAAAACTGCCTGTAGTGTTTTGTGTTGGAGTTGTGGTACTTCCTGGGGTACTAGATTGAAACGGTGCCCAAGATAATACTCCTGAAGTAGAGCCTGTATGATTAGAACTTGTTATAGAACAAGTGTAACTAGCGCTGCCTGTGGTAGCGCCTGTAGTAAATGCGCATGATATAGAATTACCACCTGTAACCGAGCATGAACCTCCTGTTATGCTTAACGTCACAGGATATGGTGTAGCCGAACATGATAACGTTACTGAAGTAGAAGTTACAGCAGTCCACGGAGGACCGCTACCACTATATGTAAATGATGGTGATACCGGAAGTGGACTTATTGTATAAGTCTGTTGACCCGCAGAGGTCCAAATATTATTAGTGTCATTTGCAATCCATCTGTAACTATACGTAGCAACAGGCAAGTCAGTAAAGTTTATCCAATAGTTCCCGTTTGTATCGTTACTAATTGAAAGGTTATTATTATTCCAGTTTGTTATTGTTATGTTGTTGTTAGTATAGTTCAAAGTTGTACCATTGAAGTTTGATTCAAATATAACTTTAGAAAGATTTCCTGTCCATTTTATTGAAAATCCATAATTTTTGTTAGCCGAATAAGTAGCAGGAGAATTTTGTGATGTTATATTATTTGAATAGTTCAAATCAGTAACAAAAAGATATAAATTTTTTGAGCCACTAGTCCAGTTTTCTCCTCCAGTCGCATTATAAGTATATTTGTAAACTCCTATTTGCGATAATGATTGATTCCAAACATCACTTCCGTTAACCAACTGAGTATTATTTCTCCATAAAGTGTAGATGATGTCTCCCTCGCCCGCACTAACAGACTCGTTGGCAAAAATATTGGCAGTTGTTGGAAGTAATATCGTTTTATTGGAAGTAGCACCATCAATATAGATGCTTAAATAAGAGTCAGTGTTTCCTCTTGATATGTTTAATAATCTTATAATTGAGCTTGAAGTATAGTTCTCACAAGCTGTCGTGTTGTATGTATAATAATATAAGCCTGCCTTAAACAGTGCTGTTTCATAAGTAGGAGATACATTAGTATCATTTCTATAAAGATTATAGCTACAGCCTCCATCTCCAAGATTAGATTTAGAAGCCGTCACGTTTGTTGTTCCATTAGGATAAGAAAAGCTTATGTTAGAATTCGTTCCATTTAATTCAACATACATTCTTGTTGACGGATCAGTCTTATTCAAGGTAAAAGTAAAAGTATCGTTAACAGCCCAATGATTTGTACTATTTTTGACAGCCCAGCTCCAATTATAATTTCCTGCAGGTCCTAATTCATCTTGAGTAAAGTTTTTATAACATAACGTCACTGGTATTGTTGAATTGTATGTGGCGTTATATATAACTAAAGTGCCGTTGGGCATACCTAAGGTAAAATTACATGATGTTATATTTTCATCTGCAGTGCTATTACCCCAAATTGAAAAGAATTGTGAAGTAAATGAAGTGTTGTAGCTTGAAGGGATACTAGTTCCATTAATCAATAACACAGGTTCAGCATATCCTCTAAATGATATCAATGTCAAAAATAGGGTAAAAAATACGAGCACCTCAGTTTTTCTCATATTATCAGCTTTTTAATTGTAGGATAATGGTGTACTTAATTCTTTTTGATATATGCATACTTATAAATATTGGTTTTTAAATATTCTCATTATGCCAAGAAAAAGGTCTATTATAGCCGCTGCTCCCATGGCAGAGATTCTTAAGAATGCAGGAGCAGAGAGAGTCTCAGAACCAGCTGCCCAAGCACTGGCATCTGTCATGAAAGAGATAGCATTTGAGATAGCCAAGGACGCTGTAAAGTTTGCCAATCATGCAGGCAGAAAGACAATAAAGAGAGAAGACATTGAGTTAGCAAGAAAAAATGTTTAACTTATAATCCTAACAAAGTTTGTTAGGACTATGGTTTTAACGAAAGTACTTGGTCATTAATATCTAATAATTCCAAACATTCCAAAGCGGACGATTATAAGTCCAAATAATCCATAGAATGAGTAAACCTCCAAATCCAATAATCATAAGTAAGATACTGACATAGAAGTAACTATTTGAGGTTATTATGTTTCTACGTTCCTTCTCCCATGCATCTATCTTACTCTTGTAATCCTTTTTTACAATTCCTAGACCAGAAAGTGAAGCATTTCTTACATAAAATTCTTTTGGCCAAGCAAATGCTCCGCGAAGCAAAGTGCGATGAGGTCCGTAACCTAGTTTTTCAACAGTTTCCCTTTCAGCATTGCTTACAATATTTTTAAGTAAATACGCACCTATCATAAACACTATAAAAAACAAAATATTGATAATAGTCAATAAGTATTGCATGTTAAAATTTTGGAAATGTTAGAATAAAAACATATCAAACTATCTAACTATAATCATACAAAAAATGTTTAAGATTATCCTACAATCATAACAAATATGTTTAAGATTATGAAACTGAATTGAAAATCATTATGTCAATAGAAATTTAAAGATTAGTTCCATACTAAGGATAGTGATGACATGGCTGAAGTGGCAAAGACTGTATATTCAAAACTAATAGAAGCCGAAATTCCTGTCAAAGCAACTGCATATCTAAAAGTTCCTTACGATGGTTGTGTTAAAACAAGCCTAGAAAAACAAGGTGTGAAAGGATTTGTAGAAATAGAAGAAGACTATGGTATTGGCTTCAGCGACATCAGTTCTATCAAAGATAGTGTGACTATTCCTTTGAGACTAACAGTATTTATGAAAATAGGCAAAAGGATGCCGGCTGAAGTCAAGTTGAAACCGCAGGAAAAGACATATAAATTGCGTGGCAATATCGCTAAAAAATATGTTGATGAATTTAATAAAATTATGAGAGAAGCGAATATTGAACTCGAATAATATGAAAGTTTATAAATCTATAATCTTAACAAAATTGTTTAAGATTATCCTATAATCTTATTATTCAGCATTAAGATTATGGCTTGATTATTTTTGTGAGAATAGTGGAAAAAATGGTGTAGTTTTAGAGCAGAACTTTACTAAGCTGTCCTTGACAAATTTACAAGTCTTTCCATTTCTTTGTTTATGGTTTTTGTCAATCTTTTTGAAATATCATTAACCGTGTATAAAGCAGGTCCTATATCCGCATCTATTATTGGTGAACCTACTAAAGTTCCTAAGGCTGCATAACGAAAATCCGTTCCTGCTTCTTTATATTGCATTTTCTTACGTGGAAATTTTTTCAATCCTACAATAAAACTGTATCTAGGGGCAGAGCAGCCATGACCCAATTGTTCAGCTAACAATCTCCATGTTCTATCCTCAAGGTTCTCAGGAAGTATTCTGCCTCTTATCTCTTGAACAGAAACTTCTCTTTCCTTTACTTCACCTATTATATTGAAACATTCTGTGTTAAGAATTTCTTTCCCTGTATAGGATTTGAAGAAGTTTACTTTAAGATAATCTTCTGGGATGAATTTTTCATCAAATTCTCCAACAAGCCTTACAAAGTCTTCAACCTTCATTCCATCACTATCAAATTAATAGAAAGATTAAAAATTTAAGCTTATTTAGAAACTATCCTATATTCTTATTATGGAGCAATAAGATTATGACTAGACCAAATCATTTCTCCTTTTTATGCTTTGTTTTTTTGTAGATGAATATTACAAATAAAGCAATAATGAAAAAAGCTGTTAGTAAAGCTAAATTTGGGTTAATACAACCAAAACAAGAATAACGTCCAGTTCCACCTTCTATAAATATAAAATTTTCAAAATACTGAAGAGTTGTTCCATTAAAAATTCCTGTAAAATCACAGAAAAAATCTCTTTGCCAAAATAAACCACAAAAACTAACATTCAGCCAACTCAACCAAAGTGGGACTAAAACTATTATTGCGATAGTTATTACAATTAGGTATTCTTTGTCTATACTTAATTTCTTCATGATTTTATTTAGAAATCCTTGTTTATAATCTTATTACCACGTAATAGAACTATCCTATAATCATAACAAAGTTTGTTAAGATTATGACTGGGTTATTTTTAATGAATTATTTTTAGGTATATGTTTATATCCGTTATCTATTCTTGATTGTCTTGTATTTGCTCCTTCTGCTACACCTAAAATACCATTGACAGCAAAACTTCCAGTTGGAAATCCACCAAGCACACACATCCCTATTCCGACTACACGTGCTGTTCCAAAACATAAACTGTAAAGAGTGCAAATAGTTTTATCAGCTTTTTCATCTTGAACCCTGGAAACAGAACGGGCAAAAACATAATCTCCTATATAAGGAATTTGCTCAGTTATATAAACACCTTTTCCGGTCGTAGCTTTTTTAATTAAAGTTTCTTTAGCACCTTTTAGATATTCGGGAAGTTTCATAAATATAATATTGTTAATAGAAATTTAAGCTTATTAGATTCCTTATAATTTGACTATAATCTTCACAAAGATTGTTAAAACTATCCTATATATCTTATGCTAGATCTATCAAAGTCTTTCACTAGTTTTACTGGAGCATCTATCTTCGGAGCGCCTTCAGGATAAATCAAGTTTGGGAAGAATTTGTTCATGTCTTTTGATATTTCAGCTATTATGCTATCAGGACCGAAGATCTTGCAGCTTATTTCGTATGTCAAGTCCCTAACCAGTCTTTCATCAAAGTATCCTAAGCTATGCAAGTATTCATGAAGCAACGTAGAGAAAATATATGAATTGAGCAGACTCGGATTGGTTTCTTGAATTCTTTTTAGAGGCGTCTCATTCATTATTATGATATTTGATCCAGAGATGTAGTATGCTCCTACTAGTCCTTTAGGAGAGTTTCCAAGTTGAACTAGCCCCAATTCAAGACCTGCCCTACTTTTCCTTGAAGTCTTCCAAACAACGTCCTTAACAATCTCAAATATGTCAGATATTGAAATAGATTCTTTCAGCTTATGAATAAAACTTCTGTCCATACTAACCGATATACCTCGTTGCCTCAACCTTCTCTATTTTTTCTTTGTATGCTTTTTGCTTTGGTAATTTTATTGTTCCAAAGTTCTTCTCATATCTCTTTAAATTCTGTTGAAGTATATCTGAAAAAATCTTTGCGAACTGTGGATCCAAAACTAGCGTCTTGTGTTTTATTACAAATGTCTGTTGGTGCTTATCTTCGAAACTGTCAAATCTAGGTGCCATTTGCGTAAAGTCTATGACAAACTTGCTTGAAGAGTGAGACACCGTAGCATTGTCTGTGAAAAAAACTGGTTCACTGTGGTCTAAAGAGACGTTGACATTTTTTTTCTTTTCATCCATATTATCACCCTATGTATCTAGTCTCATCCATTTTATTTTTCTTCAAATCATCTACAGCCTTCTGATATTTTGCTGTCAGGTCTTCTGCTATTGAAGGCTTTATCTTCTTCAAAGCCTTTTCAAAGTTCTTCATTGTGATTTCATTGGTTTTAATATCTTCCCTCAATGCAAACAGTGCTGCCTCTCTGCATAAAGCCTCTATATCTGCTCCTGAATAGCCGTCAGTTTCTTTCGCTAGTTTATCTAAACTAACTCCTTTTAATGGCATGTCCCTTGTATGAACTTTGAATATTTCTAATCTAGTCTTCTCATCTGGTGCAGGGACATATATTAGTCTGTCAAATCTTCCAGGTCTTAGCAAAGCTGAATCAATTATATCTGGTCTATTTGTTGTCGCAATAACAACAACTCCTTCCATGTCCTCTATACCTGACAGTTCCGTCAGAAGCTGGGATACAACTTGCTCAGTAACTCTTGTTCCCATTTCTATTCCTCTTTTTGGTGCAAGAGCATCGATCTCGTCAAATAATATGATTGATGGTGCAACTTGTTTTGCTCTTCTGAAAAGATCACGTAATTTTCTTTCAGACTCCCCAACCCACATGGTTAAGATTTCAGGTCCTTTTACAGCGACCAAGTTTACACCTGCTTCGTTTGCTAAGGCTTTTACTATATAAGTTTTTCCAACACCTGGTGGACCATAAAGCAAAATTCCTTTTGGTGGTTTAACGCCAACTCTTTTGAAGCATTCAGGATTTTTTATTGGCCACTCAACAGCCTCTTTCAAAGCGTCTTTTACGTCTTCCAAACCACCTACGTCCTCCCATTTTACTTTTGGTATTTCTACCAAAACTTCTCTCATTGCAGACGGTGGAACCATTCTTAATGCGTAGTCGAAATCTTCTTTTGTAATTTTTAGTTTCTCTAAGACATCTTTTGGTATTGCTTCGTCTTCCTTTAAAGAAGAAATTTCTGGTATAACCCTTCTTAATGCATGCATTGCAGCTTCTTTTGCTAAGCCTAAAATATCAGCACCTACATAACCATAGGTTATGTCTGCTAGTTTGTCCAGACTAACATCTTTCTCCAATGGCATGTATCTAGTATGAATTTGCAATATTTCTTTTCTTCCTTTCTTATCTGGTATAGGGATTTCAATTTCTCTATCAAAACGGCCACTTCTTCTTAAAGCAGGGTCTAGGCTGTTGACACGGTTCGTAGCTGCAATCACTATGACTTTGCCTCTTGATTTTAAGCCATCCATTAATGCTAGCAATTGACTAACAGTTCTTCTTTCAACCTCACCAGTGGTTTCTTCCCTCTTTGGTGCTATTGCATCAATCTCATCAATAAATATAATTGAAGGTGCATTTTTCTCTGCATCATCAAACACTTTTCTTAAGTTTTCTTCCGTTTGGCCGTACCACTTGGAAAATATCTCAGGCCCAGCTAATGAGATGAAATTTGCACCGGATTCATTTGCAACAGCTTTTGCAATTAAAGTTTTACCAGTTCCTGGAGAACCATGTAACAACACTCCTTTTGGTGGTTCAACTCCCAGTCTTTCAAATACTTCCGGTCGTCTTAGCGGGAGTTCAATCATTTCTCTAATCTTAGGAACTACTTCTCCCAGACCGCCGATATCCTCATAAGTGACATTAGGCATTCTAGCAGCTGCAACTTCAACAGCCTCAGGCAGAAGTTCTAGTTCTGTCATGTCGCTTATTTGTGTTATTCCTTCTGGGATAGTTTTAACAACTACAAACTTTATTTCACCTCCCATCGGGAAGAATACCTCATCAAAGTTTACATTGAATCCAGCTTGTTTGAATAATTCAGAAAAAACATTATCATTAAAATCATTTCTTTTTGTTTTAAAAACGGGGTTTGTGAGTATTATATCTCCCTTATTCATGGGTCTCATAAAAAGATTTTGCTTTAACAGGTTCGGATGAATGTTAATTGTATACCCTTTCTGAGCAGGAGCTAGAGTAACTTTCTTTGCTTCCTTAGTTTCTCCTTTTCTGATTTTAACAAACTCACCTATGGAAGCATCACAGTTCTTTCTAACTAGACCGTCCATTCTTATTAGATTTAAGCCGACGTCTGCAGGATAACTTCTAATTGCAACTGCTCCAGTCCTAATCTTTCCTTCGATTTCTACAACATCCCCTTCTTTTATTCCAACTTTTTTCATAGTATTAGCATCTAGCCTGATGATACCTCTTCCAAAGTCTTCTCTTCCTGTAAGTTCACCCACTTTCAATTTTATTTCTTCTTCTGCCATTTAATCACCTTTGTAAACCTCCCTCTCAACATAATTTTTTAATAACTTTAAGCTTGGTGGAAAAATAGGACTCGGTAATTTATTTATAGGAAACCACTCCCATTCCACTATTTCTTCTGGCTCCATAACTTTCGGTTCGCCTTCAAAGTCATCACACAGAAATCCTATTGTCACAAAATGAGCGTCTTTGACAATCTCATTCCCAACGCTTACTACTTTTAATCTTTTAGCAATTATGCCAATTTCTTCTTTTAATTCTCTTTGTGCAGCTTCTTGAATTTTTTCACCAAAATGAATCTTCCCGCCAGGCATGGTCCAAGTGCTCTCGCCGTGCAATTCACTGCTTGCTTTTATAGAATCATCATTTCTCTTCCCTAGAAGAACTTTTCCGTCTTTCAAAATCATTATTCCTATCCCAGTCCTTACTTCTGTCATTTTATCTCCTCTGCTAGTTCTCTTTTCTTTCTCTCATCAAGCAATACAGGGAACGTCTCGAACTCAACTTTATCCTGCCACCCCTTGAAAAACTCCATCATCCTCTTCATATGCTCCATTGCAATTATGAAAACCGAATCAGCAACCTTAATGTGCGGGATATCTTCCATTACTCCTTCCCTATTATATTCGTATCTGCCTGACTGTTTTACTACAACTTGTTTTCTCCCATAAAGTTCCCAGTAGAACCTATTCCTCTCAGATGCTGATTGAAATTTTTCTCTAACAGTATCAAAACTTATTAGAATCGCAGTATTTTCCTTTTTTCTTCTAATTTCTATTTGCATAGTTAGTATATACCTACATAAAACTATATAAATGTATCGTTTTTATAAGGTTAATTCAGAAAATATAGAAAATGATACTATTGCTTCTAAGTATAATAGATGTTTTAGTTGGAGTAACTTTAATGTTTCCAAACTTTCTAGGATTTTATTTAGGAATAATAGTTTTATTGAAAGGCCTGTCATCAATGTTAGGAATTCCGACAGGTGACATTGCGATTGTAATTATGGGGATCATAGACTTGATAGCAGGGGTGATACTTTTACTTAATTTTTCAATTCCTTGGTTTTGGTTGTTGCCAATGCTAAAAGGAGTTTACTGTCTTATCTTTAGCTTTACTTAATTAATTATTATGATTCTTCTCTCTTAACCTGTTTCTTACACGAATTCCTGTTGTATTATTTAGCCAAAAAGAAGCACCACTTCCATAAATATTTCTTGTATTAATTAAGCTTTTGAAAGCCCTTACATAATTTTCTAAAGGATTGGTAACTTGACTCAAAGCTTCTAAAGTTCCTGTTTCCAATTCTCCCGCTGTCATTTGCTTTGGATGGAAAACAGCATGATTAATGTCATAATATTTCCAATCTTCAGGATAATTGTCACGAAATATTCTTCCTTCTTCTCTTAATCTTTTCTCAAATCTAGTAGATGGAAATGGAGTTACAATCGCGAAAACGCTAGTGTCTATGTCTGCATCTTTAACAAAATCTACATATCTTGAAAAAACTTTTTTATCATGATTATCTAATCCTAATAAAAAAGAACCTGTAATAGAAAATCCATTATCATGCATAGGCTCTATAACATCTTTTTTATATTCTGTCTTATAGTTTACAGCTTTTCCAATTTCTCTTAAAGAATAAGGATCTCTATCCTCAAACCCTATGAGAAATTCACAAAAACCAGTGTCTGCAGCTAATTTCATCAATTCTCTATCTTTTGCAAAATTTACTGTAACTTGACCTGCAAGTTTTACGTCTGTTTCGTTTTTCATTTTTCTTAACAAAGTTTTAACATTTTCTCTTTCTTGTTTTGTACTACCTATAAAGTTATCATCCGCAACAAGGATGAATTTGCCTCCACATGAGTTTATTTCATCAATAAATCTTTGATAATCTTTAGAACGATGCTCATGACCATTAATAGATGAGACCGAACATGGTTCACAGTCATGTGGACACCCCCTTGAGAATTGAATTGGATAAATAACATATCTATGAGTCAAGAGGTCAAATCTAGGCGGCTTTGCTTTATTCATCGCAACATGACCACCATTATAATAAGTTTGAAGAATTCCTTTCTCATAATCTTTAAGGACTTTAGGTAATATAACTTCTGATTCTCCTGCAACAACAGTACCATGCATTGATGCTTCAAAAGAACGAACTGTAGGATGCACTCCTCCAAGCAAATTTTGAACTCCTTTCTCGGCAAATCCATCAGCAATTTCATAAGCTCTTGGAGCAGTTGGTGTAGAGACAGTTATAGCAGCTAAATCAGTGTCTTCATAAGTTAATGACTCTACACTTTCATCTACTATTTTAGGTTCCCAGTTTTCTGGAACTTGACCTGCTAAAACAGCCAATCTATATGGAGCCATTCTTGATTTATAGCTGTATTGGATTCCGTCATGAACTTTAGGATTTATGAAAGTAATTCTGTAGACCATATTCTTAGTAAAAAAATTAAAGATTTAAGCTTTTTTTGTCTTCCTCTTAGAAGCTTTCGGCTTACCCCAATCAGCTTTTGTCTCGCATTTAGGATCTAAGCACATATTGAAAGGTCTTCTGCCCCTTCGTAAAACTTTTATTATCGGAGTTTTGCATTTATCGCAAACTTTATTCATTCTCTGAAAAGAAGCGTTATGAGGTAGCGGGAAAACTGCTCTACATCCATCCTTATATCCAGAGCATCCTACAAAATACTTTCTTGTCTTTGGAGAGAATAATACTCTCAGCTCTTTCCCGCATTCTTTGCATTTGCCTAAAACAGCCTTGTCATCCTGAGTCTGAACAATAGCCTCACTCAGTTCTTTTCCAATTTTTTCTTCGTTTTGTTTGAATTCCTCACAAATCTTAGTGACAGCTTTCTTTGCCTTGCTTAAAATCTTTTCCTTGTTTTCCTTCCCTTGCATTATCTTCTCCAAGTCCTTTTCGAACTTTCTTGTCAATTTTTCATCAGCAAAATCAGGAACATACTTCTTTATCGTAGAAGCCATCTTCAATCCCAAGTCAGTGACATGTATGTTTCTATCAGTTATGTAATTCCTATCGTACAGAGTTTGGAGAATGGAAGATCTTGTAGCTCTTGTACCAAGGCCTCTCTTCTCCATTTCCTTTATTATTGAAGCCTGGGAGAATCTTGGTGGTGGAGCAGTTTTTTTGTTGAGCATTTCCAATTTTTTAACATTCAGCTTATCTCCCTTCTTGATGCCAGGAAGCATAAACTCATCGAAACTTGCATAAGGCCCATAGAATTCCATCCAACCTTTTTCTATTGTTCTTCTTCCAAAAGCCAAAAACTTGTAACCTCCAGCATCAATAATGATTTGGATGCTCTCTCTGATTGCCTTTTCAGCAAAATTAGAGAGGAATCTCCTGCATATTAGGTCATATATCCTCTGAGCTGGAAGAGAAAGTCTCTTAATATCTCTTGGTAGCTCAACTGTAGGATGAATTGCCTCATGTGCAGAATCTATTTTATTTCCTTCAACAGGTCTTAATGAATGCAACGACAACAATGCATTGCATAATTTTTCATAAATCTTATTCTTGGACAAGGCTTGAATTATTTCTCTATAACCGATTTGTGGTGGAAGTTTTTCAGAAGAAGTTCTAGGATAACTTATGAAAGCGTTTGTGTATAATTTTTGTGCAATGCTTAAAGTCATTTGAGGTGAATAACCGAACAACCTGTAGGCTTCTGTCTGCAAGGAAGTTATGTTAAATGGAAATGGAGGCAGTTGAGCATATCTTTTTTTCTCAATATCTTCGACAAGAGCCTCCTTTCCTTTGCATGCATCGAATATTTTTTCAGCTTCATCCTTGCTCCAAAGCTTGTCCTTCTCGTATAGTGCAACTAATTCAACACCATCTACCAATAGAATTAATTGCAATTGCCAATAAGGTTTAGGAACAAAACTTTTGATTTCCAACTCTCTGTCTGCTAGTAAAACCAAGGTTGGTGCTTGAACTCTTCCTGCTGATAATATTGCAAATCTCTTTGCATTCTTTTTTATTGCTTGCATAAGTGCCTTTGAAGCATTGATACCATAAATCCAATCCAAGTAATGCCGGGTCTCACCTGCAATGATGTTTTCCCAATCCAAATGAGGCAGCATATTTTCATAAGCATTTATTAAATCTTGCCTTGTTAATGTAGAGAATTTCATTCTTCTAGCATCATCCTTATCAAAAATAAGTTTTATTATCCTTTCAGCTATCAAACTGCCTTCATTGTCAAAGTCGCAGGCCGATATCAATTCATAGTTGCTATTGCTTTTTGCTATATCCTCTATTGTTCTGAAGTATCTTTGAGAAAACGCTGAACTCTTAACAAATTCGAATGAAGGTGTCCAGATTGCATCAAATATAGGATATTCCAAACCTCTGCTTTTTTGTTTTAAATTAAATAAATGACCGACTGAAGCCACGGCTATATGTTCCCTTCCTTTTCTATCAAATTCGTAATAGTCAACGCCATATTTGCTCGTCTTCCTTCTCAAATTTTTTTCTGCTAAAGCTTCTGCTATATGTAAACACGCATCTGGCTTTTCGCACACTATTACAATTGGCATGGTTATCAGTCTAAAATGTAATTAAAGACAATTATTTAAATGCTTCTCTCTAAAGAATAGAAACATTTTAAGGATAGGTTGGATAATACTCAGTTGTTGTGGATCTATAATTTGAGATGTAACAGTAATCACTCTGGCAATCGTTACCTATGCAAACTCCTGCATTATAGTAGCTATTTTTAAGAGAAGTAGTTATCGGCATATCAATTGAATAGGACAGACCCAATGTCAGCTTATCCATTGCTTTATACACTGATATGTTTTGATTATATGACGAGAGTTTTAAGTTTATTGTTGGACCTATAATTTCTTGCATCGGTGTCATGCTAAATTTTACTGAGCTTTTGCTACAATTCATCTTACCTATAACAAAAGCTACAGGTATTACCAAATCATTGGCTGTAACATCAGTAGAAACTCCAGTTACTTGCATGCTCATTAAGTTAATTTCTTCGACTTTTCCTGAAAGTTTAGAATAACCATTTACGCTTATATTCAACAACGCCAAGTAACCGTACTGCTTATCCATGCATACCTCATAAACAATACGGGTCTTGTTCTCAGAAGGTAAGTCTGTTTGTTGTATTGCTAAGCCTGTAAGCGGTACTGAGTTTTGCAGACTCTTAATGCTAGTCTCGTTAAGAAACATGAGAAAATCATCACAGTCTCTTCCTATTATTCTCTTTACGCCGTTGTATGTAACATTAGTTTGATTGTATAACTCCTCATTAACTGTTGTTTTAAGAGGAAATTGAGAATTTTCCGTAAGTTTACAACTTAAAGTAGAGGATGCACTATACAAAGATCCCAAACCGCTTTCTGTACAAGTGATTGTCTTCCCATTTTTTATGTAAACTGCAGAAGTAGAACCCATAGCGCTAACTATAGCTTTGGAATCGTCCTTTAGCTTGTAAAGCTCTAATGAAATTTTTGGCATTGAAAGTAATCCAAGCATTGCCATATTAAAGTCATAGCTTAATTTAATGTTCTCAACGCTTTGGAATTTGGTTCCATAGTCTTTTAGCATTTGCTTAGGGTCTGAGCTAAAATTAAAATAAGGTAAAAGGAAACATCCAGAAACAGCTGCTGCTAAAATAATTATAACAGCAATTATTGCTAAGTTCATCATAATTAATTATTAGGTTATTGTATAAAAATGGCTTTACTAAATGAAATCATTTAATCTTTTCTAGCTTCTTGATACCGTTCATGTATGGCCAAAGAACCTTTGGTATTAAGACTGTTCCATCCTTTTGTTGGAACTGCTCTATCAGTGCTACCATTGTCCTTGAACTTGCAATGGCAGTATTGTTCAAAGTGTATAAGAAACCTTTAGGAGCTTGACCTTCTTTTTCTCTGTATCTTAGATTTAATCTTCTCGCTTGATAGTCTAAACAATTAGAATTTGAACCAACCTCTCTATAAATTCCGTCAGACATCCACATTTCAATATCATATGTCTTGGACGAGACAGTGCCCGTTTCACCTGAGCATAAAACTACTGTTCTAAAATGTAAGCCTAATTTGTCATAAAGCTCCTCTGCATTTTTCTGAAGTTCCTCATGATATTTCCAAGAATCTTCTGGCAAACAGAATATGAACTGCTCAACTTTGTTGAATTGGTGCATCCTAAACAACCCTTTAGTGTACTTACCGTGTGCACCTACTTCCTTTCTGAAATTAGTAGAGAACCCAACTATTTTCAAAGGTAATTCCTTCTTATTTAATACTTCATCTTTAAACATCGCTCCAACAGGATGTTCAGCTGTAGCAACTAGGTACAAGTCTTCATTCTCAATTTTATACATAACATCTTCAAAAGAAGATAGATCTACCATTCCTTCATAAGGTGCTTTTCTAAGCATGTGAGGCGGATAGATAAACAAGTATCCTTTTTTCATTAAAAATTCTATTGCATAGCTTTGCAAGGCTCTATCTAACAGAGCTAGTGGTCCTTTAAGATAAAAGAAACCTCTTCCTGTTACTTTTTCTGCCCTCTCATCATCTATCAAATTAAGGTTTTTAAGAATTTCTAAATGATTCTTAGATTGAAAATTAAACTTAGGAGGTTTGCCAAAGGTTTTTATAACAACATTTTTTTCTTCACCTTGACCAACTGGTACAGAATCATGGATCAAGTTTGGTATTCTCATTATAGTGAAATCAATCATTTCTTTTTGCTTTAAAACATCTTCTTCCAACTTTTTAATCTTCTCAGGTAATTCTGAAGCCTCTTTTATCTTTTTAGACGTGTCCTTTCCGTCTTTCTTTAATTTTGCAATTTCATCAGATATGACATTTCTGTCATGCTTTAATTTCTCTAGCTCTTGCAATTCTTCTCTATATTTTTTATCGCTTTCAATCAAAGCTTTTAATAATTTTAATTTCTCTTCGTCTCCTCTTTTCTTTATAGCATCCTCTACAATCTTTGGACTTTCTCTTATCATGTTTATGTCAAGCATAAAATCATCTTGTAATTTCAACATCCTTGAAAACATCAAGAAGCTTTTTGTTCGCAGGTGTTTCAAAGTGTTTTCTTAATGGTTCGATTATTTTTGACAATTCTCCTGCAACATTATCCTTCAAGTCCTTTGGATGAATCTCTCCCTTTGCATACTTTGCTTCCAATTCTTCATAACTTTCAAATTCTATTGTCCCGCCGAACTTCGAATCTCTTTCTAATTTGAAAGACTTTCTCTCGTGGAATATGACATGCTTTAGAATCTCAAGTATCGGATTCATGTCTGTTTGTTTCTCTGGACACCAAGCCTTTTTCAGTTTTTCTTTTATCTGTTCTTCATTGTCATGTATGAACAATGCGGTCCATGGCTTTGACTTGCTCATCTTGCTTGCAGTCACTTGTTCTAACTTGTCTCCTCTCTCTAGTTTTACAGGTTCTGCTATTCCCATTAAAAGATGATGATGAACTGCTATAGGTTTCTTCCATCCCATTTTCGGAAATATCTCCCTCGCTAAAACGTGAGCTTTCCTCTGATCCATTCCACCATGCGGAATGTCAGCTCCTATTTCTTTTACATCAACTGCTTGCATAGGAGGATAAAAATATTGAGACAAGTCAAGGTTCTCATTCTCATTTCTTCCCATTATTGTCATGCATCTCAAAGTTCTTGCAAGTGTCATATGCTTTGAGAACTTCATTATTCTTCTCCAATACTCGTCGTTGTTGTGATATAAGTCTGAGCCTATCACAATCTTCACTCCTGGACAGAAGAACTTGAACGCTTCCTCATAATACTTTGCAGCTGTCAGAATCTTATCCCAGTCTCCATTAAACTTGTTGTTAATGAAACTGTGCCAGTCTGCTAGGTAAGCTTGGCACTTCACTCCTGCTTTTATCAAGTCGTTTATCTTGAATCCTGAAACAATCATATTTCCCAAGTGAAGCATTCCTGAAATCTCAAAACCGATGTAATGTTGAGGATGGTCGTTAGTCTGCAAAAGTTCTTTCAGCTCATCCTCTACCAAAATCTCTTCTGTTGGAGGTTTCTTAATCCAATCTAATTTAGTTTCAATGTCCATAATTACCCTTATTTTATATTTACTTTCTGTTCTTTATTCTTAACTCATATTCATATAAATTACTGCATATGAAAGCGTAAAAATCTATTATGCCCTTGACTATTCAACTGTGGTTCCGTTGTGCATTCCTTCTACAGCTCTTATTATTTCTTCTGGTTCTCTGCCGTCTATGAATATTGTCTTGATTTTGAATTTCCTTATCAGTTGTGTTGCTTTCATATCAAAGAATCTATATTCGCCTGGAATCTGAGAGTTCTGATTCATTATCTTCTCGAACTCAGCATAATTTAATTTGTTAATTTTTGTAGCATTAGGGTCAAGCTTCGGGTCAGCAGTGTAGACACCGTTGACATTGGTCGCATTAATCAACAAGTCGGCCTTGACAGTCTTAGCAAGCATAGCTGCGTCGTAATCGCTTGACGTCCCAATATCATAACCAGCTGCTACTAGAATTTTCTTTCCAAAATTCTTTTTAACTTCCTTCATTGCTTCCTTCAGACTTTTCCATCTTACTAGATAGCTAGAATTTCCTAGTGCCGAGGAGAACGTTGAAGCGTTCAGATGCGTTGCCATTATTCCTACAAAATCCATTTGCTCGTTATCAGCACCCAGCCCCTTTGCCACGTCTCTATACTCTCTGCAAACTTTTCCTCCGCCACACACAACAATAAGTTTATGGCCCTTATCCCTCAATCTAAGCATAACATCTGCATAGCTTCTAAAGTTCTCAGAAGTAAGTTCTCTCGTTAGCAAAGATCCGCCGAGTGAAATAACAATTTTCATAGTTATTAGTGTTTATTTTCTACTTAATAAATCTTCTTTTGATAACTCGTCCTTTTCCATTGTTTCTAAAACATGTATATGAATTAGTGTTTTCAAATCATCTGCATAACCTCTCAATAAAGTCATGGAAGAATGTGTGTGAGTGTTAACGAACCCAGGTAAAGCGACCATTCCTTTAGCATCTATTATCTCTTCATCCTTTTCTTCAATGTTCTTTCCAATCTTCAATATTCTATTCCCTTCAATGAGAATGTCGCTATTTTTATTACTCTTCTATCGTTGTCCATTGTAACTACCAAGGCGTTTTTAATAAGCATACTTAGAATTAAAAACAGAAAATATAAATATAGATAAGGTCAAAGAGTTATAACTATGAAAATTAATTGTTTAGGCGGAGGCAGAGAGGTCGGAAGAAATGCCATTCTAGTAGAAGGTAAAGAGAGTATTCTCTTCGACTATGGGGTCAAGGTTGAGACTAGCGAGCTTCCAAAGCCAGCTAACAAAGTTGATAATCTGGTTTTAGGCCATGCTCATCTTGATCACAGCGGCTCAATACCAATTCTTTATCGTAAGTCTAAATTTCCTACTTTTTCAACAATAGCTACATTTGATCAAGCTCACTTGCTTTTGAAAGATAGTTTAAAAATTGGGAGAATAAAAGGATTCGTTAAGCATTTCGGCGAGAGCGATATAGAGAAAATGAAAAAGCATGAGACGAGAGTGACATATGGACAAAGATTCGAAGCTGAAAACTTTTCAATGGACGTATTTGACGCTGGTCACATACCTGGAAGCATAGCACCGTTGATAGAGATGAATGGAAAAAGGATTCTCTACGTTAGCGACTTCAATACGAACCCTACACGTCTTCTAAATGGTGCTAAGATTGATGCAAAGAACGTCGATGTCCTAATTTTAGAAAGCACTTATTCAAATAGAAACCATCCAGATAGAATGGAAACTGAAAAAAAGTTTTTTGAAGCAATACAAGGAACAATCTCAAACGAAGGTGTTGCCGTTCTACCATGCTTTGCTGTTGGCAGAGCAGCAGAAATTCTAATGATTTTAAATTGTTTCAAAGCAAACTTCCCAATTTATCTTGACGGCATGGCAAAGGAAGCAACTGAAATAGCTTTGAACTACCCTGAATTTATAAAAGACCCTAAAGCTTTAAGAAAAGCTTTGGATGATGTCAAACTGATTTATTCAAATGATGAAAGGAAGAAGATAACAAAAGAACCTTGTGCAATTGTAACTTCTTCCGGCATGCTCGAGGGCGGTCCTTCTGCTATGTATGTAAAATATCTGTATGATAATATTGAAAGCTCTATCATATTCACTGGGTTTATACTCCCTAGAACTGCTGGTCGATACCTTGTTGATACTGGTAGGTTCGTCACTGAAGGATTTGATCTGAAAATTAAAATGGGGATTCATACCTTTGATTTTTCTGCACATAGTGGTAGAGATGATTTATTCGATTTTGTGAATAAAATCAAACCTGAAAAGGTTGTTTGTATACATGGAGATAATTGTGAACGTTTTGCCACAGAACTTCGTGGTAGAGGGTTTGATGCGATTGCACCTAAGAATGGAGAAGTAATAGATGTTTAATTGCAAAGTTACACTCTCATAAACCAGTTATGAATTAATGCCCCATTTTCTCCGAAATAATTAGAGTCTCTGTCTCTTTATCATAGACTGTTTCAGTATATGTCTTTTTTTCTGAGGCTATAAGTGGAACAACTGCTGCTTCTTCATTTAAAGATGACTATTGCTATGCAACTCACAAAAGAATTAATAACTAGCTGCGAGTGAACTTCAATTAACTATTATAGCAGAGTCATGCGTTCTACTAAATATTTATTCTAAGATAGCTTATTTAATTAAATGAAAATACCTTTTTTTGAAGGAGAGTTAATAAGAAGTAGCACCCTTGTTCTCATATCTGCTATTTCATCAAGCTTGATAGCTCTTTTAGCTAATTTAGTTATCTCAAATTCGCTTGGACCTAATTACTTCGGAGATTTTAAAACAATTATCTACCTTTTCGCATTCTTGCCAATGCTCATAGACTTTGGGATAAACGCCAGCTTAACTAAATACGTAGCCGAGCTAAGAAGCAAGGAAAAGAGAGTGTATATGATAAGATGGTTCTTAAAAATAAAACTTCTAAGTTATGTTTTTTTGATAGCATTATTGTTCTTAGTTAAGGATTACATAGCACTGTACTTCTTGGATAACGTAACATTAAGCTATCTAATCCTTGCTGGAATATTTTTAACAGCCTCGAACTTCTTTTCAGCATTTAGTTTTATTGTCTTGGGAATTCAGAACTTCAAAATTTATAGCCTATCTCAATTCTTTATTGCTTCTTTATCTCCTATCCTAGCGGTCTTGATGAGCTCATTAGGTATTTTTTATATGATTATAGGATGGGGCCTTGGGATAATAATAGGCAATTTGCCAAATCTTTTATTCTTAATAAGAAACGAATTTCTTAAGAGCCAAGAGCAATTTGATGTTAAAAAGATATTCTTCAGGTTTAGCCTACCTATCTATCCAATAGAATTAACTGTGGCCTTTGTTAACAGTGTAGTGCCTTTATTGAGTTTATTTTTCTCACAGTATCTAATAAGTTATTACTCGTTTGCGTTCATGTTTTATGTAGCTTCTCTTTTGATACCTAACTCTTTGTCATTAGTCTTATTCCCTAAATTTTCTGAATTAAATGGACTAGAGAATTACAGCGAAGCAAAGAACATTCTAAGAAAGTCTTTAATGTATTACAGTTTCATTGTAATCATCGGCTTAATATCTGTTTATTTATTCTCAGAATTGTTTATAGGATTCTTAGCAAAAGAATACTTACCTAGCACATTTATGTTTAAAGCTATTGTATCATTGGGCATTGTTTTAGGTTATCCTGTAATTTATTCTAACTATCTAAAAGGACTAGGGAAAGTTAAGAAGTATGCTTTGATTGTATTTTTGCAAAACTTATTATTAATAGCTGTTAGTTTTATTCTCTTAACGTCCATGACAGGCCTTCTTCTGAAATAGATGTTGAAAACAATATGTGATGTGAAAGAAAGCTTTAAATATTTGCTCTATAATTGAAAAAGTAGGTGAAATTATGGCTAAGAAAAAATCATGTCCTGATTGTGGCGCTGAATTAGAAAATGAAATCTGCCCTGAATGTGGATGGGGCAGGGAAGCAGAAAGTACTGAAACAGAAACTAGTGACGAAAACGAGGAAGAGGAAGAAGAGGAATTTTAAGTTTTTTAAACTTTTTATATTTGTTTTTCTAATTTTTCTTATCTGGTATGATGCATTATGAAAATAATTAACAGTCTTAAAGATAAGTGGTGGCTCTTTGCCCTACTCTTAATATTTTTGTTTTCTTATAGCATAAGAACTGCAAACATTGTTCCTGATAGGTTACTATCATTCGACCCAATATTCCAGTATAGGTTTACTTACTATTTTGCGAACTGGGGTCATCTGCCTGTATGGGACGAGCTAACCTATTATGTTGGTAGAGTAACAGACGTATCAACGTTCATGTATTTCATGACATCATTGATTTATTGGATAATTGGTCCGCTTCTTAAACTTAGTTTGATGACTGTTTGTGCTTATATGTCTGCCTTCTATGGAGCGTTAATTGTAATTCCAGCTTTCTTTTTAGGAAAAGAGCTTTCAAACAAGTATGGAGGCCTGATGAGCGCAGCATTGATAGGATCTGCACCGCAAATTCTAACAAGAACCTTTGGAAGCTCTTATGACACTGATCAGTTAGTTTTATTTTTCTTGGTGCTTGATCTCTACCTAGGCTTTAGGGCAATAAGAAAGAAAACAGTGGCGAGCTTTTGCATTGCTTTAATCGGATTTGCGGCATTTATGCTGACTTGGATGTACTTCTTTTATCCCCTAATAATATTATTCGCCTCAGCGATAGTTTGTGTCATATTAGAAATCTTTATAGAAAATGGAAAGCTCCATAAATTCAAAGTTGATAACCTTAGGAAATCTATTGTTAAGTCAAAGAGCAAGTTTTTAATCTTAATCCTCATTTTTATATCAGTCTTTGTAATAGGCGCTCTAAACGATGTAAATGTTATTACAAACTTGTCAGTCCTTATTGGCTTTGCCCAAAGTGCAGAGAAATGGATTGTCAACATATCCATAGCAGAGCTTCAACCCTTTAACATATTCAGCTTAGAAGGTTGGATAACCTCAACAGGAAGATTCTACACAAACGATATGATACTGAATAATATGATTATTTTATTCTTTTTGATATCAATTGTCTTTGGAATAATAAAAAGTTTTAAAAAAGACACTGAAGTTACAGCATTCCTAATAACATTGTTAGTAATAGCTATCTATACAACCTTCAGAGGCATCAGGTTCACAGAGTTTACAACCGCATTATTTATGATAATAATTGGTTCAGGTTTTGGAATTTTAACTAAAGAAACAAATGATGACATTAAAAAATCACTTTTGATAGGTTTTGGAGTTTTTATTGCATTAATTGCTATGAACATTGGAACAGAAATGGGCAAGCAGTTAGGTCCTGACATAAGCCCTAATTGGGAAAATGCTTGGAACTTCTTGAAGACTCAAACGCCAGAACTTTCAATTGTTGGAACTTGGTGGGATCCAGGGCACATGATAACTGGTCTTGCAGAAAGAAGAGTCTACGCTGATGGAGCGCACTGTCAATTAGGGAAAGATGGTGAACATGCTTGTCTTTACACAATAAATGATAGAATTACTGATTTAGGGAAAATAATGGTATATAGCAATGAAACTGCGTCCTTAGAGCTTGTAAGAAAGTACCAAGGTGATTCTCCAAAGGTATATTGGATAGCGTCTGATGACTTGATAGGAAAATTCCAATGGCTACAATACTTTGGAATAAATTGCGATGCTAGAGATGAAGAACAAGCAAAAAGATGTCCGTTGTATATCCAGCTTCCTGAGCAATCAAGGTCTTTAGACAACAACGGTAATATACTTTTAAGAAAATATGGTAATATATATGTTTTCCAAGGATTAGAGATACCTATACCATTCTACATTGAAGGTATAAATGGCGCTATATTCAACGAAATAATTTATTATTCCAACGGAGAGGCAAAGGTATTCAATATGAATGAAACTGAAAAAGAATCTTTAATTCAAGCTATGAAACCTTTAGAAAAACAATTAAACTTTAGATTCACGAACCAGTCAATAGGATTAACCGCCTGGGTACCTCAGCATTATGGCTACATTGTGCTAATACCGCCAAACCTAAGAAATTCTGTCTTCACTAAAATGTTTATGCTAGAAGGCCAAGGCTTGGAGCACTTCAAGCAAGTCTTTAGAAATGAGCAGGTAAAAATTTATGAAGTGATATAGCTGAACAGAAAAGACATATTATTTGCTTTTGTTGGCCTAGCAACTGGTTCGATTTTTATTGACATAGATCATATCTTTCAAAAAGCATACTTTCACTGGTTTCCTGTAGTGCTTTTCTTTTTGTTTTTTGGATTAGGATTAATTATCTGGAGGAAATATAAATGATATTTTTATATCATATAATAGCAACCATAGCAAGTTCTCTTGGTTTACTTTTATCTTTTTTACTTGTTGAGAAAAAGAGAATAAAAAACAGACGCACTGTTCTATTTTTCCTATTCTTAGGAGTTGGAATGTTCATTCATTTGTTCTTTGATGCAATCGTTAACCCAAGAGAAGGTGTTATCAGTATCTATTTAAATTTAGAAGACTATTCTAGAGATTTGGATATTCCTTACTTAATCAATAAGTTACTTTCTAAAGCAAAATTCAATACCATAGGTGTTTGTAATTAAAGTTGTTAGTGTTATACCAGCATTTAACGAAGAGAAAAGAATAAGAAATGTTATTAAAAAAACTAAAAAGTATGTGGATTATGTTGTTGTAGTAGATGATGGTTCTATAGATAAAACTTCTGAAGTTGCTAGAAGAAGTGGTGCTCATGTAATAGTGTATGAAAACAACAGAGGAGCTGGATATGCAACAAAATTGGGAATAAAAAAAGCTATCTTATTAAAAGCTAATATTATTGTTTTTTTGGATGCTGATGGCCAGCTAGATCCAAAGTACATTCCATATTTTATTAGTGCTATAAAAAGTGGCGCTGATTATGTTTGTGGTAAGAGATGCTTATCGAAATATCCTTTTAACCGGAAAATTGGAAACTGGGGCTTGAAGGTCTTAACTAACATGCTTTGCCCAACAGGAATTATGGATACAGAGTGCGGTTACAGGGCATTAACCATAGACGCTGTTAAAAAATTGGAATTAAAAGCCCAAGGATATGAACGTGAAATGGATTTTGTATTTAATGTTTGGAAGAATAAATTTAAAGTTAAACAAATAGAAATTGAAGTCCCGATTTATCATCCTAAAGCAGCAATAAGAAGAGGATTTAAGAACTTTTTCTTTCTCTTAAAAAGGAGAATTGGTTTGATCTGAATCTTATCTCATTATATTCAAGAAAACTATTAACTCTTCTTTAAAACGTCTTAAACTTCTTATTTTTTTTAATCTTTTCCATATAAAACTTGGTCTTATATAGAATCTCCTATAACACCATCTTACCAGTCTTGCATAATCCTTATTCGAAAGTCCATTTGGATATGAAACAATCCCTTCTTCCAAGGGGTCTGCTGGCTCATAATCCTTTGTTTTTGTAACAAACCACTTGTTCTTTTTGCATATTTGATAAAATTCTGTTCCTGGATGCGGAAGGGTCACACCGAACGTAACTATATCCAAATCCATATCAATAAGTCTGTTAACGGTATTCTTTATCATTTCTTCTGTTTCATAAGGACTAACACCAAGCAATAAATTAATTTTAGGTATAATTCCAGCATTCTTCAAAAAATAAATTGCTTGAAGAACATCTCCAATTGTTATGTCTTTTTTTATCCATTTCAATACTCTTTCGTCCAAAGTTTCAACTCCGATATCAACATAATTGCAGCCAGCCCCTGCCAAAGCGTTTGCTAACCTTTGACTTCTTATTTCATTTGCTCTTGCCAAAATGCCAAATTCCATTTTAAGACTTTTTATTAAATTACATATTTTAATTGTCCTTTCCTCTCCCCAAACAAACAAATCATCTATTATTGCAACAGATTTATAGCCCTGTTTTTTAACAAGCTTAAATTCCTTGGCTATATTTTCAGGACTTCTTAACCCACCAATAGGCTTTTGCTTATTATGATAACGCTTATATTCAATCTCACGAGCAAAAGAATAACTGCATGGAATACAAAAAACACATCTACCATAGCAACCTCTACTTGTTAACATGACAGTAGAAGGTCTTCCAAGAAGTTTCGGGTTGAAGTATCTTTCTGGGTTTTTTAATAGATGTCTAGATGGAAACGGAAGCTTATCAAGATTTTGATTAATGGGCCTTGAAGGATTATAAATATGTTTTCCTTCTTCATTAATCCAACTAAGGCCTTTAATATCTTTAAGACTTTGATTTTTTTCAAATAATTCTTTTATGGTTTCCTCTGCCTCACCTCTTATAACAACAGTATTATTACCTAATAAGAAAGCGTCTGGCCTGTTGGTAGGTTCTGGACCCATAAATACAATTAAAACGTTTTTGTTATGTTCTCTAATCTCTCTAGCCCAAAAGAGATCTGTTGGTTCTGCAAGAAAGACAGTATAAAAAACGTAAGCGTCTGAATCGTCATTAGCTATAAACTTTTCAAATTGTTTTTTATTTATTTTCTCTATCGGACAGTCTAAAAAATTGACTTTATGACCATACTTTTCTAAAATTGCCGCAGAATAAAGTATGAAAATACAAGGCTGAAAATAAACTCCCCAATTACAACCAAATAACCTTTCTGCTGCACGTTTTTCTATAGATGGAGGAATTAAAAACGTTACTTTCATTTTATCCCTTTATAGAATTTCATTATAAAATATTCTACGACAGCATATATAAATGCTAGATTTCTTAGTTGAATTAATAATGGAAAAACGTACCCAATGGCATCTTTTTTATTTTTGATTATCCATACAGCCGTCGAGACTTGTAAGAAAATCAATGATAAAATAAAAATTGCCGCTAAGAAACAAATGTTTGAATAGAAAATGGATAAAAATGTAGTTAGCAAAAATAAGCCCATCAATGGTACTTGTATGAACATCCTTAATCCAGCTATACTATCTCCTTTAACCTTTTTATATTTTTTTATCAGTTCTAATCTTGCTTTTGCCTGGTTAACAGACATTTTTAGATAGCTACGTAAGCTTTCTTTCCAGAAATGGTAACAGCCGATGTTTTTTAGCTGTATTATCAGCCATCCGTTGTTTTTTAATCTGTAAGAAATGTCGTTATCCAAACCGTAAAAAAATGTTTCATCAAAGTATTTGTCGTTACGTTTTACGCTCTCCAAAGCTTCTTTTCTGTACAAAGTGTTTGTTGTGCTAACATGATCAACAAAATTAGATTTAAGCTGTGTAAATCTCCACTCAAGTTCATATCCAGCAAGCCTAGACCAAATAGATTCAGGATTCCCTGTTTTTATAAAACCTGCAACAGCTCCAACTTTTTTATCTCTCATCTCTAAAATGACAGTTTTTAGCCAGCTTTTCTCTAAGATAGCATCTGAATCTATATGGGCTATTAATTCCACTGAAGATGCCTTGATGGCCCTGTTAGTTGTGTATGAAATTTTCATGTTCTTTTTATTCTTGAGAATTTTGCATCTAATTTTAGATTTCTCAAGCGTTTTTTTAGCTATGTTTAAAGAATCGTCAGTACTGCAATCGTCTACAACAATTATTTCGAATTTGTTTTTAGGGAAATTTTGATTTATAATGCTCTGTAAGCATTTTTCAAGTGTTCCTTCCATATTATAAACAGGAACGATAAATGAAACTAATGTTTTCATAAAACCAGCTTTCTCAACTATCAAAAACTCCTATATTCCAAGTTATATTTCTTATAATAAGAACGTTTTTTTTCAAAATATCACTTAATACTAATTCATAAGTTAAGTTTTAAATTGCTCATATCTAGACTAAATGAATGCTTTTATAATTTTCCAATAAAAGTTTAAAATCGGATTTAAAATATATTCTATTAATGGGCTTGTTACTTCTTTAAACATTATTTTGCTGAAAAAATATTTTACAATTTCTTTGTCTGTGACTTTTCTAGTTTTCTGAATTGCTTTTCTCTTTTCAGAAATTTTATCTACGTTTTTTAAAATCCAATAGTAACTATTTAATTTACTAAAAAATAATCCATTTGTTAAAGAGTAAAATAAAATTCCTATTTCAGTTAGCAAAAAAGGAGGAAGTATTAAAAATAATGTTTTTAAATGATAGTTTTTTAATACTGTAATAATTCTATTTCTTTCAGCAAAATAAAATTTCTTGGAATGTCTACTAAAAGAATATTTATGGTATATTCTAGCTTTTGGTACTAACATTATTTTATATCCTCTTAATCTCAATCTCCATCCTAGGTCATCATCTTCGTAATAAAAAAAATAATCTTCATCAAATCCTTTCATAATATTATAAATTTTTTTATTTATCAAAAAAGCAGAACCGCTAGGAAATGTTATTTCCTTTTCTTTAAACTGATTATCAACCTTCCCTAAGTTATCACACCACCCAAATCCAAGATAATGAAATGCTATGCCAGTTGTATTTATTTTATCTCTTTTATCAAATAGTAATATTTTTGGACATATTATTATGTCTTTATTTTTTTTTATGTAACTAACTAATTCTTTTAAACAGTTTTTATCAAGCTCTGTATCTAAATTAAGAATAAAAATATATTTTCCTTTGGCTTTTCTAACTCCTAAATTATTGCCTGCTGCAAAGCCAAGATTTTTTTCACTTTCTATTATTTTAACTTTAGGGTAAGTTCTCTTAACAAACTCTACAGAATCATCATTGGATGCATTGTCTACAAAAATTATTTCAAAATCCTTAAAAGTTTGTTTTTCTAAAGAATATAGACAATCTTTTAAATATTCTCTTCCATTATAATTTACAAAAATTATAGAAACTGAAACCATTCTTAAACACTGCCATATTTTTCTTTAATGAAATTTGTAGCTCTGTGAATAGATTCAAATGTGCCTGCATCAGACCAAAACCCATCAAGGGTTCTGAATATCATTGTGCCTGCCTTGATGTAGTTATTGTTAACATCTGTTATTTCTAATTCTCCTCTTATAGATGGTTTTAATGTTTTTATTATATCAAAAACTCTTGGATTATACATATATAACCCGGTTACAGCAAGGTTAGACTTCGGGTATTTTGGTTTTTCTTCTATACTTATTATTTTTTCGCCATCAATCTCAGCTACGCCAAATCTTTGAGCATCATTAACTTCTTTTAAAAATACCATTGCCTCGAAATCGTTGTTTTCAAAATCATTTACAAACTTAGATATATCATCCTCGAATACGTTATCTCCTAAAATAACTACAACCTTATCATTATCGACAAAATCCTTAGCTAGGTAGATTGCCTGAGCTATTCCACCTGCTTCATCTTGGACCTTATATGTGAAATCAACGCCAAAGCTACTGCCGCTCCCTAGCAGCTTCATAAAGTCTCCAATGTCCTCCCCACCGGTTACAATAAGAATCTTTTTTATTCCTGCCTTTGTCAAGGTCTCTAATGGATGAAAAATCATTGGTCTGTTATATATGGGCAGCAAGTGTTTGTTTGTGACTTTAGTAAGCGGGCTTAATCTTGTTCCTTTACCTCCTGCCAGTATGATCCCTTTCATAAAAACCCCAGTTGTTTTTTCATTTTGTTTAAGCCCTCATTGATATTTGACATATAAATGTTCTCATTTTTTAATTTACTTATATTTAACGAAGAGTCTTTAGGTCTTTTTGCCTTCCAACTTAGGTCCTTTGTTTTTACTCTCTTTATAAAATTTTTGTTCAAGTTAAAAACTTCCGCTATTTTCACTGCGAAGTCATATCTACTGATTCTCTCTGAACCTGTGACATGATAAACGCCAGTCCTCTTTAACTCAATTAATTTTTTAATTGCATTTGCTATATCATCTATCAGTGTTGGAGTATTAAACTGATCATCTATCACTTTGATTTCTTTATTGTCCCTTAGATTGTTGATTACCCATTTTTCAAATGTTTGCTTATTGTCCCTCGAGTTACCTCCATAAGGAACTGATATTCTTAATATTAAATACTTTAAGTTAGATTTTTTAACTAATTCTTCTTCTTCTAATTTTGCATTTCCATAAGCACTTATTGGGCTTGGTTTATCCTCTTCTTTATAATCTCCCATTTCGCCGTCAAAAACATAGTCTGTAGAAATATATACAAGTTTAGAATCGGTCTCAAGGCATCCATCTATTATATTTTTTGTTCCTTGAACATTTACTCTACGGATTTCTTCTGGATTTTCTTCAAAAAAATCAACATTTGTTATTCCTGCTGTATGAATGACAACGTCAGGTCTTATTCTTCTTATTATTTTTAAGACAGAATTTTTATCGCTTATGTCCAACTGTTCAAATTTATATTTTTTCTTTGTAGAGTAAGTTCCTATAACTTCGAAGGTTTTAGATAATATATTATAAACTTTTTCTCCAACGAAACCTGACGCCCCAATTATTAATACTCTCATTTAAATTACTATTCTGATAATGTTTATAAATCTTTTTTCTTTTATCCATGAACTTCCCCAGGCGTTAATACCCACTTGTAAGGGATTTCTTCAGAATCTGGAGGTAGCCTATGCTCATCAGGTTCCTTATAGTTATAGGGAAGATCTGGGACACTTAGAAAATAAGCTGTTTCATTGCCTTCTGCTTTAAACCCATGATAGACTCCTGGAGGAACAGATATCAAAATTCTGTTGTTTTCGTCTATGATAAATTCCATTACCTCTCCTTTCGTTGGAGAGTTCTCTCTAGCATCGTATAAAGCCACTCTCATGACGCCATAGATACAAGTAAAATTATCTGTTTGTTTTTTGTGAAAATGCCAAGCCTTTACGACTCCTGGATAGGCAGTTGTTAAATAAACTTGACCAAACTTCTTGAACTGCGGGTCGTCACATCTCAAAATTTCCATTAACCAACCACGTTGGTCTTTAAATATTTTTAGATTCTTGACAACTACTCCGTCTATCATGTTATCAACTTAATAACTTTTGTGAAAGTCTATTTGCGTCTTGATTATCGGTTTCCACCAATTTTTATTTTCTTTGTACCAAAGAACAGTCTTTTTTATTCCTTCCTCAAATTTTACTTTAGGTTTCCATCCTAGCTTTTCAATTTTTGAGATATCTAGCGAGTATCTCAAGTCATGACCTGGTCTGTCTTTCACAAATTCTATTAATCCTTCATCTTTGTTCAATAATTTTAAAATTGTCTTAACTATTACTATGTTCTGCAACTCTTGCTTACCAGCAATATTGTAAATTTCTCCGATTTTTCCTTTTTGTAGAACCACGTCTATTGCCTCGCAATTGTCTTCAACATATAGCCAGTCTCTTATGTTTTCTCCTTTACCATAAACAGGGATTTTTTTACCGAGCAATGTATAGATTATTGTCTTCGGGCTAAACTTCTCTGGATGTTGAAACGGACCGTAGTTATTGGAAGAACGTGTTATTAAAATGGGTAAGCCATAAGTCTCGAAATAGGATTGGCAAAGTAAGTCAGCTGCAGCTTTGCTAGCAGAGTAAGGATTCCTTGGATTTAGGTTGTCAGTTTCTTTGAAGCTACCATCATTTATGGAGCCATAAACCTCGTCAGTGCTTACGTAAAGGAATTTCTTGATTCCAAATTTTTTCGCAGCCTCTAACAAGTTAAAAGTTCCGTATACATCAGTTTGGATAAATTCTCCTGCCTCAAGTATGCTTCTATCCACGTGAGTTAGTGCAGCGAAATGAACAACTTCATCACAGCCGTTCATTGCCTTTTCAACGTCCTCTTTGTTTCTGATGTCGCCTTTAATGAAAGTTATTTTGTCCAAAACGTCCTGCAGATTCTCCTTTCTTCCTGCGTAGCTAAGATTGTCTAAGACTGTTATTTTATACTCAGGATGCTTCTTAAGCATAAGATGAACGAAATTACTACCTATAAAACCTGCTCCACCTGTTATAAGAACTTTTTTCAACTATATCACTTATATTAATTATAATGTAAGATTTAAATTATTTATATTTTTTATCAGTTCTAATCTTGCTTTTGCCTGGTTAACAGACATTTTTAGATAGCTACGTAAGCTTTCTTTCCAGAAATGGTAACAGCCGATGTTTTTTAGCTGTATTATCAGCCATCCGTTGTTTTTTAATCTGTAAGAAATGTCGTTATCCAAACCGTAAAAAAATGTTTCATCAAAGTATTTGTCGTTACGTTTTACGCTCTCCAAAGCTTCTTTTCTGTACAAAGTGTTTGTTGTGCTAACATGATCAACAAAATTAGATGATAGTAAGAGATGTTTAGTCCACCACACGAAATCATTTTACTAAATTTTCAAATTATTTTTCTGATGTTGTTTCTTTTTTTGTAGCGTTAGCTGGTTGTTCATCTTTAACGCATTCCAACCAAAAATGTATTTCCCTAGCTGGAAGAAGATATGCCAAAAAAGTTGATTGATAAAAGATTGGGAATATATTGATGAGTGGTGTTAATACTTTGCGTATTGGTTTCAACCACTTCAATTTTGGTGGCAAGTTTTCTCCAAAAAACATTATTCTTCTTTTCTTTATTCTGAATTTTGCTATTGTTGAATAGTGCTCATACTCAAAATCAGGCTTGAAATAATCGAATGAATTATAGGTGAAAAATCTCACGTGCGTCGGGTCTGAGTAGGCGCCTGAGGCTACCCAATAAGGAACATTTACAAAAATTTCTGCTCCAGGTTTACATACCCTCCATATCTCTTCCATCACTTTAATCAAGTCTCTCATATGCTCTAAGGTATGAATTGACACCACTTTATCTACATAATTATCAGGGAGGGGAATTCCTTCTTCAACGTTACAGACTATATCTGCTACTGTGTTTTTTCTTCTGTCTATGCCTATTACTTTGTCGTTAGGGTCCTTGCTTTTGTATTTACAGTTACCGCAACCAATATCGAGTATTATCATTTTAAGCATCTTTAATGATTTTTTTACATATATAAATATTCTCAAGGGAGAAAATGTTTGGTAGTATTTTTGATAAAGTGTTTGATGTTCTTGAGAATGCATATATTTTCTTTATGGAAATATAATTTGTTAAAAAATTTTCCCATTGTTTTTTTCTCATTTAATCAACTTTTCTAATACGCATTGTTAAGTATATAGCATACTTACCCACAATATTGGAAAGTAACTTTTGTAATAATTTAGGACAAAAGTAAAAAGAGTTTCCTTTTATTGACTCAATTTTGAATCCATAATACTCGCTCAAATCTTTTAATACAGGTATATTGAAAGCTTTTTGATGATAATGGCCTTTGGCATAATATCCCCTGAGACAATTACCAACTTGTACATCTGTTAAGTTTATTACTGGAGTTTGTTGGCCTAATAATATAAAAAAAATACTATGAAATGAAGAAAGATTTACAGTGGATATTATAGAATAACCTCCTTTTTTTAACACCCTCTTAACTTCTTTGAAAAAATTGTCAGTATCCCATACATGTTCAATTACTTGATTAGCTGACACAATGTCAAAGGTCTCATTTTTAAATGGAAACTTTTTATTTAAGTCTGAAATTTTTACTTTTATTCCTTTTTCTTTTGCTTTCTTTGCTAAGTTTTTATTTACTTCTATACCATAAATTTTATCTGTTCCGATTACTGAAGCTATTTTTTTGGTAAATTTTCCATCTGAACATCCTAAATCTAAAAGTTTTGATTTATTGGTTTCTTTTATAATAAAATCTAAAAAGGCTTTTTTATTCTCATTACGATATTTTTCTGTTTGCTTGCTGAAAATACATTGATCATATCTTCTTTTTTTCAAATAACTCGCCCCTTACAAGATATCATTGTTTAACAACATCTCTCTTATATTTTACCCATATGTTTTTACTTTCTTCATGTCTTTTACCATATGCTGCGATTAAAATAATTAAATATAAAAAACACCAATAAAAAAATGCAATTCCTTCTTCTAAACTATATTTATAAAAATGAGTTAAGTAATACCAAAAAAATTTGGAATAATAATCGAATAATTTTATATTTCTATTTTCTGACATTTTAAACCATCCAACAGCTCCTCTTCTTTTTTGTAAGAATAATCTTTTTGTGTCTCCTGGGACACCTACAAAATAATGTATGATATCCTTAGCAAAAACTATTTTATAGCCTTTTTCAAGGACATTATAACCATATTCAGCATCATCACAAATAACCTTTGAATCTAAACTTGGTATAAGGGATCTTCTAAAAGCATTGCACACGAGAGGTAAATTCCATTTGCCTCTTATCACAGGAGCTTTAGTTTCAAACCAGTCAGAAGCAAGTTCATTTATGAATATTTCTCCCTTAGCAGCCCATCCTTTTTCCCTTTCATTTATTAAATCAGGACTATAGGGCTTCCATTTAAATCTAACACCACCAACTTTTTTATCTTCAAAATGCTTGATTAACAAATACATGCATTCACGTGGATTAAGATATCTAACTTCTGCATCACTCTTTATTATTATATCGCCTGTTGCTTTTTGTAAAGCACTATTTATTGCAACAGCAAATCCTCTTCTTTCTGGAAAAAAATCTATTTTTAAATTTTTATATTTTTTAGCAAAACTTTTAACGATTTTATAAGTTTTATCTTCTTCTGTATCTACAGCAACTATGATTTCTAATCTCGGATACTTTATTTCTTCAAACAGGTGCCTAAGCGTATCTCCTATCACCTCTTCTTCCTTATATGCTGGCATAAGAATAGTTATCTTTGGAAATTTCATTTTATCATCAACCTTGCTCCATATTTTATTACTTCTTTTGGATGTAAAGCGAGCAACCTTAGGAAGTTAGGTATGTTATGAGTAATAACATTAACAGATGTTTTTAATTCCTCTCTTCCTAGTTGTCTTTGAAAATTGTATATATCTTCAGGAGAGAATTCTGGAGTTTTAATTAATGCTTTTCCATTTAATACACCAAGTTCTAAATCTTCACCATCTTCTGCCAAAAGATATCCTTTTTCTTTTGCAGTGTTATACAATCTCGAACCATAATAAGGCAAAGCAATGAAACAATAACAGTAAACGCCCATTTTTCTAAACTTTTTGACTAAGTTTACAGTTTTTCTAATGTCCTCTTTAGTTTCTCCTGCACTCCCATAAACAAAGTAGCAACTAACTTTCTTTAATCCCATTTTCTTACATAATTCAACGCCCTTCTTTGCTTTTTCTAAATTCAATCTTTTTTGAATGACATCATTCAGCACTCTTTGACTTCCAGATTCAACTGACAAAGTTAATTCGAAGCATCCAGAATCAATCATTTTCTGAAGAAGTTCCTTATCTAAACTATCTGCACGTATTCCATTTGGTGTATTCCAATCAATGTCTAAATTTCTTTCTTTAATCATTGAACATATTTTAATCATTCTTTCTCTATTAAGTGTAAGATTATCATCTTCAAACACTATCCTGCTAACTTTATACTTTTCATAAAGGTGTTCAATTTCATCAACAACATTTTCAGGACTTCTTGGCCTCCAAATTCTCCCTGTTACATTATAAACACTACAAAACTGACAATTAAATGGGCATCCTCTAGATGTTATTATTGATAGCGCCTTTTTTGGAGTTTGCCAAGTTCCTTGAAGATATTTTGTTGCTTTAAAATACTCTTCAACAGGAACCAAATCTCTGTTTGGGATAGGAATTTCATCTAATTTATTGATGAGTGGTCTTCTTTCGTTAATTTTAATTCCTGTTTTGTTTTTCCAAGCAATTCCCTTCACTTTTGATATGTTGCCTCTTTTTTTAATTGCTTTTAGCAATTCAACTATAGTGTATTCTCCCTCTCCCATAACAACAAAATCTATATTTGGATTTGATAAGACTTGATTGATTGCACAAGTTGCATGTGAACCGCCCATCACTACAAGAGTTTTTGAGTTTATTTCTTTTGATATCTCAGCAACTTTGTAAGCAGATTGTGCATCAACAGATAATGATGTAATACCTACAATATCTGGTGATTCTTTTCTTATAGTTCTCTTTATAGAATCAAACCCCATACCTAATGTCCTAACTCTTCTTCCTTTAGATGTATAAAATTCATTAACTTTTTTCCAATCTTCTATAACCGTATCAATGACTTTAACATTATATTCATTTTCTAGCATTGCCCCAATATAACATAAACCTAAAGGTAATGTAATTGAATAAATTCCTTTCCAATCATCTGGAAGTATTGACGGTGGTTTGATAAGCATTACTTTCATTTAACCACATAAGAATTATTCAATTTCCATATAATATTATCTTCATTTGAATATACAATCTCAAAATGACTTTTATCTCCGTCAACAACATTAATGAAGGTTGGAGTAAAGGCTCCTATGAGGTTGCTTTCAGGAACAATGTAATTATTAGCTACTATATTCCTCCACACAAGGATGTATGTGGCATTGTATTTTTTCAGAGTTTCATAAATGTATGTTGAATTGGTCGTTGTCATTATTTCAGGAAATTCTCCCATTGCCCAAATATTTTCTCTATCAGCAAAATATCCAAGGCTGCCTCCATAGGCGGTAAAAACATTCTCATTTGGCTTAGAAACTTCCTTAAGTTTCGTTAAGGCCGCTATGTAATCATCTGGATATCTTCTATACGTTGATGTTTGTTCTCCTGTACTAAAGCTTATATAAAAACTGAAGATAAAAATTGCTAATAATAGAATAAGAAAGTATTTATTAGATTGATATAATTTTGATAAAAAAAATCCACCTATTAAAGCCACCTCAGGAAATATAATTGAAAAATATCTAGGGTCTGATATAGCAAAGCCAGTTGAGAATCTTAAATAATAGATTAAGAAAAATGTTACTACCATCAATATAGGCATAACCATTCTTCTATCATTCACCAAGATAGAGTAGACAGCAGCACACAAAGCAAAAACTATTGATATTAGTGAAAACGTTGAAAAAATATCAACTGAAATTGATAAAGTTTTAGCCGCTTCTACCACCCATGTTGGATATGATAGAGGGTATTTGAAAAGGAGATTAAGTCCCTCGACAAATGGGTATTTAAAAGATATTAAATTTCTGATTACCCAAGGTGAAATTATAAGAATAAAAATTAGAATGGATATGATGCTTATTTTGAGAATTTTTTTATCTTTTTTAAAATAAAACATTGAAATGGCAAAGATAAACAAAACTATTGGAAAGAAAATAGCACTTAATTTCATGTAAAAAGAAATTCCCATTGTAATTCCCAAAAATACAGCGTCTTTCGTATTCTTGAAATTGAAAAGGAAGCAATAAAGGAAAAGAAGAGAAAAAAATGCTATAGGAACTTCTACATAAGCTAGTAGCATGAAATGAGTGAATGAAGAAATTGATAATAGAATAAAAATGGAAGATATGCCAAATATGTTAATTCCTTTCAAATTGGTTTTTTCTAACTTTGAGCCGATTAAATAAATTAAACAAATAGTAGCAATACCAAAAAATACTATTATTATTTTAGCCACAGCTAAACTTATGCCTGTAAATAAGAAAGGAATTGAAAAAATCAAAGAAATTAAAGGTGGATATGCTATTGGAAATCCTTGAGCATTAAATAACGGCAAATTTAACGAAGCAAAATCTCTGGCTAGTTTCATATATGTCCATTCATCTTCACCTAAAAATGATGTATTGTAAGCAAAATATGCATACATTACAGAAAAGAAGATAAATATTAATAACATCAATTCTTTTCCGCTGAGTTCTATTTCCATTTATACACCTGTTATATTAGTTTTGTTTGTAAGATATAATTGCCCTTTTTCAATGTCAAGCGTCCATTTACTTTCATTTTGAGTAGTAGCATTTAAATCATATCTATATACAATAAACCAAAGATGAAAAGCATTAACATAAACTGGTTCATAATCTATTGTTGATTTAATTTGTTTAAATGCCGGTTGTAGTGCTGCGTCATACTGATTGAATGCATATTTTGGTAAGCTAAATGAAAATAAAATAAAGGCAATCAAGCAAATTATAAAGGAATATTTTAGGTATTTTTCAGTTATGCCTTTCATGATTTCTAAAACTAGAAACGGAAATACTATCATTTCATGTTTTATTACAAAAAATGGTATGCCTGAAAGTTGAAAATAAAAATATGTCACAATCATTATGAAAACAAATATACTGTAATGGTTACTTTTTCTGGTTTTGATAAAATTGAAAACAAAAAAGATTATTCCAACATAAAATAAGATATCAATTGGTAATGGATAGTATCCCGTTGAATCCCATATAAATCTTTCTGGCTGACTCATTTGGAAGCTTGACGCTTGATGTTCTATAGACTTTGCATACATTTCTTTTGAAGTACCTATAATAGCTAAGTAAACATCATTAAACATTAGATAATTTCTAAAGTACCACGGAAATGATATCAACATAGCAATGAGAAAAGCTGTGATAAAGTGCTTTGTAAGAAGGTTTTTTCTTTCAAAAATTATCATCGATAACATCCATGCCAATAGGACGAAAAATCCAGAAGATTTTATCAATGAAGTCATACCTGCAAATGCTCCGGATACTATTAGCTTTCTTTTTATTAAAAAATAGAAAGAAGCAAGAGTTATGGCTACTAAAATTATGTCATTACCACTAAAAACTGTTTCTTTAATAAATAAAAATGATAAGAAAAGGAATGGAATGGACCTTCCATCTATTTTATAGAGAATATATCCTATGAATATTATAGATAAGATTGTTGTAATATATAATGGTAGATTAAGTATCATCAGTCCTGCAAACATCAAATATGCCAAAGGAGGATAACTTGTAAAAGCTGAACTTTGATATGCAACAAAACTTTGCCAACCTGTTAAGTTTGTTCTCCAAAGAAAAGATGGATCTTTCAATATCTCTTTAGCAGTAACATAATGCCAATAAATATCTGGACCTGGGCTAACAAAATAAATTGCCTCTAATGTTAAAGCTATTATGAAAATTAATAAAAACGTTTTTTCTAAGTTTATTTTCATATTAATTCCTTACTAAACCATCTTCCTGACTTTCATTTCCCTACATGAGCAAATCAATGATTTTCATAAGCATCATCTTTTGTCGCATTTATTATTATTGCGCTACCAAATGGCATCCTTACAAGTTTCCATATAACTGGTATCCATTGGACACTATGGATTTTTATGCTTGACCATGACGACATATTAAATATTTTCAACCACTCATCTTTTGTCCTTATGCCTATATGCGTCTTGTCTCGCTTCTTATCGTATATTGAGTATGGTGACATGCCATTAGGTGTAACTATGATTAATATCCCACCGTCTTTCAATGCATGATGTATGTTCAATAATGCGATCGCAGGATTTTGCAGATGTTCCATCACAGATATTGCAAGCATAATATCATATTTTTTATTATTTGGTAACGGTTTCTCTATATCATGGACAAAGAAAGTTCCTTGAAGTCTTTGCTTGCATATACCTATTGCATGGTTTGAAATATCAATGCCTGTGATTATCGCACCTTTTTTCTGTAATACTTCTGCTTCATAACCATAACCGATGCCCACCATCAAGACATGTTTGCCTTTTACATCTATTTTTCTAAGCACGTATTCGATCATGAGTTTGACTGCCTTTTCATAATAATTATATCGGACTTTCCTTCCATACCAATTTCTACTGTTATTATAATATTCATCTCCAAATTTTAACATCGGCTTATGTCCCATTTTAATCATTTTCGATACAACCTTTCCTAAAGGTTGTTTTGCATGACAGTAAGGTGAAGTCTATGCGGCATATCTTCAGCCCTTTGATGAAAGGACTAAACCTGAAAATAATCCCAAAATTATTGCAATTATTTCTATTTTCATTTAACCATATTTATTAATATTTTAACGTTATTAATACTTTTTTTAATGCTATCGAACGAATTAATCTCCAGTAGTCTTTTCATTATGTATTTTGGTCTCAAATAAAATTCTTTGTAAGCCTTTCTTCTTAATCTTAAAATTTCTTCTGGAGGTAGTTCTTTTGAATAAAAGAATACATTCTCGTGAACTCTAAAATTATTAAAATCCTCTGGAGTTGGAGTTGATTTCAAATACATCTCATAACTCTCAGTTCCTGGGAATGGCGTCAATAAAGTGAATTGAACAGTATCAAGACTTAGATGTTTAGCCCATTTTATTGTTTGCTCTATTTCATCCTTTGTTTCAGTAGGCGAACCTAAAATAAAATAACCGTGAATATGTATTCCAACTTCTTTTGTCATCTTTATTGCTTTTTCTACCTGTTCTAAAGTAAACCCCTTTTTCAATATATTTAATACTCTTTGAGAACCACTCTCAATACCATATTGTATAGAGTAGCATCCTGACTTTTTCATCAACATTAACATTTCTTTGTCAATAGTATCAACTCTGGCTTGACAGAACCATTCCATTTTTTCGTTCAAACCTCTTCTTATAATTTCATTACACATTTTTGTTATATGCTCTTTGTTAAGCGTTAATGTGTCATCAACAAAGGCAATATTTTGGGATTTAAACTTATCTACGCATTCCTCAATTTCGTCTACAACTTTTATGGGATTTCTATATCTCACTCTTCTACCGAATGTCACATGAGCGCTACAGAAAATGCACATCATAGGGCATCCTCTGCTGGAGATTATTGTTTGGGAAAGCCCTGCTTTTTTTCCTATTGTCGCATTTTTATACTTTTGAATGTTTTTCAATAAATGCCTTGCTGGAAAAGGCAATTCGTCTAAATTCTCAACTAAAGGAGCAACAGGATTAACGAAATCCTTATGAACAATATTATTGATATGCCTGATGTTATTTTTATCATTTTTCAGAACAGATTGTACAAGTTTTAGTAAAGGATATTCCCCTTCTCCCCTTATACAGAAATCAACATATGGAAGTTTAATAACATTTTCCCACATCGCAGTTATATGAGGTCCTCCTAACACTATTTTTATATCTTTATTCTTCTCTTTTAATTTTTCTGCGCAATATTTAACTGAACCGATCATAGGTGTTGTACAAGCAAATCCTACTATTTTTGGATTTATGCTTAATATTTTTTCTATTGTTTCATCTTTATTTAATTCTTCTGCTTCAGAATCTATTATCTCTACATCTATTCCATTTTTTTCTAAAACTGCTGCTAAATAACAAAGATTTAAAGGCGGGTCTAAGAAACTAACGCCTTTAACTTTGCCATATACTTCCCAATAAGGCACTTGGCACAAAACTACATCAGTCATTTAACCACCATGCTTTAAAATAATTAACAGGTTTTTCTTTATTCTCTTTTATAGTTTTCAAATATTTATTCATAAAATCTTGCTAGTTCTTTTCTATCAGGTATTCTCATTTTATCATCTTTCGAGTATTAAACAATAATTGTTTTTGTGAGCCTATAATCAATATAATTACTCAATAAGGTTTTTAAAGTTTAATTAAGCTATATTAATTATTTATAAATAATATAGTGATTATATGGATAAAGTTCTTATAACAGGTGGCGCTGGTTTTATAGGTTCACATATTACAAATAAACTTATAGCAAAAGGCAGTGATGTAGTAGTATTTGACAATTTAAGTTCAGGAGATTTAAAAAATTTGGAGCATTTGAAAGATAATAAAAAGTTTTCTTTTATAAACGGTGACTTATTAAAAGTAGAAGAGATTGATGCAGCATTACGTAAAGTTTCTAAGGTTTATCATATAGCCGCGAATCCTGAGGTTAGACTAGGAGAAACTAACACTAAAACGCATTTTGAACAAAACATAGTTGCCAGCTATAATCTTCTAGAGGCTATGAGGAAGAATGATGTTAAAAATATAATATTCACATCAACCTCTGCTGTTTACGGTGATGCAAAAGTCATCCCCACTTCTGAGGGCTATCCTGTAATGCCAATCTCAACCTACGGCGCTAGCAAATTAGCTGTTGAAGGTATGATTTCTAGTTTTTGCCATACTTTTGGCATGAAAGGCATAGTTTTTAGATTTGCCAATGTAATAGGAAGAGGAAGTAATCATGGTGTAATAATCGATTTTATTAAAAAGTTAAAGAACAACCCAAATGAACTAGAAATTCTCGGAGATGGTACTCAAACTAAATCATATATCTATATTGATGATTGCATAGAAGGAATGCTATTCGGAGAGGAAAAATCAAATGTTAATTTTGAATTATTTAATCTTGGTTCTGAAGATAAAATAACCGTTAAAGAACTAGCAGATTTGGTTGTTAATGGCCTAGGATTGAATGATGTTAAATACAAGTTTACAGGCGGTTACCAAGGTAGAGGCTGGAAAGGTGATGTAAAATTCATGCAACTTTCTATAGAGAAAATTAAGAAACTAGGATGGAAACCAAAGTATAACAGCAAAGAAGCGGTTAAAAAAACTGTAAACGAAGTAAAGCAGTTATACTTCTAAAACACCCAGTCGCCATCAAACCACATTTCTTTAGGCGATAAGAATGACAACTTGTCTCCCAAGAACTTTCCACTAAACAAAGCTATTTTTGAATAAAATATCTTTGGTTCAAAATAGTCTTTCACTCTTTCTTCATATTTTCTAAAATTAGGAAATGTTTTAATAAGGATATTGTCTGCAATCAACCCCCAAATGATTCCTCCATAAGACCAAGGTTTTGTCAAACCGATTGCATCTCCACATAATGCTACCCTACCTTTATGCATTTGAGTTAGTCTGCTTGGTATTAAGTGCGAGTGGATATCCTTGGGTTTTATTTTCATTCTTTCGCAGAAATTATTAAATTCATTCTTAGCAATATCAACCCTCTCATAAACTCCATATTCAACGTCGTTCTGTCTAGGTATAACCCAGCTTATGCCATTTTTTAATGGATAGACATCAATGACATTTCTTTTTGGCTTTTTTTTGACTCTAGTATAAATTCCTAGTATGCATAGAGGGTCTTTTATTCCTAAACTTCTTCTAACTATAGAGTTATAACCATCGCAACCTATCAAATAGTCAAACTCAATTACTTTTTCCGAAACAGACATCTGTGGTTTTTTGTTCTTCATGAAGAAGACTTTTTTAACTTCGCTATTTAAGTTAATTTTTACTCCACTCTGCTTTGCTTGTTCAACAATATAGTTAACTAGTTGCTTTCTATCTACAACAAACATCTTCGGGTAAAATTTTATTTTCAAGTCTTTCTGTGGGAAGTGAATAACAAGCTCCTCTATAACGTTTCTAACAAATTCTTTTCTCTTTGGGATAAAATTCCATAATCTCTCAGATATAAGCTCTGAACAAGGTTTTTCTCCTATTACATTGCTCTTCTCAAAAATCTCTACTTCATTGTTTTTTGACAGTTTCCATGCTAAATAAGCTCCGTTAATTCCACAACCAACTATACCTACTTTCATAGTTTAGCCCTTAGTTTAAATACTTTTATAATATATCTATTTTTTATGAATTATAAAAGAATGGCCTTGTTGCCATTATCTTTGCTAATTATATGTGCCATTTATTTAGTATACACCTTATCGACCAATTCATTGCTTTTAGACATAGACCTAAAAGGCGGAACTCAAATAATTGCAGACTATCAAAAGCAAGTGAGCGATTCTGATTTGGAAAATATTTTAAGGCAGTATGATGCTAGCGTTAGGTCAGCAAGAGGCATAACAACGTATACCATCTTTATTGAATTTGATGCAAGCATAAAGCCTGAAGAAGTTTTAGCAACCTTAAAGCAAGGCGGTTATGATTTTGAGGATTATTCTGTTCAGACTGTCGGACCTGCTTTAGGTTCTTCATTCCTTCAACAGGCAGGACTTGTTTTGCTATTTTCATTTATTTTTATGGCAGCAACCATTTTCTTTATTTTTAAAGTTCCTATACCGAGCCTTTTCATTGTTTTAAACGTAATCGCAGACCTGACAGAAACTTTGGTATTTTCACAGATTTTGGGGATAAAACTTTCTTTAGCGGCATTCGCCTCTTTACTTCTTTTAATAGGTTATTCAGTAGATGATAACATCCTAATGGCAACAAGAGTTTTAAGGGAGTCTGAGAAAAAAGAAAGGGACTATGATGCTATAGTAAAAAGATCGTTCAAAACTGGAATTACAATGGTCGGTACAACAGTTGTTGCTTTATTCGCATTATTTATAATCTCAACATCTGTTGTAATAGACACAATTGCGTCTGTTTTGATAATTGGTCTATTCCTAGATTTGATGAACTCTTGGGTATTAAACGTAGGTTTCATGATGTGGTATGTCAACAGAAAAGAGAGGAAGATAAAGTGACTTTTGAAACAATAAAATATTTTTTAAGACAATGGAGAATTTGGGTTGTAATAGTTTGTGTAGCTGCTTCGCTTATTTTAATTGCTCCATCACCGGGTCAAAAAGGCGTTATAGTTGAGTCAATAGTAGCCAATTCTCCTTTTTCAGGAAAAGTTCAAGTTGGAGAAACGATAACATGGGTGAATGAAAAAGATGTAAGCTCTCCTGATGATATTTACGCTTTTGAAAATTTTACTGGAACATTTAGATTTATTCATTCTGGAAAATTAGAATTGGTGAGCTTGAATGGCCAAGGTCTAGGGTTATCTGTTAGTAAGATACCGTCATCTAACCTTCAGTTCGGCATAGATTTAGTAGGAGGAACAAGAGTCCTACTAAAGCCTAAGACAAGTGTATCAGATTCTGTTATTCAGCAAATAACGTCGACACTGGAAACTAGGATTAATGTTTTTGGTTTAAAGGAAGCGAAGTTTCAACCTATAAAGGATGTTAATGGAAATAGCTTCATACAAATAGAAATGGCCGGAGCCTCAAAAGAGGAGATTGAAACCTTGCTGGCAAAGGAAGGGAAATTCGAAGGAAAAATACCAAGAATAGTTACTTTCTCCAATAACTCTGGAAAAATAACTTTGGAAAAAGATTATACAGTAGTTTTAAAAAATGACTCAATAGAGATAAACAATACTTTATTACGACTAAACGAAAGCTCTACGCTTGAAGGCATACCATTCCAATTAACTAATATAACGAATGATTCTACTGTTCTGTTCTTTACTGTATTTTCTGGAAGCGATATAAAGTCTGTTTGCTTGCAAGACCAACCAGGAATATGCACATCAAGAATTATGCAAGTTAGCGGTGGTTATGAATTTAATTTCCAAGTTTTCATTACAACCGAGGGTGCAGAAAGGTTTGCTAAAATTACTAAAGACTTGAAAGTTATAACTGACCCGAGCTCAGGAAGTAAATATTTAGATAGCAAAATATTTTTGTATTTAGACGAGAATTTAATAACTGAACTTAGTATAGCCGCAGACTTGAAAGGACAAGCTTATACAACGCCTGCAATAACAGGATTTAGAAAAACTAGAGATGATACTGTTAAAGAGCAGTTAATGCTAAAAAGTATCTTAAAGTCTGGTTCTTTGCCTGTGAGTTTAGAAATAATAAGGGTAGACCAGATTTCCCCAAATCTAGGGAGAGAGTTTATTGAAGCGACTTTAATTGCTGCCATAGTCGCAAGCATAACAGTTGCTACTGTTCTTTATATTAGGTACAGAAGTTTGAAAATATTGCTACCTAACATGATTTGGAGTATTTCAGAACTTATATTGACTTTGGGATGTGCTGCTTTAATAAAGTGGACACTTGATTTATCTTCAATTGCAGGATTAATAGCTGCAATAGGCACTGGAACAAATGACCAAATAATAATAATAGATGAGCTGCTTGGTGGCGGAGATGAAGAAGATGAAAAATTATATAGTAAAAAACAAAAAATGAAGAGAGCTTTCTTTTATGTCTTTAGTGCCGCTGCAACAATAATAGCATCCGTAGTCCCGATGATTTTTGTTGGTATGGGCGCTATGAGAGGATTTGCAGTAACAACCTTGTTAGGGATTTTCATTGGTGTTATTATAACGAGACCTGCATTCGCAATAGTTGCTCAAAGGGTATTAGAAGATAGAGTAAAAGACAAAAGTGGAAAGAAGCTTGATGAAAAGGAAAGTAAAGTTGAAAAATTAATAGAGAAGAAGGTCGAGAGTGATGCAAAAAAAGAGGAAGTTGATAAGAAGGATGTTATAAGAGAGGAATGGAAAAAATTAATGGACATGACATCAAAAAGGCTATTTAACAAACCTTTTACTGAGCTTACCAACGAACAGAAAGAGGAAGTTAAAAGGATAATGTCAGAAGTCGAAGAAAAAGAGGAAAAATAATTATTCTCTTTAAGAATTCTGTATTTAAACTTTTCTTACTATTTCATATGGAAAATAGATTATTTTGGTATATTGACTGTTATCAAGCATGTTAGAACTGCTTTTAGCATTCATAATAGGAGTTTTACTAGGAATAGCAGCGGGTTTGCTTCCTGGTCTTCATCCAAACAATACCATACCAATAATTTTAGGTTTATCGTCTCTATTCGGCCCATTGCCCACAGCAATAATATTGCTTTCTTCTGGAGTGGTAAACTCTTTTGTTAGTTTTATCCCATCCATACTCCTCGGCGCTCCTGAGGACTCTAATGTTTTAGGAATTTTGCCTGGTCATAAGTTACTTTTGCAAGGGAAAGGTTATGAGGCCATAAAGTTGTGCATTACTGGCTGCTTGGGAGGTGTTTTATTTTCAACTCTTACTTTACCTTTGTTTACTTTTCTAGTTCCGGTCCTGTATAATTTTATAAGACCCAATGTTCAATGGATTTTGATATTTGTTGTTATTTATATGGTTCTATCTGAACGTGGGAAAAACAAAATTTATTCTTTGTTTGTTTTTATAATATCAGGAATCCTAGGTCTAATTGTTTTAAACAACCTATCAGATGATATGTTGTTTCCACTCTTAACAGGTTTATTCGGCTTGCCTATGATTTTGATATCGATATTTGAACAGTCTAGCTTACCTGAAAGCTTTAGTTTTGAAGAGGAAAAAATAGAAATAAAGAATCTCTTATCGTGCATAGGAATTGGAAGTTTAGCAGGCATAGTTGCTGGAATACTGCCTGGGGTTGGAGCAACACAATCGACAATATTAACTCAACAAGTGTTTCAAAAAAAGCGGGATGAAAGAAGTTTCTTGATTTCAATCGGTGCTATTACAAGTTCTGACATAGTTTATTCTATATTGGCACTATGGTTAATTAAAAATCCTCGTTCAGGAATAGCTGTTGGAATCAGCAAGCTTTTAGAAATTGGTTTTAAAGAGGCTATGATTTTTATAGCCTTTATTTTAATTACAGCATCTATAGCAACAATAATAAGCTTGAAATTCACTAAGTTTGCATTAAAATTCCTAAAGAAAATAAATTACAAGAAACTTTGTATATCAACCTCTATATTCCTCTTTATCTTAACTATATTATTCTCAGGTCTGACTGGGATTTTAGTTTTAATGACATCACTAGCCATTGGTTTAATCCCAAATAAAATTGGAATAAAAAGAACTCATATGATGGGTTGTTTGTTAATCCCAACGATTTTATTTTTTATAGGTATTAACATTTTATGATTAATTCGTCATGTCTACAGTTTTCCCAATTGAGCCTGAAGATGCAAAGTACAATGTACTCGAACACTTTGGGCAGTTGCCAGTTAATGTAGGTCTTCTAAACTCCCAACCACATTTCTTACATGTGACTGATTCAAAACTTTTCAAAATGGTTTCTTCTGGAGATACTTGTTTTTTCTGTCCGTTAAGCATGTCTAAAAGACTTTTTTGCTTAACGCCCTCTAACAGCTCAGAAGCAGTAATACCGCAAACCTCGAATATTCTTTCTAATGGCGGAAGCAATTGATTGTAAATATAATATTCAGGGTCTATTTCTAATCCTTTTTCTTTAACAAATAGTGGGTCTTCAGCTCTTTTCGACATCAATTGATTGCCCCTAACTATTACATACTCGAGCCTCTCACCAACTAGTGACCTAGATTTATCCCTTTGAGCAAGTTTTTTAGCTAATTCAACATGTGGTTGAACACCATTATAACTATCCAAAGATTTGGTTACTCCTTTTACAATTGACAACTTATCTAATGGTATTTTACCTTTTGCAAGGTCGTCAACCGTGCTCCTAACATATCTTGAGGCTTTGCTGATGTTCTTTTCTTTTAGAATTATGTTAAGAACATTGAGCATTGTTTCAGACGCTAAGAGGCACCAATCCCTCCTAACGGTCTCTATGCCTTTCATTTCCATCTTATCAACCCATTTGTCACCGTCTCTTTCAAATGCCCAACCTGCATATCTTTTCTTTGTCTCAATTAAAAATGATTTGAAGACTTTTTCGAATTTTAAATCTAGGCCATAAAGTTTTCCAGAAACAAATATGGACATCTTTTTACCAACTTCCTCAGCTTCGTCAAGGTCTTTAACGTCTGATTTTATAAAAACAGAGTCTGTGTCTGCATAAATTACTTTTACAGGGAAGTTCTCTTCTATTAATTTTTTAGTCTTAGTTATAGTGTCTCTTCCAAATGCAGTTATTGTGTTTGCAATATCCATAACATATAGTTTTGACTTAGCATAGCCTGTATAGCCATAAAGGCTGTTTGAAAGGTCCTTCAAAGCAAGTTGTTTGGCTTGAAGAATTCTTTTGTTTTCTGTGTCTTTTTCTAGTTTCAGTTGTTTTCTAACATTAGCTCTAGTGTTTAAGATGTCCTCAACAACAATAGGTATAATACCTTTTAAGACACTAGGTTTTACAAATTTAGTTCCATAAGGTGAGACAAAATGTTCAACATCCTCTCCATTAGTTAGATACGTAGTCGTGCATATGTTGAATGCTTTGATTAAAGACGGATACATACTAGTAAAGTCTAAACAAATAACCCATTCATGAAGTCCTACCTCTGGGTCTAGAACTAGAGCACCTTTTAGGCCATGCTGCTCCCTATCAACGTCTGAGAAATCACCTGGCTTGCAAGGAACTATGAAATTTCTTTTGTTAAACTCTTTGAGCAGTCTAAACTCATGTCTTTGTGACTGACCGCCAAAACAGTCCTGTAATAGCAGACCACATGCCTTTGCTACTTCTAGGAATTTATCCAACAAACGCCTCTCGACAACCAATCTTAAAACAAGCTCAGCATCTTTTTCCGCATAACTTATGAATTTGTCTATTCCATTACCATTCCACATCTCTCTTACTGTTTTTATATGATCGCTACCGATGTCAATTTTCTCTTCACCAAGAAGTTGTTTTGAAATCGTGCCCAAGTCATAGCGTTTGAACTTTACCCAAGGATCTCTCTTGAAAATTTCAAATGTGTCAGCTATGACTCTACCGCAAACGTTTGGTATATAGCTATGTTGAAGCTTCCTTGACATGGCAGGCTTTTCTGATCTTCCCAAGTCTCTTTTTACACCCAAGACTTCTAAACGTTTTATTAAAAACGGTAAGTCAAACCCATTTATATTATGCCCGCATATAACATCTGCATCATAATCATCCAGAACCTCTTTGAATTTCTCTAGCATTTCTTTTTCATCTTTACACGCAATGACATTATTACTGGGTTTTACATACTTTGCAATAATGACCAAGTGGTCATTGCCCTTGTATTCTGGGCTAAAGGCTAAGCTTATAATAACGACTTTATCCTTTTCTGGGATTGGCAATCTAATTTCTTCTGGCAGGCATTCTATATCAAGTGATAAAATTTTTAGAGGAGCATTTTTTAATATTTCTATAGGCTTTATAGAATCTGCTATGAACGCTTTGCATTTTACAGTGGTTGTCTTCGTGAATTTCCCTTCAACGTTTATCCATCCCATGCCTTTTAAATCATAGTCTGCCATAAACCTGTATCTAAACAAAACATCTGCCTCATATGGGGTCCCAAAGTTTTTAACATACTCTCTTATCTCAGGTGTAACGCTTGGATCGTTACCGATTATTTTTAGGACTCTTACAGGAGGCTGGTAACCTATTGGCAGTGATTTTTCAGTAATCTCAATTTTAAGGTTCGGAAATCTCTTTTTTATTTCATCAATTATTTGCGGATACTTGCTTTCTTCTCCATGTAAATAAAAATATGGCAGGAATTTATCATAAAAAACACAAATAGACTCGCCTTGAATGTTCTTGCAGAATAACCTAACTATTGGTTTATTGTTAACAACTGTGTAATCGCAATCTAGAATTTGTAATTCCATAAGACTCTTATTCATATTTGAACTTTAAAGCCTTTTTGGTCATAGAAAATAATTTTTTATAAATTAAATGTTGCTAACCTCTCTATTTTTCAAATCAATTATTTTGTTTAGCGAGACGATTGTAATTCCTTTGTAATTAGTGTTAACCCCTTTGTCAGAAAAAATTATATCAGGTGCAGGCTCAAGTATAAATTCTGTATTTCCTATGTTAGCATACCTTCTTCTTAACAACTCCAATGGGTTTAGATCAGAAATTATTAACATCAGTATGCCTTGGATTTCAATTAAACATGGAGTTTTTATTGTGTAGTTTTTGTTTTTTATCTTATCTTTTATTTCATCAACATAAAAGACATAATTAGAGTCATAATCCTTATCTTTCTCTAAGAACGCAATCATAATGCTCTCTGAAGTGTAGTTAACTGGCCTTATAGGAACGTCTGGATAAATTAATTTTTCAGCAAACAAAATCTTGTTGTTTACTCTTCCAGAAACAGCAACTACATCATCTAGGTTTAATTTTTCTCCCATGGGAGTTGGCATAACTACCTGAAGTTCGCCTGTTGGGTCCTCTAAACTTAATACTATTTCGTTTTCTTTTTCATTTTTTTCCTTAATCAAGCCTATCACAGTAGCATTACCTATGCCTATTTTGTTGATTGAGACCAAATCTGAGAATTCAAGTCTTTTTATTAGGATGTTCTGCAATGCAGAGTACCTTACATTTAAATTTTTAACAAAATCCTGCACAGTAAATCTGTTAACGTGCGTGAATTCTTTTACTACGTTAATATCGTTGACAAGAATCTTCTTAATTAAGTCATTGTTTATTATGAATGTATTTTCTTTTTTAAGGCCTTCTATTAGTCTATAGAAGTTATCCTCATCTATTTTCTCTATTAAATTTAATATAGACTCGTCTACCAAATACCCTAAGTTTATTAAATTCTTTACATGATTGTGAGTCATAAGAATATTTCGTACAGAAGATTCTTTAATCTTTTCAAAATATAATCGGACAGGTTTAGGGTTATAACTCTTGTTCTACCATATCTTCCTTTTGAGAGTATCTTTGTAGTGATTATACCGAACAAATCAAGCTCTGCAATCAAATCTGAAATTCTTCTTTGTGTTAATGGTTTTAAATTATGGTTAGCGCAAAGAGACTGATAATTGTCTATAACTTCCCCTGTCTGTATTTCTTTGTTTTTCTCTGCTAACTGGATTATTGTGTACAGCACTATCTGGCTTTGCTTAGGCTGCGCCTTGACTATCTCTAAAACTCTGTCCATATCTATCTTTTCTTGAGCCATGTCAACATGCTTTATTAAAACCTTTTCTTCACAGTTCCTCTCAGCTAATTCACCAGCCACTCTTAGCAGATCTAAGGCTCTTCTGGCGTCGCCATGCTCTTGAGCAGCTAATGCAGCACATTTTTCTATAACCCCTGGTTCTAATGAATTAGGAACGAAAGCTAAATATGCTCTAGTTCGTAAAATGTCTTGCAACTGTAAGGCATTATATGGTGGGAATATAAGTTCTTCCTCACTTAAGGAACTCTTAACCCTTGGGTCTAAAGACTCTATGAAGCCAAGGTTGTTAGTTATTCCTATAATTGAAAGTTTAGAGGCTTTCAATTCTTGGTTGATTCTAGTCAAGTTATAAAGTATCTCATCACCTGTCTTTTGAATTAAGGCGTCTATTTCATCAATAATTATAATAACTGTTTTATTGCAGCTATCCAAACATTCAAAGAACATATGATAGACTTGATCAGTAGGCAATCCTGTAAATGGAACTTCTTTGCCTAGTTCTTTAGATAGCGCTACCAATAATCTATATTCCGTGTCTGCTATCTTCTTCATTTTACAATTTACATAAAGGATTTTAACTTTATTTCCATTATTCTGGCTGATTCTTTCCAATTCAGAACCGACATATCTTGAAACCAAAGTCTTGCCTGTTCCAGTCCTACCATATAAGAATACGTTGCTAGGTCTCCCACCTTTTAACGCTGATGCCAATATTCTTCCCAAGTCATTTATTTGTCTTTCTCTATGAGATATAGTTTCTGGTATGAATGATATTGTTAAAGCATCTCTATTTACAAATAGAGGTGTTGCTTGTAAGAATTTATTGAAGATGTTTTCTTCCATTTTAAGACCTTTGTTTCTTCTGAAGTTAAGATGATGAAGCATTATATACTTTACTTCACGTTAACCCCATCACTTCCTTAGGAAAATATTCATATGAAGGAAAAATGAAGATTATAACAACGTTATTTTTCCAAAAGAAGTAGACACCCGTAGAATTCTTATGCAGTTATTATAATAAAAAAATTATAATTAAAATAGTTAGACCTTCATTTCATATAACAATGTTATTAATAATAATAAATAATAATATAAAAATAAAATAAAGTCATGTTCGACTAGCAATGAACGGGTAGACTAAAAGTTGTTTTTTAATAATTTTATGAGCTCATCCTTATCTTTTATGTTGGTTATACCTAGCGGTATGCCTTCTAACTCTGCTATCCTCTTAGCTAATTCATCTATTTTCTCAGAACCATGGAGAATGACAAGCCCAGGTCTAAGATTAGTAACTTTTAATGCTACCATTGAGCTTCTTCCTCTATGTGCGCCTATGAATATCAGAGCTCTTTCACTAGTTAATCCATAAAGCTTTACCATATCAATTGGTGAAAGATCTATTATTGCCTTTAAACTATCAACCACAGTATAGCCATATATGTTTCTGTTAGCAAGATCTTCTCTTACCATTACTAGAGTGTCTATTGTCTTGCAAAATTCTTTTATGCTTATAGGTGCGTCAAACTCCTTCATATCTAGAACAGCGTCTGACAAAGCAGTCTTAGTTGGCAATTCTGCAAACTCCTGTATAATTTTCCCACCGAGCTTCTCATCTATAGATATCATTGCTTCTACTATTCTTTTAACCATCTTAATTCCAGGCGATTTCCTTCTACCATTTTCATAATCAGAAATAACTGATGGCATTATTTTCATTTCATCTGCCAATCTTCTCTGTGGGACCTTGAATATGTTTCTCCACTTCTGGATAACCTTCCCAGCTTCATTACTAAGAACGATTTCACCAGATATTCTCTTAGCTAAGTTCTCTTTTGCTAGTCCTTGAGCATCCATAGAACATATATTGACGAATAGAGTTTATAAATTTATCGTATCTATTATTTTGATTTGTTGCCAATTTAATGATTTTATTTTAGGCTTTCCGCTATGCATATTTTTAAATAATTTAAAAATATAGGAAATAGCATGGCAACGGGGATAAAGGTTAAAGACGCGATGGTTACGAGAGTAGTAACTGCTAAGCCTAGTCAGACAGTTCTTGCAGCATCAAAAACCATGAAAAAGGAAGACGTTGGAAGCGTTATTGTGGTTGAAGGTAACAACCCAATAGGCATTGTAACAAGAGAGGACATAATAAACAAGGTTATAGCAAACAACAAGTTGCCTTCAAAAGTCACTTTAAAGGAAGTAATGAGTAAAAAACTGGCATCTTGCCTTCCTGACGCTGACATTTCCGAAGTAGCAAGAGCAATGTCAAAATACAAGTATGAAAGGATACCTGTCGTTTCTATGGGTAAGTTGATTGGTATAATATCAACAAGAGAAATCGCCAAAGTTGCACCAGCGGCACTCGAGATAGCAACAGAGCATCTAAGAATTGAAGGGCCTGAAAAGGTTGTAGAAGAAACCAACGAAGGCGAATGCGAATTATGTGGCAATTATTCAGAAGAGCTTCATAACGTTAATGATAAATGGGTATGCGATGCTTGCAAAGATGAGGCAGCAGCGCTCTAGAATTCTTGTAAACTTCTATAAGATATATGAAAATAACCCAATGAAACATAATTTATAGTTCACACTAACAAAGATAGTAATCTAATTGCTTAGAAATTACTAAAATCTTCTTGGTGCTTTTTTAGCAAAACAATCCCTACAAAAGACAGGCTTGCCTTCTGTTGGCTGGAATGGAACTTCACATTCCTTTCCGCACTCAG
>Ga0315294_10000157_pt1 | contig 71538 bp, 60 predicted proteins | sample YL17G13_40_MG_FD_203626 | JGI IMG/M metagenome (GOLD analysis project Ga0315294, IMG submission 203626) | Sediment microbial communities from Yellowstone Lake, YNP, Wyoming, USA - YL17G13_40 | ecosystem: Environmental > Aquatic > Freshwater > Lake > Sediment | place: USA: Wyoming | collected... | reverse complement strand
TCTTACACGAATGAAGGAAACAAATTGTTTCCTCCGTACCCGGAGCCGTTCCGGGTGTCGTGGCGGAAGCTCGGGGACCCGCAGGTGATGAATCCGGACGGGTTCACGCTTCGATGGAGCCCGTCGTACGATTCGGGACTCCCGCAGCCCATATTCAACTACTGGGAGGGGAAGTACGCGACGGGGACCCCGACGGCGAATCTGAACGCGTACAAGGATTTCTACACGAATGCAAATAGGCACATCTTTGCGCACTACGGGCAGGTCACGCGGACGTACCGGATATGGCTGCCGCCAGGCGAGACGGTGGTGGCGGGCTACGCGGTCGAGGCGTGCTGGGAGCTACCTGTGACGATGCCGGTGACCGACCCGATCAGCGATTTCCCCGCCACAGCAAACCAGCCGGAGGCGTACAGCTTCTACTACAACGTGAACAACGGCGAGCCGATTACGGATCCCGACTGCTGCGGGGACCCTTATGATCCCTCCGAGGGCTATATGTATTCCAAACAATGGGGCGGCCACACGGCGCTCCACTTCACGTGGCTCACCGATTACAGTTCAAGCCAGGGGAGCGGGTGGCCTGCGTGCGGCGACGAATGGCCTGACCAGTACTGTGTCAATGGTCTCTCTGCTGGCATGTTCCCCGACGGCGACTACATCGGCATCGCGCTGAATTTCCGCGGTTTACCTGATATGTCAATCGATGCCATAGCCTATTCAGTATTTGAGTTCACCATTGACCTTGAATGAACAAGTAAAGGAGGAAGCGAGATGAAACGGTCAATGACAGTTGTAAGTGCAGCAACGATAGCCGTGTTGCTGTGGTTTTCGATCACTGGCTGCTCAAGCAAGTCAAGCTCAGTCATTGCACCTTCGGTCAGTAATGGGGAAGTCCCGGGTCGCACTGCGATGTATTTTGATCCCTCTGATACCATCTTCGGCGACGAATCGACCCATGGCTCTGATGTCGACATCGCATCGGTAGTCTGGGGTGGCAGCGCCGTCGCGGGCGACATCGTTGTCTTCGACGACGACACAAGCTGGGACGTCGCGGTGGCAATCGTCGACGATCCCGACAATTATCAGCATCCGGCAGTTCCCATGCTGCAGTTCCTTCGCAATGATGGGGTTATGGTGGGCGACCAGATTGAAGTCCCGTTTGTGTCGGCCCAGGTAACCTATGCCCGCCTTCCCAAGATCGACTGCACTTACCGCGGAAACGATAACCTTGAAGTCGTCGTGGCGTTTCGCACAGGGCAGGATGCATTCACTTGGCAGAGCATGCAAACGTGGGATGTGAGGGTGATAAAAATGGTGTTCGAGTATACGTACTCGTCGAGCGGATGGGACCTTGCAAGCTCCGGCGCCATGACCGGCGGAGGGATGGCGGTCCCGTTGCTCCCGCAAACGCATCCGGACATCGTGTATGACCAGAAAACCAAGGACATCTACCTTGCCTGGACGCATGCGACGACTTCGACGGTCGAGGTTAGGTACGCCCGGCACGATTCCGCGGAGAACGATCAGACATGGCATGGTCCGTACTCGCTTGAGGATGAATCGGAATGGGGACCGTACAACGGCTGGTTTGTGAGTCTCGATGTTGGCGTCGTGGCCGGGATCGAACAAGACCCCGAGAGATATGTCGGATTTGCATATACCGGCATTTTCCCTCAAGGGAGCGGCGACTGGTGGGGTTTCCGGCCTATCGTGGGCTGGTGGAGCATAGAGAGCGGAGAGGACGACGATTCTCATCCGCCCCTGGTGCGTCTGATTGTGACCGTGGTCGCGGGTTATGACGACCAGATCTTCAATCCATTCACCGACAATGACCCCAACAAATACGACGCAGGCCTGATTCGTGTCGACATTCCCTGCGATAACGCGACGGAGCACGGGGCCGCGGTCGTGTTTGTGCAGGACACGTGCGACGAGTACACGGGATTGTATGATGTCTACGGCATCAGCTCGCTCGACTACAGCGCCTACACATGGTTAAGCGACCCAGGTGAGACTTGGGACTTCGTCCAAGGCACATGGCCTTCCATTGCCGTTGACAACTCAGACGGGGACACCGCATCGGTCACATTCATGGCATCGGAACCGTACTCGGATTGGCTGACATACGCGAATTTCTGGGTCATCGACAGCGCAGGCAGTATTGCGGAAGCAACCGAAGTTGATCTTGTTGCGGACGGGGATTTCAGTTTGGACATCAACGATTTCATGCTCCACAACTGGGGGACCGCATCGAGCCTTGTCGGCGAAACCCAGGGCAACAGCCTTTACTGGACCGCATGGTCGGATCGAATGGGCTCAAGCGAGCCCAACGCCGTGAAAGGGTGCATGGGCTACGCCAACCCGTGATTGCCGTCAACGCGGCAATCAGCGCTTCAGGCGAGTAGCGCTCATTTGTTTCTGTCGTTATGCAATGACCAGTAACATGCCCTCCTCCGGGAGGGCGTTTTCGTGTGCTTAGGGATCCTTTCACACGCTGCAGCGACTCGGCCCACCCGCTGGGGCAAATATATCTCGATTCAGTGCCAGCGGCGCAAACGGCATCTTAGGTGTTCAGAACACGTCCCACGCAAGCGATAATACTAATGGTGATTAAGTTACGATAAGAGTCCGCACCCTCTGGGGCGGCTCGAATCGTATATGCTCACACTCCAAACCTCCTGTCGGAGGACGTAGCTATGTCAAACCTGAAACCTTTCATAATCGCCTTCGCCTTCGCGATCATCGCGGTCGTCCTGGTGTACGTCTACATCCAGAACATCCAGAACAAGACGACGACCACCGAGATCAAGATGGCTCCGATCGCGCGGGCAACGGTGGACATCCAGCCCAGGACGACGATCAAGTCGGACATGATCGAGGAAGTGGAGGTGCCCGAAAGCCTTGTGACCGCGGACAATGTCACCGAGATGGACGAGATCATCGGCAAGGTTTCGGTCACGGCTATCTACAAAAACCAGCCCCTCCTGAACCAGATGTTCCGCGAGGAGACCGAGATGGAGGACCTGGCCCGCCGGATCAACGAAGGTGAGCGAGCCGTCACGGTCGGCGTTACCGAGGTGAGCGGCCTCGGCGGAAACCTGGCAGTCGGCGACAAGGTCGATGTGCTGGTCACGGTTCTGAACAACGAGGAGGTCGGGGTGCCCAGCACGTTCACCGTGCTGAGGAACATCGATGTCATGGCGGTCGGCCAGGACATCGGGTTCAGCGACGGGGGAGAGGAGGGGATGACGGCGACACCGATCTCGAAGTCGGTGACTTTGAGGGTGCTTCCGTCGCAGGCGGAGATTCTCTCCCTTGCGAGCGAGATCGGCTCTCTTCGCCTGGCGCTGAGGGATCCGGACGACGAGTTTGCGCCGGCCACCGAGGGTACTGCTCTGACGGAATTCACGAAGTACACGCCGACGCGGAAAGATCTCGAGGAAATGGCGAAACAGGCGCAGCAGGAAGCCGAAGCCGCCAGGGAAAGGGAGAATCAGGCGAGGATAGCGATGATACAGGCGCAGGCTGCAGCCGGAAACGCGATCGGGCCGGAATTCCTCGGCCCGGAGGTCGGAGAGCTTCCGCCCGTGGGTCCGCCCCCCATTCTCGTCGAGCTTATCCTGGGCGGCCAGAGCCAGATAGTGCAATTGCAGCGGCCTCAGATGGAAGAGTAAGAGTAATCGATGTCCGTTGTTTCAGGGCGTCAATCTTTTTCCATGCATGCAAAGTTTAAGGCTGATTAAGCGACATATAAGTAGAACAGGGTGACTGTCCTGAAGTCTCACATCCAACGTCAAGGTGGACATGAACCAATGAAACTGCCAGGAAAAATCCCTCTTAGATTCCTAGGGGCGACATTGACCTTCCTTCTCTGCATCTCCCAGGGAGTGCTGGGCAACCCGGGCTCGTCCCGGATTACCGGCATGGATGTGCGCGCCGGCAACAATGAGATCGAGCTCAAGGTGGACGGAGCCATAGAGTACGGCTACTTCCCTCTCTCCGATCCCGACAGGCTCGTGTTCGATTTCCCGGGCGCCACTCTCGACATCAACAACGGGGAGATGTTGACGCAGGAAGTGGAAGCGAGTTGCTTCAGGGAAATCCGGGTCAGCCAGTTCTCGACGGATCCGTGGATCTCGAGGCTCGTGCTGATGCTCGTTCAGCCGGCTGAGGCGCTTGTCACCTTCGACCCGAACTCAGGCAAGCTGCTTATCCAGGTGAAAGCGACGAACGGCGGGACGGTGCCTTCAACCGGTTCCAGAACCGAGGCGGTTAATCTGCTTTTCGCGGCGACACCCCCGAACGAGACTGCTTCGAGCGCGCCCGTGACGACCTCAACGACGACTCCGATCGACCCTGCGCAAGCGTTTGACCTGACGAAGACTGCAAGTGAAGTGATTGTCGCATTCCCGCAGCTCTCGAGCGACAACATCCGGGTCACCCAGCTCAGGTTTCCGGATCGGCTGCACATACGGATGTTCACCGGAGGGACTATCGGGGACGCTCGCCCGCGGTTCGATATTCTGGACCGCGGCAATATCTGGAACAACATCGCGAAACAGTGGACAAGCTACCTGGATAGAGACGGGCTGAGCGTGGTCGATCTGACAATTTACCTTTACAGAAATGCGGCATACACTCAGACCATAAGGCAGGACGGAGTCCCGGAAGTGAGGATATTCGCCGGGGAGTCCGGACTGATACAGCCGGGCAACGCAAGCGTGACGAACCCCGTGGCGGAAGTTGAAGTCGATGGGTACCCGCAGGAGCCGGCGGAAACCGTTGAGGAGCAAACCGACACCGAAATTCCTGCGACCCAGGACGCGGGTACGGCTCCTCCCGAGGCAACCGTCCAGGAGCCTTCGGAGGTGCAGGTGTTCTTCAGCGAGGAGGGGACCGAGGAATCTGAGAACGCGATCCTCGTGACAGAGACGGTCGAGACCGTGGAAGTGATCGAGAATGGTTCCCTGGTGACCGGGATCCCGGAGGGAGCAATGCAGGAGGCCCCGACGACGTCGATTGCCCAGACCGGGTTCCTGCATTCGACTGAGCTCCCCATCCTGCCTGTAACGATTGCGCAGGAGAACCTGCTTGCGGGGGGCGGACGGGATTTGGAGCGCGAGCCCTTGTCCATGCGCGTGGGGGAGGTCGTAGTTGTGCGGGTGCGCGGCCTCGTGCGCGCCTCGATGGGTAATCCCGAAGTGGCCACGCTGAACGTCATCAGCCAGGAAGAGATCCTGGTTACCGCCCTTGCTCCCGGGAACACAACCATGATGATCTGGGAAGAGGGCGGGCGTCACAAAACCCGGCAGGTGAGCGTGCTGGCCGCCACCGCTGCCCGCGAAGAGGAAATCGCCTCGCTCATCGGTGACGAGAGTGTCTCCGTCAAGATCATCACATCGGGCGATTCCGGAGGCACGCCCGGGGTGGTTCTCGAAGGAGTCGTTCAGACGGAAGAAGAACGAGCCCGAGCCGCGAGCATTGCAGCTCTCTACGCGGGTGAGCGCGTGACGAACCTGATCGAGGTGTCCAACCCGCGACAGGTCCTCGTGAAGATCAGGGTCGTCGAGGTCGACAAGAGGGCGCTTGACGAGCATCTGTCACAGTTCTCCGCCGCCGCGAGAACCGACAACGACGACTTCACTGTCGGCATAATCACAAACCTGCTCGATCCGGCGAATCCCGGCGGAGGCCTGTTCGATTCGCGCGTCAGACCCGGCATCGTCAACGGCGAAGCGCGGGATGTGGTCTTCGATCCGATCGACATGGTGCTTAACGAGCTCGAGTCGAACCGGGAAGCGAATGTTCTGAGCGAGCCGAATGTCGTCTCTCTGAGCGGACATCCGGCGCATTTCAGGGTCGGCGGCGAGATTCCGTACACCTACCAGAATGAGTCCGGCGTGACCGTGGTCGAGTTCAAGGAGTTCGGGATCTCGGTCGACATGACGCCCCTTGTCGACAGCCAAAACAACATCATGCTCAACGTGAAGCCGGTTGTGCGCACGATCGACATGGCCCTGGCGATATCCGGAATCCCGGGCTTCCGAACGCGCGAAATGGACACAGTCGTGCAGCTCAGACCGGGTGAAACGCTTGTCATCGGCGGACTCATCCAGAACGAGATCACCAAGATCATCAGCGAAGTGCCCATCCTGAGCCAGATTCCGATCCTGGGCGAGCTTTTCCGCAGCAAGAGATTCAATGAGGACAAGACCGAGCTCGTGATATTCCTGACGCCGTACGTGCTCGAAGATGCGGCGTCGAGCGAGGGTCTGGTGGGAATTTTTCCGGAAAGCTCGGCGCAGGAGTAATCGTCTCAGCCGCACTCTGTTAGTTCGAAACCTCTAAGCGACCCCACCCGGGTCGCTTTTCAATTTCGAAAGCCCTGACCGAGCCGCGACCGTAAGGGAGCGGTCAGTCTTCTCAGCGAGCGGGCAACCGTCCGACCAGTCGACTAATTGCCATTAAATCGTTATAATACCGACTGCCGTGTGCTCTCGGATCGATGTCCGGGGTCGGAGTGGGGGTCGGCCCGTCGGCCGACGGAGGGGCGGTCTATAACCTGAACGATACGCGATTCCGTCTGGGATCGCGTTTTCTTTTGCTCATCAGACAGTCTCGTGACGTGCCGTGCGTTGCACCCAGGCATGCCGCGGGCCGCATCGGAGGACCAAGGTGGAGAAACTGTTCAAACTCAGCGAGAACAAGACCAATGTCCGCATTGAGACGATCGCCGGGGTCACGACGTTTCTGACGATGAGCTACATCATCTTCGTCCAGCCGGCGATTCTGAGCATCCCGATGGTCTCGCAGTGGACGGGAGCCCCCGGGGATACGCCCGACTACTTCGGCAGTATCTTCATGGCTACCTGTATTGCGTCGGCGATAGCGACGCTCCTCATGGCTTTTCTCGCGAACTACCCCATTGGTCTTGCCCCGGGTATGGGCGAGAATTTCTACTTCGCGTTCACGGTCTGCGCGGCGGCCAGGCTTGGCTACTCGTGGGAAACCGCGCTTGCCGCCGTGTTCATTGCCGGGACAGCGTTTCTAATCCTGAGTCTCTTCAAGTTCCGGGAGACGGTGATGGACTCGATCCCGCAGGGGCTGAAGCTTGCGATCGCGGGCGGGATTGGGTTGCTGATTGCTTTGGTCGGGCTTAACTATGCAGGAATTGTCGAGCAGGACCCGGAAGGACCGCTGATGCGTTTAGGGGACCCTACAACGCCGTGGGCTGTGCTCTCGATAGTCGGGTTAGTAATCACGGGCACTCTGATGGCTCGCAAGGTTCGTGGTGCAATACTGATAGGCCTGGTCGCGACTGCGATAATCGGTCTGTTCATTCATGGCGGTGTGGACCAAGGATCGGGCGGCAGCGACATGCTCGTGCGGTTCCAGGGGATTGCCAGCGCACCGCCATCGATGGCTCCCACGCTGTTCAAGCTGGATTTCAGCAAGATGCTGTCCGATCCCCGAGTCTGGGAGGTCGTTTTCATCTTCTTCCTGCTCGAGATGTTCGATACAGTGGGGACACTTGTGGGAGTGGGACACGCGGCGGGACTGCTGACACCGGACGGGAAGCTCCCAAGAGCAGGACAGGCATTCATCGCCGATGCCGCAGCAACGTCCGTTGGGGCGCTCGCAGGGACATCAAGCGTTCAGAGCTACATCGAATCCTCGACAGGCGTCGCCGAGGGCGGTCGAACGGGTCTGACCGCGGTTGTCATTGCCATTTTCTTCATTCTTGCGATTTTCTTCTCGCCCCTGGTCAAGATGATTGGTGGGGGATATGCCACGGTTTTCGATTCGGCGGGGCATCCCGTGGTCACCATGTACCCTATTATCGCGGCGCCTTTGGTCATCGTTGGGAGCCTTATGATGAAAGGCTTGAGAGAGGTGGAGTGGGATGATCCAGCGGTAGCCATCTCAGCGTTCCTAACGGTCATAATCATGCCGCTGGCGATGAGCATCGCGACCGGTATTGCCTTTGGCTTTATCGCTTATGTGGTGATCAAGCTCCTGAGCGGCAAGGCGCACCAGGTACACTGGCTCCTTTACATTCTTGCGGCGATCTTCATCCTGAGGTTCGCGTTCATACCAGTAGTATTTACATAACGTCGTGCCCAGGATATCGGGACCATTACTCTGATCAGTGTGCTGGTAACCGCATTGGCGTCGTCGCAAGCACTAGCGTTGAACTCTGATAGCATTTCATGGTATGTTCCGATCTCCGGAGTAGAAGTGGGGAGTTTTCGGCGGTCGTCGTGAAGAGAGTGGCAAGGTCCCCTGGGCAGAGGAGCTCTTTGGCCCTCATGTCTGGAATCCACCGCTCCCTGGCCGCCATTCTCGCATTGAGAAACGCGTAATTCGCAGTTCCGATGGATGAAGCCGACTTGAAAAACGGCGGTCCCGGGAACTCATCCGGTGCATCGAAGCCGGACCGAGAGGACTCCCGTCCCGATCCGGGATCGAGCCAGGACCAGGTACGCCCCGGTACGCCATGGGGTGTCGCAAGGCCGCACTACTACACTCACGCACGGCACGTCCTGCGCAGCCCGGAAGCGATCCGGGCGACTTACGTTCATCTCGACCTCCCCGATCCCCTCAAACGACGTGTGCTGGGCTTCCTGGGCAATTTCGGGAGCGGCAAGACCGAGGTCGCGATCAACTTCGCGCTTCAGCTTGGTCTGGCAGCTATTGAGAAGGACAGCGTAAGGGAGGGTCCGGTAAGAGTCGTCGACCTCGACATCGTCAATCCCTACTTCAGGAGCCGTGAGGCCGCAGAGCCGCTCAGCGAGGCCGGTGTGGAGGTCGTTGCGCCCAGCGGGGACAAATTCTGGGCGGACCTGCCCGTGATTCTCCCGGAAATCAAGGGGCTTCTGAAGCGCACCGACGGGACGCTGATCCTCGATGTGGGCGGTGACGATCTGGGCGCAAGGGTTCTCAGTCATCTCAAAGACGATTTTCGGCCCGGTGACTACACGCTCATGATGGTTGTCAACGCGAATCGTCCGTTCACGTCGGAGCTTTCCGGCGCAAGGAAGGTCCTGTCGGAGCTCGAAGAGGCCGCGGGGCTGAAAATGGGCGGGCTTGTCTCGAACACTCATCTGATGGACGAGACTGAGCCCGACGAGGTCCGGAGGGGTTATGAATTCGCCCGGAAAATGAGCGAAGAAACCGGCCTTCCGCTTCTCATCGTTGCAGCGGAGAGCCGCCTGATCGATGGCGGAAGCGCTTCGGGTTTGAGATCGGACGAATTCGGTTGTCCGCTTCTCCCGCTTTATCGTTTCATGCTGCCGCCCTGGCGGGTTGAGCATGCGAGTCGGGATCGCTGAGATGCCTTTTTTGTTCAGCAGGCTTTCCAGCCCGCTGCTTCACCGGGGTGACCGATTGGACAATCGGGCCCGCATGAATCATAATGCGGCGTCCGTGGACGCAAGAGGTGTTGTGAGATGCCGATCATCAAGGTTCACCGGGAGGTCTGCAAGGGATGCGAGTTATGCAACTACGCGTGTCCCCAGCAGATCATCGGGATGAGCAAGGAGCTCAACAAAAAAGGGTATTTTTTCGCGTTGGTGAAGGACCCCGGACGATGCATCGGGTGCTGCATGTGCGCGATAACGTGCCCCGACGTGGCGATCGAGGTGGGGGTCCGTGGGACCCGGTACATGTTGTTCGAGTACTAAGGAGGAGCATCGACAATGGCCAGGGTGCTGATGAAAGGAAATGAAGCGATCGGGGAAGCGGCCGTGCGAGCGGGCTGCCGCTTCTTCTTCGGCTATCCGATAACCCCGCAGACCGAGATCGCGGAGTACCTCGCCAAGCGTTTCCCGGAGGTCGGCGGGTATTTCATCCAGGCGGAAAGCGAAGTTGCGGCGATCAACATGATATATGGGGCGGCATGCACCGGCACGAGAGTGTTCACATCCTCATCCTCGCCGGGGATCAGCCTCATGAGCGAGGGGATGAGCTATATAGCGGCGAGCGAGGTCCCGGTGGTCGTCGTAAATATCGTGCGAGCGGGTCCGGGGCTCGGGGGAATCCTTCCCAGCCAGGGTGACTACTGGCAAGCTACACGAGGGATGGGTCACGGCGATTTTCGGCTTCTTGTCCTCGCTCCCGCGAGTGTGCAGGAGGCCGCCGACCTCGTCATGCTCGCCTTCGACCTTGCCGACAAATACACCAACCCCGTGATGATCATCGGTGACGGGATCATAGGCCAGATGATGGAACCGGTGGAGTTCAGGGAGATGATTGATCCGGCGACCCTGCCCAAGAAACCGTGGGCGCTTACAGGGGCGAAGGGTCGGGCCCCGAACATCATCACCAGCCTCTTCCTCGACCCCATCGTGCTCGAAGCGTTGAACCAGCGGCTTCTGAAGAAATATCGCAGGATGGAGGCTGAGGAAAAGCGCTGGGAGGAATACAACGTCTCCGACGGGATGGAAGTGCTGGTGTTTGCCTGGGGCACGATGTCGCGCATCTCCAAGACGGCGATCGATGAATTGAAGAACGAGGGCATAAAGGTCGGGCTGTTCAGGCCGATCACGCTTTACCCGTTCCCTTATGAAGCCGCAGGAGAGGCGATAGGAAGGGCGAAGAAGATTATCAGCGTGGAGTTGTCGACGGGACAGATGATTGACGACGTGAAGCTGGCGGGATGCGGCAAGGATGTGGCGTTTTTCGGGCGCCAGGGGGGAATTGTGCCGACGCCCGAAGAGGTCAAGCAGGAGTTTCTGAAGCTGATCGAGAGATGAGGAGCCAGTGATGATCCAGACGATATTCAGCCGACCGGAGTCCCTGCGCAATGTGTCGACGCACTACTGCCCGGGATGCACGCACGGGGTGACTCACAGGCTTACGGCGGAGGTGCTCGATGAGCTGGGCGTGAGAGAAAGGGCTGTGGGCATCGCCCCCGTCGGTTGCGCCGTCCTGGCCTACAACTACTTCAACTGCGACTTCGCCGAAGCGGCGCACGGACGTGCCCCGGCGATGGCAACCGGCATGAAGCGAACGCATCCCGAGCTGATAGTGTTCACGTACCAGGGTGACGGCGACCTGGCGAGCATCGGGATGGCCGAGATCATTCATGCCGCCAATCGCGGCGAAAAGATTACAGTGATTTTCATCAACAACGCCATATACGGGATGACGGGCGGCCAGATGGCGCCCACGACGATGCCGAACCAGAGGGCGACCACTTGTCCGTTCGGGCGGGATGTCAATTACGCCGGCTACCCGATCAGGATGGCCGACATTCTGAGCGGTCTGACTACTCCGTCCTACATCGTGCGCGCGAACGTCAACACCCCCTCGGGCATCCCGTTCGCCAAGCGTTGCCTGAGGAAGGCGTTTCAGTACCAGGTGGACGGCAGATGCTTCAGCCTCGTCGAATTCGTATCGACATGCCCGACCAACTGGGGGATGTCGCCCATCAAGGCCTGCGAATGGGCTTCGTCCGACATGATCCCGTATTACCAATTGGGCGAATTCAAGACCCCGGACGATCCATTGCCTGAGGGGCTGAAAACCGACAAGGGTGATGATTGATGCATACGGAAGTCGTCATGGCGGGGTTTGGCGGCCAGGGCCTGCTGCTGATAGGTAAATTGCTGGCCGAGGCGAGCATGGACGAGGGTCGAGAGGTGAGCTGGCTTCCCAGCTACGGACCCGAGATGCGCGGCGGAACCGCCAACTGCACCGTTGTGGTCAGCGACAAGCCGGTCGCGAGCCCGGTCATCAATACTCCCTGGGCACTGGTGGCGATGAACCGCCCGTCGCTCGAGAGGTTCGGTCCCCAGGTGAAGCCGGGCGGCCTGATAATCATCAACTCAAGCTTGATCGACATCGGCTCGGGCAGGAACGATGTAAAGGAAGTGAGGGTGGCGGCAAACGATGAAGCTCGTGCGCTCGGGACGGATAGGGCGGCGAACATGATCGTCCTGGGCGCGTATGTCGCGCTGACCGGCGTGTGCTCTCTGGATTCCATAATCAAATGGATGGAGCACCAGTTTGAATCGAAGGCCAAGGTGATCGAGGTCAATCGCAAGGCGCTGCAGCGCGGCTACGAACTGGGCAAGGCCCAGGAGGTGAAGGCATGACCCTCACCGGGGCATCCGTGATTTCAACCGTCGATCAAATCTGCTCGAACTACCCGGCGAAGGAGTCGAGCCTGATCGAAATTCTGCACGATATCTCGGCCGAGTTCAGGTATCTCCCTGCCGACGCGCTCAGGAGGGTGAGCGAGAACCTGGGAGTGCCGATCTCCAGGATCTACGGGGTCGCCACTTTCTACAAGGGCTTCAGCCTCAAGCCTCGCGGGAAGAAACTCATCAGGGTCTGCGAGGGGACCGCGTGTCACGTTCGCGGCGCTGACAGGAACATCGACGAGATCGAGCGACTGCTTGGGATTCATCCCGGCGAGACTTCGTCCGACCTCGAGTACACCCTGGAAGTTGTGAGCTGTGTCGGAGCCTGTGCGATGGCGCCTGTGGTCGTGGTGAACGATAAGTACTACCGGAATGCGTCTCCGTCGGACATGCGCAGGATCGCCGGTATGGGCGGCGATGCCGATGAGGACAAGGACGAGGGAGGCGATGAGTGATGCGTCTCGAAACCGTCAAGGACCTTGAGAAACGTCGGAAGCAGGCGATCAAGAACAAGGAATCGGTTCCCAACACGATTCTTGTGTGCGGCGGGACCGGTTGTCTCGCGAGCGGATCAGCGGCGGTCGCCGACGAATTCAGCAAGCAGCTTAAAAAGCACGGCATCGACACGAAAGTGCAGCTCCAGGTCAAGAGAACCGGATGTCACGGCTTCTGCGAGAGAGGACCCATCGTGACATTCGTGCCCTCGGGCATTCTCTACCAGAAGGTCAAGCCCGCGCACGTCGAGGAGATCGTCGAGAAAACCGTCAAGAACGGCGAGATCGTCAAAAAACTCGTCTACAGGGATCCTTCCACCAAACAGTATGTGGAGCAGTACTCGGAGATTCCTTTCTACAAGCACCAGACACGCATTGCGCTGAGAAACACTGGGCAGATGGACCCGACATCGATCGACGACTATCTTGCGAGGGGGGGTTTCAAGGGACTGGCTAAGGCTCTCGATATGAAGCCGGAAGCTGTATTGGACGAAATCGAAAAGAGCGGTCTGAGGGGACGCGGCGGCGGCGGTTTCCCGACGGCAAGGAAATGGCGGAGCGCGATCAATGCCCCGGGCGAGAAGAAGTACGTGATCTGCAACGGTGATGGAGGCGCTCCGGGAGCGCTCATGGACCGCTCGATCATGGAGGGCGATCCCTTCGACGTTCTCGAAGGGATGATCATCGGCGCATGGGCGATCGGCAGCGATGAGGGTTACATTTATGTGCGGCAGGAGTACCCGCTGGCCGTGGTGCACCTCAGGAAGGCGATCGAGACGCTTCGGGAGGTCGGTCTGCTCGGCCGGAATATCCTTGGGAGCGGTCTGAATTTCGACATCACCATCGCGCGCGGCGGCGGCGCATTCGTGTGCGGCGAATCGTCGGCGCTGATGATGTCGGTCGCGGGCAAGGTCGGAGAGCCGAGAGCCAAGTACATACACTCCACCGAGAGGGGACTTTACGACCTTCCCACTGTTCTGAACAATGTGGAGACCTGGGTTAACGTGCCCGTCATTATCGAGAACGGCGGCGAACGGTTCGCGCAGTGCGGAACGGAGAAATCGAAGGGCACGAAGGTGTTCGCACTGATCGGCAGGGTCAACAACACCGGACTTGTCGAGGTCCCGATGGGCGTGACCCTTCGCGATCTCATTTTCAACATAGGGGGCGGCATCCAGAGGAACCGGGAGTTCAAGGCCGTGCAGACCGGGGGACCGTCGGGAGGGTGCATCCCGAAAGAGCTCCTCGACCTGCCGGTGGATTTCGATCGGCTGACGGAGCAGGGGAGCATGATGGGCTCCGGCGGCATGATCGTCATGGACGAGCGCACGTGCATGGTGGATGTCGCAAGGTATTTCCTGAATTTTCTGATGGAGGAATCGTGCGGGAAATGCGTGCCGTGTCGCGAGGGTCTGAGACAGCTCAAGGGGCTGTACGACAGGATCGTCGAGGGTTACGGCACAATGGAGGATTTGAAGAAGATCGAGTGGCTGGCCGAAGACGTGAGGATCGCAAGCCTTTGCGCGCTCGGGAAGTCGGCTCCGAACCCCGTGTTGTCGACAATCAGGTTCTTCCGTGACGAGTACGAGGAGCACATCAATCTGAAACGCTGCAGGGCGGGCGTGTGCAAGGCCCTGACGAAGCTCGTCATCAAGGATAACTGCATCGCGTGCGGGAAGTGCATCAAGGTTTGCGCGACCGACGCCATCACGGGTGAAAAAAAGAAGGTTCACGTGCTCGACCAGGGAAAGTGCATCGTGTGCGGTTCCTGCGTAGAGATCTGCCCGGTCGATGCGGTACAGGTTGAGCCCGCGAGCAAAGCAGTGGAGGTGCCTTCCTGATGCCGGAGATAATCGTTGATGGAAGACGCTTGAGATGCGACGAGGGCGAGACGATCCTCGACGTATGCGGTCGCAATAAAATCAAGGTGCCGACGCTGTGTTACCACGAGGCGGTTGAGTCCTGGGGCGGATGCCGTCTGTGCATGGTCGAGATTTCTCATCCGAAATGGCCCGGCTGGAAAGACTGGGTCACCGCGTGCCTTTATCCGGTCAGGGACGGACTTGTCGTGGGGACCGGCACTCCGAGAGTGAGACGGCTCAGGGCGACGGTGCTGGATCTGCTCCTGGCGCGATGTCCGAATTCCGATGTGATCCGTTCACTCGCTGCGGAGTACGGAATCGAGGAAACGAGCTACCAGCCTCGCGAGGACGGCGACAACTGCATTCTGTGCGGGCTGTGCGTAAGGGTTTGCGCCGAGGTCATCGGGGCGAACGCGATCGGCACCGCCGGTCGGGGAACATCCAAGGAGATCAGCGAGCCCTTAAAGGAGCCGCCCGCGGACTGCATCGGATGCGCGGCGTGCGCTTATGTCTGCCCCACGAATGTCATCATGGTCCTGCAGTCTCGAACCCAGCGGATCATATGGGATCGTTCCTTCGACATGGTCGTCTGCAAGCAGTGCGGGAAGTCGCATATCACCGTCGCGCAGAGGGACTGGCTGGTCAAGAGGAACGACCTTCCCGCCGATTACTATGATTTGTGCGATGAATGCAAGCGGAAGGTTGTCGCGAATACCCAGAAGAATCTCGCGTCGATGAAGTATCCCGGGGAGGATGACCTATTCGACATTGACTACATCTAGCGGGATTGCCATACACGTTCAAGGACGGGCGAGACGACGATGAAGCAACTTGTCATAAAACCCCAACTCTGCACCAACTGCCACATCTGCGAGCTCGCGTGCTCGTTCAAGCATTCGAGCGAGTTCAGCCTGGCGCATTCGAGGGTGCGCACGATTTATCATCCGGAGGACGACCTCACGGTCCCCGAGATCTGCCTGCAGTGCGTCGATGCCGCCTGCATGAAATCGTGCCCGTCGAAGGCGATCTACGTGGACGATGATCTTGGCTGCGTGCTGGTGAATTACAGCCGATGCGTGGGGTGCCTCAGTTGCGTCGGGGCTTGCCCGTTCGGCAACATGCTCCAGGATGCCGGGAAGGTCGGACACGTGTTCAAGTGCGATCTGTGCGGCGGCGACCCGGTCTGCGCGAGATTCTGCCCGACCGGCGCGCTGACCTATGTGGAGATCGGACCCCTGGCGGGCAGGCAGCAAATCGTGCTGGAAGAGGAAGAGGTCAAGGTTGGGTAGAGGGGATTCCGGGACAAAACGCAATATCGTGCAGCCTGGGAGCGCCTTTCGCAGGGATTTCAATAAGCAGGGACTGATAAGGCTCAAAGTCGAGGGTGATCTCGACCCTCCTCCCGCCAAACGTTATTACCAGTGGGACCTGCAACGTGTCGACCGCGTATGACTGCCCGTACGTCATCGGATAGTGAACGTCCATCGAATCCGGGTTGGCGAAAAAAATCAGGGCGGTATCCCCATCAATCCGACACCAGAAGTCGGGGATCAACTCTCCCTTTACGAGCGGCGGCTTCAAGGGGAGCTTGTCGAAGTCTCTCACGATGCGGGGCAGGGAGATCAACTCCGAGAGTCCGGCAGCATACGATTCGGATTTATTTTTCCCCGGTTGCGATGGCTGTCTCCTAAGGCATATGGGAAGACCCAGCCGAGCGAGTCTCAGCAGGTCGGTCAGGACTTCTTCATCGATCCATCCTGCGTCGATGTAGAGCGCACTGAACCGGCAATCGCCCACGCACAATTTTCCGCCGACTACTTCGGCGTCCTTCAGGAAATGCCCGGATATCCACAGTGGATGATGACCCTTCAACGCCGCCGGAATTCTCGAGTATCTGAACTCCCAGAAGTAACGCGCGTCCGGAGAATATTCGCCCTGGGGAAGCTCGTTCGCCATCCATGCATCCTCAACGGGCAGATAGACAGCGAGATCGGCGTGTGGCTTGCCTCTCCTCATGAACGAGCACACTTTCTCCATGTATGTGTTGAACGGCCTGATTTCATCGGCGAATGGCGAATCCGGACCGACATGGACCGTTGCGTAGAACTCGTTCTCGCAGCCTTCGGGATTGTACGGCATCCCGTGCCAGATGACGTGATTCACCCCATGCGCAAAGAGTGAATCAACGAGGAGCTTCATGTCCGCGACCTGCTCCTGTCTGATGTATGGAGCGGGTCCGGGACGCGGTCTCCATCCGTACAGGCACGTGAACGTTTCGCTCGACACAATCGGCTTGCCGGCGAGCGCCGCGGCGGACGCTGCGATGCGCGCAAAATGGGGCTCGAAAAGGATCGCCTCGGTTTCCGGGATGTCGACCGAAGCGTACGCCGCGAGGAGATCGGTCGGCGCGCCGTGACACTGAACGCGGGATGCAGCGCCGAGATCATGACAAATCGCGTCGAACGGTCTATAGAATCCGTCGAGCACATATGCCGCGACGAGTTTCCGGTAGTCGTACCTGACATCGGGATGCTCGTCGAGATCGTCCATGTACTCCTCGATCGAGTAGCCGTACCTGTCTCTGAAAGCGTCGCCGAAGCCGCCTGTCCAGATTTTCTCGGTCTCCACCTCCCACGAATCGCAGAACAGAGCGGAGCTTGATCCTTTCAATGCCTCTTTCAGAGCCGCGCCCATGACGTCGGAATAGCGCGACAGCGCGTGGCGGTCGAGATGGTTCAGGATGTGTCCGGGGGCTGATTCGAACGGCGTTTCCCACGACGCCCGCAGCCGCTGTTTCGAGAGGCCCCCGTAGACCTGCAGCGCGTCCTCTTTCGGCACAATCGATCCGCCGAACGGCCACATCGTGCCGAAGGTGAAGTCGCATCCGAGGCCGATTCGGTCGCAGAATCGCTTCGCGTACGCGACTTTCTCCGACCATTCCGGGCTGAGCCAACGGGGTCCGGCCTCGGACTCGGGGAGCGGATACACCCAGGCGATCTCGACTCCGCCGAAACCGTTGTCCCTGATCCATTCGAGCTGGCGGGCGATCTCGCGCTCGGTTATCGGTCCCGAAAACCACCACCATCTGGTGAAAGGCTTCGACGAATGATAATGCGCGGAGATGTCTAAGGGAGACCGGGAGCACATGACGGACCGAAGTATAGCATCACGGGGTTGCGGAGTACGGGCACGGCATGCCGTGCCCCTACGAGTCAGGGTTGATCGCGCCTAGCCCATCAGGCTGGGTCCACACAAACGTGCCTGTCTTGTCGATATAGCCTTGTTTCCATATCAATGTCCGCCAGTCTTCGATCTCTACCTTGGCGAGGCCGCCGGAGAAGTCGTCCGCCAGGTCAAACTGCGGCTCTACAACAAACTCGCCCGCCTTGTCGATGTAGCCCCACGTGTAGGTCTGCCCAACGAAGACGGCGGCGAGACCCTCGGAGAAGGACCACGCATCATCGAACTGCGCGCTTATGACAGACTTGCCTGCATTGTCGATGTAGCCCCATTTGCCCGTCTCCTCGTCACCGATCCTGACGGCCGCAAGACCCTCGGAGAAGGACCACGCGAGACCGAATTGTGGTTCTATGACAAAGCTGCCTGTCTTGTCGATGTAGCCCCACTCGCCTGTAAACTCGTCACCGATCCTGACGGCCGCAAGACCCTCGGAGAATTCTTGCACCCAACCGAATTGCGGGTCTACGACGAACTTGCCTGTATTGTCGATATAACCCCAGCTGCCTGTCTCCTCGTCCCCGACCTTGACAGCCGCCAGACCCTCGGTGAAGTCACTGGCGTTGTCGAATTGCGGGTCTACGACAAACTTGCCTGTCCTGTCGATATAGCCCCACTTGCCTGTCTCCCAATCCCCGGTCATAACAGCGGCGAGCCCCTCGGAGAAGGGATACGCATCGTCGAATTGCGGTTCTATGACAAACTCACCCGCTTTGTCGATATAACCCCACTTCCCTGTCTCCCAATCCCCGGTCATTACGGCGGCGAGACCCTCTGAGAAGCCCCACGCCTCGGTGAATTGCGGGTCTACAGCATACTTGCCCGTCCCGTCGATATACCCGCAACCGCCCTCACCGATCACAATCGCGAGACCCTCGGAGAAGCTGTATGCATCATCGAACTGTGGATCAATGACAAGCTCGCCTGTATTGTCGATATAGCCCCATTTTTCATCCAGGCAGACTGGATACAATATTGGCTCGACCGCCTCGTCCTGACTATCCTGCGATTGCGAGGCACCTGTGCCGGTCGGCCAACCGAACAGCAAAGGAACGGCGAGCATCAATGTCGCTGCGATAAGTCTGGTTCTCATTCGATCTTTCCTCCATGCAATGCCGGCCCCGGCCAAGACCCGACAGCTTTCTTTGTCATATATCATATCATTCATCGCCTGTCCCCGACCAGTAGGGGCACGGCATGCCGTGCCCCAGCTTGACTGTGCCTCACTGGCCGCGGACAGCCGGTGCCCTCCACAAACGAGTCCGCGAGTTTGTGGAGGTGTCCAACTGTCTCTTCTTCGTTATGAGGCCTCCACAAGCTCCGAAGACTCCGCTTGTGGAGGGCACCCGGCTTTGCCCCTTGAGCCGTGTCGAGGACGTGTCCATTGTTGCCGGGGCAAAGCTGTGTGCCAGTCCCTGTGTTCTATTCGCAGGACGCGGCATGCCGTAACCATACCGACCGGGCAGGGAAGGGATAACCCAGAGGATTCTCTTACTGAAGAAGGTTGATGGCCCGAGACGAAATCTGGTCCACGCTTCCGGGGCGCGCTCGCTCCGTGTCCGTACCGGCCTCTCGCGTCTGTCTTATGAGTCTCTCCGCGTCGGCCACATCTTTCGCGCGGGGAGTCGAGGATTCCTTCACCGCGGCGGCGACAGAATCGCGGACGTCTTTCTCGAGGCGTCCCCTGATGTCGGCGGCTCTCGAGACGAAATCGCGGGTTCTCTGTGCGAAATCGTCTCCGGTCGTCTCGCGCCGATCCCTCGCAGCCTCGCGGACCTGCCGGGCATACTCATCTGTCTCCTTCGCTAAGTCGGGGGTGCGAAGGGTCTCTTCCCGGTTCGAGACTTTGAACTTCATCTCCCTGCCGTCAAGGAGATTCTGGTCCTCGTACCTGGCGTCGTTCTTTCGGCTCTCGAGCTGACCGAGCCGTTCCTCAAGCCGACGCTCCTGCGCTGCAACCTGGCTTGAGTCGCGGTCACGCGAGGCCTGGACGAGCTTCGCCTGAATGTGCCGTATTTCGCGAGCGTCCCTTTCCGCGGCGTTCGCGGTGCGCTCCGCGATCTGCAGGCGCGTGATATCGGACTGGCGGTCGCGGATGCGCTGAGCGTCGGGGGAAAGCTCGACCCGCTCCGCTGCCGGTTTCGCCGCGTCTGTCGCGGGCTGAGGCGGCAGGTTCTCCGTCCTTGCGACCTGGTTCTTCTTGTCATCCGGCGGTGAAGGTGGTAACGGGGAAGATCCTATCGGCGGTATGGTCATAGGGTTTACCTCCATGTACACCCAACATATGAATTATATCACGGTGAACCATGATGCAACAGCTCCAAGAGTCATTTCATAATAATATCGCCGGATTCCACTTTTGATGCAACAGCATCCTTTGCCCGGCGGAGAATACCCATCGGCAAGGGCACGGCATGCCGCACCCCCACCTGAAATGACTAGCGGCGTATCATCACTACGAGCTCCTCGCGGTTCGAGCCGTTTTCGCGCACATCGATGAGCGCAAGCCCCGCCTTGTCTGCGAGAGCGCGGATCGTCACTGCGTCAAACAGGAACAGATGATCCGCGGGCCCCACGGCTTCCCATGCTGCTTCAAGCTGCCGGGCGCGGTCAGAACCGAGGTTCGGGGTGGCGATCACAATCGTCCCTCCCGGTCGGCAGATCCGCGCGAAGTGCCGCAAGGCCGCGAGCGGGTCGGGCATGTGCTCGAGAACGTGCAGGGCCGCTACGATGTCGAAGAGTTCATTTGGCTGGAAACGGTCCACACTTCTTGTGACTACGGGAAGGCGGAGCCGACTTCGGGCGAAAACGCTTGAACACCAGCCGGGTTCGATGCCCTCAACATCATATCCGGCGTTGCGGGCCGCTTGAAGGAACGCGCCCGTTCCGCAGCCCACGTCCAGCAGCCTCGCCCCAGGCCTGAAGAGCCCCAGTTCCGCGAGCAGACGCAGTTTCGGATCGATGTTGTCCCGGCGGTTCCCCGGGCTGAAACAGGCCGACCGGCGCTTCCTGTCAAACGTGTCCTCATATGCCCAGTACTGCATCAACAAGAGTCTCATCGGCCGCCTGTATCGAGGATTAGCTCTCACGAGTCCGCATGAGGAGCACCTCACCATGGCCAGTCTGTCTTTCTTCCAAAGGAAACCTGAATCGGCAGTCCGGCATATTGGGCAGGGAGGGTGCTCGACCGAAATCAACGCGAGTAATGCGAAAAGGAGCAGCAGGCATACTGCAGCAACGATGAGAACAGCGTCGAGAGAACCGAGCAGACAGCGCATTGAGTCGACGCCCGTCGGTGCAAGGGCGATCGGGACCATGATTGTGCAATGACTCCATTCTCGCATTTCAAGTCCGGCAGCCGTTGCGGTGGTTCCTCCTCCTCATGCCTATCCTCAACCATTACTATCTGGGGTTTCTCACAAGAAGTCAACATCCTGATCCACGACAGGCACTGTCGGTCGGCGATGTGGTAAAATCGCACGGGTAACGCCCCCGGAGGCCGTCATATGTCAAGAAAGCTCGATGAATATCCCGTGGACGCGCTCGATTCGCGATTTCCGCTCACCTCGCTGGAGCGTCACCTTCTGGACACCGGCGCGATCGATCGAGCCACCCTGCGTCGCATCCAGACCCAGGCCGTCGAAAGAGGCGTCTTCGCCGAGGAAGAGCTTCTTGAGAGCGGCCTCGTGGAAGAGGAGGCGGTGCTTAAGTTCCTTGCGGCCAAGCAGAATCTCCAGTACGTGATGTTGGACGACATCGAGCCGAATCCGGAAATCGTGACGATGCTCGAACAGGATTTCTGCGAGACTCACAATGTGTTCCCGATCAAGATTGACGGTTCGTACATTCACGCTGCGATGGCCGAGCCGAAGAACATCGCTCTCAGGGACCAGATCCGCAATATCACCGGCCTATCGGTCAAGGCGTATCTCGCCAGCAAGGGCAGCATCAAGAAGAAGATTTTCCAGTATCGCCCCCAGTACAGAAAAAAAATCATCGATGCGCTTCTGAAGTCGGTAGGGACGGACCAGGGCGTGCGTCTGACAAGGGAGCTTGGCATCGAGATCGAGGACCTGAGGAAACTACCGGAGCAGACGGAGATCATCAGGCTGGTGAATTTGCTCGTCCTGCAGGCTTTGCAGGTGCATGCGTCCGACATTCATCTCATGCCGGGGGAGGACGCGATGCACGTAAGGTTCAGGGTGGACGGCGTGTTGCAGGAGCTGGTCCAGCCGATCGCGCTGGAACGGTCCGAGCAGGTGGTGAACCGGATCAAAATCCTGTGCGATCTGGACATCACCGAAAGGCGCATGCCTCAGGACGGGCATTTTCGCATCGTGCTCGAGGGGCAGGAGATAGATTTCAGGGTTGTGACAAGTCCGACGATTCACGGCGAGAAAGCGGTGCTGAGGGTCCTGGACCGCGCATCCACCATCCTGGATATGCGTCATCTCGGCTTCGGCGCGGACCTGATACAAATGTTCCGGAAGCATCTGACCAAACCGCACGGGATCATCATCATGACCGGCCCGACGGGATCGGGGAAAACCACCACCCTGTATTCCGCGCTGAAGATTCTCAATTCGAAAGAGAAGAACATCACGACGGTGGAGAACCCGATCGAGTACAGGATGGACGACATCACGCAGATACAGGTGCATCCGGAGATCGGGCTTACGTTCGCGCACAGCCTCAGATCGATTCTGCGCCAGGACCCGGATATCATCCTCATCGGCGAGATCCGCGATCTTGAAACGGCGGAGATCGCGATACGAGCGTCGCTTACCGGGCACCTCGTGTTCGCGACGCTGCACACAAACAACGCGGCGGGCGCGATAACAAGGCTTCTGGACATGGGAACCGAGCCCTACCTCCTGGCAAGCACCCTCAGATGCGTCCTGTCGCAGCGGCTCGTTCGCACCATCTGCCGTCGCTGCTACACCGAGTATGTTCCCGACGAGTCCGTGCTGCGGGAGATCAAACTGAACCTCCCCGAGACCAGGGTGCCGAGCGAAGAGCCGATCAAGCTGGCGTACGGCAAGGGCTGCGAGCATTGCTTCAAGACCGGCTTTTACGGCAGGACGGCGATCGGGGAGCTTCTCGAAAACAACGATGAGATACGGGGACTGACGGTCGATCGCGCACACGCGGTGAAGATCGAGGAGGCTGCGACAAGGGGAGGCATGATACCGATTCACAAAGCCGGAATGCTCAAGGTTCTTCAGCGAGAGACCACGTTCGAGGAAGTGGCTTCTCAGACTGATGTGCTCTAAGCTGAGATTGTTCCGGGCCCCATGTTGAGGCCGAGCCGGATGGGAAGAAAAATATTCAGATTCGCGGCGTTCGCGATTCCGCTTGTTTTCGTCGCATTGTTCGTCGGCGCCTATTTCGTGCCGTGCGAAGACTATCAGGGGCGATGCACGGTGTGCGGGATGAGGGTGTATGAGAAGAGGGTCTCCTTCCTCAGCGAGCCGATACGACTGATACAGAGGACGAAACTGAGCCGGTTCTTTGAGGAATCCGGGCTTCCCGAGCACGAACATCAATGGGAGTACATGGGCGGGACCGTGAAGACAAACCTGTTCGGGTACCCGACAAGATACGAATTCGAGCGGTCCGATCCGCTGCTTTTGGTCCCCGACTATTTTCTGATAGAGGTCCTCAGGCGCCTTGAGTTCCGGGAGGCTCAGAAAGAGCTGCTGAGGGGCCTGAACTGCGACGATGAGGGGGTCAGGGAAATCGTGCGGGAGCATCTGTATGCCGCATATCCGAACGGGATGGGCTCGTTCATGAGGTGGTGGGAGGAATTCATCACGGGCAGGCAAGGGCAGGTGCCGTCGGCCGTCCTGCCGGGCCCGATGCGGGAGAAGCGTCTGGAGGCAAGCGGGGAGTCCGACGGAGGCAATCCTGATAAATCCGCACCGTAATGGAACGATATTAATGGGTGGAGTCTCCGCGTCTTCGACCGGAGCCCTTAACCTATGCCGCAGCCAAGGTACAAACAGTACGCAGTCCGCGAACCCAAGGAGCAAGTGGAGAAGTCCCCGGTCGGTCCCCGCCTGCGACGGTTGTTTGTCGTGGTTCTGTCGCTGAGCATCCTGGTGATCGCCGGGATAAAGATCTCCCGGATGTTGCCCGTGAAAACTTCTCTGGACGGCACGTACTCGCCTCCGGAGAGCCGCAAGGAGATCGAGCAGTTCACCCGGGCTCGCAGGTTTCTTCACAAGGCTCAAGCGGATCAGCTCACCGACGACCTGGCTTGGTTTCATCGGTGCGGCAAGTCGCCTGCGCAGAGTGTCGAGGAGCTCGACCAGGCCGGCTTTCGTCCCTTCATTTTCATCGACGAAAAGGACGAGGAGGTGCCGATTCTCGACGTCAGCGAGGATGCCGCATCGAATCCTGCAACCTTCCTCATGTATCTCATTCCACCGAAAGGCACGAGCGCCGGTTTTGTCTCGCGCCGCAGTTTTCGCGCGACCAACATATTCGGGGAGAGTCGGATCGAGACGGGGGATGAAAGGGTGTCGGTCAATCCGAAGGACGACACTTCTCTGCACGGCCAGTTCCTGTCGGAGACCCCCGGGTTCGATGACGAATACGTCTGCTACCTGTCCCAGGTCTGGGAGTCTGCCGCGGCACGCTACATCGAGCTCTACCAGAAGCCGCCGGAGAGCCTGGAAGGACTTCTCGAAGGGATTGGCCTGGTCCCGAACCCCGATTTCGTGTGGCCGTTCAAACCCGACGCGAAGCTCAGGGCCGATTGTGAGGGGGGACTGATCGACGGCAAGATCGTGTACTGGAGGGTTACGCTTGCGAGCGGTGAGACTCGCGGCCAGGCCAGGTACTGGGATCAATATACCTCGTACAACGACCCGGACACACCGGATGAAATAGTGACCCCCTCGATGACCTCGACGGTTGTGCCCCCCGAGCTCGTGCAGGGGACCTTCAGGGTCATGTTCAGCCTGGGAAAAATCAAGGCTCTTATGGAATCGGCGGCGCCCGCTCCGGAAAAAGAGGAAGCTTCCGGGTGACCAATCCCCCCCTTTTTCTGATATACTTCCGCGATTGTTGAAACCCGTGCCGTGCCGCACGGGTCGGAGAAAATGTTGAATCCCTCAGAGCGCAAACCGACCTTCTACCATTACCTGGTGGCGGGTCTCGGGCTCGTACTTCTTGCCGTCGTGTGGGCGATGGGCTGGCTCACGGCACTTCCGGACCCATTGGAGGGAAAGGAGCAGGCCGGTCTATTGATGGTACTTACAGCGCTTGTGCTCGGGGCCTGGAATCTTGTCAGCTGCGTGATCGCGGCAGGCTTCTTCCATGCGGCGAGCAAGCATCCTGCCAAGACGTTCCTCTCCTACCGGGCTGCGAGCCTGAGGCTCGTGTTCATGGGGGTATTGTTTGTTTTCCCGGTGCCGTTGATGACGCAGGTTCTGGGGGCCGATCCCAGGGGTCGGGCGCTGGCCCTGCTTGTGATAGGGATCTCGATGGCGGGCATCGCCTTCGGTCGTGCACGAATCAGGATCATCGAAAAACGACTCATCGAGCTCCCGGAGGAGAAAGCTCCTCCGAAGTTGGCTCCGTTTCAATAGACTTGAGGGGGAGTTCCCCCCGCCCGGGTGCGATTCTCCGAATCATGGAGGGGATCAGCGATGCTGAAAAGGGTACGCAGCGGCGGGGACGCTTTCGGGAAAGCGCTAATAGATTTCCACAACACCGGCGAGGAGACAATCTCGATCATCAGGAGGGTCGAGGACAACAACGTAGATGAGATGCCGTCGTCTCCCTATTTCAGAGCGTTCGATGAATGGGACCCGTTGGACAGGGCGCTCTCGGCGTGGATGGAGGGTCGAGTGCTCGACATCGGCATGGGTGCGGGACGCCTGTCACTACATCTGCAGGGGAAGGGGCACGATGTTGTCGGGGTCGACCTGTCGCCGGGAGCGTTGGAGGTCTCAAGTGCTCGCGGCGTAAGGGATGTGCGACAGCTCGACATCCTTGACGGAATTCTCGACGGCGAGAAATTCCGGACCATTGCGCTGTTCGGACACAACCTCGGGATAGCAGGCTTCCACGAGAACGTCGGGTCGTTTCTGGAGCTTCTGAGCCGCATGTTGACGCCGGGCGGACGGATTGTAGGCACCCAGATCAACTGGGATCGTACCGACAAGCCTGAGCATCTGGGATTTCAGGAGGCGAACCGCAGGGCGGGCAGACATCCGGTGGATATGACCCTTCGAATCGAGTACGGAGGAATCGAGGAGACATTCTCGTGGTGTCTCACGAACCAGACCGAGCTGGTGGAAATCGCGAAATCGGTCGGCCTCGCGATCGAGGCGATTATCGACTGCGGCGGGATGTATAGTTACGTTCTCAGGCTGCCGGAATCGTGACCGGCGCCTTCACTCCTTGTTTTGGTGCCCCCTTCGTTGTATGCTGTATCTGGTGCATGAGGCACAAATGTGTTGTGCCGTTTGCAATGCGCTATAAAATGATGTAATATAACATGAGCATAAGAAGCCTTTTCTCCTCGACGGGAGACGGGCTCTGTTGCTTTATTCCTGGAGGCTATCATGCGCGGTAAGATTAGTTGCGTGTTGGTTCTGGTTTTCCTGGCGCTTATCGCAGGATGTTCGTCCGGACACCATAACGCTGTTGCGCCCGGGCTGACTCAGGGCGGAATCTCCGACCTCGACAGAGGCCCCGCGGCCAAAAATCATAACATAGTGTGGGGGCTGTGGGACGTCCGGATCGATCCCCTGAGCGGCGCTGTCGAGATCGCGCCGTTAAGATCGGCCCAGTGGACGCTGGACATGGTGAAATTCCTTCAGCCGCCCGCCGGCCCGAGCGGCGGAATTCAGATCGAGCTGATCGATAACAGCGAATGGCTCAGCGCCGGACGTCTGCAGCTCAATGTGAGCCTCACGCACCCGTTCCCCGGGCTTCCCCAGTTCACAGGCGCGGATGTCCGCGGCGTCCTCGTGACAACCGGCCATCGCACGTCGAATTCCGATCCTGCAGTCAGGTTCTCGGACGGGGGCCAGCTCGATGCGGTCCTCGCCAATGCCGACGGCTACACGCGTTGGATGAATCCGGTCGATTTCCCGAGCGACGGCAAGGTTTGGACTTTCACCGAAGGCGCTCTCGGTATAGGGGAGGGGTTTGACGCCACGATTAATCCGTTCATGTATTACGCCGACGGTCTCGCGCCGACGGATTCCCTGTATGGTTTCTTCGGCGATTCCGATCATCTCGCGAATCGCGGCCAGTTTACGTCCGGGATGATCAATACCAGGCTGTACGATCTCTACTTCCCTCTCACGGGGTCCGGGGGAAAGCCGGAGGTTGAGTTCCAGTACGCGGTCCTGGCCAGCTGGAAGCAGCCGGTGGACCTCGATCCGGGGAACCTCCCGGGCAGTTTCCCTCCCGACGCCAACACTTATGAGGCGTTCCTGATGGATGCCGTGGACGCGGGCACCCTCTATTACACGCCCAGCGAGGCGGGCGGCGATCTCATTCTGAACCTCGAAATCTTCGACTGGACTCCGTATCTGACAAAGGCGGGAACGGTCGTCGACGAGATCGAGAGGATTGTTGTCGAAAGCCCCCAGGGGATTCTCCCCGTGCCTTTCGCCGAGTTCGACTCGTCCTATATCTCGGCGAATGCGATGCCCGGTTCCACGGATGCGTCCAGCGTAGTGCCTATCGAGATCGCGAATTGTCTTCCCACCGACGTCAATGGACAGCAGGTGTTGATCGCAGTCGAGCAGTCGGGACAGACATATGATAACGACGGCTTCGGGACGAACTACCCGACTGTACCGTTGACGGCGTATTTCCTGCAAACGCTGAAGGTCTCATCGGTCGTCCCACAACAGGACAAGCCCATCGTCAATGCCATCGATCCGAATTCCGGAATTGAGAACGCCAACTTGAGCGGCGTGACGGTCACGGGCGATTTTCTGAGCGGTGTTACGGAGCTCAGGCTGGTCGGCGACACGGAACAGGCCGTCGCGCTGAATCTTGCGGTCGTTGATGATGAGCACCTGACGTGCGATCTCGATCTGACCGGCCTTTCGGTAGGGCTTTACGACGTGGTGGCGCACGATCCGGTCGCCGGCGACGGCTCGCTTGTGGACGGGTTTGAGATCCTTTCCGCCACCGGGGTCATTGTCACGTCGATCGATCCCGATCACGGAATTCCCGACACGCACATATACGACGTGATGGTCACCGGGAACAACTTCAACGGAGTCACGGAGTTGAAGCTTGTGGGAGACGCCCAGGAGACGGTAGCTCTGAACCTGCAGATCATCGACAACCAGAATATGGAATGCGAGCTGGATTTCGCCGGGCTTGACATCGGGCTGTACGACGTGGTGGCGCATGATCCGGTCCTGGGGGACGGCGTTTTGCCGGACGGGTTCGAGATCGTGGACTGCCCGGGCGGGATTCAGGATTCGCTCACGCTGTACACAACGGACACGGAATTCGATCCGCTGTTCGTTGCGGGGCTTCTGACCGACGGTCCGTACGCGGGGCAGGTCGTGACTCAGAAGGGGATGCCCGACTGGAACAGGCTGGAGGTCGGCGATCCTCCCGCCAATAACACGCCGGTCTATTACTACGCCGGCAAACCCAGCATCAGCGGCCTTTACTACGACTGGTCCTGGAGCATGGACATGGACCCGGTGAACGATGTATTCGCGTTCGCGACGTTCGATGACGACGACGATTCGGGGACCTGGCCGGATACCCAGTTCGATTTCGTCAAGGTATGCAACCAGTCGGACGGCAGCTACCTCGGCGCGTGCGACACCAACTGCGGCTACATCGTCGCACAGGTGGATTTCGACGAGTACGGGAACATATGGGCCGTATGCGGGAACGACTATTATCCGTCGGCAAACTATACGCTACAGCGGTGGGATTACGATCCCGCCGCGCCGGAGCCGCACTACACCAAGGTCGGCGAGTATGACATTTCGGGAGCCATCACCGGAGAACAGGTCATCAGCGACATCGTGGTCCTGCAGAGATACCGCCGGCTGTTCATCTCCGTCTCGAGCAGCGGCGGTCAGTGGGGCGTGGAAGTACATTCCTGGGATTTCAGCACCGATCCGCCAACCTACCTGGGCGAGGTCTTCACAACCCAGACGAATTTCTACGGCACGAACTCGTTCCAGGAGGCGCACCAGAGATTCGTCGACATGGAGGTCGATAGAACCGATTCCGTGTTCGCAGGGTGCAGGATCATGGTCATGTACATGGGCCAGCCGGGAGTCAACAGAACTCTCGAGCTCAGAAAGTACGATGTCAACATGAACGAGATTAACTCAAGCTCGCTCGAGTTCAATTTCGAGTACGATGAGGACTGCTGGTACACGTACCATTACCAGATGTGGTTCTCGAACTTTGTTCTGGACGATGTTCATGGCGGAAGGGTCGTGGCGATTTACGACAACTTCTGCATGCCTGCGCCGGGTCAGATCGGAGTAACCAACGCGCCCGTCGACTGGTAACATGCGCATCCTGCGCATGATTCTTGTTTGTCTGATCCCGAAGAACCACGCGCGAGACGCGCGTGTTACGCGGCAACAAAGAACCACGCGCGAGACGCGCGTGTTACGCGGCAACAAAGAACCACGCGCGAGACGCGCGTGTTACGCGGCAATGAAGAACCACGCGCGAGACGCGCGTGCTGCATCATATCGGCAGCCAGTGAAACCCGCTTATCACCGTCGTGAGAATCAGCAGCCCATTTTCGCCGCCCCTGGTTACAAAGACCGCGTCCTGCGGACCGTAGTACGTGTCCGGGTTGCCTCCGTCGATGCTCACAGGCTCGAAGAACGGGAACGGATTAACCTCGCCCGTGAGCGAATCAACAAAACGAATCGTGTCGGTGTTGAAGCTCCCGCACGCCATGAGTCCGGTCGGCGACACCTCGATGAAAGAGATGAACGTGCCGGGGAAATCGTCCAGCACGATCGGATTGGACGCATCGTTGAGAACGGTTTCTTTCTGGAGATCGATTCTGAACAGCGATCCGGAGACTCCGCTGCCGATGTAGAGAAACATGCCGTCGGGACTAAGCGCCATCGGACCCGGTCCGCATACACCGAGCTCGTAGGTTGTCAGCACCTTGTTCTGCTCGTCAACCACCAGAATGCCGCCTGCATCGAGGGCTGTCGCGATGTAGTCGGGCGGGACGAAATCGATTGTCCCGGAACATGAGATATAGATATCGGTGCCGTCGGAAATAATATGCTGCGGGTTGAACCAGGGAGTGTCGATCTCGTCGTCCACGTGAGGGTCCCCGGAGAGTTCTATCCTGCTCACCCAGCCCTGTTCGAACTGTGTGGGAAAATAGCTGACAGGATTCGGATTCGTTACCCAACCGAAATCGCCGAGGATCGTCACTCCGTTCGGGCTCGCGAACGGCCTGAGATAGTTGGTGTCGACCTCGACCGTTTCTCCCGTGGCTGTGTCGAACCCGAGCACTCCTCCGAAGAGAGTGGTGAGCAAACCGTTTGAACCCTTGCCGAATGCGGCTTCCCACGGGTTCGAGTACTGAGGCGCGGACACGGCCATTCCCCCGGGCTGCAGTGTCTCGATGTCATACGACGCGAGCTCATCATCGCCCGAGTTCACGACCCAAACGACATCCTCGCTCGCGGTCATCCGGTTCGCGTAGAGTCCGGCGGACGCGATATCCCGATCGATCGTGTCTTCCGGGGCGGTAACGGCGAGGGTCTCCTCGTGTTTTGCGTTCCCGGGATCGATCCATGCGACCGTGGCTGTGGATTCAGCGGTCCCGGCGAACCTGTAGAGAAAACTTCCGTCGGTGAGCGACAGAATTCTCCTGGGGAGGTCGCCGGGGACGCTCACTCGGACCTCGGTTTCGGAAGCAGCCCAGCCCGGGGGCGCCGCGATCCATACCTGGCCCGTGTCCGGATTGAACCGGGCGACGAGATCGGACACGAACCGAAGCTGGGAGACACCGGGAGAGTTCGGGTCGACCGTGATCGGGTCGGCGCCGGTGCAGCCGAGTCCGGTCGCGATGAGGTAAACAAGTAAACCAAATTGAAGGACTGTTTTGATGCGCACAATGCACCTCGTCTTAAGGGGTATCACCCCGGATGGAATAAAAAAACCGTCCGGGGAAGGACGGGCGCGAAATTGCCGATAGGCGTTACCGCGTCACCTTCCCACCGAAAGCTCTGACGGCAGACCAGAAACTGGCAGGGGGTGGGTATCCTGGCTGCGGGGTCGTCCGAAGTCCCCGGCCTTCCCGGCCGAAGCCAGTGGCCATTTTTGGGGACCCGTCGCCCGTTACAGTTGCGGGGGCAGCGGGACCAAGTCCACTTCCCCACTCCCCGATTCGACACGCCGAGTCTAGGCGATGAGGGAATCGGTGTCAAGTGACCCAGGTCGCGTCTCGCAAACGACTTGTAGTCATGTGCGTCCCGCACATGGTTCTTTCGGAAAGCAGAGGAACCATGCGCAGGATGCGCATGACTACGTGCACAAGGCGGGTGGCGTCTACATGCGAGTCTTCGAGCATGTGGACGTTATACAAGAGGCGTCATGAATGCGCCGAAGCGTAACATACCCGGGGATGCTCAAGGCATGACTATCACGCGCTGGAGGTCCCGGAAGTCATTGTGATTTGACCGTGCCTGAGAAACGTCCACATGCTCGAAGACTCGTATGTAGACGCCACCAGCCATAGAACCTCACCCCCCTAGCCCCCCTCCCCACAATTGTGGGGAGGGGGGAAGGGGGGGTGAGGTGGAGAGGGAGTTGGGGGTGAGGTATTTCGTGGTAATATGGACCGGGCAGAAGTCCCGACACACATGGTCTCGCTTGCCGGCATAGCTGCTCAGACTGGAAAAGAGGAGCCCGACCTCGAAACGATTTTCCGTTACCTGGATGAGAGCGCGCAGCCTGTCGCAATTGAGAGCAAGAGCCTCCTCGTCGTCTCGGGCGCGGTGCACAGGCTTCACGACCGCGTCCAGGGGCTCAAGGTCGATATCACCGCAAAAAGCCTCACGCTCCATCAGTTGAAGTCGACGGTCACGACGGCGTTCACCGATGTCACCGACTACTACATGATCCTCGCCGGCATTTCGCCGCCGTCGGACCCGGTGGACAGAATACGATTCGACAGGGAGGTCGAGTTCGCTCGAAAGGTGATCCAGGTTGTTTTCAGGCTGTACATGGAGATTGGCGGCAAGTCCGAGCTCAAGTGGGAGGCTGTGATGCCGGAACGGGGGAGGAGGGAAGCTTTCGCTGCCGAGCTGAAGGCGCTGGGAGAGGCGTACCCGCTTCCCGAGTTCGCGACGGAGCAGAAGATGCTCAGGCAAAGCCGACTGCTTGCGAACCTGGGATGGATCGTCTTCTTCATCTTCATTTTGTGGCAGGCGGGTGCTTTGGGCGACATATTGAAGCTAATCGGGTCGCTGCTCTCGAGCGACAGGTAGCGTAAGGCCCTAGCGCCCTTCAAACAGGCGGTCGGCGAGCATCGACGGAAGCCCGACCTCCCTGATCCTTTCCACCGCCGAGTGAACATCGTACTCCACGCGGTGCAGATCGATTCTTCCGGAGCCGGCGTTGTCGTACACGGCGAAAGCCGCACGCCAGTCGCCGTCACGCGGCTGTCCGACACTCCCGGCGTTGACGAGGTAGCGATAACCCTCCTCCAGATCGACCTCTCCTTCGCTCGCGAGGATGTCGCGGCACAGCCCGGTGGTCGGCTCGTAGCGATACACCTCGGGGTAGTGAGTATGCCCGACCGCGGGAATCCTGCAGGGCGAAATCTCAAGCGATCTTGCCGCCTGGAAGGGCGAGAAGATGTATTCGTTCGGGTCGAGCAGACTTCCGTGCGCCAGGATGATGTCGTCGATCTGCTCCTGATCCTTCAGCGTCCGGAGATACTCGATATTCTCCTGAGTGAGCACGCCGCGGGTCCAGAAAATCGCCTCGCGCGCAAAGGTGTTGAACGTCTCAGCCTCGCGGGGGTCCAACGCGGCCATGTCGTGGTTGCCGCGGATCGCGACCGCGACGATTCCCCTGATTTTGTCGATCGCTTCATTCGGATGGGCCGCGTAGCCGACAATGTCGCCGCAGCAGATGATCCGGTCGCAGGTGAGTGATTCGATCCGGGCGAGGACAGAATCCAGGGCGGGAAGGTTTGAATGTATGTCGGAGATGATCGCCGTTTTCACTGGCGGACTGCCTTGGGAAAAAGTCGACCAATACTATCAATGCCCCGATTGGTTGGCAACCCGACCAGAGATGGGAGTGCTCTCAACGGATCAATGCGCGCCCGCACCTCTGGTTCCTCGATCTTCATATTCACCGAGAGAGCATGGGGACTGGCACACAGCTTTGCCCGGCGACCATGGTCACGCCCCCGATACTGTTCGAGGGGCAAAGCTGGGTGCCTGTCCCCATGATGTGAGGATATGTATAAGAATGTGCGGTGACAGGCCCCGATTTCGCCCTTGTCGCCGGTGACGCAGGATGCAGTGATACGCTGGAGCGAAATCGGTGCCAGTCCCCGTGGCTATTCGAGACTCCGGGGAGCGAGATCGCTCGTGCTCGCGGGCGGGAACCAGCCGCTCTCCCAGGCGATGACAACCCAGCCGTTCTCGCCGGGCATCAGGCGGAAATACAGGGGGTAGCCGCCCTCGGTCAGCGGCTTCAGGTCGACGGGGAGGTGAGGGGAGAATCCGGGGAATACGGCCTGCACACGTACCTCCACCTGGATCGCTGCGCCGGTCCTTTCCGCCGCCTGGACAGCGTGATTGAACACAACGGAGGGATAGTTCTCGCGGATTGTCGAGTAAAACCCGACCAGCACGGCGGACCTGGTCGTGTCCATCAGCTCGCTCACGAGCGGTTTCACTCCGACGTCGCTGTTCGCAGCCTTGTTCCACTCCTGGAAAAAGTCGCGCATCTGTCCGAACTCGAGTGAGTCGCGGTTCGGCTGGGTCGGAGCGAGGGCGATGATGTTTGTTACGCGGGCGAGGAGCTCGGAGGCGCGGGCACGAACGGACTCCGAGTCCGCGTATGTAACGACAAAGGAAAGGCTCGCCTGGGCGAGATTCCAGCGACCGTCGTGAAGATAGATCGGCGCAAGCAGCGCGTGACACCAGGCGATTTCCTCCGGCGTCTCGAACAGCTTGACCGCCATGCCGAGCTCGGTTTCCGCTTCGGACCAGTTCCCCTCGTCGGCGGCGATCCAGCCCAGCGTGTAGTAACCGAGCGCGAGCCCCGGGTCGAGCTCGAGGGATCGACGAATCTCCCAATAACCGGTTACCTTCTCGCCGCCCAGGTAAAGCCTCAGGCCCTCCTTGAGCACCCTCGCGGGGAGTTCCGCGCCGATCGCGAGCGGCGAGACGGGCTGCTCGTCAGCCCATTTCCGCGCAAGAGCCGGGTCGCTTATCAGGCTGGGCGCAGCGGTATTATCCTCCAGCCAGCGATTCTGAATCTGATCCATGGAATCGTTCAGAACAAGCTCGATGTTCGGCTGGGTGACGATCTCCTGGAACTTGCCTCTGTCGAACGTTTGACGTACCCATCTGAGGAAACTTCCCAGCTCGGCTTTGGCGACTGCCTCGGGAACATACTCCGAAAGGTCCGGGGAGACGAGGTAGGTGAGATCGACAAGGGATCCCGACGAGTTGAGGGCCCTGACCGCCTCGTCGCAGTCGATCCCCGGCGGCTCAGGAGCCTGCGGATTCCCCATGTCCGACCAGGGCGCGAGCCCGGAAATCGCGACCGGCAGAGCGTCGGCCATCCAATCCGCCCCGGCATGACGGTTCATCTCCTCCTGCAGGTCTCCAACGACTTGCACAGAGACCAGCGGCAGAAAGTCCATGTAGGGGCTGTAGGCAACGTGAAATTCGCGATGGGCCGGGTCCCTGAGGTCGCTCTCCAGGAAAATCTCCGCCTGGGCGGCGCGCTCGGACGGATACAGGAAAAAGTGCACCGGCTTCAGTACGTTGAAGTAGCAGAACCGCTCCGCAAGGTAGAGCGAACCCTCTGCGGACCTGGCGAGCGAGTCGCCGGCCTCCTGATCCATAAGGTAGTCGGCATAGTGAAGCACGATCTGACCGCTTGAGCTCCTGAGCTGCATCTGTGTGAGCAGGCGGCAGAAGCGAGTCTGGTGCGCGATCTCGAACTGGAGCGCCGGGGTGCCGCCGAGATGGAAGGCGCGGTCGAGATGGAGGAGGGCGTTCCAGGTGTCCTCCTCCCGTATGCTTACCGCGTAGACGTAGTGGGTCCGGGCCGCTATCGCGGATTCATCGTCCAGCATCAGGCTGGCGAGAAGCTCGTTTCTGCCCCTCTCGACGAGACCTTTCTGAAGGTACACTTCACCAAGCGCAAGGTGGGCCTCAGCGGAGTCCGGGAAATTCGCGACGGTTTCGAGGAAAGTGTTGAAGGCTTCATCGACTTCGCCCTTGTTGTAGTAGTCCCAGCCGAGGTCGAGCCATTGTTCGAGCGTGAGTGTCTGGGCGACGGCTGTAAGCGGGGCGAGCAGCATCGTGAGCGAAAACATCAGGCAAATGAAAACCGCCCGATGAGAGCGGCGGTTGTGAATGCTGTATTTCGGCGACCGACTCGACATGGTTCGGGGAAGCTGCTATCGAGTGGGAACGTTGATTTTGAGATTGTCGACCCCGGCCTTCCGATCGACTTCAAGCGATGCGACCATGTCGCCCATGGCGCCCACCAGTGCAGCCTGGGGGTTATCCCAGACATAGATCGCTATTTTGTTCTGATCGGCGTATCTCACGTCGCGGAACCACTCCAGGAGCGCCGTGACGTCCGACGCGGGCAGGTTTCTGTTAACGGAGACGTACATGTAGACATCGTATCCGCGCGATTCCTCGTTGTCCTGTATCTGAAGCTGCTGGTAGGCGACGGGCGGCCTTGGTCCGCACCCGTACGCAAGTCCGGCGATGAGCGCCAGAAAGCTGAGGGGGATCGCCAGAACTGGGATTCTTCGGAGCATAGCGCACCTCACGCGAACTGTCCCGGCTTTTCAGACATCAGAACCCTCTAAACGGATGTACGCTATAGACGATACCGGCACGTGAAATTCGACATCCGTCTTGTGCACCTCGTCGGCCCTGGGAATCCCGAACCACAGGATCTCCTCCCCGACGGTGGACTTGCCCCAGAAGCGAACGCCCTCCGGAAGTGTCTCGCCCGTTATCAGCTTGACGGCGACCTGACGGTCAAGGTAGGAGTTGTCCTGGGTCCATTGTGCTTGTTGCATAGATCTAGACACAGCCCTCTCGCCACAGGTTGAGTTCGGTCTCTTTCCGATTCATGTCCTGTTTGCGAGTATATCAAAGCTTCAACACTCCTTCAATGCGACCCGTCCCGGGAGCCCATGCCGATGGTCCGGCTCTCTCGCCGACCTGAAGCGTCCGCTCCCGATCTCACCTTTTCCGTCCCCGGGATGTTCCACGGGGTCGATTATAGGTTATAATGGCGTTTTCAATACGGATCGGGTAATCCGTGCCCGCGGTGAAATGACACTAAGTTCGCATGTTTGATAGACGCCGGATTTCGTTGGTATTCCTGTGGCTGGGATTGGCTCTCCTTCTGTTGGGGATGCCTTCCCGAGTGCATGCGTTTCCGCTCAGGATCGATGAGGACTGCTTTTACGGGGAGGGCGAGCCCACTGGTGACGGTCTCAGCTCCTGGATGGGCTACGCGGTGCAATTCGATCCGCCGTACACCCCTTACACCGTCGACGGCGTGTCCTTATACATATCCCAGATGCTCCTCTCGCCGAGCGCATCGAGGAGGCTCCAGGTCTCGGTGCTGGACGATGCGGGAGTGCGCAGGCAGTATTCCAGCATCGACTGGCGCGAGCTTGAGGGCCACCAGGGCTGGGTCTTGATCGACCTTGCCAACAAGGAATATGTCGGGCCGTTCACGATCATCGTGCATTCGGGGGTGGGCCTCACGCCTTCCGTGAGCGTGCCCGTGGATGCCGTCTTCAAGCTGGGAGTGGATACGACCGAGCCTGAAGTCCACAGTCTCGTTTACACGTCCGACTCTCCGCCTCCCGCTCCTCCCGTTGGTCAGCACTCCCGCGGGGAGATCGAGCGGCAGGCGCAGTCGAACATCGCCAAGCTGGTCCCCGTATCGAGCGCGGTCCCGGGATTCCCCGGGGGCAACTGGATGATCCGGGCGCACGCCCCGGGTCTTCAGACCGAGAGCACTCGGATCGTCATTACGATGGAGGACATCGCCAGGCTCTACTACACTCCCGAGATTCCGTCGCCCGAATGGCATCTCCCCCCGATCGAGCCCATCGGATCGCGTGGGATGGTGAGATGCCCGACGAGCATGGTGGGGGTCACCTTCTACTACTGGCAGGACGATCCCGAGAAGAAATTCCTGATTCCTCAGGACGGACCGATGGTCAACAGGGAGCTGGTGAACGCGCTCGCGGGACTGTGCTCGGACCTCTCCGGGGAAGGGATCGTCGGGATCGAGCACATAGGGATCTACAACGACCGGAACATTCGCGGCACGAATGTGCGGTCATCGCATGCGTACGCGCTCGGCATCGACATCTCCGGCTTCCAGTACGCGGACGGGCACGTGGTGATGGTCAGGGACCACGACGACCCCGAGGTCCGTCGAGTCCTGGAGCATATTCGGGACGACCACCTCAAGAAACATTTCACGACCGTGCTGGACTGGCACTACCAGGACCACGATAACCATTTCCATGTCAATCTGCCGTATGCGCATTGAACCCGCCACTGCATAGCAGCGGAATTCCGGTGTGCGGGTGGTGTTGCCTGAATTGCGTTCCGGGGCCAACTGTATTATAAGTTGACCTTGTTAAATCGCATTAAGACCGATAGAAGGTGGAGACAGAAGCTCGCCTCCATCCGAATCCTGGAAGAGAAGGAGTCCCACCGATTATGAAATGCCCTTCATGCGGCTTTGAGAACGAAGCGAGTTCGGGTTTCTGTCGGAGATGCGGCGCCACGATGAGTTTGAGCGGCGCCCCCCCACCAGGCTATGCTGCTCCGCCACCTCCACCTCGTCAGGCCCCTCCGCCGCAAGGCTCAGGCCCGATCGATCTCGGGGGTTGGATCAGCCGGGGTTTCACCGAAGTCTTCAGCGACTTCGGCGGCTACCTTCTGTTGGGGCTGATCGTTTGGATCATTAACTATTTCACGGCGGGCCTGCTTTCCGGCCCGCTGCTCGCAGGCGCGCTGCAGGTCATAAGGGGGAAACTGAGAGGGGAGACGCCGAAGATCGATCCGGGAAGCGTTCTCTCCGTCGGCTTCGCCAAATTCGGACCCACGTTTCTTCTGTTCTTCCTGATCTATCTTGCGATGGGGGTCATCTACGGCATCTTCATGGTGCTCACCTTGATCTTCAGTCTTATCCCTTATATAGGGGTGATATTCGTCCTGCTGCTCGACCTGGTTTTCTTCGTCCTCGGATTCGCTGTCGGAGGCTGGATGACCCCTTTCCTGGCCATAAGCTTGCACTTTATCATGGAAGAGAACATGGAGTTCATGGACGCAGGCAAGAGGGCCTTCGAGGTATTGAAAGAGAATCTAATGATGTACTGGGTGTTCGGCCTTGTGACCGGACTCATCGCGTCTTTGGGCATCATCGCTTGTTGTGTGGGGATATTCGTAACGGCCCCGGTGGCGTATGTAATGCTGTCTCTGATGCTGGAGAATCGGTTCCCGAAGAGGCGATGATTTTCGGGATCGGAAGCTTGATTGGACCGCCCCCGTCAACCGGGGGCGTTTTCTTATTCCTTGCTGTCTACGATGATCGTGACGGGTCCCTCGTTGACGAGATGGATGTCCATCATCGCCCCGAAGACTCCTTCGGCAACATAGAGCCCCCTCTTTCGCAGGTCCTCATTGAAAAGCCGGTAGTACTCCTTCGCCTTTTCCGGCGGAGCGGCCCCGGTAAATGACGGTCGGAAACCTTTCTTCGTCTTTCCGTGCAGAGTGAACTGGCTGATCGACAGAATGCCGGGTCTGGTAATGTCCGACGGTTGTGCGGCGTTAGCCCAGTCGTTCTGGACATCCAGTAGCGACCTGTTCATCTTGCCGTCGATGTCGGGAAAAATCCTCAGGCCGGCGACCTTGTTGCCCATCCATTCGACATCTCCCGGACCGTCCTCGGGATCGACCGACACAAGAACCACGAGACCCGACGGAATCCGTCCGGTCGCTTCCCCGGCGACCACGCACTCAGCCGGACCCGATCTTTGTACGATGACTCTCATGTGGAAAACGCTGTATAAGATTTTCTCAAATCGTTGTAATATATGTTAAGCAAAACAAACGAAACTTATACACAGCGTGCTATTGTTCACATCGGGCCGATCGCCTGTGAGTCAGCTCTTGCTCCGGGTCGTATCGATCACGTCGGGGATCGACCGAATCTTGTGAATCACTGAATTGAGCTCCCGCGAGTTCTGTACCTCAACCGTCAGCTCGATCTTTGCAGTGTCGTCGCCCGAATACACTATCCTGACATCGTTGACATCCACGTGATGGTCCCTCAAGACCTGGGTGACATCGGAGAGCATCCCGGTTCGGTTCAGCGCCCAGACGTCGATGGCGGTGACGAATGACTGGTCCACACTTTCGTCCCACTCGGCGGGCAGAAGCCGCTCCTTGTCCTTGATGGCTTTCACCTGCGGGCAATCGAGCTGATGGATGCTGATGCCGCGCCCCTTGGTGGTGAACCCGACGACGGAGTCACCCGGGATCGGCTGGCAGCATCGGGCCAGGCGCACGAAAACATCCGGGTTGCCGTCCACCAGCAGGCCGAGATTCCCCGAGACTCCCTGGGGCGCGTTTCTGCGCTCGACGATCGGCTGGGGAATCTGCCTCCTGCTCTTCTGAAGCCTGGCCACCATCTGGCCGCGCAGGGTGTCGATCACCCCCCTCGCCGTCAGGTCGCCGCGCCCGATCGCATAGTACAGCTCGTCCAGGGTCTTCAGGCCGAAAAGCTTCAGCTCGCGCTTGAGGTTGGCCGTGCTGGCAAGGTGCACCTGTGAGAAGCCGAGACGCCTCTGCTCCTGCTCGAGGATGGCCTTCCCTGCTTTGACCGTGTCCTCGACCGTTTCCTTACGCATCCACAGCCGGATCTTCTCTCGCGCGCCGGATGTTTTCACGAAGTCAAGCCAGTGGCGCGAGGGTCCCACTCTCCCGGGATCGCCCTTGGCGACGACGATCTCGACGATGTCGCCGTTCTTGAGCGGAGTGTCGAGCGGCACCATTTTCTTATTGATCTTCGCGCCCCGACATCGATTCCCGATCTCCGTGTGTATCTTGTAGGCGAAGTCCACAGACGTCGATCCGGCGGGGAGCGTGACAATATCGCCCTTCGGAGTGAATACGAACACCTCGTCGCGATAGAGGTCGACCAGGAGCGCGTTTACGAACGACTTGTTGTCCGGCGAGTCCTTGCGGAAGTCCATGACCTCCCTGAGCCACGAGACCTTCTCGTCCAGGGACGTCTTGGCAAGCCGACCCTCCTTGTAAAGCCAGTGCGCCGCGATCCCGTACTCGGCCACCTGGTGCATCTCCCAGGTGCGAATCTGGATTTCGACTGGCTGGCCCTTGGGGCCGATCACGGTCGTGTGAATGGACTGATAGAGATTGGACTTCGGGCAGCCGATGTAGTCCTTGAACGTTTCGAACAGGGGCTTGTAGACGGTATGGATGTGGCCCAGAGCCGCGTAGCAATCCGGCACCGCATTCACGACAATGCGCACAGCCTGAAGGTCCTGGATTTGGTCGAACGTGAGATCCTGGCTCCTCATTTTTCGCCAGATCGAGTAGAGATGCTTCGCGCGCCCCATCACTCTCGCCTCCAGGTTGTGGCGCCTGAGAAGGAGTTCCAGGGCGATGATGATCTCGCGAAGATATCGCTCACGATCCTCGCGCTTCAGCGCGACCATCTGCACCAGCTCCTCGTACTCCTCGGGGTAGAGCCGCTTGAACGCGAGATCCTCCAGCTCCCACCGAAGCGCCGCCATCCCCAGTCGATGCGCGAGAGGAGCGTACACGTCCAGCGTCTCTTTCGCGACAATGCGCTGCTTCTCCGGCTCAAGATACTGGAGCGTGCGCATGTTGTGGAGCCGGTCGGCAAGCTTGATGAGAACGACCCTGATGTCGCGGGCCATAGCCAATACCATCTTGGCTATGTTGTCGGCCTCCCTGAAGGATTCCGCGGGCTGAAGGTCCTGCTCGAGCTTGCTCAGCTTGGTCACACCCTGGACGAGCAAAAGAATTTCTTCCCCGAACTGGGCTCGTATTCCCTTCTCCTCGACCTCCGGCTGCTCCGAGTCCTCGATGACGTCGTGCAACAGTGCGGCCGCAATGACGGGCACGTCGAGCTTGAAATCGGCCAGAATCCCGGCCACATCGAGGGGATGAGTGATGAACGGGTCTCCGCTCTTCCTCATCTTTCCCTTGTGCGCCCTGTCGGCAAATTCGAATGCTCGGAGGATTGTGTCCGTGTCCGGATCGGACTTGTCTTTCTGGAAACGCGCAAGGATGCGATCCAGCCTCGGATCGAGCTTGGAGTCGCATTCGATACCCTTATGCCTGGGCTCGCTGTTTATGTCCGGAGCGGTCTTGCCCATCTCGCGCGATGTGAGAGTCGGTTCGCGGCGCTCTCATTCAAGATTATATCACGTCGGGATTGCACGGAAGGGAATCTCCGATCGGGGGCGGATGTCCCGCGAGCCTCGACAGCGGCCTCGCCAGAAGCAGTGTCAGCACCAGCCCGACGAGCGTTCCCAGAAGTCCGTACAACAGCGACCTGGGCCGATACCTGAAAATCACTTCATGGTCGCCCTTGTCGAGAAACACCCCTTTGAACGTGTAATTGACGCACTCCAGATCGGTCGGCGTCCCGTCGACCTCGACCGTCCATCCCGGAAACCAGGTATCGAAGAAGCACAGCAGTGCGGACCGCTCGCAGGAGACGGATGCCGTAACCTTCTCCGGACGGTAATCGGTGATGACAACCGTTCCCGGTGGATTTCCCGTCGGGTCCTCAACTGGAGAAAGCTCGACGGGAATGGGTTTTTCTCTCTCGACGACTGCCTCGATGGAGGGGTCGAGCCGTGCGGCCAGTTCAAGAGCCTCTCGGTCCCGGCTGACGGCGGTTACGCGCTCGACAAGGTGCATTCTCGGAAGCACGTCGGTGTTCTGCACGATCAGGATGCCGTTCATCCAGACGTGGCGCCAGCGTTCGGCGGGCACAAACTGGCCCAGATGTCCGGGATGCGCGACAACGTATTTGACCCCCAGCATGTCCCACAAAGGCGCTTCAAATCCCTTTCCGCAGCCTGGACGTTCCTCTCTGTAGCGGGGAGTCTCGATGTAGTGCACGCCGACGACGATCGAAGCGTCGACCGCCTTCAGCAACTGAGCGTACCGACCGACGAGGTTGGAATCGTAACCCCCGAAATCGTCCAGACCCGGCACCATGCCGGTATTGGGCGGGAGAACTTCCTTCCATGAGCGTCCGAGACGATACGGGCCGTCCGGATTCCCCGGCTCCCATTCGAGACGCGATTTCAGGAACTCGATGGAATTGGTTGAGAAGTAAAGCTCATTTTTCGGAACAAACGGGTTGAAGTGAGCTTTCACCGGCCAGAGATCGATGAGAATCACGCCCATCAGCGCCAATGCCGCGATCATGAGAGCGCGATCTCTGTCGAGTTTCTTCGGTCCGTCATCCCGTTTGTTGATAAGACGCCAGTAGACTCCCACGACGAGGCAGGCGAGTGCCGCGACGCAGGCGCCGATCTCGATCTGCCCGAACGCATATGATTCCTGGTTGGAGAAAGTGCGGGTGGGGTCCACAAGCGAGTAGAGGAACAACGCGCCCATGCTCAGAGCCGATGCGAACACTACCACCGATGCGTAGCCCGTCCAGCGATTCCCGGGGGTTCCGATACGCTTTGGCTCCAGCAGAAACCTGAAGCCAAGTCCCGAAAGAACGACAATCGAGAAGAAGAACGGGCTGAACGGCTTCATCAGGCTGATCCTGAAAAGCGGAAGTCCGCACAGAATGTTGAAATAGAACCAGTTCCAGATGATCGAGACGAAGAAAATGAGCGCCGCGATCCGCCAGAACCATACTTGCCTTCTTGTCGCGGAGATCCATCCGGCGAACGATGCCGCCAGAAGGGTCACGATCCCCACGTAGCCGTAGTTCAGAAGATAGTGTTCCAGGGGCATGTTCTGGAGGAGGTAGTCGCCGAAGAGTCGCGGGAAGGCGAACATCAGCGACTGAATCCATGTGAGATTGGCTTCAAGCGTCGTTGCCTGGACCACCTGCTCCTCGAACCCCGCGAACCGGGTCGAGCGTTCGTAGAACTCGAGCGTGGGGAGGTTCTGCACGAGTCCGACGAGAATCGCTGCAATGTAGATTCCGAGCGCGAGAACGATGCGCTTCCCGATAGTGCTCCAAATCCGCCCTCTGGGAAACGAGTTGGCGTCGCCCGCTATGAAAACGATATAGGGCCCCAGGAGGTACGAGATAAAGACGGCCTCATATGCGTGGCAGGACGTCTGGACCAATGCGAGCAGAAGTATCGAGAGGAAGACCCAGACGCCGCCTTTTCCCGCCGGCGCACGGACAATCCTCTCGACTGAATACAGCAGAAACGGGAACAGAGCTTTCTCGACTACAAGCGTATCCTGAGTGGGGATGTACCCGAGCATGAACTGATATGTGACGGCGGCCAGCAGTGCGGGCCAGCGTCCGACCCCGAGGATTCGCAGGTACGCGTACATTCCCCATCCTGCGAGGACAAAGACGCTGAAGAAGATGGCCGTGAACGCCGCGAGTCCCGGGAAGATGTAATAGCACAGCAATACAAGCGGATTGGTAAGGCCGGTCTGGTGATTGGCGTACAGCGGCTGACCGCATGCCAGGTGCGGATTCCAGAGAGGCCATCCGCCTTCACGGATTCTTTCCTGTGAGTACAGCCCCCACGGAATGAACTGGCGGTTCATATCGTCCGCAAATCCCTCGGGGGTTTTCCACTTGTAGACCGGCTGGTTGTTTCCGACCTGCTCCGCGGTGCCCTCGCCGTTCTCGATCAGCACCGACCTCCATGGCTCGAACATCCTGCCGCTGTTCATGGTCGCGGCCCGACCCAGGAAAAGCGCGGGGAAAAAGAACCCCACCGCGAGCAGGAGAAGGATTCCGAGCGGAAGCAGGTCGGGATGCTTTCGATCTATGCCGGCGAATCCGTTCACAGTTCGGAAGGCAATTATACGGTCTGGGGCGTACGAAAGAAAAACGGTCCCCCCTGAAGGCTTGGGGAATGGGGGACCGTCGAAACGCCCGAATGTCGGAAAGATCTTCGTCTATTCGACCTGCCACAGCTCCACGTAATCGACCTGCCAGCCGCCGTCGCAGTTGGAGGTCATGTCGGCCGACAGGGAGTGGAACGTGAGAGTGTGCTCAAGGCCGTCGTTGTAAGTCGTGCCGAGGTAGAAGGTGCTGGTCTCATAGCCGTCGGTGTAGCCGACGAAATATCCGTGCGCCCAGTCGCCGCCGCTGTCGTCGTAGAGGAAGCCGTACGAGGGCTCGATCAAGTCGCCGTCAAGCGTGACCCATTGTCCGTCATAGGGCTGCATGCCGCCGCCGCTCTCGGTCGCAAGCTGGTGAAGCATTCTGAATCTGGTCTCGTTCACGCTGTCGTCGGGGAATGTGATATCCACGCTCGCGGTTTTCTCGGTGGGTTGCGTCGACGTCTCCGCGTAGCATCCATCCGGCCCCACATTCGACAGAATGCTGTTCGCCGTCTCGATGTGCCAGAAATCCTGGTATGACCCGCTGTCGATCCCGCCCGTGTAGCTCCATGCGCCCGTATCGCTGTCGAAGTGGTCGCTGAAGAAAGCGTCGGGATTCGTGAAAAACACGATGACCTGATAAGGACCGAAGGTGGAGGAGAGAGGTGGATCGCCCGCGTCGGTCACTTGCACCCAGATGTCGAATTTGCCGTCGGCCGGGAAGGTGACATTGATCCCGCCCATGCCGTCTCCGGGATCGTCATAGACCGGCGGCACGGCGGGCTGCTCAACGCTCCACATGTACGATGCGATTCCGTCGAGGTCGGTCGCGACAGTGGAATACGCCCAGGGTCCGAGGCTATCGACATCGGTCGGACCGTAAATCCCCTGGATTATAGGAGGCTTGTTGTCGATGACGCTCACGTTCGTGATATCCCAACCGGGATAGCCGCTGACCGAGCTGTCGCTGTCGAATGCAAAGGCGATCTCGAAGCTGTCACCGGGCGACAGTCCGCCCAGCGACAACACCGTGTCCTCGTATTGCGGGTAGGTAACACTTATGCCGGTGTATGCCCCGCTGAGAGCCGTCCAGCTTCCCCCGTTCTTCCTATAATACACCACGCAGGTGTCAAAGCCGCTCTCAGTGTTGTAGCGATGAGATATCGTGATGGTCACGGTGTCCTCGTCGCCGGCCGGCAATATCGGGCTGATCAGCGTCGTGTTCATGTCGTCCTGGTAGTAGCCCGTCGAAGACGAGCTTGTGGACCAGTGATCGTTTTGAACGTTCCATTGGATCGAGGCGAAATGAACGTCGAAAATCCCGTTCTGGACCGTCCACAGACCCTCCGTCGTCGTGTCCATGGGATCTATGAACGGAAGGGACATCGGCTCCACCGTGAGCACATTGGAGTCGGTGTACGCCAGGGCTGTGTCGTATACCCGGCACTGGACATAACATGTCTGATCGCCGGTGAATGTGTAGGAGCCCAACAGGTTGGTGTCCGACCCGTCCTCATCGTCCGCAAATACTCCGTCGTTGTCGAAGTCCCACTCTATCGAGAGGTTCGAGCCGTCCTGAAGGTCCGACGCGCTGCTTAGCTTATATTTGAGCTGAACGCCGGGCACAAACTTGTCCGGACCGGAGATAGTACCGATCTGGGGCGGGGAGTTGCCCGGGAGCTCAAGTGTGGCGAGGAAGTAGGCCGAAAGAACTGCGCCGCCAGGATAGATGCCGGAGCCCGGCACAGGGGGCTCGTAGGAGGTCGGGTCCGTCGACTGGACAGTGATGAAAACGTCCTGAAAAGCGTCGGTGGGTATCACTTTCTTGATCTCGACCTGCCAGGCGGACGATGTCGGGTTGGTAGTGGGGATGGGTGTGCCCGACGCGATCGGGTCCTTGAGGCCGGTCCAGAGGGTGGGCGATTCGAGGCGGACCTGTCCGATCTCACCCGGGACGCCCTCGGGATTATCCGGAGCCTGCCAGTCGAATATCTCGATATTCATGATAAGATCGCCGCCGGACCCTGTGGATGTCCAGTACGCTGTGCTGCCGGGGTCGACCGTGACGGACACCTGGTAAGGCTCCTGGCAGTTGGCCTCGGGCGGGAACGTATCTATGGGGGCAGGAGGAGGTGTCCCCGGATCGCAGGCCGCGAAAGACGCGCAGATTGCATACCTGAACTTGATCTGCGGAACCCCCCCGACGACCGGGAACTTGAGGATGTACTCCCTGGTCAGAGTGTTCGGATCGCCCGCATCGGTCTGCGTTGAAAACGTGCCCCTCGCGGCTATGTCCAGGTTCATCGGATCGGAGGCGCCGAGACCGTCGGCGAAGTATTTATATCCGTTGACGGTTGACTTTGGGTTCCCTTTGCCGAGAAACGTGGGCGTGTACCCAAAAAGTCCGGGCGTCAGAAACTCGACCGCGTTCCACCATCGGGTATATCCGTCAGCGTTGAGAACCCGCAGCTCCGACGGTTTCGGATACTGGACCTCGTAGTCGAACTGCGAGACCTCGGTTCCCTTGTCGCCGAGCACGATTCCCCGCACATCGAAGCCTCGGAGGTTCGAGCCGGGGAAGGGATGAGTGATGGATATGTCGAGGTCGATGATCCCGTTCGGGATGTCCGTACCGTCCGGATTGACTTTCACACCCAGGTTGGCGGGATTCCCCGCGGGCGGCTGCAGGAACTTGACCACGTTGATCTGAAACTCCGGCCCGCGAAGGGGCACTATGTTCGCAGTCCCGCCGGCGGCGTCCACCTCGATCTCGTACAGCCCCAGGAGGGTTTGCCACCCCGACTGGTGAACCGATGCTCGCAGCGGCTCGGCACCCGGTGCCACCGGGGAGCTCCCGCCTGACGAGCATCCTAAGGCGAGCAGGATGAGGATACACATTGTAGACAAGGCGAGGTTGCCCTTAGACATTCTCTGACCTCCATCTGTTGTCGGCTCGGCCGAGGACGCGATAGCTCAGCCGGACCCGGATGTGCCCGACTCGCCGGTGGCTCCGGAAACGGCATGAAGCTCCCCCGAGCCGTCGGGCTGGTAAATCCACTGAAGTTTTATGTTGTATATGTTCGAGTAGTCTGAATTGGCCTCCAGGAGCAGAATGTGCACCTTGCCGATGTTGCCCTCGGATGTCTTGACCCAGATATTATGGTCCTTGCGTACCGGCACCCTGGGCGGCGTGTTTGCGTCGGGAGCGGTCTTCCAACCGCTTGAACCCCAGCCCGGCGCAGTCGTGTCGTAGAGTATGGAATCCGGCTGGGCGTCGTGCAACTCGATCCCGAGCGCCGGGTTGCCCGCGACGAAGGTGCGTTCGAGGTAGACATCGCCCCGCTCGCGTCCTTCGTCACCATAGATCAGCTCGCCGGCGGAGATGTCGAAATACGCGCCGGGAGCGTCCGGGTCCTCGATATTCGTAAGAGTGACCTCGCCGTGCGGAAGCCCCTCGGGCCAGTTGGGCTCGCCGCCGCAGGACGCCAGGAAGGTCGGGAACGCCGCCAGAAAAAGGATCAGCACACTCGATAGGAACCTCAATTCTCGCCACCCCCGGCCCGCAGCATTTTTCCAGGGTGCCATAATGCCTTAGGAAGCTCATATAATCAGATAAAGTATTCGCTTCCGGTGTCGATTATAGCACACAGGAGGGGAGGTTTTCGGGATTCTGCGTTTTATATCGAAACTGCAGGTTTCATGAAAATGGGATTGCGGCCTTGATTTGTTTCCATTGTTCAAGTAAATTCAACTATGGGAAACAGGGTCGGAAGTTCGATAATGATATAAGATGACATGGGACTGACCGAACCTTCTTTGCAAGGTTAACCATTTATCCGCCCTAATTTCAGGCTGGGCAACACCCCGGCCGGAGGGGGTTCGGTCATGGTACTTAGCGACATTGAAAGCGTAAGAGCGTTCGTCCAGGAAAAGATCCAGAGCCTTCCTCGGATCGAAGAGAAGCTGGAAAGCACAAACACGAAGGTAACTTACCTGGTCAGAAAGGTGAACCAGCTTTCCAAGGCTCAGGTCGGTGCCGGGATTAACGCGTTGACGCAGGACAGATTGATGCGTGTCGCCGAGAAGCTGAGGAATCTCGGGCTTACGATCGAGTATTCCGACGGGCGCGGCTACATAAAGCTAAAGGCGCTCGATCAGCGAGGATTGGACAACCTGAAACGCCTGAATACGGTGTTCCCGATCAGCATGATCGAGAGCTACCTTGAGAATGCGGTCAGGTAACCGGTCCAAAGACCGCTTTCCAAGTTGTCTCGCTTTTCCTATGTCCCCTATGTCCCCTCAATACTGAGGGGTTTCTTTTTTCCCTCGGCTCCTGCCGTGCGAAATCGCCTCGGGAACTGGCGGTCGAAATACGCTTTTGAGAGAATGATATCGGAGCCGGAAGAAACAGGTTAACGTTGACACCGGTTCCCGCCGTTTGTATTGTTCGGATTACCCGAGGGAGGATGCCAGATGGCACATGTCACTGTGATAGTGGGGAGCGCAACTGATCGTCCGGTGGTCGATCCGGCGCTGGAGATTCTCAGGAAGTTCCGGGTCTCCGTCGATCTTAAGGTGGCGAGCGCGCATCGAGACCCGCAGCGTGTTGCGAAGATCGTGCGCAAGGCCGAGGAGAACGGAACTCGCGTATTCATAGCCGCCGCGGGTATGGCGGCTCACCTCGCGGGCATGGTGGCGGCGCACACCGTGCGTCCCGTGATCGGACTCCCGATCGCCAGCGGCCCGTTGAAAGGGCAGGACAGTCTTCTGAGCACGGTGATGATGCCTGCGGGGATTCCGGTGGCGACGGTGGCGATCGACGGGGGCAAGAATGCCGCATGGCTCGCGCTGGAAATCCTCGCATTGCTGCCCGACGGCGCGAAGATCCGGAAGGAGCTGGAGGAAGAGCGGGATCGCATGCGGGACCTGCTCGAGGAGGCCGAGCGCAAGTGGGTCGAGGACCTGGGGTCACAGGTACCCCCTCCCGCTTGAGCAGGATGTCTCCTGCCGAGTAGTTGACGACTAAATGATCAGCCCTGGCGAAACCATCCCAACCGCGACAACGACGCGTCAGCTTGAGATCGGCGAGCTGTGCAAGACCTATCCCAACGGCACCCGGGCACTGATCGATGTCGATCTGTCGGTCGATTTCGGAGAGATAGTCGCGATAGTCGGGCTGTCCGGCGCCGGAAAATCCACGCTCTTGAGGTGCATCAACAGGCTTGTGGAGCCCACGTCCGGCTCCATCGTCTACCGTCCGTCAAACGGACAGCCTCGATTCGATGTGACCCGACTGGAGGGAAATGCGCTCAGGCAGTATCGCTCAAAGGTCGGCATGATCTTCCAGCATTTCAACCTTGTTCCGAGGCTGACGGTTCTTCTGAACGTTCTTGCGGGACGGCTCAGTCGCGTGGACACGTTGCACTCGCTTCTGCACAGTTTCCCGCCCGAGGACATCGACCGCGCCCTTGCCGCGCTCAGAAGAGTGGGTATCGTCGACAAAGCCTACCAGCGGGCCGGAGAACTGTCGGGCGGCCAGATGCAGAGAGTCGGGATCGCCCGGGCGCTGGTGCAGGAGCCCGAGATACTCCTTGCCGACGAGCCGGTGGCGAGTCTCGACCCTGCCACGTCCTCCGACATCCTCAACTATCTCCGGGCGATATGCACCGAGGACGGTCTCACCCTGCTCATAAACCTGCATTCGGTCGACCTCGTTAGGAAGTTCTGCAGAAGGGCGCTTGGATTCAGGGCCGGAAGAAAAGTCTTCGAGGGGACCGCGGAGAATCTCGGAAGAGCGCAGTACAGGGAAATCTACGGGGTCGAGGAAGGCGAGTAGAGGTACCCGATCAGCATCAGGTTAAGGTTCACAACGATGTGCAGGGCGACGGGAAAGACGAGGCTGCGCCTGAGCGAATAGAGGTAGGCGAAAAGAAACCCCCCGATGTATGCCGCAACGAAGACTGCAGGGAGCCACAGAGCGGGGAAAATCATGCCGACGATAATGGGGTGATAGGCTGCGAAAAGGGCGCTCGACAGGGCGACTGCGTTTCGAGGGTTCATCCGGGGCATCAGGACACTCAGCACGGCGCGACGCCAGAAGAACTCCTCCGCAAATGGATTTACAACTATAAGATACGCGGCACTGAACCAGAAGCGGTCGCGGGACATGCCGATCGATTCAAGGCCGTCGGAGATCGTCCTCGGATCGATCAGGCCGGGCCGGAACAGGAATGTCGAAAGCCACAGCGCTGTTGTGACAAGCGCCGAGATGCCCAGAGTGATGAGCGCAGGCTTCATTATGGATTCGCTCGACGTCTGTCTCCATTCGGTTGAAGGAGCTGAGCGCAGGAGGATAAGTCCGCCGGCAAGACATAAGACCGCATGATAGACAAGCATGGAGACCATCGGGGATCGGAGGACGATCATCGAGCAGGCCAGCCAGGCGCAGATAGCGGCCACAAGCAATGCAAGCGTTATGGATGGGTTCAGGCGCACCTTCAGAGATGATACCATCCGGCTCGACGGGTCACACGGTCTGCCTGTACCCGCCGGGCCGGGTCGAGATTGCCTCGCGCGACCATTTCATTTAGACTTGCCCGGCGACCTGTGGAGGATTCATGCGTATTCTGATAACCGGCGGAGCAGGTTTCATTGGCTCCCATGTCCAGGACAGATACGTCGATCTAGGGCACGAAGTGACGGTGCTTGACAATTTCGCCACCGGCAGGCGCGAGTATCTCAACCCGAGAGCGCGGCTTGTCGAGGGCGACATCACCGATGAGAAACTCGTCGGAGAGGTTTTCGAGCGCGGGAAATTCGACCTTGTCAGCCATCTGGCGGCTCAGATAAACGTGCGGAGGAGTTTCGACGATCCGGTGCACGATTGCCATGTCAACGTGATCGGAACACTCCATGTCCTGAAGGCGATGATCGACCGCAAGGTGCCGAAAATCGTCTTCGCCTCGACCGGCGGGGCCATCTACGGCGATCCGGAGGTCCTGCCCGCCGACGAAAGCACGCCTCTGAAGCCGGGAAGCCCGTACGCGGTCGGCAAACTGACCTGCGAAAACTACATCCGCAACCTGTCCGACCTGTACGGATTCGGCTACACGATATTCCGTTACGCGAATGTCTACGGGCCCCGGCAGATCGCGAAAGGCGAGGCCGGAGTGGTGGCCATCTTCACCGAGAGAATGCTCGAGGGGAAGCCTCCGGTCATTTTCGGCTCCGGTGAGAACACGAGGGACTATGTTTTCATAGCTGATGTTGTCGAGGCGAACGCCATCGCTCTCGGGGCCGATGTGAGCGGGGTTTTCAACATCGGGTGCGGCGTGGAGACAAATGTGCATGAGGTATACGACGCGATATCGAGGGCGTTCGGTTCCGGGGCCGTGAAAGCGCAGACGGGCCCGGCTGTGCCCGAGGTCGGCAGGATCGCCCTGGATTGCGGCCTTGCGCAAAAGGTGTTGGGCTGGCGGCCCAAATTCGACTTCAAGACCGGGGTTCGCGAGACCGTGAGGAGTTACGGGGCGGAGGTCGGCTGACCTGGGTTCCGCCGTCGGGACTACAGGGGGGCTAAGTGCCGAAATGGACTCGAAACGCTCATCCATTGTCCTCCTCGAAGACATCGGGCTGATTCTGCTGGTGGTCCTCACGCGCATCCTTTCGGCGAGCGGGTTTCTTCACAAATGGGACAGCGTCCAGTTCGCACTGGCGCTTTCCGACTACGACATCACCCGACATCAGCCGCATCCGCAGGGATACCCCGGATACATCGCGATGGGCCGGCTTGCTCGACAGCTCATCCCCGACGACAATGCCGCCCTGATCGCAGTGGGAGTGATCTTCGCCGCGGTAACAGCCGTGGCCGTCCATCGACTCGGGATCCGTCTCCTTGGAGAGAGGGGAGGATTTGTCGCGGGACTTCTCGCGTCGGTGAATCCTCTGCTGTGGTATTTCTCGAGTGTTGCGCTGTCCTACACAGCGGGCGCGGCGGTCGCGACTCTTGCGGCATGGGCTGCATTCTCCGCTCGCGGCAGGGCTCGTTGGCTGATTCCGGTTATCGCAGGATTCGCGTCGCTTGTGTGGCTTCCCGGCGGAGTCCTCGTGTTGCCGGTTTGTGCGTGGGGCTTTCTGAGAAGGGATGATGAGGTCGATGAATCAGCCCCGGAGCCGGGATCCATTGCGATTTCCATCGCGGGCTTCCTCGGGCTTTTCCTTCTCACTCTGTTCGCCGGATATCTGCCCGCCGTCATGGATACAGGAGGGTTTGGTCCGTATCTGAATGAAATTACGAGCGAGTCCGGCAAGCACGTTCTCAGGTTCGGATCGTGGGCGAGGGGACCAATTGACGAATTCCTGGCGACAACAGGGTCGCTTGGGGGACTCTTCGAGGAAGGTTTGCGCAAGGGGAAATGGCTGCTTCTCGCGCTGCTGGTGCCGATCGCGGCCGAGAAGGGATGTCCGACAAGACGGGTGATCGGAATTCTCCCGCTCGGAATCGCCGGTTTCATCGCCATGTGCTGGGGACCCGTTCCGTTTCTCAGGGTCGTCGGTATCCTGGTGTTTTTCCTGACGGCGACCTACGTCCTTCCGAGGCCGCTCGAACCCTCCGGATGGAATCGCCTGACATTCCTCGCCTTATGGCTGATCCCGGGTCTTCTGCTTTTCGTGCTGGTTTACGTGAACTACGTAGGCGTCCTGACCATATTCCTCCCGCCGCTGATTCTGCTGGAGGCATGGTCGATCGAGCGCGCGGCGGCCTTCATGATGCTCCAGACAATCAGGGAGCCGTCGGATAATCCGAACGCTGAGTCCGAAGGAGAGGAGAAAGGCGCAGGAGTCACCACGGGAAAGGGGCCCGATCCCCGCGTGGGGAGATTCGTCGCGTGGGTCCTCGTCGGTCTCATGGTGATGAATGACATCGGTGGCTTCATAGATTCGCGCACCAACGAAAGCCTCAGCGCGATAAGGGAGAACGACAGGTACTTCAGGGCCGCGATTTCCGCGGTGAAAAGCGCGCCTGTGCCTCAGAGTGAGTTGATCATCCTCGGCTATTCCAACTACCGGCACTGGACCTACTATTTCCCGGAAGCTGAGATCATCTGGTCGAAATATCTCCTCTTCAACCCGATCGGTCGGAACACCCGGGTGTGGGTCAGCCGGGGCAGGCACCAGGAGAAGGTTCTGCCGGACGAGATTCGTGAGGTGCAGATCGAGGGCGTGGACAAGCCGGTTTTCGAGGCGTCGTTTTTCACCCGTGGCGCGAAGGGGCTGATCGTTTTTCCCGCTGAAATGGATCACTTCAGCGGGACCGCTCAGGTCATGCCTCTGTTCGCCGGGGAAGAAGGGGAATCGGAGCCCGTGTGCTATATAATAAGCCTCGAGAATGTCGAGCGCATCGTTTTTCGCGGAGCGGATTGGTGCGAATCGGTGGACGAGTCCGGCGAGACGGTCGGCGGATGGTGCGGAGACTGGGAAGGTAGGTGGTGGCTTGAGTGAGTGCAGATGGACGTATTGACTTGGCCTCGATTGTGTCATACAATAACAGATTGCGCCTCTCAAGGCGCTATTCTTTGGTTGCGTGAAACAAACATGAAAGCTGTTGTGGAACTTGGGGGAAAGCAATACCTGGTCGAGCCGGGCACGATTTTTCTGGCCGATAAGCTTCCCGTGGAAAAGGGCGAGTCCTACACCACAAACTCCGTGCTGATGCTTCTGGACGGGGACGATGTGGTGCTGGGCAAGCCGTACGTGGAGGATGCGAAGGTGGTCTTCTCGGTTCTCGACCAGACCAAGCGCAAGAAAGTCATCGTACAGAAATTCCGAGCCAAGAAGGGCTTTCTAAAAACCCGCGGACATCGGCAGCATGCCACGCAGGTGCAGGTGGAGCTGATCGAGGGCGCCGGCAAGCGCGATGAGCGCGTGATCGAGAAGAAAAAGCCGAAGCGCAAGAAAAAGGCCGAGAAGGGCGCCAAGCCTGAGGCCGAAGAGGAATCGCCCGACAGCTCCTCCGAGTCCTGATCGGTGATATTATTGACGGGAGAACGAAGCCATGGCACACAAGAAGGGACAAGGATCGACATCGAACGGCAGAGACAGCACGTCGAAGCGCCTCGGTCTGAAATGCGGCGACGGTCAGAGCGTGATCGCCGGGAACATTATCGCCCGGCAGCGCGGGTATCGCATCAAAGCCGGCGACGGTATCGGTGTAGGCAAGGACTATACGCTCTTCGCCAAGCGTGACGGCATTCTCAGGTTCGTGGATCGCGGCTCGCTGGGCAAGGTCGCGACGATCGCGGATTCCTGAGCGTCGGGACCTGGAATAAATTTGCGTCTCTTTTGGACCCCGTCTGGTTTCAGCCGGGGATTTTTTTTGACGGGGACTGGCAACGAATTTCGCCGGCAGTATCCTTGATGCTCCCCATGGGCATCTTGGCGAAATTCGTGCCTGTCCCCAGTCCCCGTTGACAATGTGCCGTCGGGGACAGTCCCCTGCTTCCGGCCTAGCGCACGAGGCAAGTCCCGGGTTACGGCGCCGGAAGCAGGATGACAGTCCCCTGGTACGCAGCATCCTCGCAACGGCGACTCGTCACATTCACTTGCGCGTTAAGAATGTGCCATTCGTGCCTGTCCCCGTCACTTCGTTCACAAATATGGGGAAATGCGGTTTGACACCAGTCGCCGCTTAAGTACAATTCGGGAATCAACTCGCCACGGCGGGAAAGGAAACTGGGCAATGCAGAACATGACCATTGAAAAACGAATGGAGAAACTGGAAAGGGAACTGGCCCTGTCGAAACGTCGCTTCCGCTACCTGTTAGCTGGAGTTGTGGCATTGATTCTGGTGGTGATAGCTTGCTGGATGCCTTTTGAAACAAGAGCGGCGGGGGACGCCGATGAGATTCGGGCACGTCAATTCACCCTTGTTGACGAGAATGGGGACGTGCGCGGAGGACTGGGAGTAACCGAGTATTCGGGGCCCGTGCTGGTCCTTCGGGGCAAGGATGGCCAGGTACGTGCCATGCTAGCAGCAAGCGAGGAAACGGGGCCGGCGCTGGGCCTGTCGGACGAGAACGGCAAGCTTCGCGCCGGGCTGTCAGTAGACGAGGAAACGGGGCCCCAGCTGATTATGCGGGACGTGAACGGCGACCTACGCGCCGTGCTAAGAGTTTGGGAGGGATTAGGGCCGTTGCTGAGCCTGTGGGACGAGAACGACAAGGAACGCGCCGCGCTATCAGTAAGCGAGGAATTCGGGCCGGAGCTGAGCCTGTGGGACGAGAACGACAAGGAGATTTGGGGCGCTCCATAAGAGGGGCGTTCGGCGTCTGACTCAACCCGCTTGCCAGCATTCTACCGGCGCTGCCGGGCTGACCGGCTCCGTGCGCCGCCTCAACGATATCCCCCTGATGATTATCCATGCACACCTGGACCCCGTCTGTTTTCAGCCGGGGATTTTTTTCGCCCTTTGTGTCCTTTGTGGCTTTGTGGTTATATTCTTTCCTGTCGGATGACCGGAAAATCCCATGTTTGTTGATGAAGTGGACATAGTCGTACGAGCCGGGAGGGGCGGGGACGGCTGCCTGGCGTTCCTGCGGGAGAAATATCGGCCGCTGGGAGGTCCGGCGGGCGGGAAGGGGGGTCGCGGTGGGAGTGTGGTCTTCCAGACACACCCGGGCCTGCGTACCCTCGCCGATTTCAGGGGCAGGCGCGTTATCGTGGCCCCGAGCGGCAAACCCGGGGTGGGCAGGAATCGCAACGGCAAGAGCGCGAAGAACCTCGTTGTGAAGGTGCCGGTGGGGACGATAGTCCGCGACAAGTCCACTGGTGAGATAATCGCGGATCTAACCGTGCAGAAGCAGAAGGTCGTGATCGCTCAGGGAGGAAAGGGGGGACGTGGGAACGCGAGTTTTGCCACGTCCACGAACAGGGCTCCGAGGAAGTTCGAGAAGGGCGAGCCGGGCGAGGAGCGCGATCTGACGCTCGAGCTGAGGCTGCTTGCGGATGTGGGTCTGGTGGGCCTTCCGAATGCCGGCAAGAGCACATTGATCGGGGTGGTCTCGACGGTTCGTCCGAAAGTCGCGGATTATCCCTTCACGACGCTGAGACCATCGGTCGGAGTTGTCCGGCTCGGGGATTTCGCCAGCTTCACCATGGCCGACATACCCGGACTGATCGCGATGGCGCACGAGGGCAAGGGCCTGGGGCACCAGTTCCTGAGGCACATACGCAGGACCAGCGTGATCTGCCATCTTGTGGAGATACCGCTGTATGCCGACACCCCGCGCGAGCGTTTCGAGATCATGGTGAGCGGGTATCGAACGATTCGCGCCGAGCTCGAGGCGTATGATACCGAGCTTGCCTCAAAACCCGAGATAGTATGCTGGACCAAGGCCGACATTCTGCCCGTCGAGGCCCTCGAGGATTTCAAGGTTGAGTACCTCAATCCCTTCATTCAGGAAACCGGGTGCCCGGGGACGGTGATGGTTATTTCAGCGGTGAGAGGGGACGGACTGGCGGGGCTGCTGGGGCGGGTGGGGGAAATGCTGTCGCTCGATGTTTTAGGGATCGAAGCGAAGGCGAAGGTCCCCGAATACCTTGAGGGCGAAGCGCCGGAGGGACTCTCGGCAAGCGAGTTGTCGATGGAGAATCTCGAAGAATCGCCGGAGGAGTGAGAGACGGGAGGATTTATGGGGAACGATGAGTCCGGAGGGATCGGAATTTTCGGCGGAACGTTCGATCCGATCCACGTCGGACACAAGGCTATCGCTATGGCCGTAAGGGAGCTTTTCGGGCTTTCGAGCGTGTTCATCGTGCCCGTGTTCCGAAGTCCCCTGAGAGTCGATACGAATGCGTTTGCAGACAGTGAGGCGCGACTGACCATGTCGCATCTCGCAACGGTGGATGAGACGTGGTTGTTTGTCGACCCGGTCGAGATCGAGCGCGGGCGAAAGGATTCGCTTCCGAGCTACACGATCGACACCCTCGAACATTTCAGGGTGCTTTTCCCCAATAGTCCCCTCACACTGGTGGTCGGAAGCGACAACGTGGCGTTTCACAAGTGGCGACGGGTGGAGGAGTTCACGGGCTACCTTTCCAGGATCGCGGTTGTGTCGCGAGCGGGTTACGAGGAGGAGGCGGATCGCAACCTGGCCCAGGTGAGCGAGGAATTTCCCGCGCTGGCTGAGCTGGTCGAGTTCCTGCGGATTGCACCCATACCGATATCGTCTACGGTCATACGCGAATCCCTTCGAAACGGGGTCGTCCCGTCGAGATTCCTGAATCCTCTGGTCGAACTTTACATCGTCAAATACGGTCTATATGGACTGAAAGGTGAGAAGTCTTGAGCCAAAGGCCGATTTCGGACCTCGAAAGACGGGCTGTCGAATATATACGGGCTGAGCTTCCGAGCCTGGAGTCTCACCTCGCAGCCACAAGAGACCTTGCGCTCGAGATAAACCGGGATCAGAAACTCGGCGTTGATCCGGAGAAAATGGCCCTCGCGGCGCTGTGTCATGACCTTGCCAGGCTTTTGCCGCCCGCCGAAATGGCCTCGGAGCTGAGAAGAAGAGGGATCGACCCGGAATCGCTCGGATGCGCGGTACCGGTTCTGCTTCATGGGGTTCTGTCGGCGGAGCTTGCGAAAGAGGAGATCGGGATTACGGACGAGGAGATTCTGAATGCGATCCGGATGCACGCAACGGGATCGGGCGAGATGTCGCTTCTGGACAAGCTCATCTATGTCGCGGACAAGGTCGAAAAGAACAGGCAATACGAAGGTGCTGATGAGTTGCGCGAGACTGTGAGAAAGGATTTCCATCGGGGCTTTCTTGATGTCGTGAGCGCGGTGATACGATGGGTGGTTGTACAGTCACAACCCCTTGACTATAATTCGGTTGCGGCCTATAACACGGCTTTGGAGGAGTTCAAGGCTGCGAAGGGCCGCGGAGGTTAGCCTCCAGGAATCGAGTGTCAAGCAAGAATTCATATCTTTTCCATCCCTTCAAGATTCGCACTCTTCAAGACCAGCGTTTTCTGATTGTCTGGACCCTGGTGAGTTTCCTTGCAAGCATCCTGGGTGTGACCCTGGTCGCTTCGAAAGTGATTTTGAGCGATGTCGGCAAGTACCTTCCTTCGGATTTCCTGTCCGGGGGCGGCGGGATCGCGAGCAATATTCCGCCCGAGCCCGCCAGAATCCCGCCCTGGGACCCCGAGGTCTTCGGCACAGACAAGCTGACTTTCATATTGCTTGGCTACGATGCGGTGGACGAGTTCGCGCATCGGTCAGACACCCTTATGGTGGGAGCGGTGGATTTCTATGCGCGGAAGGTGCGGATCCTGTCGATCCCGAGAGACACGCTCGCGGACATTCCGAGGCACGGGTTCAACCGGATCAACGCTGCATACGCGCTGGGGCACGAGGACCTCACCAGGCAGACCGTCGAGGCGTTCGTCGGGGTCGATATCGATTACGTCGTGTCGGTGAACTACGAGGGCTTCGTCGAGATCGTGGACGCGCTCGGCGGCGTTGATATGACAGTCGAAAAACCGATGAACTACGATGACCGCCGTGGAAATGTCCATATCCATTTCGAGCCCGGAGAGTATCACTTCGACGGCGAGCAGGCGCTGGAGTACGCGCGATACCGTCATGACGCCACCGGGGATTTCGGCCGCATCGATCGCCAGCAGGGACTCATCAGGGCCCTTTTCGATCAGGCCGTCAGGCCATCCAACTGGGGGAAGCTGACTTCAGTCCCGCAGACTCTCCTTGAGCATGTCACGGTTGTTGCCAACCCGGAAAGCCCAAGGCGCCCTCCGCAGATCGAGCTCAGGCACCTGATGAGCCTCGTGGGATTCCTCACAAGGCTCGGGGACGATGACATCGTCTTCAGGCAGGTGCCGACCGTTGAGCTGAAATGGAACGGGCTTTCAGTGCTGAGACCGGTCTACGGGGAGACCGCCCAGGTTCTCTGGGAGGTTTTCAAGGACGACGATCCGATCGCGTGGAGGGTGGAAGGAATCACAGGTTCGGGAATGCCCGAACCCGGCGCCGAATGAGAGAAAGCACCGAGGGCAAATAGATAAACCAGACCATGCGCAAGACAAAACGGAGAGACAATGCTGCAATGCCGGTGCCCGAATGGGAGAGCATGCCCACGGCAGTGAGAGAGGGCATCGAGGCACTGAGGGACAAGAAAGTGGACGATATCCGGGTATACGATCTTCGGGAGTTCACGCCCTTCTGCGATTACGTGATCCTGGGCACCGTCTTCTCATCTGCTCAGGCGAAGGCCGCCAGGGCGAGAATTACGGATGCGATCGAGGAGCAGGACCTGAAGCTGTACGGAGTCGAGGGCGACGACGAGTCGAGCTGGCTGCTTATCGATTTCTGGGACATCGTTGTGCACCTGTTTCGTCCCGACACCAGGCATTACTATAGTCTGGAAACTCTGTGGGCGGACCTCCCCTGGTGGCCGGGGGAAATTGAGGTTTGACCCCGGGGCGGGTTTCCAGTAGAATTACTGTTTTGGACGGAGATAAAGATTCATTGCGTAGAGACATCAGTCTTTGCCGGAGGACCTCAATGGCACGGTATCGTATTTGGCTGACATCCCTGTTCTTTCTGACGATTCTGGCTTTCATGCCGAAAGACGCGGATTCGAAGCAGTACTTCGACGCCACGATTCGGTTCGATCCGGTGTCGGGCACGCGATGGCATTACATGACGGGTGTTATCCTGATCGGGGATGAGATCGAGCCCCAGAAGCGCTCCCAGGTCGGAGGGATTATTCTCACGATCTACGATGAGGAGATCACGTCCTCCGGCGGTGGCCTGGTGGGAGTTCACGTGGCCTACAATATTTACGAGTCCCTGGACCTCGGGTGGGCGAGCCAGTACGAGAATCCCGGGGGCGGACCCTTCGCTCCGCCGGACTACAGCGAGCCGGTCCCGATACAGCCTGGCATGGGCTCAGGCGTCCACCCGCTGCTTGCGCTGCCGGGCAACGGTGAGCCGCTGCAGTCATACAGCGGACCCGGGGGCGGGGATGGCGGCGGCGGCGCAGGCGGTGGCGGCGATCTGGCCGGTGAAGGCGAGTTCGAGGTCACGCCCATTATGGAGTCCAACCTGAACTACATAATGAGCGAATCCGGACGTCTGCTCGACATCAGCGGCATGGACGTCATCGGTGAGATCGTCGACCCGTCCCGCTCGATCTCGGTGCGCCAGGTGTTCGAGACCTCTCACTTCGCGGTTCTCCCGGACTACCAGGTTCATCTGAATGAGAGCTGGCGGGCACCGATGAGCTGGACCGTTCCGTTCGTCGGTGAGACCATGGAGATCCCCCTGACATTTACCCTGTCGGACATCCGAACCACATACAGGTTCCGCGTGGCCGCGATCGACTACTCCGGCATCCTTCAGTTCGACGTGGATGTGAGCGACGAGAACAGCACGACCCGCAAGGAGTCGAACATCAAGGGCGACATCATTATCCAGGGTCGATTCTATGTCGATCTGGACCGCGGCGTGATTGTTGCCATCTGCGACGCGCCGGGCCTGGGCAACACCTATTTCGTGGACGGCCAGCGTCGCGGAAACGAGCCCTGGTTCAACGATATCGGAATTCCGTGGCCGCTCAATCCCGGCTTGTATGCCACGCTCAATTTCGAGAGGCGCGACCTCTACACGCCGCTCGGGAACGTTATCGATCGGCGCCAGACGTTGATCTATCGCATCCAGGAGCTGCAGTGGTTCACCACTACAGTCGTGGAATGAGTCACGTCGCCCGCTTCCCGGGTTCCCTTTTCTGCGCATTTCTGCTGCTCTCCCTTGCCTTGGGTTGCGGGGGCGGGGGAGGCGCGTCCGCATCTGTGAAAGGCACCCTGACCGACGGATTCGGCGCGGTCATCAATCGCAGCGATGCGGTCGTTTCGCTCGAGGGCACCGATTCGATCTGCCATCCCGACAGCAAGGGCGCTTTCTCCCTGGCTGCGAGTCCCGGCACCTACGTCCTCAGGGGCGTCTGGGCCGATCCTGCCGCCGGCATCCGTCTTGAGGGCAAGTCGAATGTCACCCTGACCAAGGGTCGGACCGCGAATATCGGCCTCTTTGCGATCTCCGACAGCTCTCTCGACTCGGGATGGGCATACTATCGACAGGGCAAGTACTACGCCGCTGAATCCGCTTTCCAGCAATACCTGACTAATGCGCGCAGCGGACAGGCGAGTCTCGGAGGGTCGAGCGCACTCTGCGGCCTCGGATGGACCAGGGGTCGCGGACTAGACGATCCGGTCAAGGCTGCGGGAGACTTCGAGGAGGCAATCGATGCCTGGGACGGAAATGTCGACGCATGGGTCGGACTGGCGGCATGCGAATTGGGAAGAATGAAATCCGACGGCGGCCTCCATCTGAATCAGGCTGCCGAGGCGATAAACAAGGCCATCGACCTGGAGGGCGAGTATACATCGGCCCCGACTCACGACCAGATCTCCGAGATAGACCTTCGAGCCTATCGTGCATATATCAACTTTCTGAATGGGAATGTGTCGGCCGCGCGCAGCGAGGCGCAGGCGATACAGAGCGAGGTGGCGACGAGCGGCAGCCGCGCCAGCGCCAACGCCATCGCGATCGTGCTCAGGTTCACCGGCTAGGAATTTCACGTTTCCGATCGAAGAATCTCATGCGTCTGCCTCGAATCACATTACTTGTTCTGATCCTGCTGCTGACGCTGTACGCGCAGGCGGTCGGCTCGACCGAGATCCTGGAACAAAGACAACTGGAGAGGGTCGCGTCATGGCAGTCGAAGCTTGCCGGACTGGAATACACCCCAAACGAGATAATTGTTGAATTCGGCGACGCGCGGTCGCTCTGTCACCTGGACGCATCCGTGCTGGAAGGGCTGAGGATTTCGAAAGCGTTCGAGTATCGACCCGCGGCGGTTTTCAGGATCGAAAACGGAGAGACGGTGGCGGAAGTGCTCGCGCGTCTCGAGGGAAAGACCGGCATTGTGAGCGCGGGTCCCAACCTGATACGTCACTGCGCGTTTGCGCCGAACGATCCGCGGTACAATCTGCAGGGATACATGCTGCCTATTCACAGCGACGCCGCGTGGGACGTGACGACCGGATCGTCCAGCGTGGATGTCGCGGTGATCGACACCGGTCTCGATGTCGATCATCCGGAGTTCGCCGGACGCGTGGTCTGGAAGCAGAATTTTTTCGATCCCGGCGAGCAGGGGTCGGACAACGTGTTCGATGACTCGGGCCACGGGACCGCGGTCGCGGGGATCATCGCAGCCCGCGGAAACAACAATGTGGGGATCGCCGGGATGGCCTGGGATGTCAGGATCATGGCGTTCCGGGCTTGCGGCGGACCGGACCTGCAATGCTCGATCGTCGACGAGGTGATGGCGATAGACTCAGCGGTCGCGCACGGTGCGGACGTGATCAACCTTTCGCTCGGAGGCAAGGGGACTAACAGCATCGAGACCGCGGCGGTAAAGGCGGCGTACGACGCGGGAGTTGTGATGGTCGCTGCGAGCGGCAACGGGAATCCGGGTCAGCTTTACGTTGCAACGGGGGATCCGGCTCAGGACCAGGCGAATCTCTATTATCCGGCGGCCTTTCCCGAGGTCATCGGCGTGGCCGGTCTCGACAACAGCAACGGAACAGTGACCGACCCGGCGGGGCTTGTGCGGGCGACGTTTTCGAACTACGGGGAGTCAATCGTGTCTGTGGCCGCGGTCGCGACCGGGGTGGAATCGACCGTTCCGTTCAGACCCAAGACCGAGGTCCCATACGCGATCTATCTCAGTCGCGATTATTCCCGCCTCTCGGGGACGAGTTTCGCGTGCCCCCAGGTCAGCGGCCTGGCTTGCCTCGTCCTGTCGAAATACCCCCAGCTCTCTCCGCTCGAGGTCGAGAGCTTGATTGAATCTTCCGCCTGGTCGATGGGCGGCCCGGATGCCAACCAGAACGGGGTCGACGACTATCTCGGGCATGGCCTTCTGGACGCGGGAGCCGCGCTCGGGAACGGCCCGGGCGAGGCGGTGTTCGAGAACGGAGATTTCCTCGTCGGCATTACTGCTTCGCCGTTGTTCGCCGACGACATCCTCGTTGTCGTGCGCTGCAAAAGGGGAAGCGACGGTCCGCCGAGCGTGAGCTACTTCGTTCATGAGAGCGCCGAGAATGCGGCCGTGACAATGGTGCCTCTCGCGGCTCATCCGAACACTTTCCTCGGTAAATTCCAGACCTCCGGTTCCGGCACAATGACCATACAGATTTCCGGCGTCCTGAGCGGCCTTCCGCTTGAATCGATGCAGGTTGTGTATACGCTTATCGATTAGCGATCAGATCTTCTTTTCGATCGCCCTCATCTCAACGGGAATGAGCCATCAACTGAAAATCGTTCTTGCCTGTGTTGCCCTTATGGTTTCGGCTCTTGCGGTGGGCTGCCCGAGAGGATCCGGGGGCGGGTCCACGGAGCTGTACCGAGTAGCGACCTGGGCCGGTACGGTGGAGGTCCCGGCAAGGCTGGTCATGCGACAGGAGCCCGAATACTGGAACGCGGCGTGGCGCATCGAGGCCAACGTCCGTCTTGACGAGTTCCAGGACGGCAGCCTCAAGGGAACGGCGAAGGGCGATTTCTTCTACTGGAGCGAGGTCGGCAGCCGGATTCTGAGCTACGAGAGTATCGCCGCCGGCCACTGGGACAAGTATACGGTGTTTGAATTCGACCTGAGCGGGAATGTGGATGAAGACGGCTATATCATCACGGTGGACGAGCTTCCGCTGTCTCTTATGGATCCCGGCAATCCCACCGAGATCATAGAGTTCTGGGACTTCCTCTACCCGTCCACGATCGACGGCGCGTGGCCTAACGACGGGTCCAGGGTGATGGAGGGCGAAAGCATGAGAATACAGGGGAAAGACTACGCGCAGAACGCCCAGTTGAGCACCTTCAGAGAGTTCTCCGTCGTCTACAGATGGAACATACGCAAGCTCTAGCGCGATCTCAAATCGTGAGTGCCGGTATGTGGGGCAGGCTTTCCAGCCTGCCATTCAGGCGGTGTTCAGGGGCGGCAGGCTGGAAAGCCTGCCCCACAAAGAGACCATCTCAACAGCCGCCTAGCGGGATCATCTATTCAGTCAGTTGTGGGTGGAATTGTCCGGCCGGGCCTGCTGCGTGTCGATCGCGGTCGGCGATGCCGATTGGTTCGCTTCATTCTGGTTCATACGTAAAGTTCCGGTCGAGAACATAATAACCAGCGCGACGACAATGACCAGGAGGATTATCCCGAGCGCGAATGAGCAGCCGTCCGTGCCGCCGCCCGCCGTCGCCCCCCCCAGCTCTTTCCCTTCCTTTATCCGCTTCGCCCTCTCCGCCTCATAGATTTTCTCAACCTGCTCCTCGGTCAGCTCGACGGTCCTGCCCTCGATGTCGGACTTCACATCGTGATAAGTCTTTCGCCTGTCCTCCGGGGTCTGAGACATGCGGAATGTTCACCCCATTTTCCTGCTGACCGGATCCTCTATGTCGCTGCCCGGGACCTTGTCGCGCATAAGCCCGGCGACTCTCTCGATCCTGATGAGCTCGCTTAAGACCCGTCTCACCCCGCCCTGGATGTCCCTGTATTCGATCTTCACATGGCAGCAGTTGCCGAACGTGAAGTACATGAAATCGCCCTCTCCGATCAGAAGCGATTTCAGAAGGGGCCTCATGACTCCGGCATGGGTCACGAACAAAAACGTGCGGTCGGCAAGGGGGTCGCCCCAGCTCTCGATTATCTCGTCGGCGGCTTCCCGCACCCTTGCGAAAAACCCGTCGAAATCCTCGCCTCCGGCAATCCTGAAATCGAGCCACTTGTTTATGTCGCCCGACCAGCCGTTGGGGTACCTGGCGTGTGCATCCTCGATCGACATTCCCGACAGCGTACCCACATCGACCTCCATGAGCCCCCTGACCGGCCGGACCGCCGGGATCGGATCGAGCTCGTCGGCGATGATCTCGGCCGTCTCGAATGCCCGCTTGAGCGGAGAGGAGTAAATCGCCTCGGCGGACACATTCTCGCGAAGCAGGTAGCGACCCAGCAGCTTCGCCTGCGAGCGACCGATGTCGGTCAGCGGGCTGTCGGCGAATCCCTGGATAACGCCTGCCGCGTTCCCTTCAGATAAACCGTGACGGATAACGTAAATACGCATATTGTTTCACGTGAAAGAGGTCACTCTTCAGTTGACTCGATGAAGTTGCGGAGCATGCGAAGGCCCTGCGTGACGGCTTTCTCGCGGACGGCATCGCGGTTTCCAAACAGGTCGAAGTCCCTCACCTGAGAGCGTCCCCCTGCGCTGACGACTGCGCAGTAGACTCGACCGACTCCCGCGCTCTGGTCGTTAGAAATCGGGCCGGCGTTGCCGGTCACTGCCACGGCGTAATTGGTTTTGAAAAGGTCGAGGGCTTTCTCGGCCATGGCGAGAGTCATGGCGGGCGTAACCAGACCGGTGTCCAGAAGGTCGTCGGGCATCCCCAACAGGAGCTTCTTCGTCCCTCGAGTGTAGGTGACCACGCCGCCCATGTAGACCCGCGAGCTTCCGGGAACGCGTGTGATAGCGTAACCGAGTCCGCCTGCAGTCATGCTCTCGGCGGTGCAGACTGTCTTTCCGCTCCTCAGGAGTCCGAAGACGATTTTCTCGGCGTTGGTGAGGTCCTTGTCCTCTTTTACTCCTATCCGCCCGGTCGGCTGTCCCGGTTCACCAGAACCCATTTCTTCCACCCCTGAAGCGTCTTGCGCCTCACAAGCTTAGAATCGCATGGTACCCTCAAACCGTTGTCAAGGCAATCGTTCCCACTCCGCCTCAAGATCGTACGGAAGCGCACCGGCAACTCGAGCCTTGATTATCTCTCCGTACTCAATTGACTCAGGGACCTTGTCCACAATAACCAGGCCGTCGATCTCCGGAGCGTCGCGATAACTTCGTCCGACCATCCGCCCGTCATCGGTCTCGCCCTCGAGGAGCACGTCGATGGTCTTGCCGACCCAGCCCCGGTTGATTTCGAAGGAAATGTCGTGCTGGGCTTCCATCAACTGATGCATTCGCGCCTCGGCGATCGCCTCAGGCACCTGGTCCGGGAGGACTGCCGCAGGCGTGCCGTTTTCCGGGGAGAACTGGAAAACCGTCAGTCGATCGAGTCGGGCGTTCTCGACAAAATCGAGAAGCGCAGCCGCGTCACCGTCGGTCTCGCCGGGGAAACCGACGATGAACGTCGACCGTATGCAAGCAGGCATCCGGGAGTCCTGGAATCTCGAACGGATTTTCGTCACGATCTCGAACGGGTCGATGTCCGGCGCCAGTCGATTCATCCGCTTGAGAACCCCGGGCTGTACGTGCTGAAGAGGGATGTCGAAATAGGGGATGACGTGCGTGGAATCGGCGATGAAATCGAGAAGGCCTGGCGAAATCTTGCTCGGGTAAAGGTAGTGCAATCGAATCCAGGATATCCCGTCGACATCATCGAGCTTCTCCAGAAGCGAGCGGAGGCTGGCGCCGATGTCGGAGCCGTACGCGGTTGTGTCCTGGCTGATGAGGATCAGCTCGCGCACGCCATCGGACGCGAGATAGCGGGCCTCCTCGACAATGTCATCCATCGGACGTGAGACATGCGGGCCTTTGATTGCCGGGATGACGCAGAAAGAACACTCGTGCCCGCAACCCTCGGCGATTTTCAGGTAGGCCATCCAATCCGGGGTCAGCCTCAGTCTTGGATCGGTCGCGATTGAGAGCGTTGACCGTCCGGGAGCGAGAAGATCGGGCCTGTGCGCGACTTGGGGGGAATCCCCTTCCCACAACGATTCCAGAAGCTGGGGAAGCTCGGGAAGGCTTCCTACGCCGACGATGAGGTCGATTTCCGGGAAGATCCCGCCCAGGTCGCTCCCTTGGCGCTGGGGAAGGCATCCGGTCGCGACCAGGATCACCTCCGGTCGCTTTCTCTTGATGTCGCAGATTTCCTTCAGCGCCTCCTCGCTTTCGAGCCGGGCGTCCGCGATGAATCCGCAGGTGTTGACTATGAGGCACTGTGCCTCGTCGATGTCGTCGGTGAACGCCCACCCCCGCATCGCAAGCTCGCCCAGGAGACGCTCGCTGTCCACCGTGTTCTTGGGACATCCCAGGCTGATAAGTCCGAGGACCTTGGGACGGATTGTCGGATGCTCTCGTGCCATCAAATGATCGCCAATAAGTGTAGCGTTGAAATGCCCGTCTTGAAAGGTCATTTGAGAAATCAGGTGGGGTCGGGTGGGGTCGGGTGGGGTGGGGTCTGGAAGCGGGGATTTTCGGGCTTCATCGGCTGCGAAGCCCTTCCGGAGCCGCGATAGTGATGGTATATTGCAGATGGGGACTGACGTTGTCCCCCGAAGAGAAGGCGATTCTCATGTTAGGTCCCGGTGGATTTACCTCCTCCTGAATCCGCCGGGCACTTTTTTAGCCGGGACCCAGACTCACTTGATTCCGGCGGGAAATCTGGTATACAGATAATCGATGAACCTGGATTTCGTGTTCTGCAATCGTTGCGGGTCGCGCATGCGTCAGTCGAGGGCGGTAATCGACGCGTCCGGTCCGGGCTTCGCGCTGACCGTTTCCGGTGTGCCCGTATTCGCGTGCGACGCGTGCAGGACGTCGCTGCATCTGCACGAGAGCGGTCCGGGCGTGAACGACATTATCGCCGCCGTGATGGACGCGCTGGACAAGCTGGGCGCGAACAGCCTCGGCACCCCCGTGCACGTCCCCAACCAGTGCAGGAAGTGCAAGACCACTCTGCCGAGGGAAATCGACAAATCGAGAGCGCATTTCGCGATGAACTCGCCGATGGGTCCGGGCGGTGCGATCATCGGCATCCAGTACTACGGTGACGCGCTCACGTGCCCCAAGTGCGGCCAGAAACACCCGCACCTGAGCCCGGTCGTGTATCACAACATCACCGACTCCATCTATAAAGCTTCAGCGATATATATGCGGTATTAGCCGGCGCTGACACCATCGCATGTGCACTCCCTTACAACCCAGGTCAGAAGCCCGCGCGTGAGCAAGGGCGTAACCGACGGCGTCAGCCATCGGATATGCACTCCCTCAAGGGTAATCCGATCACCCTTTCCCCACGATACTAAGTTAGTTTAATCATCAAGAACGCAGGGGAGCATCGTCGTGAAGAAACTCTATCTCGCATCGGCGTCGCCGCGACGTAAGGAGCTTCTTGCGCTCACCGGCCTGGACTTCGAGGTCCGTCGGCTGACCGAGGTGGACGAGGACGCTCTGCTACGGGACTACGAGGGCGATGTCATCGCGCAGGCGGAGTTCCTTGCGCTCAAGAAGGCGGAGATCGCGCTCGACCTCGGCCTTTCGGGGATTTTCGTCACCGCCGACACTCTCGTTGTCTCCGATGACGGGGCGGTGCTGGGGAAACCGCAGGACGTATCCGAGGCGACCATGTTCCTCGATCGGCTTGCGGGGAACTGGCACACTGTGGCGACCGGGGTCGCGCTTGCGGAGAGAGGCGATCTTGTAACCCAAGACCGCATCGAGAGCATTCTTGAGCGGACGCGGGTGAAGTTCGCGCCGATGACGGACAAGGAGATCGAGGACTACATCTCGTCCGGGGAGCCCTTCGACAAAGCCGGGGGGTACGGCATCCAGGGGAGGGCGTCGAAATACATCGAGCGCATCGACGGCTGCTACTTCAACGTGGTCGGTTTCCCCGTGCACTCATTCTGGGAGCTGTGGCGCAGGTTCAACGACCTTGAATGAGGTCGGCCGGGTCCGGCGCAAACTCATTGAGAATTAATCGATATTAATGTTGAGCGCCGATGGGAACGCGGCGCCGGTTCGCTTATGCCGTCCGACGAAGGAAAGAAAAAGGCGAAGCCCGAGGAGCCTGCGCAGGTCGGTCGCGACCTGGTCCAGGATGTGATCAACCTTGCCTTCCTGCTGATTCTGGTCGGGATCTTTTTCCTTGACGTCATCGTTCACGGGCAGGTTTTCTTCGCGGGCGACATTATGAATGTCTACACTCCCTGGCAGAAATACAACCAGGAAGCGCTCGCGGCGGGTCGCATGCCTTTGTGGTGCGACGATTTATTCATGGGCTTCCCCCTCTTTGCCGAGAGCCAGGGCGCGCTCTTCTACCTCCCGACAAGGCTTGTCTATCTGCTCGTGCCCGCGGCGCACGCGTTCTCATACGATGTGCTGCTGCATTTTCTGCTCGCGGGATGGTTCCAGTATCTCTTCGCGAGAACCCTCAGACTCTCACCGGCCGCGAGCCTGCTGAGCGCGGTCGCGTTCGCGTTCTCCGGGATGTTCCTGAGCCTGCCGATCAACTTCACGATCTTCCGCTCGATAGTCTGGATTCCTCTGATATTCATGTTCCTGACGCTGGGTGCGCGCCGTCATTCCCTCATCTTCCCCCTGATGGCGGCCTTGTCGATGGTGCTGCAGATGATGGGGGGAAGTCTGCAGGTGACGGCGATCACTATCCTCGCGCTCGTGCCCTACGTCGTTTTCCTGATCCTGTCGCCGGGCGAGGGGAAGAAGCAGGACATGGTGCCGCTTCTGCAATTCATCCTGATGCTGATGCTGGCGGGAGGGCTGTACCTGTTCCAGCTTTTCCCGACATGGGAGCTGAAGCTTCATGCGTGGCGCGGAGTGCGTGGGGACTACTCGGTCGCGTCCGATTTCTCGTTCCCGCCGTTGCACTTCATCGACGCTATCCTGCCGACGTTCTTCGGATCGTGGTCCGACCGTTCTCTATTGCCGGTGGAGGCCGCGGCGAATTTCTTCCCATACATCGGGCTTGCTCCGCTGCTCCTTATCCTTCCGGGGCTTTTCTCCGGCAAGCGCGGTGTTCCGGTCCTGCTCATACTGGCGGTGCTTTTCATCTCGCTGGCGATCGGGAAGTACGGGGTCACCTTCCCGATAGTCTATTCGATTGTTCCGCTTTTCGATCAGTTCCGTGCTCCGGACAGGTTCTGGTTCATAGCAGTGTTCGCCGGGACGCTCCTCGGGGGGTACGGTCTGCAGGCCCTCATGACCGATGCTGAATCGGAGAAGCCGAAGCTGACGCAGGTGACGGTGGGGGCGATCGGGCTTGTGCTGCTCCTCGGAGCGCTCTTCGTGGCTGCGGCGCTGTATGTCCCGGTGGTCAGGCAGATCTGGAGAACCGTGATTGATTTCACGTTCGCGGTCCCGCTTGCAGGGATAAGGGACAAGATCGCTGCAGCATCGTACGCCAGTTGGCAGACTCATGTCACCCTGGGGATTCTTCACGCGCTCGCGGTGCTCGCGATGTTTCATTTCACGATAGCGCTTTTCGGCAGAAAGGGCCGGAGCGGAGCGCTGGCAGGTATGCTCGTGCTCATCACCGTGATCGACCTCTATGTCATGAGTTTCAGCGTGCCTGCGCTTCATACGACCGGAAAGGAATTCTTCACGGTGCCGCCGAGATCGGCGCAGGTCCTCAGGCGCGACGGTGAGCCTAACCGCTTCTATTCGTTCCTGAAGACCTATTACGCGAGGGAGGTCTTCAAATTCAACGGCAGCGACGACACGATCTGGTACAACGGGGGCGGCTCCAACGACATAAACGATTACGTGGCGCTCAGAGAGGCCCTTGCGCCCAACATTTTCATGCATTGGGGACTGACATCCTCGAACGGATTCGCCAGCCTTTTTCTGGACAGGTATCTCACGCTCGAAAGTGCCGCCGGCGAACAGATGCTTCCGCTTCTGCAAGGCGCGCCGAGCCAGGCAGAGACCTCGCCCGACTGGGCGGACCGCCCGCTTCTTGTCGATCTCATGGCGAGCCGGTATGTATTGACACCGATAGAGTTTGAGCCCACCGAGCGATTCAGTCTCGTTGACGACGGTCCGATGAAGGTGTACCTCAATCGGAAGGCTCTACCGAGGGCATGGGTGGCGCGTCCTCAGACGATCCTGGGCGAAACGCCGGCATCCCTGCAAGCTCTGGCGAAGGCCGAGATCGATCCGAGGACGATTCTGATCCTGGACCCCCTGCCGAGAGCGCCGATCACGTTCCCCCAGGGTGCCGAGGGCGATGCGTCGGCAGTGATCGCCCCGACCGGAGGAGCGGGCGAGGGGAGCCGCAGGGGCGGCGCCGTAAGAGACGAGCAGGTGCTTATCGAAGTGCTTAGTCCGCAGCCGGCTTACCTAGTGCTGGCGGACACTTACTACCCCGGTTGGTATGCCGAGATGGACGGGGCGCCTGTGGAGACGATCTATCGCGCGTTTGGATACTTCAGGGCGATCGAGATCACCAAAGGCAAACACGTGGTAAGGTTCTACTACGATCCGCCGAGTTTCGACAAGGGGGTGAAGGTGTCGGGGGCTATTCTCGCCACCTTTATTCTGCTTCTCCTGGTGCAGGTGCTTTTCTTCTCGCGAG
>Ga0315294_10000156_pt1 | contig 71713 bp, 53 predicted proteins | sample YL17G13_40_MG_FD_203626 | JGI IMG/M metagenome (GOLD analysis project Ga0315294, IMG submission 203626) | Sediment microbial communities from Yellowstone Lake, YNP, Wyoming, USA - YL17G13_40 | ecosystem: Environmental > Aquatic > Freshwater > Lake > Sediment | place: USA: Wyoming | collected... | reverse complement strand
TTCTTCAAGGGGGAAGAAATACTCCCATTCAAAGGCTTTCTTCAATTCCGCTCCTGAAAGGCTGTTCACTTCAACATTCAGGGAAGTGGCAATCGTGGACTTGAGCTCTTTCGCCTGGTTTTTCACTTTTGCCATTGCCGCTTCTTCAGTAACTCCAATCGCAGTGGTCATTATGTAGCCGGTGAAGCCCAGAGGCCGCTCGCCCGCGGTTATTTTCGCAAGCTCAGTCTCCCATTTTGCCATGTCCCTCTCGTACCTGTCGATCTTCAAGGCATCCGGCTCTGGTTCTGAGCGCGCCCTTGAAAGCCTCAGCTGGGCTTCAAGCCTTTTTGCCTCCATGTCCTCCCTGTATTTTGAGATGTCTTTCAGGACGAGCATGTAGCACACTTTGAACACGAATTTCAATGAGGAAACGGCCCTTTCGAAATATTCAGTGTATATTATTTCCTCTGCCATCTTCTCCTCCACTGATTCGAAAATCCTCAATCCAAGGAAATTCGTGGCATAGTAGAGGTCGCCTTCCTTTTTCACGACGCAATCGTAGGAGGGCGGGATTTCAAAAGAACCGAAAACCTGCCTCACCCCGAAGAATTTGGTGATTAGGGGGGAAACAAGGTAGCCGTGGCTTCTCATGAGCACTGCCAATGCGAAAACGAATATCCCGAAAAACAATGCAATTCCCACGAATATCTTCTCTATGAGCCCCGGAACCTGGAAGAATTTGGCTAGGAGGAAAAGGCCTGCAACCCCAGTCAATGCCATATAGGCAAGCATCATGTATTTTCTCTCAATGACCATCATCGATTTTTATTAAGGGTTAAAGCTTAAAAGCTTGACAGTCGTAAATAAGTATCAATCTACAACATTTAATCGTATTGATATTTTGTTTGCATTTAACCAAAAAACAAACAATTAGGGATGCATCAAGCGCTAAAAAAACAATTGGTGCGCATATTGAAATAATCCCGCAAATCCCTTATTCATGAGCGGAATATGCAAGGTATGCGCAATTGTTTTTTTTAGTCGGCAGCCAAACAAAGGCGATATTTTTCAAAAAAAGAGGTGTTTTGTTTATGCCAGAGGAATACCATGGGCCTTCGAAAAGGAAGAAGAACAGGAGCGGGGCTCCAAGGAAGAAGTTGAGCGACAAGAAGCTTTCTATGGTTGGGGGCCATTTCACTGCAACCAAAGTGGGCGAGGAAGTAGTTTCCAAAACAAGGAGAACAAGGGGAGGAGGAACGAAGAATACCCTCAAGAAGGCTGTTTTTGCGAATGTGGTTGACTCCGGAAAAGTGAAGAAGGCAAAGATTAAGACGGTGCTCGAGTCCCCCCAGAACAGGCACCATGCGAGGGAGAACATAATCACGAAGGGAACGATAATAGATACGGAATTGGGGAAGGCGCGCGTCACGAACAGGGTCGGGCAGGATGGAGTCGTGCACGCAGTCCTGGTGAAGTAGTTTTTCTTTCTTTTTTTGACTAATTTTTTTAAAAAATAATACCTTTTTATTTCTTTACTCCCAAATAAAAGCCATGAAGAATATACCCTTATTCAACAAGAGCAAATGCATGTACTGCGGAGCATGCGTGGGAGTGTGCCCCAAGCTTGCGCTCGTCTTGAAGGAGACTGAAGTCGTGCTGGATAAGGATAAATGCATCTCTTGCGCGAGCTGCGAGAAGGCATGCCCGCTTGGGGCAATAAGAATGAGCGAAAAATGATGTGTTTAACTACATCTTCTGATAAATGCTTGCAACGAATGTTCGCGTTTGCGCGCTTATGAATGCGCCATAAACTTTCGCAAGAGCGAACGCATTGAATGCAATTGATTGGTGATGTTTGCGGTTGCGCGCTTATGAATGCGCCATAAACTTATGCAAAAAAAGCGCGCGCATTTGGTGCAATGAATTGGCGAATGGGGCAGTTAAGAAAGTGGTGTGATGATGGAATCCGAAAAATACGATGCAATCATCGTTGGCGGGGGGCCTGCGGGAAGCATGGCTGCGCTTGAACTGGCAAAAGCAGGAAAGCAGGTATTGATGATTGACAAGAAGAAGGAATTGGGAGTTCCAGTGAGATGCGGGGAAGGGCTTGGAATCCACTGGGTTGAGGAGCTCGGGCTCAAGATTTCAGACAGGGCGGTTTCATGCAATGTCAACGGCGCTTATCTGTTCTCCCCTTCACTGAAGAAGCTTTCCATAAAGAACAGCGAATCAAAAGGATACGTTTTGGACAGGAAAGTATTTGACAGGGAGCTTGCGATGAATGCAGCAAGGAAGGGAGCGGAATTGATGATTAAAACCGAGGTATTGGGAATAGGGGAGTACAAGAACGGGACGAGGAAAGTGAAAGTGGAGCACATGGGGGAGGAAAAGAACCTTGAAGCAAACGTTGTGATTGCATGCGACGGCGGGGAGAGCACTGCTGCGAGGATGGCTGGTATAGAATCCTTCTCAAATCTTTATGACACTGATTTTGGGGTGGAGTACGAGATGGTGAACGTTGACGTTGAGGATGCCATTGAGATATACTTCACAAACAAATACGCCCCACGGGGGTACGTGTGGATATTCCCGAAAGGAAAGGACGTGGCGAACGTGGGAGTGGGAATTGGGGGGCACGTGAAAGGCCCTGCGCTGAGATACCTGGAGATGTGGATGAAAGACGAGAGGATAAGGGGAAGGCTCAAGAGAGCGCAAATCACTGCGGTGAAAGCCGGGATGATTCCGGTTTGCGAGCCTTTGAAGAAAATGGTTCTGGATGGATTCATGGTTGCAGGGACAGCAGCCCATCAGGTTGATCCGATTCATGGAGGGGGGATTGGGCTTGCAATGGAAGCGGGAATGATTGCAGGGAAGACTGCGGCTGACTGCATTGAGAACGGCTCATGCCTGGAAAAGGATTTGGAGAAATATGTCAGGGATTGGAAAGCGAAGAGGGGGAGGAGATTCAAGAAGAGGGTTGCCCTGAGAAAGGCTTTGGAAGCGATGAATGACGAGGATCTGGATTTCATATTCGGAGTATTGGAGAACAAGGATCTGGACAAGGTGATTGCAGAGGATTATCTGGATGCGGTGAAGAAAGTGATCACTGGAAGGCCGAGCCTTCTCAAAGTGCTGAAACCCCTCGTTGAGGGAATGCTCTGATTCTTTCCAAAAGACTGCGAAAACAATAAATAATCTATTAGTATATTTTTAATGGGTGCTTCTATGCAAACGACTGATGCTGAAAAAATAATGCGGGAGATAAAATCTCTGAAAAAAGAGATGAGAATGATTGAGAAAAATCTGACAGAGATTAAATACGCCGTAGTAAGAGAGGAAAATGCCTTCCCTGATGAACTTGAAAATTATGGCGAATTCATGGAAAGAACCAAAACAAAAGAAGGTTTTTCAAGGTTGAAATGATGTTCAAAGTTTTCATAAGCAAGGAAGCTAAAAGTGAAATGGAAAAAATGCCGGAAGCAAATAGAAAAAAATTTGATGAACTGGTTGAAGCGCTCTCGATTTCATTCTTCCCGAAAAATTTTGATGTTGTCAAGTTAAGGGAAAAACATTTTACTTATAGAGCGAGGCTTGGCGAATTCAGGGTTATATATTATGCAGAAATTGAGAAGAAGGGGATATTTATTTTCAAATTGCTGAGAAGAAGCGAAACGACTTATGAAAGAATTTGAAAATCGGCAAAATGCGCGCCAGTTAATCACTGGAAGGCCGAGCCTTCTCAAAGTGCTGAAACCCCTCGTTGAGGGAATGCTCTAGAGAAAATGGAGGCTAATTTTTTGGATGAACGTTTTCTGTCGAAAATTTCTGGTCATGCGCCTTTAAATGCGCCTTCTGATAAATATATGCAATAAATGTCTGCGGTTGCGCGCTTATGAATGCGCCATAAACTTATGCAAAAAAAAGCGCGCGCATTTGGTGCAAAAATTGGTGAAAGGGGGTAGTTAAGTACGCCTTCTGATAAATACGTGCAACAGGTGTTTGCGGCAGCGCGCATTTGCTTTTGTATTTGAGAAAAAGTATTTGGTTGCCTTCTCAAATGCTGAAAAAGTCAGAATGGGTTGCCGCTGACTTTTTTATCGCCGTAACTTTGCGAAAAAGTCGCCGCGCATTTGGCGCAATGAATTAGCGAATGGGGCAGTTAAGGTGCGTGCGGTGCTCAACCCAGGATTCTCTTCACCTGCGGATACAAGTCAAAGAGCTGCTGGTTTGTGAGGTCTTCGTAGAACCTATATACTATTCCGACTGTGAGAAGCACTCCAGTGCCGGTTCCCAATGCGCCCGTGAGATCCGCAAAAACGGCAAGGAAAGCCACGAACATGCTTCCCAGAATCGTTATCGTGTAGATGTATTTCGCAAACTGCTTCTCCACGATGCGCGGGTCCCTCCTGAACCCGGGCTGGGAAAGCCCCGCCTCTTTCAGCTGGTTTGCAATATCCCTTGGGGCCATTCCCGCAGTCTCAATCCAGAATTTCCCGAACAATGTGCAGAATCCTATGAATATCACGGCATAGACGATCACGTGGATCCACTGGGGTATTCCAAACACAGGAGTCTGGCCCATGAGAAGTGCAATGTATTTTGAATAGCCTGAAACAGGATTGAAAATGTTGTTCTCCCCCGCACCCAGAAGCACTGGATTGGAGAAGGAGGGAAGGATGAAATAAATAAGCCCGTCCACAATCTCCTTTCCGTCTGCAGAAGTGGTCACCAGATAGCGAAGCAGATCATAATTCCCGATTTTAATCCCTATGTTCCATGAACCGATGTTCGCAAGTGTAACCCATGTTCTTAGGCTCATCAAAAGCGCAGAACCCAGAATCACCGGGATGTTTGAAACGTAGAGGAATTTTATCGGAAAAGAGCTTCCATAGCCCCGTATTCTCTCGAATACTATTGGGATTGCGACGAATACTCCTTCCGCGTATGCAGAGAGCGCAAATACTACGAGGGTGAATGCAAGCGGAAGAAGCGCGAGTATGGCGTTCGCCAGGGCATTTGCCCCTCCGAGGTTCAGCTGGTATATTGCGCCCGGAATCAAACTAACGATGGTTCCCTGTATTATTGCAAGCGCGACTCCACCGGCGATGAAAAGGCTCACCCCACTTCCAATCCCGTACTTTGTGACTATCTCATCAAGATACATGAGTATTATTGAAGAGAACGCGATCTGGAGCATGACAAGAAGCATCGTGAGAGGAAGGCTTCCGAATAGGGGAGGGTACGCGGAACCTAAAATCCCATACACCGGGACGCTTCCCCTCGTGTACATTGTGGCTTCAAAGAATGCAAGAATTATTGCAAGGTATTTCTGGGATCCGCTGAACAAAATCTTGTCGTTTGGATCCTGAAGATTTATGTCTATGATTTTCGCTCCTGCAAACAATTGGAGGAAAATTGAGGCGAGCACTATTGGCCCGATTCCTGCTGTGAGAAGGGATCCGATTTTCGAAGCCATGATCATCGTCACGAATTCGAATTCCCCGGTCGCATGGGATACTCCGACTGGAAGAAGGTGGTAGAGAACGAAGAAAATTATCAGCACGCCGCCTGTGTATTTCAATTTTTCTTCGAGAGTAAGGGGCCTCGCGGGCGGGGAAACTTCCGGGAGATATTTCAAGTATGGTCTTACAAAATCAAGCTTCATCATCCGCACCTTTTGCTTTCCGTTCTATATTAAAATGAAAATTTATAAATATATTGAACAAAATGTTTTCATTTTGTTCAGCCTTACATAAAAGGAATTGATTTCCAGTTTATGTAAGCAATTGAAAAAAATCGGAAATGGGCTACTTGGTTTTAGGTTTCTCTTCCTGTGGCTTGGTTTTAGGTTTCTCTTCCTTGGGTGTGGCCGGCTTGATTCTCTTGTTCTTCCCTTCCCCGTAAACGTTTATCGCGCTGAATTTCCCGCCTGCCTTCTCAAGCTTCCCTTTTGCTTTTGCGGTTATGGAAATTGCGCTGAGATTCAATGGAAAATCTATTACTCCTCCGCCCAAAACCTTGCCTTCGAAAACGAGTTCTTTTGAATTCTCCTTTCTTGCCTTCTCTGCCAATTCGCCTATGTTCTTCTCTTCAATTTTTTCATCGTAAATGGAAGCGAATCCATGCCTTCCAAAATAGTCCGCCCCAATATTCTTCAGGATCCAGATTTTCTTACACCCCTTTGCACCGCCCATTCCCTTTCCTCCCTTGGAGCCTCCGCCCCTTCCTTTCTTCACGTTTCCCCTTCCGTGGAGCCTGTGCCCGAGCCTTTTCCTTGTCTTCCTGTCTTTTCTTGCCATAAAATCCCGCTCTAATAATCATAGTTTATAATGTTTTTTTTATATGCTGAATTATATTAATTTTTTCAAACCATCTTTTTTAGAAGTGTGATTATTTCTTTTCCCCTGAATCCCAAAGCTCCCAGGGGGTAAGGGCGCTTTACCCCACCATAGCCTTTCCTCGGAGGATGGAGCCTGAAGACTTTCAAATCCCCTTTCTTGTCTTTGAGCATTTTGAGCGCTTCGCCTGAAGCATCCCCCCAAGTGATGTAGTCTTTGACTTTTTGAAGCATTCCGGAATATACCTTGTCTTTCCTCAGCACAACGCAATGGTTTATCCTCGTGAGCCTGAGCATTTTCAGAGTCAGTATTATGGGCTGCTTGAGTTTCGCCCTTCCCCTGACCCTTATTGCAATTACAAATTCATCAGCATTCACAGCATTCTCTTCTTTTTCCTTGGTTTTCTTCCCCTTTGCCCTCTTTGCTTTTTCCATTCCTTATCCCCCCACTCCTTCTGTCTCCGGCTCTTTTTTCTTTCTTCCCCTCTTTTTTTTCTCTTCTTTCTTCTCCCCTTCCCCGCCATCTTCCTCTTTTGCTGTCTCAGCCACAGTTTCAGGAGCTTCCTCCACTTCCTTCTCTGCATCCTTGCCTTCTTGTTCCTTCTCCTGCTGAACCTGCACTACCTCTTCCTTCTTGCGTTCAACCTGTTCTGCCTCTTCCTTCTCCTGCTGAACCTGCACTGCTTTTTCCATTTCATTCACTGAGGAATCCGCCTTTCTCCATGAGCCTGCAATTTTCATGGTGTTGAGCTTGTTCAGCGCATCCAATGTTGCAAGCGCAGTATTGAAAATTGTTGAAGAATGCCCCCTTGAAGCGCTCCAAACATCCTTTACTCCCGCAAGCTCAAGCACTTTTTTGACAATCTCGTTTGCGGCAGTCCCGAGCCCGCGCGGGGCAGGCTTCAATTCAACCTGCACGCTTCCGCATTTTCCTTTCACTGCAATGGGAACCGAATGCTCTGTTCCGCATCCGCACTCCCAGGAACCGCACCCAAGCGGAACCATCATGATTTTTTTCTTTGCATCCCTTTCCGCTGAAAGAATCGCAGGCCTCACTTCATCCGCTTTTCCCGCGCCGATTCCAACGTGGCCCCTTCCATCCCCAACGACGACTACTGCCCGGAATTTCTGCTTCCTTCCGCAGTCCGTCATCCTCTGGGTTGTTTTAATCTGGAGAATCTCCCTCTTCATGTTCGGAAGGAGCATGTCAACGATCTCAGGCTCAAGTATGGGCTTTCCCATCCTCAGAATCTCGTCAATGTCAGTGATTTCTCCTTTTGAAACTTTCTTTCCAATGTCCGTTTTGGGAGCCCACTGCCTGTCGTCATCCATTCATAATCACCTTTTTCACTTTCTCGAAGAGCTGGGGGATTGCGCTGCGCGAAACTGTTGAATTGCTGTATTTGGCTTCGGGTTTGTAGTTTTTTATGTGCTCCCCTGCAATCCTCTTCTCATCCACTAATGAATCGTCGAAATTCAAATTCAGCCCCGCATCCTTTGCGCCTTTTATCGCGGCAAACACCGCAGAGCTTTTTGTCGGGATTTTCAATCCGATGTCCGCGACTGCCTCCTTCACCTGCTTTGCAAGCGCCTTCTTCCCCGCAAGAAGGCCCGTGAGGTATGCGGAGGGAACATTTGTTGAAGAAGGCCACTCCATTTTCATCAGTTCATTTGAATCGGCTGAAACGAGTGTCCTGTCCCCGATTTCATCATATTGAATCAACTGCACGAGGATGCGCTTGTTCGTCTTTCTCACAACGAGCCTTGGAATCCCTGATTTGACCAACGCAAGCCTCTTTTTATAATTGGTCAGGTTCTTCTTCCTCCTTTTGAAAGGAACATTGTACAACGGACCAGTTGCTTTTGGCATATTTTCACCCATAAACCCAAACTGCAAATCCAATCGGATGAGCCGATTATTTCCACATCCCAAAATTGCTTGCAGCTACAGCAAACCGAAAATGTCCTGCAAGGACATTTTCCCCCTTAAAAGTCGGAGATGCTGCTTGGCAGACTTGCATGACTTTTAAGGGGTACTGTGTTATCATCATTCCAATTTCACTTCGCCCTTAAGCATTCCCTTTTCTTTCATGTATTCGACCATCACTGCCTTGTTCCTGAATGCGCTCCCCTTGATCATTCTGTAAATTGTCCTGTAGGAAGGATTGTCAAGCGCCTGCTTGTCCCGCAAAGCCATCAAAGTTTTTCTCTGCGCCCTCACTCTCATTATCCAGAACTCTTTTCTGGTGGTAGTCCCGAACAAGCCCCCTTTCCTCGTGCCCGTGCCCCTCCCTCTTCCTTTCTTCATCTTTGCGTGGAGGATTCTCGCGCGCACCCTTGAGGTTCCCCTTTTCTTCTTTATTTCTATTGAGCCGTTCTTCAGCAGGAGTTTTATGTCTTCGCGCGTGAGGGATTCTTTTGCTTTCGCTTCATCAATGAATTTTATCCTGTTTTTCCCCACATTGAACACGCGTGATGCAAGATTGCGAACATAATCGAGTTTCATTTTTCTTCACCTGAACTTTTCTCCTCTTTTTTCTCTTCCTTTTCCTCTTTTTCTCCTTCTTTCTCTTCCTTTTTTTCTTTGGCTTCTTTTCCTTTCTCTTTTTCGGGTTCGGTTTTCTTTTTCCTCTCTTCCATCTTCTTTTTCATCTCTTCCTCCCTTTTCTTGGAGAATCCGAGAATCCTTATTCCTTTTTCCTTTGCTTTGTTCACTATTTCAATCCTTTTTTTGTTTCCCACTTTTGCGGAGATTCTTGCCGCTTCACCTTCTTTTATTGAATCCAAACCTTCCGCATTGAATACCATGACTTCAACGTATCCTGAGGGGTGGATTCCGCGCAATTCCCTTGCGTTCCTCCAGCCAATGTTCACTTCCGCGCCCCTGTGCTTCTCCTTTTTCCTTTTCTTGTTGTCGGCTCCGCGCTCTTTCCTCCAGTTGTCCTTCACCCTCCTCCTGTGGGTAAGGCCTGCGTGGCTCCTGAAGAACCTATTGTGCTTCTTCTTCCTTTTTTTGAGCGCATCGCGCATTTTTTTCCTGTCCATATTCTCACTCAAAAAAAAGGCGGGGCGTGCCGCCCCTCCTTCTTTACATCCAACCCCTGCATTTTGAGAGTTTGCTATTTCATAGGGCATTTTGCCTTTGAACGCAACACTCATTAACATTCCGTCTTTATCCGTCAATTCCTTTCAATGACGTAAAGCCCGTCCTGGAAGACTCTCAAATCCCTTGAGCCCTTCCTGAGGGCATTCTTGATGTTCGAGATTGTCTGCCCCAAATCCTCCTTCACAAGGCTTTCAAGCACTAAATCCTGCCCCTTAATCTGGGCTTTCGTGTTTATCAGTCTTGCCTTCCTTGGGATTTTTTCTCCCAGGAAATTCTTGATTACGAGGACTTCCCCTTCCACTTTGAGCTCCATTGGAAAGTGCGCATGGAGGGATTTGAGCTTGGCAATGAATCCAGCTTCGCTTCCCTTGAACATGTTCTTCACGTGCGCCCTCAAAGTGTTCGTGAACATCTTTTCCCCGATGATTTTCAGTTTTCCGTTTTCAATTGAAACGCTTACTGAGTGCACATCATAGGCTTTTTTCACCAATCCCTTCTTTCCGCTCACCATGACTTCGCCGTTCTTCACTTCAACCTTCGCATCCTGCGGAATCTCCAGCAAGACTTCAACAATGTTACGTGCCATGTTTTTCCCTCTGAATATAATTCAGTAAATGTAAACCACGAGCCTTCCACCAAGCATTTTCTCCCTTGCTTCCCTGTTTGTCATGAGCCCCTGCGTTGTGGACACTATTATTATTCCGAAATCTTTTGAGGGAATATACCTCTGCTCCCATTTCGGCCATTCTTCTGCCCCTACTGCAAAGCGGGGCTTGATTGCTCCGCAGCCGTTTATCCTTCCTATTAATTGAACCTTGAACTGCCCGCTCTTTCCATCGTCAATGAATTCAAACTGCCCAATGTAGCCGTGCTTCTGGAATATCCTGAGCACTTCCCTAATGAGTTTGGAGGCGGGTTTCACCGTGCACGTGCTTTTCCCCACCCTTTCGTTCGTTTTCATAACGTTCAATGCATCGCTTAATGGATCATGAAGCATTTTACCACCCGTACTTTTTGAATCCTATATCAGTCGCAACTTCCCTGAAGCATCTCCTGCATATGTAAAGGTTGTATTTTCTTATCAATCCGTCAGAAGCCCCGCAGAACCTGCATTTCCTCTTTCCTTTCCCCCTGAGCTTCACAAGCAGCCTCTTGTCTTCAGTCTTCTTTTTCTCCCGCCTCATTCTACAACCTCCGCTTTGAATGCCTCCTTAACGAATCGAACTGCATCTTCCTTTCCAATCCTGTGCTTTTTTCCTATCCTTGCCATTCCCCTCTTCCTGTATTTCACTCTCCATCCCCTTCTTTTCAAAGAAACGCAGACGTCAAAACCGATTATCCCGATTTTTGGGTCGTATTTTGCGCCGGGAAAATCAATGTATTCGTGGACTCCAAATGAGAAATTCCCCTGCTTGTCAAAGCTCCTTTCCTTTATCCTGTGCTCTGCTGCATCTAAGGCTTTTTTTATGAATTCCATTGCTTTCGTCCCTCTCAGGGTGGCCTTAGCGCCAATGTTGTCTCCCATTCTAATCTTGAAAGTGGGGTTCCTTGTCCTTGCTTTTGTCTTGACTGGCTTTATTCCCGTGAGCCTTTCAAGAAGAGTGACTGCATTTTCCAATTTTTCCCCTCCTTCGCCTACCCCGATGTTCACTGTTACCTTTTCAACAGAAACTTCCCTCATTGGATTTTGCTTTTCCATTATTTTCACCGAATATTTCAATGCTTTTTACTGCAACATTTTCATGTTCATTGCGCCAATATGCGCATGTTTTTGCGCAAGCATTTTTTTGTTTCTCATTGCGCTTTTCTTGTGTTTTGCGCGTTCATTGCGCCAATATGCGCATGTTTTTGCGCAAGCATTTTTTTGTTGCTGTTTCTTGTCGCTCTTTTCATGCGATTTATTGCGCATCATTTTTTGCATTTATTCATTGGATGCGTTTAACCGATTACGAATAAATACTTTAGCCTCGTTATGAAGCCCTCGTTTCCAGAATTCATTCTTGCCTCGGGTTTTCTTGTTGCCGTTCCCGGAATAATCTCTTCCAAAACTGCTTCATCCCCCATGTGGTTTCCGCCAAGAATGATGCATTTTGCGCCCTTTTTAAGTTCAAGCCTCTTTATGATGGATTGTTTCGGGATTGCGAGTTCAATGCTGTCCCCCACCCTGAATGAATTGTCTGCGATTATCGTCCTCCCATCGTGGAGCGAGAGCTGGATTTTTGCCTTGGGAACCGTTCTTTTGGCTATTATTTTGCAGATCTTCCTGCCCCCTTCTTTTGAATCCGCTTCCCTGAGAGTTATCCTCCCCTTTGCGTCGAATAATACCAGATAATTCTTCTTTTGCTTTGGGATTGAAACGACGTCCATGAATCCTATTGCAAGGTTGTATTTCTTTGCAAATTTTCCATCAATGAGGACTTCCTTCTCCAGAAGAATCTTCTTGACTTCCTTCAATGTGCCTGCGATTTTCAGTATGTCCCTGAGCAGGACTGCGAGCGCAACGCTTTTGTCAACTGGATGGCGGCCCGGAATGGGCTTGACTATCCATTCGTTCACTTTTCTCAGTATGGGCATGCTCTTCGGAGCTGCCAGCCTTTTAAGCTTCCTGTTTCCTCCTTTCTTTCCCATCAAATCGACCTCTTCTTGTCCTCCTTCATTTCCGTAATCGTGAGATTGCTTGCGCTTATTGGAACGTTCTTCTCCTTTCCATCTGACTTCTTGACCTTGACTTTATCAACGAATGCAACCATCTTCTTCAAATCAATCCTCACGACTTCTCCTGAAACCCCTTTGTAGTCTCCCCTCATCACTTTCACTTTGTCCCCTTTTCTCAAAAGAAGGCTGCGCCTCTTTGACTTGAGCTTGCTTCTCAATTCTCTCGAGATGTGGGCCACTACCTGCTTCCTTCTCATATGGAGGGGAAGGTTGTAAAGTATTTTCCTCTGTGTTTTTGGTTTTGAAGACTTCACATGAACACCTCATATCACAATGGGGGCTATTCCCGCGACCTTTGGGTACCTTTCAGCCACTTCCCTGCAGACAGCCCCTTTTATCTCGGTTCCTTTTGGAAGGTATTGATCGTCAACGAGAGCGCATGCATTGTCCTCAAAGGAAACCCTTATTCCGTTCACTCTTCTCATTTCTTTTTTCTGCCTTATGATCACTGCCCGCTCCACTTTCTTTTTCATTTTCGGGTTTCCCTTCTTCACTGCGACAATCACTATGTCCCCAACTCCTGCTGATAGAACCCTCGTATGCACTCCCTGCCTTCCGAGGACGCCAATCACCTGCACGATTTTCGCACCGCTGTTGTCGTCGCATGCAAGCCTGCAGCCTATTGGGATTGACTTTGGGATATTTGTAGCGAGCGCTTTCATTTTTGCACCTCATTCTCCTGCTTTTTTCTTCACTTCTATTATTACCCATGATTTTGTCTTGCTTAGTTTCCTTGTCTCGGCGATTTTCACTTCATCCCCTTCCTTTGCCTTTATGCAGTCCGGGTTGTGCGCTGCGATTTTTGACTTGCTGCGGGCGTATCTCTGGAATTTTGGGATGTATTTTTTCATTGGTTTTTCAATTATCGCCGTCTTTTTTGCCTTGGCGCTGACAACTGTTCCTTCGGTTACTGAGCCCCTTACTTTCAAACCGCCGTGAATCGGGCAATTCCTGTCTTTGCATTCAGCCATTTCACTGCACCTTCAAAGAACGGATCCGGAATTTCTGCCGCAATCCGTTAAAAGTACATTCTTCTTTTCATTTTTGCAGTCGTTCTGCTTTAAATAAATGAATTCAATTTTTTTCTTCTCAAAACCTTTTTCGCCCGGTCCTCAGGGGAATAAAGGATTTCGCTTCCGTCTATTTCCGCGCTTGAACCGTCTGGAAGCCTGAAGCGGAAAATGTTCCCCTTTTTGGGGATTTTCTTCTCAATGAGGATTGAATCCCTTTTCATTTCCAAAGTGAACGTGTTTTTCGTTTCATCCACAACTTTTCCCTTCATCCCCACAAGCGAAAAGCTGCCTGAAAACACAACTTCTGCCTTAAGGCCTATCAACTCGTGTAGGATAAGGTTCTCTTTGCTTCTCATTGCTCCCTACCTTCTTCAACGCCTTGAAGAGAATATTATGTGTTCGGGCACGTAGCCTGCATTAACCAAGTGCTGCTTTATCCTGGAAAGATGGTCCCCCTGGAGGAGTATCATCCCCTCTTTTGTGCTTCCCCCGCATGCGAGCTTCCTTTTGAGCTCCTTTGCGAGCTTGTCCATGTCTTTTTCCTCAATTCCTTCCACGACGGTTACCAGCTTTCCGAATTTTTTCTTGGTCGCGTACACGTTGATTTTTGTTGTCTCTTCCCTCTTTATCAACTCGCACGCGCATATTTCCGTTGGCAGGCCGCATTTACCGCATATCTCACTCATTTTTCTCCATCACCTGCTTTCCTTTCCTCTTTCTTTTTTTCATTAACATTTTCTCCACCAATGTTTAAATTCTCTTCATCAGGGCTTTTCGCGCTTTTTTGCTTTTTATTTTTTTCTCCAGTTTTCTCTTCCTGCGCGCCAGCACCCTTTGATTCTGCTTTGATTTCCCCGCTTTCCTTTGCTTCTTCCTTTTTGGTTTCATCTTCCTTTGCTTCTTCTTTCGTTTCCTGCTGTTTTGCTTCCCCCTTATTCGCTTCCGGAGCAATCTTTTCTGGTTCAGCGTCTTTTCCCAGATCCCTCTCCCTCAAAACAGTCATGAGCCTTGCAATAGTCCTTCTTATCTCCCTTCTCTTGTTGGATGTCCCCTTGCCGGGAATCATCTCTTTTCCTTCTACAATTACCTGTTCGCTGAGTTCGTCAATTCTCTGGACTATTTTCGCAGAAGACATCTGCCTGATTTCATCTATCCTTATAATTGCCACTTACTCCAACCTCTGTATTGGCTGCCTGTATTACGCTTGGAAGGTCTATTTTCTTCACTTTCCTGTCCGGAAATTCTGTTCCCGGAGGAACTATTCTTACGAGAACTCCAATCGCACCGGGCTTTGGGTATGCTGTCACGTGCGCGGTATCCACTAAGAAGAGCACGTCGCCAGCTTTGGGTATGTAGCCTGCGGAGATGCGGACTGTTTTCGCCCTTCCTCCCTTTCCCACGAGTTTTCCCGCAGTCACTATTTCGGCTCCAAGCGCTCCCGAATCCATAATTGATTTGAGAGTCATGTGGAGAATCCTTCTCACGTTCTTTCCCATCTCAAGGCTTTTTGCAACCTTCCTTGCAACGATTCTTGGATTGAGGTTTTCGTTCTCAACCTGGACGACTGCTATCTGCGGATTCTCGATTTTGAATTTCTTTTGCACTGCATCAGTGAGGTCCTTGATAGTTCTTCCCTTCCTTCCGATGACTATTCCGGGATTTACAACGTAAACGTTTATCCTCGTCACGAGGGGGGTTTTCTGAATGTCCACTCCTGCAAAACCCGCCTTTTCCAATTCTTTTTCCAGGAAACAGGTGAGTTCCCTCTTGTGCAACAATTCAAAAACGAATTTTCTTTCAATAGCCACCATACCACCTTGTTTTTTCATTTGAATTTCTTTTTAAACCAAGTACAAGCATTTTTTCTTTATTTTCATTTGATTTGTTTTATTCATACTCACAGGACCATTATTTTTTAGCTTTTTTCTTTGGCGTTTTCTTCTTTTCAGGAGTTTCTTTCTTGGTCTTCTCTTTTTTCTTCTTCTCTTTCTTTGCTTCCTTTTCTTTCTTCTTTTCTTCCTTTTTCTCCTCGTCAGCTTCTTCTTTTTCTTCCTCGCTTGCTTCTTCAATCTCCTTTCCTTCATCCTTTTTTTCTTCAGCTGCTTCTTTTCCTTCAGTTTCAATTTTCCCTTCTTTTTGTTCTTTTTCTTCAGTTTTCCCTTTCTCCACGAGCACTATTTCCATTTTTGAAGTCTCAAAATCGTGCCTCATCCATCTTCCAACGGCCATTGTCCTTGGAAATGAAGCCTGCAAGTTTGCGTTTGCGAACAGTATGAAAAGCCTCTCCGGATCCATTCCCTTGAATTCCGCATTCGCAATCGCATTCCTCAAAACCATGAGGGCGATTCGCGCGGCTTTTCCTGGAAACCTTCCCTTCCTTCCCCCCTTCCTCGCGCCCATCTTCTTGTTGAATTTCCTGAATATGACGAATCTGTTCCCCTTAATCACGTCCTCCAGGAATGAAACTGCGCTTGTTGCATAGGTTCCCTGCAGGTTTCCGCATACCTGCGAAAGCTGCTTGTACGATACGTCCAAATCGTATTTCAGCGCTTTCGCGTGCTTTTCCTCCGTTGCAGTCGAATAGCCCATTTTCATTCCATCACTTCGCGATTGTTTTCTTCGCTCCAAACAACACCATAACACTTTCTGATGTTTTGCGCTCATTGCGCAGTTCATTATGTTTTTTTATTTCTCGTACAATGCGATTATTTTTCATTGTATTAGAATTTCAATGTCAATTCTTCATTGAAATTCAAATGCTGAAAAAGTTGTTTTCAACTTTTTCATTGCGCATTGTTTTCCATTGTCTTTTGCTTTTTATTTTTTTTCTATTGCGCGCATTACTTCAAAGGTATGAACTTGGAGCTTCTCGTTGCGCCAACTCCGGGTCCTGAATGCGCAACCCTTCCAGTCGTATGGGAAAATTCTCCCAATCTCCTTCCAACCATCTCCGGAGTTATATCCACGTTCACGAATTGCTTTCCATTGTGCACTCCGAATTTCAATCCAACCCAGGAGGGGAGGATCACTGCGCTCCTGAAATGCGTTTCAATTATCGCTTTTTTCATTTTATTGGCGTGCTTCACCTTCTCAAGAAGCTTCCTGTACTGCACAGGAGCCCTCTGGATTTGCCTTCTTGCCCTTGAATCAATCAATCTGACAAAATCATCCATCGTCATTTTCTGCAGTTCTTCAAGAGTCTTCCCCTTGAAATAAAACATTCTTGCCATTTTCATCAACTTCTCTTTCACTCATGTTTTCTAAACATCATGAATATTCCAATTCATCCTCTCTTGCGCCTTCCTGTTCTTCTTGCTGCAAGGTGCCCGACTTTTCTTCCCGGTGGCGCGTTCCTTGACATTGTGGAAGCCTTTCCCCTGTGGTGCTCCTTCCCTCCGAACGGGTGGGCGACTGCGTTCATTGCAACTCCCCTCACTTTTGGATAGTCCATATTGCGTGCTTTCATGACATGGAATTTCTTTCCTGCCTTGAAGAACGGCTTTTCAGACCTTCCCCCTCCGCAGACGACGCCGATTTGCGCCCTGCACCTTGGATCTAAATTTTTGAGGGCTTTTGAAGGAAGTTTCACGAGCACTGCTTTCTCGTCCCTGCTTATGACGTATGCGCTGCTTCCCGCGGTTTTTACCAACTTTCCCCCATCATGAGGCCTCAATTCAACATTAAAGATTGGAAAACCGTCTGGAATCCTTGAGAGGGGGAGAACAGAACCAAAAACAGCGGGCGCTTCATCGCCCATGGAAACAGAATCGTTTATTTTAATTCCTTCAGGGGCAATCAGAAGGACTTCTTTTCCTGTTTCCGTTGAAACTTTCATGAGAAGCGCGCTCCTTGCGGGGTCATCTACAAAGTCAATGACTTTTCCGGAAAAACCCTGCGGGGGCAAAACTACGTCTGCCTTGAACCTGTGCGAAGGCCTAATGTATGTGGGAGATGCCTTTCCCCTTCTTTGCTGCCTTAACCTCTTTCCCATGTAATTCCCCCATTCATGAAATCATATCAACCTGAATTTCGTCGCAAGCTCGCTCACGGGGTGCTTTGGGGATAGCTTCACCCATGCGAGCTTTTTTCCCTTAAAGTTCTTGAAAGTGTTAACTTTCTCCACTATTATGTTGTACTTTTCTTCCAGCGTCTGCTTCACGTCGTGCTTTGTTGCTTTTTCCCCTATTTCAAAGAGCATCTTGTTCTCCTGCTCGAAAATCCTCATGACTTTCTCAGTGTTTATGACGCCCTTGATGATTATCATATTTTTTCACCTATCTTTCTTGCAGCGGCCTCAGCCCAGACTGCGAGCCTTCCTGCATGCGTGCCAGGAGCAAGCTGCTCGACTTTCAATTCATTTATTGCCGCGCATTCGACTCCCGGAATGTTCTCGCATGCTTTCTTGATTCCCTTGTCTTCATCAATAATGAATAGGATTGATTTCGGGGTCCTGTATCCACCTCTCCTTCTCCCCCCTCTTGCGCTGCTTCTTTTCTTCCTTCCTTTTTCAGCCCTTTCCAAATCCTTGAATAAATTTAATTTTTCCGCAAGCGCAACGATTTCCTTTGCTTTCGCCATTTCCTGCATTTTATTCTCTACGATTAATGGAAGCATGATCTTTTCTGGAATGATGTGTCCGCGCGCTTTCACGTATTCTGGCTTGAAGGAAGCAAGGATTGCATTCCTGAATGCTACTTTTTTCTCCCTGTTGTTTATTTTCTCTATTATCACTTTGTCGACTCTTGGGGGGTGCGCCCTTCTTCCTTTCACTGAAAATGGAACCCTTCTGACTTTTCCCCATTTTCCCAATGGAAGTATCTCCCTTGGAAGCCTGCTTATTCCCCTGTTTTTCATGGACCGGTTTGAATCCTTCTTTCCGAAGTATGCTGCGGAAGTCTGAAGCCCCGCCCACCTGAAACTCCCCTTTGGCTGGTATGAAAGGCTCTGCTCTGCCAATACTGCCTTCCGTATCACTTCTTCCTTTATGAACCTCTGTTCGGGGATGTCTATTTCCAATTCCCCTACTTTCTTCCCTTCCAATGAGAGAATGCTTGCTTTCATTTCAATACCCTTGAATTTTAAACATAATTTCCTAAAAGTTTCAACCTTGCTGGGAATCCAGGCTTATGCTCTTGATTTCCGGAATTTTCACTTCGCTGAAATTCCGGATTGCTTTCCTCAGCCTAATGGTTCTCTTCTTCGGGCCCGGAATACTTCCCTGAAGAAGAATGTATTTTCCATTCACTATTCCGTAATTCACGAATCCGCCCGCAGGCGAAATCGAATCTTTTGAAGCATCGCTTATTTTGAGTATCCGTTTATTGTATTCTGTTCTTGTGTGAAATCCAACCTGCCCTGCCTGGGGAGTATAATACCACACAATTGCAGGATGCCAGGGGCCAAGGTTTCCCACGTGCCTTCTTCTTCCTGTTGATTTTCTTCTCTGCAAAGCAACTCCAAATCTTTTGACTGCGCCCTGCCATCCCTTTCCCTTTGTGACTGCTTTCACGTCAACGTATTCGCCTTCTTTGAACACCTGCGGGAAGGGGAGCTCTTTTCCAAGAAGATTCTTTGCGAATTCAAGTTTCTCTTTTGCGCTATTTCCCCCGACTCCTAATTCAATCACTTCCTGCACTTTCTTTGATTTGAATGGAGGGGTGAGGGTGAGCAGAGAAACGTCAAAAACGTCTTCCCCGTTCACCCCATTAATATCAGTAATATCAGTAATATCTTTTAGAGTGTATAATCCGCGATAGTCTTTTCCATACAATCTTATTGCGGAAACAAGAAGATCAGGAACCTCAAGAACAGTTGCAGGAGAAAGTTTCTCCATCCCAAAAGAAGCAGAACCCTTATTGTCATCAACCATGAGAATATGGGTCATTCCGGCTTTGATTCCAACAAAACCCAGCACGCAGGTCTCTTTGGAACTGGGCCAAGCTCCCTTTCTCGGAATAATCCTTGCCGCCCTCTTCCTTGGGCGGAACGCGAGTGAACCTTTCCTGCTTCTGTTCCTCTTTGCCATTTGCTGCACCTACAAATACATGAACGTGTGTTTTCCCGTCGTCGTAAATTAACATAATGGTTAATTAAAGGAATATGCGTTGATGATTCCTGTGGATTTTCGAGCGCAAAAAACGCATATGAAACAATTTTCGAGCATATAAAATAAATGCTCTCTTAGGCATGCCTGAAACTAATGCCTTTTGATTTTTATTATATGAAGAAAAGGATTTAAAAAGGTATCTGTAAAAGACTAAAAACTTTTTGCATCAAAAACGCTGGGATTAAAAATCTATTTGTTGAAGTGCGCGGGAAGTTTCAAAATCAATTAATAAAAATGTATCGCGTCCAACTTATTTCGGGGAGTTGTTAGAAAACAAGGGGGTGTTTTTATGAGAAACGTACATTCCCATGGGGGAAGGGCGCATCATAGGCGGTTTGAAGGAAGGAGGCCAAGGGAAGTAGGGGAAATAGGACCCAATGATGAGAAGATCACAGCAGTTCTTAAACAGCTCACAGGGGGTGCTGCAACTGGACCACAAGTCAAACTTTCAAGGCCTGTTGAATCGGGCACTGAAGATGGGGTTGTGGAGGATAAGCCCCCAACTCCTGAAGCAGAACAATCGACCATGGAACAAATGGTGGGCACTTTCTCTGCGGAAGCAGGATTGCAATCAGATGTGAGGGTCTTGCAGGAATTGCTGAGCGCAGTGCAAAAAGGAGATGTTGAAAAGGTAAGAGAACTTGCCCGCCCTGAGATTGCAAGCAGGGCTCTTAGATTGGGCTTGACTCCGCTTCATTGGACTATGAGAGCAAAGGGAGATGAGCCAAGAAAAAATGCGCTGGAGATTGCAGAAATTCTCATTGAACAACGGGCTGAATTGGATAAGCAGGATGATGAATTAAGAACCCCACTCCATCATGCGGTGATGAATAGATTCGGAAGGATGATAAGACTGCTTGTGGAAAAGGGGGCTAGCAAGGCTGTAACGGACAGGCGGGGAAAAACGGCGCATGAATATGCTGTTGAAATGGTTGGAAAAGAGGAAAATCCAGCACAAAGGGAAAGAGCCCAGAGGGTGGTTGATTTTTTGAAACCTGAACAATCTTTGCATTGATTGGAAACATATCAACTGCTTCATTTCTGATGTTTTTTCAATTCTTCGAGAATATCTCTTAATTTGGGGAGCAATGCAGGCAATTCTTCTTCTGCAATGCCCCAGATAATTTCCTTTTCAACGCTGAAGTATCCATGAATCAATTTGTCTCTTGTTTTTGCCATCTCTTTCCAGGGTATTTCTGGATGTTTTCTCTGCAATTCCAAAGGAATATTCTTTGCCGCTTCACCAATAATTTCGATTTTTCTATAGCAAAATGCAAAAGTTTTGTCTGTCTTTGTTTCTGTTTATCAGTCGCATTTTGCTATGTAGCTGACTGCAATATATTTGCAGTCGGCTATAATCACGGCATTGAAAATCAAGTCATCTTCTGAGAATTGGGCATAGTCCTTGTTGCCCACAAATTGAAGGATTTTTTCAATCGATTCGACTATATCGCTCAATAATATGATTGGGTCTCGTTTCATACGTAAACCACTTCTTTTAATATTGAGTTTCTAAACTCCGGCCTTAAGGATTTTATTGTAAAAAGATCCACTTTTGTCCCAAGCATTTTTTCCAGAAAAAGCTCAATTTCCAAGAATTTCAATAAGCCGGGGGTCTTTTTGAATTCAACCAGGATGTCAACGTCGCTTTTCTTTTTTTGTTTTCCTTTCGCATAAGATCCGAAAATGCCCATTTCGATTAAACCATAATTTTCGGACAATTCTTTTTTGTGAGATGCAAGTTTTTTTCTCAAAGTATTGGGCTTTTTCATTTTTTCACCAGCCTTATTATTACTTCGCCTTTGTGTTTTATAGCCTTTTCTATAACCTCTTGACAACCAAACATACCATGCTTTAGTCTCCGACTTTCCTTAAAACTTCACCCATTCTCGCAAGATACGCGAACATCCCAAGGGATACGATGAAGGCAATGTATGGATAGGTTATGAGGGTGAGTGCAGAGGGGATTACAACGAGGGTAAGAGAATTCCTGATGTTTCTTCTTTTCCTGTAATAGAGGAAGCTGTTTATCACGCTCATTATGAATAGCGCATAGTAAATGTTGCAGCAGATTAAGTACGTTGTTGTGTCAACTTCAGCTTCGATGATTCCGTCGCACGCATCCTTTATCCCAATCCTGATTGGAATTATCTGTCCAATATTTATTGTTTTGTTCGTTTCGTTTCTTTCAGTTGGTTTTGTATAATTGAAAGACTCGTTTCCTGAAGGCTGAACTATGGATTCTTTTGCGCAGATTCCATTCCTGCAAACTAATCCAGTGCAGCAAATGCCGCATTTCTTCCCTTCTGAAGAGCACGTTTTGTTGGAATCTCCGGAAGAGGATTCTTGAGTGCATTTGTTGTTTATGCAAGTTTCTCCAGAAGCGCAGTCTGAATTCTTGCAGCACCCGTAATTGATCCACTTGTGATTTGAAATGTAGCCGCATTCTCCTTCAACTTTTTTGCATGAATTGCCTGAGCAATATTTGTCATCAGGGCAGTCTGAATCCGCGCAGCATTCATAATTTATCCACCTATGCTCCTTTGCATAGCCGCATTCCCCAATGATTTTGGTGCAGTTGTAATCAATGCATTGCTCGTCGTTTTCGCAGTCGGAATCAATGGTGCATTCCCTTGAATAGAGGACCACCTGCGATTGAAAGTCGTAATAGCCTGTGCGGATGATTTTCACATAATACGTTCCTGAAGTGGAGGCAGTGAGAGCGCACACTCCCCCTTCATTAGTGAAGCAAACGGAGACTGTTTGGGAGTTGAGCGTGAGGGTTGCAAACGCATTTGAAAGGGGCAATCCTTCGGATTGAACGATTATTGTAATTGGATTGGTGGAGTAATTGGCAATTATTTGCACATTCATTGATTTCTTCTCATCATCTGGAGTTGGCGGAGAAGGGGAACTGGAGATTGAGAAATTGAAGAGGGTTCCATTAGCTCCCCTATTTCCGAATGAATCTGTACCATTGCAAGTGTAGGAATAATTTCCATTGGCCATTCCTGAAACAGTCCATGAGGATAGGTTGGAGGCTCCTGAGAGGGAGTTTGTTGAATTGTGATAGATGCTTCCGGTTGAATTCCAAATGAAGAGCGTTGCATTGGAGAGCAGATAATTGTCTTCAGCATAGCATTGGAATGTGATTGAATTCACAGTGAAATTCGTGTCATTTGCAGGGGAGATGAGCATTATTGATGGTGCTTCGGATTCAGAAAGATAGATGTGCACGGTCATGGATGAATTAATCGTCGCGTTCGTTGAATTCAAGAGAACGCTTCTGTTTGCAGTGAAATTGGTTGTTGAGTAGAGTATGTCTCCTCCAGCGCCCCTGAACAATGTGTCATTCATGACAAACCAGTTTGTGTTCCCATCGCCTTGCGTGGTCCCGAGGTCTTGGGTTATGGATTGGTTGTTCGTTGAATTCACGCTTGCACCGGAAATTGCAATGTTGTTGATGTCAGTAACGTTCACGCGGACATACCACTGGATAGTAACATTCCATGAATTTGCGGGAGTTGTGTAGAAGACGATTGCGGAACGGTTGAGATTGGAGATGTTGAGAAGTATGTTCTGCCCTGGATCCTGAATATAGGTCTGGTTGACTGCCTGGCCCAGGAAAGTGGAATTGGAAAGAGTGTTGTTTGAGCTTCCATAAAACACGATTTTTGAAGAGCTTTGCCCGCTTGTGTTGATGATGAAATTGCTCAAGGAATTGAAATGGGATGAGGAGGAGACATATGCGCCGCAAGCAGAAGAACCGTTGGTTTCAATTGAGAAATTGGAGAGACTGTTATTGGAAGAGCCTGAGATAGCGATTCCATAGGAATCTGAGCCGTTTGTAAAGCTTGTGAAATTTGAGAGGACGTTTGAATTGGAGGAGAAGAGGAATATGCCATGGCCGGATGCACCAAATGTTGAGAGCGTGAAATTGGAGAGATTGTTTTCTGGGGAGAAAGAAAGGTAAGCTCCCAAGGAAGAGGAGCCGTTTGCATTTATGGAAAAATTGGTTAGGGAATTGTTTGAGGAGCGCGAGAGGATTATTCCATGGGAGCCTGAGCCGTTCGTGGAAATCGTGAAATTCGAAATAGAATTGTTGTCCGAATAATACGTGTACAGCCCATAAGCAGAAGAGCCGTTTGTAAAGATTGATGCTTTTGCGATTGAATTGCTGCTGGAATTAACTGAAAGCACAAGGCCGATTGCAGATGAGCCGTTTGTGATTATTGTCAAATCATGCATTGAATTGTTTGAGGAGGAATTTGCATAAATTCCATTTGCATTTGAGCCGTTGGTCAGGATCGTGATGTTTGTAAGGGAGTTGTTTGAGGAAGTTTGGAGGAAAAAGCCCCAAGCCCCGCTCTGGCTTGTGAAAATCCTGAAATTTGAGAGGGAATTGTTTGAAGAGAAATAGAGGTAGCCTCCCCGGGCTGAGATTCCCTTTGTTGTAGAAGAAAAGTTCGAAAGCGAATTGAAGAATGCGAATTCCAATAGAACTCCGGATGCATTCGAGCCGTTTGTAATAACGGTGAAAACTGAAAAAGAATTGCTGTTTGAGGATTTCACATATGCTCCATGGGCAAAGGAGCCGTTGGTGGAAACCGTGAAATTGGAGTAGTTATTGCTGTCTGAAAACCATGGAAAAAGCCCATAAGCAGAAGTGCCGTTGGTGGAAATGGTGAAATTGGAGTAGGTGTTGTTTGAGGACCACCATAGAGATGCCCCATATGTGTCTGTTCCGTTCGCTGCAATCTCGAATTGAAGCAGGGTATTATTAAAAGATCTCCAAAGATGCGTTCCATACGCGGATATTTTTGTCGAAACAGTGAAATTGGAGAGGGAATTGTTTGCTGAGGAATGCAAAAAGACGCCGTTTGAATATGCGCCGGTAGTTGACACGTTCATTTTGATGAAAGCGTTGTTGGAGCAATTCATGACATACAGCCCTATAGTCCAGTCTTCTGCCGTCCTAATAGTGTTATTTTGAATAAGCGAACTGTTTGTGAGGAATAATACCGTTCCGTTTGAATCGTCTTTTGAACCAGTCGTGTTCTGCTGCAGGATTATGCAGTTTTTTATGGAAATGTTGTTGCGGCCAACTGCTTGGATGCCGTTTCCAGTGCTTATTCTTGCAAACTCTATGTAATGCCCCGCGCAGTCGAGAATCAAGTCGTTTGCGCCGATTATCAAGCCAGTTCCAGAGCAGTTCAAATCAATATTGAGAGTGAGGTTGGTCATGATGGTTTGTCCGCATGCGGCATTCTCTGCTTCCAAGCGCAGATTGATTGTTTTGCTCCCATTTACTGTTTCATTGGTTGAGTTTGTAAGATAGCCCGTCTTGTTTGCGGTGAAATTGTGAATTGAGTAGAGTATGTCTCCTCCAGCACCCCTGAACAAAGTATCATTCATAACAAACCAGCTTGTGAGCCCTCCAGTGGTCGTTCCCATATCCCCTGTGATAGATTGGTTGTTCGTGTAGTTGGCACCCGCTCCTTCCAATCCTGTTCCTGAAGCATCAGTGACGTTCACGCGCACGTACCACTGGACGGTTACGTTCCACGTGTTTGCAGGAGAAGCATAATAAGAAAGGGCGGAATGGTTGAAGCCGGTGATATTCAGGAAAGTGTTCTTTCCCGGATTCCGGATATAAGTCTGGTTGATTGCCTGACCAAGGAAAGTGATGTTTGAGAAAATGTTATCAGAACCTCTCAGGAATTTTATTTTTGGTGAGTCTATTGCGGAAGTATTTATTGAAAAGTTCGTGAATGAATTGTTGTCCGATGATGACAGGGAGATGCCCATATAAGTGGAGACGATTGAAAAGTTGGAAAGGGTGTCGTTGTTTGAGCCAGAGAAGTAAATGCCATATGATAAAGAGCCGCTTGTCGTTATGTTGAATCCTGCAAGAGTGCTGTTGGAGGCATCTGAAAAGTCAACTCCCATTGCAAACGTTCCATTCGTGATTATTTTGAAGGATGAAAGGAGGTTTTTTTGGCTGGAGACAAAATATACGCCGTGGGATTGATCGCCGTTGGATGCGATTGTGAAATTCGAAAGGCCGTTGTTCTCTGAAAACATTTCAACATAGACTCCGTAGGCTTGGGTGCCGTTTGTGAGGATGGTGAAATTAGTCAGGGAATTGTTCGATGATGATGTGAGATAGACGCCGTATGCAATGTCGCCGTTTGCTGAAATGTTGAAAAGGCTAAGTGAGTTGTTGTATGATTCGTCCAGGATAGTTCCAACGCCAAAGCCGTTCCCGGTTGTTATCGTGAAATTCTCAAGGGAATTGTTTGAGGATTTGCTTAGAAATATTCCAAATGAAGAATCGCCGTATGTTCTAATCGTAATATTCGCAAGTGAATTGTTATAGGAGCTCTTCAAGTCAATTCCATTGGAATCGCCATTATTCGTTGTTATTGTGAAATTGAACATTGAATTGTTGAACGAAGAGAAGATGTACGCTCCCGAAGCTTCATGGCCGCTGGTTGCGATGGAGAGATTGGAGAGGGAATTATTGGATGAGGAGGCATTGAGGTAAGTTCCATATGATTTATACCCGTAAGTGATTAATGAATTGTTTAAGAATGAATTGAGTTTAGAATTGAAAACCGAAAGCGCGAAAGAATAGTTGGCTTTGGTTGAAATTGAGGTATTGTATATTTGTGAGGAGTTCGTCCTGAAGAGGAACGTCCCATTCATTCCCACAGTATTGTTGAACGTGTCATTCTGCTGAAGGATGATGCAATTCTTGATTGTGACATTGTTCATTCCGCTTGCAGCAATCCCGTTTCCAACGCTTATCCTCGAGAATTCAATAGTGTAACCTGCGCAGTCCAGAATCAAGTCATTTGCTCCGATTATAAGTCCATTCGCGCTGCAGTTCAAATCCGATTCAAGAGTGGTGTTTTGAGTAAGAGTCATTCCGCAGGAAGGAGCGCCCAGGAGGAGGTTGACAGTCATGGTCTCGTTTATTGTTGCATTTGTGGAATTGATGTAAGTTGCTCCGCTGATTGTCTTGTTTGCAGTGAAATTGGTTGTCGAATACACTATGGGCGCTCCTGCGCCTCTGTAAAGAGTGTCATTCAAAACGTACCAATTCGTGAGCCCGCTTGCAGTCGTTCCCAGACTACCAGTTCTGCTCTGGTTGTTCGTGTAGTTTGCGCTTGCGCTGTTGATTGGATTGCCATCGTAGTTAGTGACGTTCACGCGCGCGTACCATTGAATTGTGATATTGTTTTGGGCGTCTGCGGTATCGAATGTGACAGCGGACTTGTTGAAATTCGTTGCGTTCAAGATAAATATGCTGCTTGCGAAGGATGGCGAATCATACCTGTCCAATCCTCCCAAGTATGTGTGATTGAGGTTTTGCCCATAAAATACCGGGTTTATGAAAGTGTTGTTGTCAGATGTGTAGAATATGTGGATTTTTGGAGAGAATCTGTCCGAGTTATTTATTGAAAAATCGCTGAATGTGTTGTTGGAACTGGACAGGGCGTACACTCCGGTGAAATTATTGCCGCTGAAATTGATTGTGGAATTGGAGAAGGATGCGTTGTTTGTCCCTTCGAGCACAAGCCCGTAGCCTTTGGAATTTATCGTGATGTTATTGGCTCTGGAATTGGGAGCGAATCCAAACAGGAGCGTATCATAGATTGTTGAATTCTCGAGTATGACGTTGCTGCAGTTGCCAAAGCCCACGAAGGAGGCGTTTGAAAAGTTTATGGGGGAAGAGGGGCAGCCAAGGGAGGAGTACTCGTAGTTGTAGTAGTATGCCTTCCTTCCGTCTATGGAAACATTCACAAAATCAAAAGCAAGAGTTTCTGGTCCTTCTTCATTCTCCAAATCGGCAGATAGGAAAATTGAAGAAGAATTCCTCGTTGAAATGTTGAAATTCTGGAATTTGCATGTAAAGGCGCCGATCATGTATATGCCGTAGGAGTGCGAGTTGTTCGTGGTTATGTTGAAATTCGTGAAAATGTTATTAATGCATATTCTCCAGGGCGAAGTGCATTTCAGCGCATGCGAATAAGAGCCGTTCGTGAATATCTCGAAGTTCGAGTAATTTGAGGTCTGCCCGCCATTGACGTACAGGGCATCCGCCGAATCCCCGTAAGTGGATATTTTCAGATTCGTCATGACGCTCCCCGAAGTCAGATGGTTCAACCCAATTCCGCTATTGCCGTTTCCGTATGTCGTGATGGTTATATTCGTCAAACGGCAGCCATCCCCGTATTCGCAGCCATCGTCGAATCCAATCGCATTGTAGGTCTTGATGGTGAAATTCGTGAAATTCGTGCTTGGCGCATAATTAGTTTCAACGCCCCACGAATCCAATCCGAAAGTCGTTATTGAGAAATTGTAAAAGGACAGCGTATTCGACCAGAGATCATAACCTCCTGTTGCAAGCCCAATGGAATCATCTCCGCTGGTATTAATGGAAAAATGCATGAACGTGTCGTTTCTGGATGAATTGGTGACGTAAAGCGCATAAGAATCGCTTCCAAAGGTCGTGATATTGAAGAAGCTGAAAGTGTTGTTTTGGGAGCGCTCCATTATCACTCCGCTTGCGTACTGCTCCCTTGTAAGAATCGTGATGTTTTCAAACAATGAGTTGTTGGAATAGATTATGTACGTTGCATTTGCCAGATCCACGTTCATGCTCGTGTTCTGCTGGAGAATCATGCAGTTCTTTAAAGTCACGTTGTTTCTTCCGCTCACATTGAATCCATTGCCCCTTGTGATTCTCGCATATTCAATCGTGTGCCCCGCGCAGTCGAAAATCAAGTCGTTTGCGCCGATTATGAATGCTGTTCCAGAGCAGTTCTGATCCTGGGTGAGAGTGATGTTCTCAGTGATTGTGTCTCCGCAGGAGGGAGGAAGGAGGTAGATGTTCACTGTTGTGCTCGTATTGATCGTTGCGTTTGTGGAATTGATTCCATAGCCTGACTTGCGCACGGTGAAATTGTGGAGAAGGTAATTGATGTTCCCCCCGCTTCCCCTAAACAAGGTGTCGTTCATGATGAACCAAGAGGTGTTCCCGTCGTCTTGCGTTGTTCCGAGGTCTTGCGTGATGGACTGGTTGTTCGTGGAATTCACTGTTGCACCGGAGATTGCATTTCCCGAACTGTCCGTGACGTTCACGCGCGCGTACCACTGGACCGTGATGTTCATGATGTTCAAACTTGAATAGAACCGGATCGCCGACTTGTTCAGGTTCGTCATGTTGAGGAGGAAATTCGGGCCGTGCTCCGACCCGACAACATAGCTGAGGTACGTCTGATTAAGCACCTGCCCGTAATACGTGGAATTGGAAACGATGTTGTCCACCGAACCGACGAAATAAAGGTGGGGGGAACTTGCGTTCTGCGTTGAAATGAAGAAGAACGTGGCGTTGTTGCGGTAACAGGCGAGGAACTCGAATCCGTAAGAGTTGCTGCCGAACGTTGTGACGTTGAAATTCTCAAGGAGGTTGTCATACGCCTGCTCGCAGTAAATGCCGAGGCCCAAGCTCGAGTTGGTGCGGACATTGAAATTGGAGAACCGGTTGTCATCCGATTCAAGGATAATGCCGATAGCGGTGTCGCCGGAGACATTGCAGTCGAATGAGGAGAAGTTGCTGTACCCTCCCCCGCCCACCATGAGGGCATCCACATTCGTGCCATTCAGGGAGAAGGAGCAATTGTCGAAGAGGTTTCTCTGGGAATATTCCGCAAGGATTCCGTCCGCATAAGAGACGTTGCCGATCATGGAAACGCCGTGCACAGAATTGTCGTGGGAATAAGAGAGCCAGATTCCGTCCATCTCGCCCGATGCGATTATTGAGATGTTTTTCAGCGTGTTATTATGCGAATATCGGAGATTCATTGCCTGGGATCCGTAGACAATGTTTATGGAGAAGTTCTCAACCGAGTTGTTGCTGCAGCCCCACAAGGAGAATGCCTGATTGAAAGAGACGTTGAGGAAAGTAAAGTTGAGGAAGGAATTGGAGTTGGAGCGGTTGACTTCGTAGCCGGATATCCATGCGCCGCTCGCGTTCACGAAAACATGCGAGAAGGAGTTGTTGGAAACGTTCATTACCAATGCGGCCTTGCTGCGCGGGGTGTTCGTGACGTTCGTGATCGCGGAATCGTTCACGAAAGCGAGCAAAAGCATGTCGTTGATTGTCGTGTTCTCAAGCCTCAGATTCCTGCAGCCTGCGAATCCCAGCAATGAGACGTTGGAGAAATTCAGGGGCGAGGAGGGGCAGGGCAGGGAATATCCGTCCGCGTAATAGTAGACGAGCCCACCGTTGTCGTAATATTCGGTTATATTATGCTGGAAATCCTCGAGCCCGAAACCCTCTATCATCAGCCCGGGGGAGAGGAGCGCGGATACGTTGAAATTGCGAAGGGTGTTGTTGGCCGAAAAGCGCAGGTATGCGGGATATGAGGAGGAGCTGTTTGCGAAGATCGTGAAATTGTCCAGAATGTTGTGTGAAGAGGTGCTCAAATAGGCGCCGTGCGAATTGTAGGTAGTGTTTATCCATATGTCCGTTGCGTTGTTGAAGCTGCTGTTCAGAAGCACAACTGAATGTATGGTTCTTCCATCTATGCTGAAGGTGACATTCTCGATTATCGAATAATTCGTATTGAAGAGATACGTGCCGTTCGAGTAATACTGGAACAGTGAGGCGTTCCTCTGGTAGATGACGCAGTTCTTGATTGTTATGTTGGTCCTGTTTATGGCCTGTATCGCGTTGCCCTTCGAGACCATTGAGAAGTTTATGTAATGCCCTCCGCAATCCAGCGTGACGGAATCGTTGTTGACTGTCAGGGCCGTGGAGGGGCAGTTGAGGTCGTTCGCCATCACGATGCTCTCGTTTATGAGGTCCCCGCAGGACACGGACGTTCCGAAGCCGAGGACCACGTTCACCGTCTTGCTCGCGTTGATCGTGGCGTTCGTGGAGTTCGTGGAGTATCCGCTCCTGCCCGCGGTGAAGTTGTGCAAAAGATAATTGATGTTTCCTCCTGCACCCCTGAACATAGTATCATTCATGATGAACCAGCTCGTGTTCCCGTCGTTTTGCGTTGTTCCGAGATCTTGCGTGATGGATTGGTTGTTCGTGGAATTCACGGTTGCACCTGAGATTGCATTTCCCGAATTGTCCGTGACGTTCACGCGCGCGTACCACTGGATGGTCAGGTTCCATCCTGCAGAAGGAGATGAATTGTAATTGACAGCGGAACGGTTGAAGTTCGTTAGGTTGATTTGCAGGTTGTCTCCGGAATTCACGATATACGTCTGGTTTGCCGTCTGTCCGAGAAACGTGCAATTGGCAATCGTGTTGTTGGCTGAGCCCGGAAGCGCGGTGTCATAGTAGAATACTTTCGGCGAATCCGCAGAAGTCGTGTTGATTGAACCTGAGATGAATGAGTTGTTTGAGCTTGAGTCCAGATGAATGCCATATGCCAGTGAATTGTTCGTGCTTATGGTGAAGTTCGACAGCGAGTTGTAGTTGAAGCCTGCCCAGAGATAGGCGCCGATGGCGGACGAACCAAAGGTTTTGATAGTGAAATTGGAGAATGAATTGTAGTAGGTGTCGACTCCGAGCATTGCGCCCCACGCGCCCGTACCGTTCGTTGAAATCGAGAAATTGCTGAAAGAGTTGTTGCTTGAGGAGGACTCAATGCGCAGTCCATATGAGTCAGAGCCGTTAGTAGAGATGGTGAAGCTTGTGAAATTGTTGTTCAGGGATTCCGCATTCACGAACAGACCCGTTGCATCTTCGTATAATGTCGATATGGAGAAATTATTGAATGTGTTGTTGGAGGAGGAAGTGAACAGGTAAATTCCCCGCAAGCCCGGGCCGAATGTGCGTATCGTAAGATTGGAGAATGCGCTGTTCGCGCATGAAGGGAACAGGTCTATTCCGATTGAACCAGAACCGTTTGTGGAGATGAGGGAATTTGAGAGGGACAGGTTCGTTGAGTTCGAGCAGAAAAACCCATATGCATTGGAGCCGTTCGTTGTGATGCTGGAACCGGAAAGGGAGCTGGAATTGGATCGTGAAAACTGTATGCCTCGGGCTGAAGAACCGTTCGTTGAAACTGTGAAATTGGATAATGAAACGTCGGAGGAATTGTACAGGTATGCGCCATACGCGCTCGTTCCATTCGTGCTTATCGTGAAGTTCGTGAAGACGAAACCTGAAAGGCCCATGAGATAGTTAGCATACCCCCTGTAACCCATGGTGATGATAGTGTTATTCGAAAGAACGTCTGATTCCGATTCGAGAATGGAAATGCCGAATGAGTAATTCGCTAGGACGTTGATTGAGTTGTTTTGAACATATGAATTGTTGGTTTTGAAAAGCCAGGTCCCGTTCATTCCAGCAGTGTTGTTGAAAGTATCGTTCTGCTGGAAGATCCTGCAGTTCTTAATAGTTATGTTGTTCATCCCAATTGCCATTATCCCGTTTCCTTCGCTTATTCTAGCAAATTCGATCGCATGCCCAGCGCAGTCCAGAATCAAGTCGTTTGCGCCGATAATCAGTCCAGTTGCACTGCAGTTCAAATCCGATTCAAGAGTGGTGTTCTGAGTGAGAGTCATTCCGCAAGTCGGAATTCCGAACCTTATGTTCACGGTCATAGACTGGTTCACTGTTGCATTGGTTGAATTAATGTAGGTTATGCCGCCCACGGTTTTATTTGCGGTGAAATTGGTTGTCGAATACACTATGGGCGCTCCCGCACCCCTGAAGAGAGTGTCATTCAAAACGTACCAATTCGTGAGCCCTCCTGCTGTTGTTCCCAAATCACCTTTTCTCGATTGATTATTAGTGAAGTTGGCGCTTGCGCTGTTTATTGCGTTTCCATTGTAATCCGTGACGTTCACGCGCCCGTACCACTGCACCGTGAGGTTGTTCAAAGCGCTTGCGGATTGAAACCTGATTGCAGAGCTGTTGAGGTTCGTGATGTTCAAAAGATAATTTTTGCCTGCCATGGAACCGTCAAAACCCGAATAAGTCTGGTTGGAGGATTGCCCCAGGAAAGTCGTGTTTGCAACAGTATTGTTGCTTGAATAGCCGAAATAGACTTTTGGCGCATTATTCTGGGTCGTGTTTATGTTGCCGTTCGTGAAAAGGTTTCCTGTGGAAGAATCGTCTTCAAAATAAAGCGAACGGGAGTTTTGGGCAGTTGAAACAATTGAGATGTTGTTGAACCTGTTGAACAAGGAGTAATAGAAGAGTTGAATTCCGGAAGAATTGAAGCCGCTTGCATAGATTGTGAAATTCGTGAAATTTCCGAAAGATGTTCCCCCTAATTTCACGCTGTCCGCCCATGAGTCCGAACTCGTTAGGTTGAAATTCGAGAAGCTCGCGTTTTCCAATTGGAGTAAATATAGGGCAATGCCTTTTGCATTCGCGCTCACATTGGCCACATGGGAATTGTTGGAATATGCGAAAATGAGCGAATCAAAAATCGTTGAATTTTCCAATACCACGTTATTGCATTCTCCAAAAAGAACGAATGATTTGTTTTCAAGAGCAAGCGGGGAAGAGGGACAGGGAAGGGAATAGCCGGGTTCATAGTACATTACTTCGCGACCTTCAATTGTCACATTCGTGAAATTGTGCCTTACTTTGCCTTCATCTCCGTTCCAAAGCTGGTAGAAATAAATACCGGAAGCATTCACGGTTGTGATGTTGATTTCATGGAAATTGTCTTCCCAACCGTCAAGATGTATTCCGTATGCGCGAGAACCGTTCGTTGAAATCCTTATGTTGGAAAAATTGTTACCAGTGCATATGCCCCACCAGCTCTCGCACGTGATTCCGAACGCTTCGCTTCCATTCGTATTGATTGTGATGTCATCGTAAAGGCTGTCCCTAGACTGGTCACTGTACAAGCCCGGGCTGCTGTTGTAAGTCGTTATTGTTGCATTGTAAACGTGCAGCTGCTCGCCCCCATGTATCCTTATTCCGCCCGAACCCATCCAATCTGCATCCCCGTGTATGAACACTGTTGCATTGTATACGAAAGTGTCGCTGACAAAACCAGTCCATCCGCATCCCATGTATATTCCGGAGGATTCAGAGCCGTATGTGTTGACAGTAACATTCGCTATTGTAGTGTTCCTCTCGCAGTTCAGAAGGATTCCTTCTGACTCATCACCGTAAGTATACGCAGTAACATTGTAAATTGAAATGTTCAAAGGCGAATCAACTTCTTCGTAATAGGGAGAAATTTCGAGAGCAGGCGCGTATTCGCCGGTTGTGTTGAGAAGAAGGTGGGAGAGGGTGCTGTTCTGGGACCTGTTGGTTGCGTAAATTGCGTATGAAATGTAGCCAGTTGTGGAAATATTAGCAAAAGAAACATTGTTCCCATTCGCATTAAAGAGCATGATTCCGTACGTGAGGTTCCCTTTTGTTTGTATGGTCACATTCTCTATTTTTGAGAAATTGGTGGAATAGAACAGGGTGCTGTTGGAATTATTGTAGCGCAAACTTGAATTGTGCTGGTAAATAAAGCAGTTCTTTATAGTCACGTTCAATCTGCTCTTTGCCTCAATGCCGTTTCCAGAATTCGTGATTGAATAGTTTATGTAATGCCCAGCGCAGTCAAGTTCAACTGAATCGTTATTGATGATCAATCCGGTTCCAATGCAGTTCAAATCATTTGCCATCGTGATGCTTTCATTTATAAGATCACCGCAGGAAACTGGGGTTGCGCCCAAAGGAAGCTGGAGATGGATAGTCATTGACTGGTTCACGGTTTCATTCGTGGAATTTGTGATGTAATTTGTCTTGTTCGCAGTGAAGTTGTGCATTGTGTATAATATGTTGCCTCCGGAATGCCTGAACATAGTATCGTTCAATATGGCCCATGCGGTGAGTCCTCCCGTGGCTGAACTCATCTCTCCGGTTCTTGACTGGTTGTTCGTGAAATTCCCGCTTGCGCCTTCAAGCCCGGTCCCATCGGTTTTTGTTATGTTCAGGCGCGCGTACCACTGAATTGTGAGATTGTTCCTGTTGCTTGAAGTACCTTCGAATGTGATCGTCCTGTTCAAATTCGTCATGTTGATGTATTGGTTACTGCCGGAATAGCCGTTTGAACTAGTTCCGTATACATAGGTCTGATAGGGTTTGGGCCCAAGGAAAGTTATGTTGGAGAAGTTGTTGCCCATTGAATAGGAGATGTAAATCTTGTACACTTCGCTGTTCGTCGTGTTGATGAATCCATTGGAGAAGCTATTGTTGCTTGAAAGCAATACGTAGGCTCCGTTTGTGGGCCCGATGCAGCAGGCGTATGAACCAGTGTTCGTGAAGTTGAATGAATCGATCTTGTTGTTGGTTGACGTGTCAAGATATAGTGCGTTCGAATAAATGCCCTCGACAAGGGAGGTTATATTGTGTATCGTGATGTTTGACGTCTGGTAAAGGTAGGCGCCTCCGATTTCGTCCGTATTGGATGCCAGATAGAGGTTTACGTGGGAAAAATTGTTGTTTATCGATGCTCCGCTGTCTCCGTCTATTGAAAGCGGGGTGCCCGTGGGCATGGAAACGTTCAGGAACGAGAATGAATTGTTGATGAAATCGTTGCTGCGGTAAAAGACGTAAACACCCTTGCCGTCCGCTCCAGTGACTGTCAAATTCGAAAACGTGTTGTTGAGCATCCTTCCCATAAACCAAAAGCCGGAACCGTCATGGGTCACGTTGGAGTGGCGTATGATGGAATTGTTGCCGAATGCATAGAGAATGACGTCTGAAGCGGTTGTGTTCTCAAGAACCACGTTTGAGCAGCCTGCAAATCCCAAATAAGAAGCGTTTGAAAAATTCAATGGGCTTGTGGGGCAGTCAAGGGAGTAGCCAGTTGCGTAATGCCTTGCAAGAACATTGTTTATGTATACTTCGCTCAAATTATGTCTGAAGTGGTTCAGCTGCGTTCCTGAAAAAATTATTCCCGTCAAATTAACTGTGGTGAGATTAATAAGAATGAATTTGTTGAAGGAACTGTCGGTTGAGTAAATGAGCGCATATTCAGAGCTGAAATAATCTGAAGTATCGTTTGCATTGATTGAGAAATTGTAAAATGTGTTGCTTGAAGAATCGCTCAGGGAAAGGATATTTTCTACGAAATTTGAATTAATGGTGAAATTGCTGAATGTGTTGTAATTTGCGTTGGATAATTGGAAAAGAGTCGGTGAATTGCTTTCATCTCCCTGCACAACAATATTGAAATTGGAAAGCTTGTTCCCATTCATCGACCCATACGTAAAGAATAGATAAAAATCATTGTCTTGAGCATAGATGTCAAAGTTAATGAGAGTATTGTTCGTGAAGCTACTTCCTATGTCCAAAGCTCCCTTTATTCCGTATCCGGAATTGTTGATTGTAAAATTGATGAATGAATTATTGTAAACCTCGTTTTCTGCCCAAATCGTGTCTGTGCCAGATAACCCATTGATGCCCCCAATTGTCGAATTGAATTTTACAAATGAATTATTGAATGCTTTATCCTCCATGCGTAGGCAGTAGAAATTCCATCCGCTCCCGTTGCAGGTGATGTTGTAAAATGAGCTGTTTGACACATTGTAGTTGAGGTAAATCGCATCAAGTCCGGTTGTTCCGTTCACGAAAATGTTCCTGTACGTGGAGTTCGTGGAATTGTATATTATTATGCCTCCTCCGTGGTCCCCGCCCCCGTATTCGTTGATCACGAATATGCTCAGGTTGGAAAATCTGTTCGAATTGGAATTATTCACCTTGAAGCCGTAGGAATTGTCGTCAAAAAACACCATGGAGATGTTGTCGAAGGTGGAGAAATTCGTATACATCGAGAACGAACCGTTCAAGTCATACAGATCACCGGACGTATTTTGCTGAAGTATAATGCAGTTCTTGACGGTTATGTTGTTTCTTCCATATGCCCATATTGCGGTTCCGTTTTCAAGCCTTGCGAATTCAATTATATGTCCCGCGCAGTCAAGGACGACGTTGTCCGCGCCAATCTTCAGGGCGCTTCCCGTGCAGTTCAAATCCGAATCCATTGTCAAATCCCCGTAAATCGTCATTCCGCATTCTGTTGCGCCAAGCTTCACTCCGACAGTCATTGAACTGTTGATTGTTTGGTTCGTTGAATTCGTGGCATAACCCGTTTTGCTGGCTGTGAATTGGTGGGTTGAATAAAGAATGTCGCCACCTGAACCTCTGAACATCGTGTCATTCACTAAAACCCATGAGGTGTTTCCGTCTGCTGCAGTGTTTCCGAAGGCTTGAGTGATTGACTGGTTGTTTACTGAAGACACGGTTACTGCGTCTAGTGCAACGTCCGACATGTCCGTTACGTTCACGCGCGCGTACCACTGCACTGTGACGTTCCACGTGTTTGCAGGAGAAGTGTAGTAGAAGAAAGCGGAGCTGTTGAGGTTTGTTATGTTGAGGAGAATGTTTTCGCCCGGATTACGCATGTAGGTTTGGTTGGTTGGTTGGCCGAAGAAAGTGGAGTTTGAAATCGTGTTGTTTGAGCTCGAATAGAAATAGACTTTTGGCGTATTGGCTTGGGTTGTGTTGATTTTGAAGTTGGAGAGGATGTTGTTGGAGCTGGATTCGAGATAAATACCGTGAGCGCTTGAACCGATTGTGAAAATGGAGAAATTGGTGAGTGTATTGTTGGAGCTGGATGCAAGCCTGACGCCACGGGCAGTTGAACCGTTTGTGGAGATATTGAAGTTGGAAAGGGCGTTGTTGGAGCTGGAGTCGAACCATACACCGTAGGCGCTTGAACCGTTTGTGGAGATATTGAAGTTGGAAAGGGCGTTGTTGGAGCTGGATCCGAGGTATGTGCCGTCGGCATTTGAACCATTTGTTGTGATGGAGAAGTTGGAGAAGGTGTTATTGGAGCTGTTGTCGATATAGACACCGCGGCTATAAGAGCCATTTGTTGTGATGGAGAAGTTGGAGAAGGTGTTATTGGAGCTGGAGTCGAGGTATGCACCATAAGCATAAAAGCCAGACGTCAAGATGGAAAAGTTGGAAAGATTGTTGAAGTTGGAGCCAGGGTAAAGTGAGGAACCGTAGGCTGATTCGCCGTTTGTTAAGATGGAAAAATTGGAAAGAATGTTGTTAGAGCACGAGTCGAGGGTTATACCGTCAGCATATAAACCAATTGTTGAGATGAAAAAGTTGGAAAGATTGTTGAAGTTGGACCCGGGGTCAATGGAAATACTAAAGGCACCGTAGCCATTTGTTGAGATTGAAATATTGGAAAGAATATTATTGGAGCTGTTGTAAAGAAGGGTACCTTTTGCGGACTTACCTAAAGTTGTTTGGGATATATTGAAAATGTTATTTAACTTCGAATTATACGCTGAAAATGCGTTTGAACGATTCGCGATTGATGAGAATGAGGTGTTATATATGAATGAAGAGTTTGTATTGAAGAAGAATGTTCCGTTCATACCCGCGGTATTGTTGAACGTGTTATTCTGCTGGAATATCCTGCAGTTCTTGATTATTATATTTCGCCTGTCTTTCGCTTCGATTCCGTTTCCGACACCTATTCTGGCAAATTCAATGTAATGACCCGCACAATCCAGCGTGATGTCATCGGCGCCAAAAATCAACCCGGTTGTAGAGCAGTTCAGATCTAAATTGAGAGTGAGGTCGGAACTGATAGTATCTCCGCAAGCCGCGTTAGGAGTGTCCATATAGATGTGAACTGTCATGCTTGAATTGATTGTTTCGTTGGTTGAGTTTGTGAGGTAGCCAGTTTTGCTCCCAGTGAATTGGTGGGTTGAGTAAAGGATGTCGCCACCTGCTCCGCGGAACATTGTGTCGTTCATCACAACCCAGGAGGTGTTTCCGTCGTCTTGCGTGGTCCCGAAGTCTTGGGTTATGGATTGATTGTTCACTGAGGAAACGCTTGCCCCGCTTATTGCATTTCCGGATAAGTCGGTTACATTCACTCGAACATACCATTGGACAGTGACGTTCAGAGTATTGACTGCGCTTTTAAACAATATAGCCGATCTGTTTAGTTGGGAAATGTTGAGGAGAAAATTTGAACCTAACATTGTTGTTAATATAAGATAGGTCTGATTTATCGATTGACCTTCGAAAGTTGAATTCGCAAGGGTATTATTGTACGCCAATGTCTTGAACACTACTTTCGGAGAACTTGTCTGGGTTGTATTGATCATAAATCTTGTCGCCGTGACATTATCCGCAAAATAAAAATAAACACCATATGATTCCGAGCTATTCGCTGATATATTGAAATCTGAAAAAACACACCCGGTAGCTGGTGCATCGAGATATATACCAATTGAAGATGGTTTAGTCAAATTGATGTTGAAATTGGAAAAATTGTTATATGTCGATCCTGCTTCGAAGTATATGCCATAAGTTATGTTTGACAAATCATCAATTTTGAAATTTGAGATAGAATTATTGTTTGAAAAATACATATATACTCCTACATTACCAGTAAATATTGTAAAATTTGATATACGGTTGTAATCTGAGTCTTCTAAATATAAAGCAGTTCCAAGAGTATATATAGAAAAGTTGTAAACGATATTTCTATCGCAATATATCAGGCTTGTAACCGATACGATCAAGGCAGTTCCACTTATATTCATATCAAAGAAAGAAAAGGTATTATTTTCGCAATCTTCAATCCACAATCCTTCGGAGTTGTTGCCAGCCGTCTGGAGAGTTACATTTGAAAATGTGGAATTATAAATATAATCTCCATTTATACAAGTTGATGAATCTCCAGTTTCGATGAATATTCCAGAGAAAGTGAAATTATATAGTTCAAATATATTGATACCAGAAGAGGTATTTCCTGATGAAGTTGCGTTTATACTTGTGATTCTTGAATAATTGACATTTTCAAAATTAAGCCCATCTGTATTTCTTCCAGTTGAAGACATGGAGATATTAGCAATATCCAAATAGGTGGAATCAACTGAAGCGACGCACATGGAATTATTCGCCTTTGTTGAGAATGTAGAATTCGATATTGAAACAGTATTTGCTTGATAAATGAATGTGCCATTCATACCTGGTGTGTTATTGAAGGATGAATTTTGTTGAATTATGCTGCAATTTCGAATAGTCACATTATTATGATTTTTTATTGAAATTCCATTTCCTTCTGAAATTCTCGCATATTCGATTGTATGTCCGGCACAATCGAGAATCAAATCATTCGCGCCAATTATTAATCCGTTGTCTGAGCAGTTCAAATCGCAATTCAATGTTTTGTTTTCAGTAAGAGTATCCCCGCATGCAGTGTTAGGAGTATCCATGTAAATATGAACCGTCTTGCTCTCGTTGATTGTTTCGTTTGTGGAATTCGTCACATAACCCGTTTTGCTTGCTGTGAATTTGTGGGTTGAATAAAGAATGTCGCCACCTGAACCTCTGAACATCGTGTCATTCACTAAAACCCATGAGGTGTTTCCGTCTGCTGCAGTGTTTCCGAAGGCTTGAGTGATTGACTGGTTGTTTACTGAAGACACGGTTACTGCGTCTAGTGCAACGTCCGACATGTCCGTTACGTTCACGCGCGCGTACCACTGAACGGTAACGTTGTCCCGATTGTCCCCTGAATCGTATAGTATGGCGGAACGGTTCAAATTGGTGATGTTGATGAGATAGTTTCTACCCGCATGTTCGCCGGAAGAGGATGCGAAAAACGTCTGGTTCCGCGATTGGCCGAGGAATGTCGAATTTACAATTGTGATGTTGTAGCAGCTGCTAGCGAATCCAAAAATATCGCCAAGGAGCAATTTCGGGGAAGTGACCTCTGTCGTGTTGATCATGAAATTTATGAAGGAGAGGTTGAAAGATCGCATCAATTCTATTCCCGAAGAGGTTGAATTCACCGTTGTTATGGTAAAATTCGTGAAAATGTTGTGGTCTGCCATGTCGAAAAACATTCCAGGAGATCTATAGCCCCGGGTGTAAATCGTGAAATTCGTGAAATTGTTGTTCCTGCAGTTCTCGCAGTCAATCCCCCTTGACTGGTCGCTGGAAGTAGTCGTTATTGAGAAATTGTAAAAGTCATTGTATTCCGGTGCGGAAATATAGAGGAATATTCCCGTGTCCGCTGTTATGTTGAAGTGGGAAAAATGATTGTTGTATACGAATTCGATGATCATCCCCCTGCCCAAAACCTTGATGAATTTGAAAGTGTTGTTGTTTCCGGAATTGAATTCTATGCCATAATCCCCAGAATCTATGAGCATGTCTGAAAATGTGTTGTTGTCGGAATAGATGATCTCCAGCCCCCTGTAAGTTGTGTTCGCGGTCCAATTCGCGAAAGAGTTATTGCTGGAGCCCCAGACGTAAAATCCCGTAGACCAGTCGATTGTGGAGTTTGCAGTTAGATTGGAGAAGGAACCATTAAAGGAGCTTTCAATGTAGAAAGGAACGGAAACGCCGCCATAGGTATGCGCGACCACGGAAGTGACGTTGTTTGAAAGAGAATTGGTCATTGAGATCCCATGTGAATTGTTTGCCATGGTCCTGATTGAAACATCCTGGATTGTGGAGAAGTTCGTGCGGTTGAAATTTATTGCGCCCGTATCATACCAAGCCAGCGTTATTGTCCCGTTCTGCTGAAGTATGTTGCAGTTCTTGATTGTGACGTTGAATCTGTCAGTTGCATTCACTGCAGAGCCGTTCACAAACAATGCATATCCAATCGTGTGTCCCGCGCAGTCGAGAGTGATGCTGTCTGCACCAAGAATCAATGCCGTACCAGAGCAATTGAGATCCGTATTCAGCGTAAGGTCCGAACTTATCGTGTCTTCGCAAGCAGCATTCGGAGTGTCCAAGTAAATGTGAACCGTCTTGCTCACGTTAATCGTTTCGTTGGTTGAATTCGTGGCATAGCCGGTTTTGCTTGCGGTGAATTTGTGCGTTGAATAAACTATGTCACCGCCTGCTCCACGGAACAACGTGTCATTCATCACAAACCATGAAGTATTTCCATCCGCCGCGGTGTTTCCGAAGCTCTGGGTGATGGATTGGTTGTTCGTGGAGGAAACGCTTACCGCATCCATCGCTGTGTCGGTCATGTCCGTTACGTTCACGCGCGCGTACCACTGAACGGTGATGTTGTTCCTCGCATCCGCGCCTCCGTAGGAGATTGCGGATTTGTTGAGACCCGTTATATTTAGCAGGAAATTGTTTCCGGATCTGTACGTGCTAAAGCCGACTCTCACCTGCGCTTCGCTCTGGTCGAGAAAAGTCATGTTTGCGAAAGTGTTCTGGGCGATGTTGTTTGTGTTGGTTGGATAAATGATGATCTTGTAGGCGTTCGTATTCGTCGTATTGATATTCATATCCACGAAAGTATTGTATGTGATGGTATTTGAAGCGCCAGTTAATTGGATTCCGTGAGAGGATGAGCCGGTGGAAACGACATCGATTCTCCTGAAAGTGTTGTTCATGATTATTGCGCTTGAAATGGATAATGCATAAAGCCCTACAGCTGAAGAACCTGAAGTGTTCAGCGTGAGGTTGAAGAAGGAATTGTTCGCGCAAGTGCTGCTTAATGTCGCATAAATATTCATTGGGAAGCTGTTCGAGTACGTATACAGGGATGAATTGGATATTGTGTTGTTGAACACGAGGCTTGAGATGGGTTCAAAGGAGATTGCGGGGGAGGAGGAGCCGGTGGTTGTGATATTCGCGAATGTCATGGTATTTGAATGGGAGTTTCTTGTCACGAGGATGCCAAAAGCATTCGTCTCGGCCACCGTTATTGTCACATTGTCAATCGTGGAGAAGTTCGTGTTGTTCAAACGGATGGCCGCAAGGTCTGCGACATCCACGCTCGTGTTCTGCTGGTAGAAAAAGCAGTTCTTGACTGAAATGCCTACCTTGTCGGTTGCATTCACTCCGTAACCGAAACCGATTGAGGAGAATTCGATGAAAAAATTTGCGCAGTTTAAATCCACGCCATCCGCGCCAATGGATAGCGCCGTATCAGTGCAGTTCAGATTGTCGGCCATCGTATAATCTTCTATTACGGCATCCCCGCAATTGCAGGGCGTTAAGCCGCCGCAGTCTGAAGCGAATAAAAATATTGAGATTAATAAGATAAAGAACATTAGGAGGTCAAAGCGCAAATGTGCTGAATGTGTTCTCCCATCAAATAGACTATGCCTGTTTTCCCTATTGGAAACACTCATGGATAAACATTAGAAATTACTTTTAAAATGCTATGCATTTATGCAAAAAAAATGCAAAAAAGTCCAGAAGAAAATGTGACATTTTTTTAATTTATTTTTGCGGATTCGCGGAGGGTTTTCATTTCAATGGCATCAAAAAGCTTAAATAACTTTCATACTAAATCATACTAAGTATGACAAGGTATGATTTAGGTTTTTAACACATGTTTTGATAGATTGGAAGGTGGTGAATATGCTGAATGTGTGCGTGAATGGATTCGGAACCGTCGGAAAAAGGATAGCTTATTATCTCTCAATGCACCCTGACGTGCACCTCGTTGGCGTGAGCAAATTCACTCCTGATGCGGATGCAAGGCTCGCGAACATGCAGAATTTTCCATTGTTCGTGAAAAAGGAGAAGATTGACGAGTTTGAGAACAGGGAAATTGAGATTGCGGGAAGCCTGAGGGAGATGTTCGAAGGGAGCGATTTGATAATAGATGCTTCGGACAAGAAGGGGGAGGAGAACAGGAAGAATTTCTATGATCCATTGAATAAAATTTCAATCCTTCAGGGAGGGGAGAAGCACGAGACTGCGGGTTTCAGCTTCAGCTCAAGGGCGAATTTCGAGATGGCCGAAGGAAAAAGGTGCGCTAGGGTCGTAAGCTGCGGAACCACCGCCCTCATCAGGACTCTCGTTCCGATAGCAGAGAACTATGAATTTAAGAACGTTGTGGTGCAGATTATTAGAAGGGCGGCTGATCCTGCGGACGACAAGAGCGGGCCCATCAATTCGGTCTCATGGAAAGTAAAATCCCACCACGGGGAAGACGTGAAGAGCGTGTATCCTCTTCCCATAACAACCAATGCATTCAAAATCCCCCACACTTTGATGCACGTGCACGTGATTACGATTGAATTCAATGGAAGGATTCCGGAAAGGGAGGATTTGGCTGAAATCTTCAGCCGTGAGGGAAGAACCGCTTTGATTGAGGAGGCGAAAAGCACGAGCGAGATGATTGAGAGGATGAGGGATTTAGGATTTGAAAGGTCGGATTCGTTCCTCTCCCACCTTCATTTGAACACCGTTTCAAGGGTGAATGGGGGGATCTCATTCGTCGTGACTGTCCCTCAGGAGAGCATAATTATTCCCGAGAATCTTGACTGCATTCTTGCCTTGAACGGGTATGAGAGGGAATACGTCATGAAGAAAACGAACAGGCTCATGGCGCTAATCCAGAGGAAAAAGATGCTTGAAGAGGTTTTTTCAGCAAAAGGAACGCAGAAAGAAGAAATCCACGAAGACCAGATTCTTGAAAGATTCACCAAAACCTATGTGCCGGCAGTAACCTGAGGATGCGTTTCAGCCGAGCTCCCTTCCCAGAATCTGCCCTACTTTTTTCTTTTTCTCTTCTGATGCGCGCGCTTCGTAGAAACCAATCAGGAAAATTGCAGCCTTGTTCTGCTTGTTTGACATTTCGCCTATGTATTTCCACTCTTCATCGGAAAGGCTGTCAAGAACACCCATGAGATCGCTGATATTGTGGTGGTATCTGGAATTTGGAAATCCATATTCCCAAACTTTTTTCAAAAAAAGCTTTGTCTTGCCTATCATCTGGATCACGCCAAAGGATGCACTGCCTGCGCCAAGCTCTGCTCTTTCCTCACTGAAAGAATTATGTCCACGTCCTTCCTGACTTTCACAAAGTCTTTCTCAAAATCAGGATTCTCAGGAACGAGCTTTTTTGCGTCTATCTGTGCCTCATCATAAAGGTTGCTTAAAGGAGCGACTGCAAGGCCCTTGTTCATGGAATTCATGGGTTTTCCTATTCCGGAGATTTTGCTGCGCATGGAACTTATGTCTCTTCCCTTCAAGAGCCCTTTCTCAACGTTGGGCTGGGGCTTTGCAATTGAGTTTATCTCTTTTTCAGGCTCTTTCTGGGCTTGGGTTTCGGGATTTTGAGAAACAGAATCGGATGGCTTATGCTCTCCTTGGAGCAGTTTTTTCATCTCTTCTTTTCTTTCATCCTTTTTCTTTGTAAGTTCCATCAAATTCCCCCATATATTTTTTATGGATTTTCCCGTATATAAACCTATCTTCTATTGATGTCGAAAAAATAACGAATTTGAAAAACTAGAATGTAAGGGGTTTTTGCTTTTTTGCCAAGTCTTTTGCAGAACCGCCAGCTGCTGTTTTGAATTCATCCAGGGTGTTCATTTGTGAGGATGGAAGTTCTCTGATTTCAGAAAGGGATGCCAGGGATGTCTTTTCTGTTTTTCCGGGTTTAAGGATATTGGAATCCTGAAGATACGCAACAGGATGGCTGTTTATGGAAAATGAAACTGAAGGATTGTTCTGAACCTGCCTTTCAATTGAATCCTTCCTTGACTGCGCTGTGATTCCCATTTCTTGTGAGATTGAAGGCAGCGCTGTCTCATCTTTAGGAGCCGGCTTGTTGGAATCCCCCGCAGAATAAGCTGGAGCGCTTGGAATTTCATAATTCATTCCAGATTTCTTTTTTCCAACTTCAATTCCCATCTCAACCCCCATTTATTTTAGCGATTTAAAGATATATAAAAGTATGTCCTGCAATTTGACGATTTTTTTCATATAACATAAACTTATTTCCAGTAATACTTGTTCCTTATGAAATTCCTCTGCGCTTCAAGGAGCTTGAGGAAGAATTCCTCTTCGGTCCTGTATGAATGGCGCAGGATTCTCTTTGCGGTTTCTGCGCCAATCCCATACACTGAGAGCGCCATTGCTCCCTTTTTTCCGGAAGAAGAGATTATGTTCGCGCTCTCCAGCAATTCCTCTTCCTTCATTTTTTCTCCCCAAACCAATCCCATCATTGAGCTTCCGCAATTCATGCATTTTATCTTTTCAGGAAGTTCGCTCATGCGCGCGTAGAAGATTTTATTGCAGTATGAGCACTTGAATTTCTCCTCTTTCTCCAGCGTTGTCTTGATGAAATTGCGGAGAATCAGCGAATGAGTATCCAGCGGAACAAACACCTCAAGGAAGCTTCTTTCAATCTCCCATTCCCCAAGCTTGAGCACCCCCTTGTATACTTTCTTCCTGCACTCATGAAGATATGCGTCTGCCTGCGCTTCATCGAAATATTCGAAAAGCACTGTTCTCCTGGTTTCTTCAAAAACAGGAGTATCCTTCAATTGAAAGATGAACCTCTGGCCTGGAATGAATTCGGCGTCCTTTTCAATCAAGCCAAACAACTTCGCAACATGGGTGAATTTCCACCTGAAAAGCCCTGTGCTTTCAACATTCATGACGATTTTTTTTTCAAGCGCATCCAGAAGAGCTTTCGAAGTGCATCCACTGCATTCCAATATTATCCTGTAGGCAGAGGATTTCAGGCGCACGCCTTTCCCGTATATGCTCGTGAGGTAAAAAGAAAGCGAATGCGCAATTGTTTCGTTCACGATGTTCCCCGCGCAGGAATGCATTATGAACAAGCCGTTTCCCCTGTCTTCAATCAGAATGTGCTCATCGTCCGCGATTTCCTTTTCCTCTTTCAGGAAGCTGCGCACGCGCAGGAGCGCTCCGTATTCAAAGCAGTATTCGCTGGAAATCTTCCTCAATTCAAATTCATCCGCATTTACTATCTTCTTCGTGAGAAAGCCTGCTTCCTTTGCAACGTCCAGAAGCACCGGGATCTCCTCTCCTTCCCAAGCAGGCGCTCCTGCTGTTGCGTGGTCCAACTGCTCAATCAGCACCTTATCTCCCTGTATGTCTATGAGCTTCCAGGGAACTCCAGCAAGTATGAATGCTTCGTCGGTTCCAAGAGTCGATACGAATTTCTCATCCAGAGTCGAAATTTTCCTTTCACCCACAGTGTCTATTGCAGTGTACTTTTTTTCAGAGGGAATGACGCTTATGTTCTCGTAATAATAAAGGCGCGTTTTTTTATTTGCGCCTATGATTCCCTCCTTCATGAAGATTATCCGTTCATCCCAAAGCTGGCTGCACACCGAATGGAATTCCTGGATTGTGAGGCTGGAGTAGCAGGGGACTGTTCTCATTATTTCAAAAGCTTCATCAACTGTGCGCGCGCTCCTCTCCAAAATCATTCCCGCAATCTGGTGCGCGAGCACGTCCAGGGGTTTAAGCAAGTCCTTCTTTTTTTCCAATTCCCTCTTTACCGCCCTTCTTGCGATCACTCCGGCCTCAAGGAAATCGTCGACGTTTGCAGCAATTATCGTTCCTTTTGCAGTTTTCTTTTCCCTGTGCCCGCTCCTTCCAATCCTCTGAAGCAGCCTTGATACCTGCCTTGGAGAATTGTACTGGATTACGTGCTCCACTTCCCCAACGTCTATTCCCAATTCCAATGAGGAAGTGGCGACTATCGTCCTTTCCTTCTCTTTCTTGAATTTCTCTTCTGCCTCCAATCTTGCTTCTTTTGAGAGCGAACCGTGGTGGACCAGTACGTTCTGGAATTTCTTCAGCCTTGAGGAGAGGAATTCCGCAGTGGAGCGGGTGTTCGTGAAAAGGATTGCCTTCTCCTTTTTTATTATCTCGTTTATTGCCCTCAGGCGTGCGCACACGTCTTCCTGAACGTGCAGTTCCACTGATAGTTTTGCGTCTTCTTCTTCAATTTTCGGGAAAATCACTTTCAATTCCATTTCCTTTTTCCCCTCTTCAATCACTTCGTTGAATCCAAAGAATTCGGCAACTTTTTTTGGAGAGAATACTGTTGCGCTTAATCCTATTCTTTGGAATTTTGAGATGAGGGAGAGGCGCTTAAGAGCGCAGGAAAGATGGACTCCCCTCTTCACCCCATACAATTCGTGCACTTCGTCGATTATCACGAATTTAATGTTGCGCAGATTCTCCCTCATTTTTGGCGCGCAGAGGAGCGCCTGAAGGGATTCCGGGGTTGTGATGAGTATTTGGGGTGGGTTGCGCAATTGAGAAGTTCTTTCGCTTTGCTTTGTGTCCCCGTGCCTGACGGATATTTTTATGCTGAATTCATTGGCCCATTTTTCCAGCCTTAAAAGCAGATCCCTGTTTAGCGCCCGCAAGGGAGTGATGTAAAGAAGGGAAATGGGTTTGTATGAATCCCGGGCTTCCTTGAGCTTTTTAATGATTGGAATAAAGGCTGCCTCAGTCTTCCCGTGTCCAGTGGGCGCAATGAGAAGAACGTTTTTCCCTTTTTCAATTTCAGGAACCCCCCTGAATTGTATGGGGGTGGGAGTTCCCAATCTGGCTTCAATAATTTTGAGCGGCATGAGAGTATTATGCTTCTAAACAAATAAAACGATAAGAGGGGATATTTTTGGTCAGAATTTTGACTGAAAATCGCTTAATTTGGTCAATATTTTGACTAAAAATGTTGTTTAATGAAGCCAAAAAGGTAAAGGGGATATTTTACCTTGTCTGAATCAACAACGTTGATGAATCCTTTCTTTTCTTCCTTGTGTTTCCCGATTTCAAACAAGTAATGCCTCCCCTTGTCCCTAATTTCAAAATCCGGTTCCTTTGTTCCAATTTTCTTGGGATAGCCGATTGAATCTGTTGAGAATTTCAGATGATGGAAGAAGAATTCCTCCCTGTACGCTCCGATGTTTTCAGCCGAGCCTGCGCTTTTTAGAATTGCATGCCGGAGTGTTGGGTGGGAAAAGTAGATTTTCACTTTTTTCCTTAATTTTATCGTGCTTTTATCGCTTTGGACTTTCAAAAAATCTATTAAACCGGTATTTTTCAATCCCTGAATCAATTCATATACTGAACCTTTTGAAAGCTCAATTGAGGAGGATATTGTGTCATAGCTGAACTCTCCCGGAGGGGATTCTGCCAGAAAAAGAATCACGTCTTCAAGCCTGTTGAGTATTTTCAAAGTGAGATTTGGAATGGCATTCGGAATGTCCGAATAGATCATTTTTTTTATCCCATTGGCAATGAGCGGGGGAACTTCAGGATCCTTAAAATAAAACGGAAGGCCCCCAAGGCGGATGTATTCCTGAAGAACGTGGGCTATGTTGGGATATGTTTTTTCAATCTCAATTGATGCTTCAAGGGGTTTTTCAATTATTTCCTCCAAAGTGAACAAGGGCGGCTTTTTCCCTGTTTTGAATTCCATGAACTCGCTGAAGAACATTGGTTCGGCATCTATTATCTTCATTCTCCTCGACAAATCCGCTCCCGAGAATCTCAATTTTATCGAGGATGAACCGCTGAGAACGAGCTTTATATCCGGATAATCGTCATGAAGGCCCTTTATTTCCTGTTCCCATTTTTCATACATGTGCACCTCGTCAATGAAAAAAATTTTCTTATTATAGTTGGAATAGAAATATGACACTACATCCTTAAGCGAGTATTTCCTGAAGCCAATGTCGTCTGCCCTGAGGAATGCCCCCTCTTCTGAAATGTTCTGCAGGAGAGAGATTGTTTTCCCGACTCCCCGAAGCCCTGCGATCCCAACAATGAGGGGGGGTTTTTTCTTCAGCTCCTCTTTTAATGAGTAGTAAAAATACCTTTTCGTCTGGGGCAGGCTGTCAGCGAGCCTGCTCTGAGCCTGCAAAATCTGCTTAATGAAGTCTTCCATGAGATAGTATTGCAACATGATGTTTATAAATCTTATGTTTTTGGTCAGAATTTTGACTGAAAATTGCTTAATTTGGTCAATATTTTGACTAAAATAATTGATTTTGCCCATATCTGCTGCGTCATGTTGTCGAAAATTGAAAAAGTACATTTTACAAATATGTACAAAATTGAAAAATTGACGGTTAGATGTTATGAAATGTTATTTCAGGGGCGTCTCTCTAATTCTTCGTAAATGCGACGTGTAATTTGGTCGGATTTGCTGTTAATCACCACTATAAAATCTGCAGTCCGCCTGTCGATCCCTTTTACGGCTTTTGATTGCGAGAATTTGTATGCGCCGTATATTGCAACAATTGCAGAACTCCCAAGGAAAATCAAACTTGCCCAGCTAAAAGCTATGGCGCCTGCTGCAATTGCTGACAAAGCAGAAGTAAAAATTGCTGTTTTTCCCGCTGTTCTTGCCGCTGTGAGTTTATTGTATGCCTCTCTTTCCATTCCCCTTTCACCAAGTGCAGCATCGCGCGCAACAGAAATTGTCTCCTGCATGACAAACTCGGGCACCCAGGATTTTTCTTGCTCCTTGGTTCTCATCGTCCATTCAATCATGTCGCACTCGTAAAGCCTAAGAACCCTTTTAACAACCTCATCGACAAGTTTTAGGGTGGAGGAGGAAGGGGAAGCACTAGAGCTGGGCTGCCCAAAGTTATTTCGTTGTGTTCCATTCCTTTTTTGCTCCGCTCCAAGCAAATTCATTCGGGACATAATTGCACCCCTTTAATAGATTTATAATTTATTTAATTTGCCCAATATTTTTAAAGCTATTCATACCTCAGCGCTTCCACGGGCAGGAGATTTGCAGCCCTTCTTGCTGGGAAATACCCCGAAATTATTCCGACTGCAAGCGAGAAGCACATTGCAAAAAGAACGAGTTCCAGCGTGACTTTTGAAGGCCCTCCGAATACCTGTATTCCAAGGGAGATAAGGATTCCAAAGATTATTCCGAATATTCCGCCCATGAGCCCAAGCAGTCCTGATTCTATCAGAAACATAGTAAGTATGAGTTTGTTTGGCGCGCCGATTGATTTGAGAATCCCGATCTCGCGCGTGCGCTCCAAAACGCTCATGAACATCGTGTTCGCAACCCCGACTCCTCCCACAACAAGCGAGATTCCCGCAATCCCTGAAAGGAACAACGTGAGAACCGTAAGAATGGAGGTGACTGTCGCAAGAATAGACGCAGATGTGAGCACAGTGAAGTCTTCCTCTCCTTCTTTCACATCGTGCCTTCTTCTCAGGGTTTTTTTGATTTCCTCTTCCGCCTGACTTACAACATCTCCGCTCACCGCCTTGACGTTGATTTGCGCCAATACTTTGTTCCCATTGTAGGGGGTTATAAGCTCCCTTGCCTGCTTCACTGAAAAGAATATCATCGGATCGGTATTCAGCCCGTTTCCACCGCTTGATTTCAATATTCCAACAACCTGGAAAGTCTGCCCGTTTATGTCAATGTGCTCCCCCACCTTCACTTTCTTGTCAAAGAACTTTTCAGCAACCCTGCTTCCAAGCACGCACGAACCCATCTCCTCTTCCTTGTAGGATCTTCCCTTTTCAACTATGATCTCATAAACCTTCACAATGTTGGGCGAATAGCCTGCAATACTGAGAGTTACGTTCTTTCCCTTGAAGGTTGCAACAGCCCTCCCGCTTATTCCTTTTGCGACTTCCTGGACCTGCGGGATTCTTTCAATTGCCTTCGCATCATCCTCTGTAAGCTTTCCGGAAAGAATGGAAAGCGGGCCTGCATTCTGCTTCTGGCTTCCGGGAGTGATGATTATGTTTTCCGGCCCGAATGCGCTCAACTGCTCGCGAATATAATCGTCGAGCCCGAGGCCAACGGAGATCAATGCGACTATTGAAGCGATTGCAATCACGATTCCAAGCACGGTAAGGAAACTCCTGAGCTTCCTTTTCGTCAGATTCACGATCGAATATTCGAAAACTTCCGCCAATTTCATTTTTATTCCTCAATTCTTCAAAACCATATTTTCGCCAATTCATACGCAAATCCGCGCATTCTTATTTGCACATTGTTAACCAATTCATTGCGCCAAATGCGCATTCTTATTTGCATGCTTTTTTGCAGCCATAATTGCGCGTTTACGCATATTTTTTGGTTTTATAACCTACTCGTAACGTAATGCTTCAACGGGCTGGAGCAGCGCGGCCCTTCTTGCTGGGAAGAATCCCGAAACAACTCCAACGATGAAGGAGAATGAAAACGCGAATAGGATCAATGCAGGGGAGATTTGCACCTCAAGCCCGAAAAGCGAGATTGCCAGCGCAATCACGGAGCCGATGAGCGTTCCAAGAATTCCCCCAAAAAGCCCTATCATTCCTGATTCTACTAGGAAAAGGAGCATGATGGCCGTATTTGTCGCACCTATTGACTTAAGTATTCCGATTTCCCTCGTGCGCTCCAAAACGCTCATGAACATCGTGTTCGCAATCCCGATTCCCCCAACCAGCAACGAGATTGCAGCAATTCCGGTTATAAATGCAGTGACTGCCCCCAAAATGGCGCCCACCCTCTCCATTGCGCTAGCATAGGTTATTATCGTGAAATCCTCCTCTCCCTCCTTCACTTTATGCCTTCTCCTCAGCAGGCTTTTTATCGCGTCTTCTGCTTCCGGGACAACCTGCTCGCTTTTTGCGATTATATGAAGTTCCATTATGTTCTTGTTCGTTTTGAACGAATCAAACATGGGCCTTGCTTCCTTTACCGGAAAGTAGATGAAAGAATCCGCGAAAGAACCGAAAGCGCCTCCGGATTTCTCCAACACTCCGATTACTTTGAAATCCTGGCGGTTTATCGTTATCACCTGCCCGGTTTTGATTCTTTTCTTGAACACGTCGTTTGCGGCACTGTACGCAAGAATCGCAACCCCCTTGTCGTTCTCCTTGAAATTCTTCCCGCTCCCAAAAACATAGTAATTGTCATACATGGGAAAAAGGGTGCTCGTCTGCCCCACAACGTACATCGAATAGCTTTCATCCCCGTATCCGACATCCACCCTATCATAGATGAGGTAGCCGATTTCCTGGACTTGCGGAAGCTTTGAAACTGCTTCCGCATCGTCTTCAGTCAGGACCGCGCTCTGCGCTCCCAAAGGATTGCTCCCAAACCCTCCGTCATCTGCGCCCGGGGATACCTGGAGCATGTTCCCCCTGAAAACGCTCATCTCTTTTTTGATGAAATTCTCAAAACCATAGCCTATTGCAAGCAGAGTGACGATTGATGCTATTCCTATCACAATCCCCAGGATTGTCAGGTAGCTCCTCAGTTTTTTTGTCCTCAAGCTCGTGAATGCATAGGAGGCAATGTCTTTCATTTGCATCGTGTACACCCGCTGTGATTTTTTATGCGTTTGTTCAGCTTTTGATGAAACATATTCCATGCGCTTTTGCGCATATCCTGAGCGCGACACTGCAAAACGCTATTGCAATGCGCTGCGAATTGTTTGATTTTTTTGCTTGAATATTTTTTGCTTAACGCGTTAATTTTTTCAAAAAAATAAAAAAATAAAAGAAAAAAAGTTACTGCTTTGCTGCTGCACCCTTGTTGTTTTTATTCGGCTTCCTGAAGAATCTCCACCATACGCCAACCGCAATGACGATCAAGACGATTATTGGAAGGACTCCGAGCCCAGTGTTTGCAGCAATTATCACGTCCTTTTCCTTCTCAATCACCCTCTCATTGTTGAATTTGTCCTCAAAGAACACCTTCACGTGCACTTTTCCCGCAAGCACTTTCGGAAGCAGCTGGAACTGCACGCTTGTGTCTTCATCCCCGTTCATGTTCCCAATATATTGCTGGTTGTTCGTGAATTCCATATTGGTTGAATTGATCTCCGCCCTCACTCCCTTTATCTCTGAATTGCCCCTGTTGAAGACTGAAACCGACACAACGGGATTTCCGTTTGAGAGAGTGCTTGATATAGTGAAATCCACTTTTGGCTGCTCGTTGATCTCAAGCCCAATCTGCTGGTTGTACCTCGCCTGCGCAACACCGTAATCGTCACCGTAATCGACTCCCACGATCAACGGATAAACGCCGGATTGGATTGAGCCGGAGATCTGCACCGGGAAGGAGAAAGTCTGCTCCTCTCCTTCCTTGAGCAGGTCCAGGTATTTCACTTCGCTCCCAATCACGTCAAAATAATCCGCAGTTGAGTTCAACGTTATTTTCAGATTCCTTGCAGCGGAAGTCCCAACGTTCTTGATTTTTATCTGGAAACTTGTCCGGTCTCCGGGCGCAAAATTTATTGTGTCCTGGGAAATGAGAAAAATTGCCTTTCTCTCGTCTATTATGATGCTACCAAAGGAGGTTGTTGACGTCTTTTCATCTCCCAGCTCATTTATGTAGGAGAAGGTTGCGGGCACCTTGAATGTGCCTGGGGATGCAGAGGAATTCACGCGAAGCATTATTGTCGCGTTGGTTTTCTTTCCCTTTCCAAGGCTTCCCAGCGAAATTTTTGACGTATCAAGGGAAAAAATCGTGGAAGAGACTGATACATAGAGGTCTTTTGCAGACCCACCATCATTTGAGATGTTAATGGAGATAGGGAACTCCTTTCCAGCTACTGTTTTAACTGTTGAAGAATCGACAATGAGAATTGCCTCTTCGCTCACTGAAATGGGGACTGAGAATGTCTTATAGGAGGTTCCGGTCGTTCCGCTTCCAGTTCCGCTCCACCTCATATATAAAGTAATCATGTATACGCCTGTCTTTGTGTCATCCTTGACTTTGAAAGGGAGGCTTATGGTTGTGGAACTGGATGCGCCAACATCCCCAACCTGGATTGTTGAATCCTTGAATTCGAATTGCGAGCCGGATGGCGAAACTGTTGTGCCTGTGGAAAGCACTGTCCCGGTGTTCTTAATAGTAATTGTTACGCTTCCTTCTGAACCCGGCCTGAGAGAAGAGGGAGAAACTACGTAACTTTCAACGCTGAGATCTCCGAAAACGAAACTGCTAAAAAGCGCCACTGCGAATATCAACATCAGACCTTTTTTCATAAAACCACCTCTTTTTCAATAATTCCATCTCTAATCTTGATTATTTTTTGGGAGTATTTTGCAATCTCCGAATCATGAGTCACCATCACTATTGTTTTGCCCCTTTTCCAGAATGTTGTAAGAAGCCCCATAATCTCTTTTCCTGATTTGCTGTCCAAATTTCCAGTGGGCTCGTCTGCCATGAGTATCTCCGGATCATTCGCGAGGGCTCTTGCAATCGCAACCCTCTGCTTTTCCCCTCCGCTCAGTTCCTGCGGCATGTGGGTTGTCCTCTGGCCCAATCCCACACCATTCAAAATCTTCATTGCCTTCTCCTCTGTGTCTGATTCATGGCTTGCTATCTTCATTGGGAGCTCAACGTTCCCAAGAGCTGTGAGATGGGGGATGAGGAAGAATGACTGGAAAACGAATCCAATGTACTTCCTCCTCACTTCTGCCAGTTCATCATCATTCATCTGTGCAGCGTTCGTCCCGCTCACGAATAAATCTCCTGTCGTAGGCTTGTCGAGGCAGCCGAGAATGTGCATAAGCGTGCTCTTTCCGGAGCCGGAGGGGCCCATTATCGAAACGAATTCTCCCTTTTTTATTTTGACTGAAACTCCTTTCAGCACCACTAGCTCGCACTCCTTTCCCAAATCATAGCACTTAGTAATATCTCTAGCATCCAATGCAACTGAGCCCGCCATATAGTAATTTATGATAACATATTTATATTTCTATTCAATCAATTGAATATGTTGGCAAAAAACAAAAACGACAAACGCGCGGCGGGCGATTGCGGCGAAAACGCGTCTCTCGCGTAAAGAACGCGCACATAAGCGTGTTTGTTTTGTTCATCGCTTACATAAAAACTATGAACCGATCCATTTTATGTAAGGCTGAACAAATGTTGATGAATTTTGCGAAGCATTTGTTCATCGCAAGCCAAATTGCAATCAATTAATTTGTGGCAAAAAAGGTATAATGATGGGGGGATGTCCATGGTGGAATTTGGAAATTATTTTGAAAAGGCAAGGAATCCGATTCTTTTTTTGGCCGGGCTTATGATATTCCAGGATGCCATCCTATTGGCAGGCTGGAATCCCCAGGTTGCTGGGGGGATGGATTTGTTTTCGCTCTTTCTTTCGGCAGTTGGGCTCCTTGGGTGGATTTGGCTTGGTTTTGAATTCGTGAAGAATGGATTGGAATTGAAGGAAGCAGTGATAGGTTCTTGCATTTATTCTTTTCTTTTGGCCTTGATTGGAGTGATATGGATTCTCGTGAAGATGGAATCCGGGATGGGAGGTACGGACGTGACGCAGATGGTCGCAGTTGCTGCAATGCTGGGAACGCTGGGTTTGTATGCCATCCTGGCAGTAAGCATTGTGATTGGGGTGATTTTCACGGCCGTTCTTTCTGCAATAGGCGGGGCAATAAAGAAGTATATAATGAAATAAAACTTCCGTTATAAGTGAGTTTGGGTTTGCGCGAATTCCCAATTATTTAGCTATTTTGAGCTGAACAAATCAGTGCTCAAATACCTTTCCCCAGTATCGGGAATTATCGTAAGGACTTTTGAACCTTCCCCAAGTTTCTCGGCGATTTTTATCCCAGCCCACACGTTGGCGCCTGAACTGATTCCGCAAAGCATCCCTTCTTCCTTTGCAAGCCTGCGCGCGGTTTCCAGCGCATCCTCATCCTTCACTTTTATTATTTCATCGATTATTTTTCTATCCAGTATTTTTGGGACAAAACCAGCGCCAATTCCCTGTATTTTATGGGCTCCGGGCCGTCCTCCTGAAAGGACTGGCGAATTGAAAGGCTCCACTGCGAAAATCTTTGTTTTGCTGTTTTTCTGCTTCAGAACGGTTCCCACTCCGGTGATTGTTCCGCCAGTGCCTACTCCCGCAACGAACGCATCGATGGATGGAAGCTGGGATAGGATTTCCTTTGCAGTTGTCTCAACATGCGCTTTCACGTTCGCTTCGTTTTCAAACTGGTTCGGCATGAACGCTCCCTGCTCTTTCACAATCCTTTCAGCTTCCTTTATTGCCCCTTTCATCCCGTCTTTTTTAGGGGTCAATATGAGCTCTGCGCCATAAGCCTTCAGAATTTCCTTCCTTTCCTCGCTCATGTGCTCGGGCATCACCAGTTTCAGCTTGTATCCTTTAACTGCGCAAACCATGGCAAGGCCGATTCCGGTATTTCCTGAAGTTGGCTCCACAATCACAGTATTCCCATTGATAAGGCCTTTTTTCTCCGCATCTTGTATCATAAAGAGCGCTGGCCTGTCCTTCACCGAGCCTCCTGGATTGAAGAATTCCAATTTTGCATAAATCTCCCTTCCCTTGGGAGAAAGCCTGCCAAGTTTCACAATTGGGGTGTTTCCAATGAGCTCCAAAACATTCTCATTCGCCAAAAACTCACCTTGAAATATTTGATTTATTAAAGTGTTAACAATTGTTAATATTATAAGCCTTTCCTTTCATTCTCCTGCTTTTTTGGGAACCTTCCGCAGCCCTCCCTCTCAGGGCAGTAGCCCAGGCTTGCGCACTGGGCATCGGCTTTCTCGAAAATCACCGGCGCTGCCTTCCTTGCCTCTTCAAGCATCTTCCCTGCCATCTCCCTTATCTCCCACTGCGCCCTAGTGCACAACCTCAAGCCGAAAAAATGCAGCAATTCCCTTCCATTCATGGTAATCATGATTTTCGTGTGCGCAGCGTTGGGAAGCACGTAGCGCGCGTCTTCCGGCTTGATTCCCATTTTCTGGAGCACAAGATACGTCTCCTCGCACTCTTTCATGAAATCATCATAGACTCTTTTTGCTTCCTCATTCCGGATGATCGAATCCGGTTCTGTGCAGGAAATCTTGTCATATGCAACGTACCTCTGGCTCTCCTGGGTGTAGGACGCAATCCTGTGCCTCACAAGTTGGTGTGAGCAAGCACGGGAAATGCCCTCCACTAAGAACGTGAAGGAGGCATGCTCTATTATGCTCGAATGGCCGTAGCCCAGCACTTTTTTGAGCAGTTTCGCATAATTCTCGACGTTGATTTTGGTTCCCGTGGAGATTCCCGCAGCCTGCGCGCAGACGAAATCCGGCTCGGGAGTGCAGGCGAGCAATGTTATTTTCATTTCTGGCATATGTATTCCCCATATTTTGAAAGTTTAATGGCGATTTTGATAAGACTTCTTCAAAAGTTTTCACTCCTTGTCATTATTGAGGATTTTTGCGATTCTTTCAACCCCTTTTATCTCTCTCATGAAATCCGCAACGGTTTTGGGAACGTATTCTTCCCAACCTTTTTTCTTCCTCATGAGATTCCTGATTTTAGTTCCGTCATTGTCGTTCCTTTCGAAAAAGCCCAGCTCAACCACTTTTTTTCCCGCGTCTTGGAATAATGCCTTCGTGAGCGGGTTATTCGTGAAAACCACATCGTATTTGGGGCAGAGGGAATTCACGTTCGCAACCCAAAGCGCGTTGTTCATCACGTCATGCACTGTGATTGTGTAGCATCTGGAGAGCAAGCCCTCTGAAACGAGGGTGCGCTGTATCATCTCTATTCTCTCTCCCACAGTGAAGGGATTTTCCACTTCATAGCTCTTGTTTGAGCTTCCGATCAATATCACTATCTCATCAGCCAATGTGAGCGCTTTTTTAAGAGCCTTCAAATGGCCGTTGTGGAAAGGCTGGAACCTTCCGATGAATATTCCCCGCTTGAATTTCATAATCAAATTTAGAGAATATAATAATAAAAGAGTTTTTGTGGTTCTTTTGCTATGTTTACTGCCCAAGTTTTGTGTTGATCGCGTTAAGCCGCAAGGCAATATATAGTTAACTCTGGCGTTAAGGACCGTTAACTGAAATTGAAAAATCAATCATATGATTGGAATTTCAATCAATAAGGCGGGCGGAAATTCGATTCCAGCATGCGGCCCATATTAGAAATCATCCAAATCATAAGCAGCATATCCTTCCTGAATCAATTTCTGTTTCCCGCTGATTTTTTTCGCCACAATCCCAAGTTTTGTTTTTTTATTTTTGAGTTCATGGACATATTCCGCCTTTCGCTCCAGCTCCCCTAAAATATTGAAAGCCTTTTTTTCATCCAGCGCGGACCATTTGAATTCAAAAACATATGCAAAACTTTCATTCCTTCCAATGCAGTCTATTTCATATGCGCTTTCGCCTTCTATTGCATCAGGAATTTTTCCCCACTGCCTTTCCGCGCTGGTCAGCCCCAATTTTGAAACCAAATATTCTTTTGCAGAATTCTCAAAGGCCTTTCCAAAATAACCATTCAGATTTTCCTTTAATTTGTTCATGAATTCCGGTTTTCTGGCCGTATAATCTGAATAATTCCGGTAAATTTCAGAGAACCAGAATTGCATGAGAGGATGCTTTATCCTGTAAACCCCCCTCTTCCCGCTGAAGGGCATCTCAAACTCTATAAGCTCAAAGAAGTTCTTGAGTTCATTTATCTGCCTTGTTATGGAAGTAGTCTGCATTCCCAGACAGCCTGCAATCAGGGAGATCGTATTGCTTCCCGAACCTATTGCCTCCATTATGGAGTAATATACCCCGCTTCTATTCCCGAATTCCTGGGAAAGAATTACATTGACTTCATCTTCAAGAGGAGCATTTTTTGCTAAAAATAATGCGTGGATTATCTCTTCTGCAGTCTTGTTTCTCAGTCCGAAATCTTCCACTGAAACATAATACCTGGGATATCCTCCAAAAATCCCGTATAATTTTATCAGCTCCTCCTTTTCAAGCGACAACTCGTGAGCGAATTTCAAGCATGAAGCCAGTTTCATTGGATTCAGCCGGTTGATCTTTTTTATCCTGCCGTAGAGTGGTTCTTTGCTGCTCTGGAGCTTTTTTTTCATGAGGCCTACGAGAGAACCGGATAGAATTACAAATCCGGGCTTGCCTTCATTCAGATCTATGTTCTTCTGGAGGGCACCAAAAAATGACGGCTCAACAAAATCGAAATTCTGGAATTCGTCAAAAAATAATGGCGGAGTTTTCCTCTTTGCGATTATTTCTGCAAACTGGTCCCATGTTTTCAATTCTTCCAATTCGCCTAAAATCCCGTTTTCTCTTAAAATTCCCTGGTACTCCTTAAGAAGGTCAGACGAAGTCTTGTTCTTGTTCACGAAAAAGTATACTCCCTTTCCTTTTAGAAATTCCAGAATCAGCCTCGTTTTGCCGATTCTCCTCAATCCGTAATATGCAGCCACAAAAAGCTTTTTTTTGGAGAGATTTTCCAGTTCCGTGAGCTCTTTTAATTCCTCCTCCCTGTTTATGAATTTCATTCTTTCAACCCCCCATCCATTTTGCAAAAGGATGAAAAAGTCAGCGGCAAACCCATGCTAACTTTTTCAGCATTTTGAACGGTGCAACCGTTCAAAAGCTTTTGAGTGGTTTCGCCACTCAAAACGCATTTGAGACAGAGCAACCATAGATTGAAATTCTCAAATACAATGATAAAATTCCTTTGCAGATAAAATATTCATTAAGTGAATAATTCAGTAAGTGAATATATATAAACCTTTCGATGAGAATGAGGAAAGGTGGAAGGAATCAATCATGCTGCTGAGCCTTGAATTTCCAGTATTTTGCATTCAGCGCAAAAAAAAGATGATCGTTCACCTCCCGATATTTTCCAGCGCAATCCTCTTGTATGCTTTTATTATGTCCGATTTGGAGATTATTCCCAAAAGCTTCGTCTGCTCGTTCCTGTCCACTACTGGCATGTTTGAAACATGCTCCACCTGCATGCGCTCAACGAGTTCATGTATTGTCTCATCAGGGTAGGCTACTTTGGGAGAGCGCGTGAATACTGCGGAAACTTTCACTCTTGCGCGCTCGCTTGTGGATATCTTCTTCAAATCCGAAATCGTTACCACTCCTGCAAGCAACTCATTCTCCAACACCGGGAATGCGAAGTGCTGCTTCTCGAACATCATCTCCTGCACTTTGCTCAGAGTGTCTTCAGGGGATGCGGTGCGCACCTTCGCATTCATCACATCCACAACTTTGACTCCCGAAAGGACATGGAGCGCCATGGGCTCCCTTCCTGAAATGAAATCATATGCTTCCTCCCCATAATACGCTGCATCCAGTCCTTCAAGCTCTTCTTTTTTGGAAACGCGCAAGCCGATGAAGAATTTGAGGAAGAAGAGGATTAACGTTGTGGCAATGAATGCGTACGCTCCTGTTGCCAATACCGCCAGAACCTGCACTCCCAGCAAAGAGGCGTTTCCAAACAACAATCCGTTTGCTCCTGCTTCATTGATTGTTTTTTCAGCAAATATCCCAACAGCGATTGAACCCAATATTCCTCCCACCCCGTGACATGCGAAAACGTCCAAGGAATCATCAATCGGGGTTTTACCCCTCAATTGTATTGCATAAAAACTTGCAACTCCGGCAGCTAACCCAATAATAATCGCTGAAAGCGGGCTTACGAATCCTGAGGCAGGTGTAATGGCAACGAGTCCAGCAACGCTTCCAATCACTATTCCGCTCAGGGAGGGTTTTATCCCGGAGGTTTTGCTTGCAATGATCCATGCAATTGCTGCAGCAGCTGCCGCCGTATTAGTCACGATGAATGCAGTTGAAGCAAGCGCTCCTGAAGAAAATGCGCTTCCAGCATTGAATCCAAACCACCCAAACCATAATATTGCCCCCCCGAGAAGGGTGAAGGGAATGTTGTGCGGAATCATTTTCTCAGTATCATATCCCAGCCTTTTTCCAATAATCAAAGCTGCCGCGAGCGCGGATAGTCCTGCAGTGATGTGCACAACCGTTCCACCTGCAAAATCCAATGCGCCCATGTTCTTAAGCCATCCCCCTGCTCCCCAAACCCAGTGCGCCACTGGATCGTAAACCAAAGTTGTCCAGAGAAGAATGAAAGCAATGAATGCAATGAATTTCATCCTGTCTGCAAAAGCTCCAATAATTAATGCCGGCGTGATTATTGCAAACATCATCTGGAATGCAACGAATGCATATTGCGGGATTGTTGGCACATATGCTTCATTGGGTTCCCCTCCAACTCCGTTCAGGCCTAAAAAACTTAAATCACCGATTATTCCTCCAATTGAATGCCCGAATACCAACGAATAGCCTATCAGCACCCATTGGATGCTGATTATGGAAAGTATTATGAAACTCTGCCCCATTATTGCGAGAACGTTCTTCCTTCTCACTAGCCCTCCGTAGAAAAAACCGACTGCAGGAGTCATGAGCATGACTAAAGCTGCTGAAACCAGAACCCACGCAGTATCCCCTGCGTTGATCTCCACCACATTCGCACCTCCCAAAAAATAAACATTGGTTTTTCGACAATATGTTTAAGAAATTAGCATGAATATATAAGTTTTTGAAAATTTTTATCACAAATATTAAAAAAATCGAGAAATAATGAACAAGATACACAAAAATTAAGGAAAGAATATGCGAAAAATTGAACAAACGTGCAGAAGGAAAGAACATTCCTTTCTGTCAGGAAATTTTATCCCATCTCCCCATATACTTCCTGCAGTTTTCCCGTAATCATTCTCTGCCTTCTTTGCCTGTCCCTATATTCATAGAGATACCAGAGAATGGCGGCGAGGATTGCAGCCGGAATGTACCAGTGCTCGAGAATGTCGTCAATTGTTATTCCGATGAGCTTCAGGATGACGGCTAATGCAATCAGCATAAGAAACAGCTGCGCCAAGTCAATCCATTTCCTCATTAGGACTCCCTCCCATTTTCCACTTATTTTAATAAAGACGAAGAAATAAAAATATTCGCAGGGGAAAAGCATAATAAATTTTAAATACCTGAATATAATGGCCTAGCAGCATTTTTGCATCATCCCGCTGTAGCTCAACGGCAGAGCGGCCGGCTGTAGTCTGATTCCCTCGCTGAAGAGGTTGAAACCGGCAGGTTGCGTGTTCAAATCACACCAGCGGGATAAAATGTGGGGAGGGGCGCCTCCCCCCATTTCATTTTCATTCATTCGCACTTTCACTTTCGTGAAAGGCGCAGCAAATTGAATGATTTGCTTGTACCCCCCAAATTAATGTTGGGGGTATTGATTAATCATCTAATACACGTGCCACTCCATCCTTGCAAGCCATGCGAAAATCATCAATGAAGCGATGAATGCCATATAGGGATAGCTGACGAGCGTTATAAAGAAGGGAATCAATGCGATTAGTAGCGAATTCTTCCAATCCCTTCTCTTCCTGTAATAAACGAAACTATTCAAAACAGAAAGGATGAAAAGCGCATAAAAAATATTGCAACAGATTGAGTAGGTGGTCGTGTCCGTTTTTGCTTCAATTATTCCATCGCACGCATCCTTTATCCCAACTTTGATTGGAATTATTTTCTCAATGAAAGATTTGTTGGATTCGTTGGTTTTTATTGGGGGAGTGTAATTGTAAGTGTTGTTCTTTTCTGGTGGTTTTATTGGAAGTTGCTTTGCGCAGGTTCCATTAATGCAAAATAAGCCAGTGCAGCACGTTCCGCACTTCTTTCCTTCATTGACGCAGGAAGCATTGTTTTCCCCTCCTCCATTAGAACTCTCGCCTTCACATTTATTGTTTACACAGGTTTTTCCAGTTGCGCAGTCTGAATTCTTGCAGCATTCATAAATAATCCATTTGTGGGCGCTTGCATAACCACATGTTCCTTCTATTTTTTTGCAAATATTGTTTGTGCAGTAATAATCATTTGAACATTGCGAATCCACACAACATTCATAATTAATCCACGCGTGATTCTTTGCAAATCCGCATTCTCCCGTGATTTTTTCGCATTTGCTTTCTTTGCATATCTCGTCTTCATTGCATTCTTCATCGTTCGCGCAACCGTATTTCAACAATTCAATTTGGATTTGAACATCGTTATATCCGGCGCGAGTAACTCTCACATAATAAATTCCCGGATTTGCTGCATTTATTTGGCAGGTTCCGTTTGAATTCGTGTAACAGGAGGAGATTGCTTGTGAGTTAAGCGTAAGGGTTACAAACGCATTCTGCAAACCACTTCCAGCGTATTGAGCAATAACTGTAATTGGATTATTGGTGTAATTTGCAATAACTTGAACGTTCATGTTCTTCTTCTCATCATCTGGAGAGGGAGGAGTTGGGGCGTTTGCAATAATGAAGGTTCTGTTTGAAGTGGAGCCTTCGTTTCCTGCAATGTCTGATGCATTGCAAGTCCAATTATAAGTATCCAGAGCAAATCCTGAAATATTCCAGAGTGATTCATTGTTTTGATTGGAAACGTTAGTTGTGTTAATATAATAGATCGAATTCGTGGAATTCCAAATGAATAAGGTTATGTTTGATAGGCCAGTGGAATCAATCCCAGAGCAGTTGAATTGGACTTCAGTGGAAGAAGTGGAAAAGTCATTCTCAGGAGAATTTAGAACAACTGTTGTTGCAGACATGTCAATTGTGAATGTTCTGTTTGTTCCATTGATTTTTCCATTTCCAACATTATCTGAAGCATTGCAAGTCCAGTTGTAAACTCCTTCGGGAATGCTTGAGACAGTCCAGTTTGAGTAGTTGGAAGCGCCGGTAGCTGTCTTGGTATTATTATAGAACAATCCCTGAGTTGAATTCCAAATTATTAGAGTGAAATTTGAAAGGAAGAAATTATCCACTCCTGAGCAGTTGAAGGGAAGGGTTTGGAGCGCGGTTGCGAGATTGTTTTGCGGGCTCACCAATTGAACTAGTGAAGGGGGAGTCAAATCCACTGTGAAAGTGTAATTCACAGTGAAGCCATTGTTTCCAGAAGCATCCGAAGCATTGCAGGTCCAGTTGTATCTTCCTTCAGGAATGTTTGAAAGAGTCCAGTTTGTTGAATTATCGTTGTTGGAAACGTTGGTTGTTTTATTATAGAATAGTGAATAGGAGGAATTCCAAATAAAGAGAGTGATGTTTGAAAGCCCTCCTGAATCGGTTGCAGAGCAGTTGAAGTTTATTGTCTGGAGGGATGTGTTGAAGCGGTTTATTGGCGAATTGAGTGAAATCACGGTTGCGCTCGTATCAATTGTGAAAGTCCTATTGGTCCCATTTGCTCCAGTATTCCCCCACAAATCAGTTGAATTGCAGGTCCAGTTGTAAGTATCCTGTGGAATGGAATTCAGAGTCCAGGATGAGGAATTCTGAAGGTTGAGGGAGGATTGAGTGTTATTATAATACAATCCATTTGTAGAATTCCAGATGAATAATGTTATGTTAGAAAGTCCAACATCATCAATTGCTGAACAGTTGAAGAGCATTGTAGTTGAGGAAGTGATGTTGTTGTTCTCCGGAAATTCCAGGAATACAGAGGGAGCAAGAGTGTCGCTCAAATATATGGTGATTGTCTGCGAATTATTGATTGTGAAGTTGGAGGAATTACTATAAGCAGAATAATTGGCCGTGAAGTTCGTGGTTGAATAAACAATGTCTCCGCCAGCTCCTCTGAATATTGTATCATTCATAATTACCCACGAAGCTGTAAGTCCATCCGCACCTGTTGTTCCCAAATCCTGGAAGATACTCTGGTTATTGGTTGCGTTGACGCTTGCTCCGTTTATTGGAGTTCCGTTCGTGAAAGAGACGTTCACTTTCACGTACCATTGCACTGTTACGTTGTTGCGGTTGTCTGCGTCGCTATAAAAGATGGCTGAGCGATTAAAGTTCGTGATATTGAGGAGGATACTGTTTCCCGAGTAATTCTCTATATAATAGCCGATAAATGTCTGATTAGCCGGCTGGCCGAGAAAAGTCGCATTTGCAACAGTGTTTCCTGAAGAATAATTCCTGAAAATAATCTTTGAAGCGTTTGTTTTTGAAGTGTTGATGATGAAGTTCGTGAGGGAATTGTTTTGGGAAGACCAGAAATAGATGCCGTGGGCAGTCGAGCCGTTTGTGGATATGGTGAAGTTGGCAAATGTGTTGTTGTTGGAACTGGATTGAAGATAAATGCCATGGGCAGTTGTTCCGTTTGTGGAGATGTTGAAGGAGGAGAGGCGGTTATTTAAGGCAAAGGCAAGGTTGGCGCCGACACCGGATACGCCGTTTGTGGAGATCGTGAAATTAGAGAGTATGTTGTTGCTTGCAGGAGCGAATAAATATACTGCATAGGCATTAGGGGCATTGGTACGAATCGTGAAATTCGATGCGTTGTTGAAGTCGGAGTGGCCATAAAGGTAAAGTCCGTAGGCACCCGAACCGTTAGTGGAGATGGTGAAATTAGAGAGGGAGCTGGTTGAAACATAGGATTCGAAAGAGATGCCGTGGGCAGTCGAGCCATTGGTGGAGATGGTAAAATTGGAGAAGTAGTTATTTGCGCTGTATTCGGCCTGAATACCCCGGGCATAATCGCCCAGTGTGGAAATGGAGAAATTTGCCAAGGTATTGTTGGAAGAATAGGAAAGAATTGCCCCTCTGGCATAAGAAGCATTAGTAGAAATAATGAAATTGGAAAAAGAATTATTGTTTGAACTGTCCGCAATGTAGGCGCCATGGGCAACGTCGTAAGTTGATATAGTGAAATTCGAGAAAGTATTTTTTTCACTATAACTGAGTGAGACGCCAACACTATCATAACCGGTTGTAAGGACTGTAAAGTTTGACAGGGTATTATTGAAATTGGTCCGGGAATAGATTCCGGGGGCACTTGAACCATTTGTTGAAATATTGAAAAATGAAAGGGAATTATTGTTGGAACTCGTATAAAGGTATGCACCATAACTATTGAATCCATAAGTTATCAGCGTATTATTCAAGAGAATATTCAGTTTGGAGTTGTAGAGTGCTAGTCCAAACGAATAATTCGCAAGAGTGGAAATTGAGACGTTTTGGATTAGTGAATTGTTCGTCCTGAAGAAGAACGTGCCGTTCATTCCCGCCGTATTGTTGAACGTGTCATTCTGCTGGAAAATCCTACAGTTCTTTATGGTAACATTATTCTTTCCAACCGCCATTATTCCGTTTCCTTCGCTTATTCTCGCAAACTCAATCGAATGCCCCGCGCAATCCAGTATCAAATCGTTTGAGCCGATCGTGATTGCAGTCGCCGAGCAGTTCAAGTCCGTGTTGAGCGTTGTGTTGGTTGTGATTGTGTCCCCGCAGTAAACGTTTGGTGTGTCCAAATAGATTGTAATCGTTTGGGAATCATTGATTGTGAAATTGGTTGAATTCTTCATGAATCCATATTGGGCTGAGAAGTTGGTGGTTGAATAGACAATATCGCCTCCAGCTCCGCGGAACATCGTGTCGTTCATGATTGTCCATTGTGTTGTGAGTCCGTCTGCACCAGTTGAACCTAAGTCTTGGAAGATGGATTGGTTGTTTGTTGAGTTTACACTTGCTCCGTTGATTGGGGTTCCATTTGTGAAGGAAACGTTCACTTTAACGTACCATTGGACCGTGAGGTTGTTTGTTCCAACCGAACTCACGTAAACTGCGGAACGGTTGAAGGAGACGTTTTCGAATCTCACGCTCACCCCCGGATTCTCAGAGCCCCATGTTTCATTCGTATTGATTGAAATGTTTCCGAAGAACTGATCTGAAGTGAAATTAATATCGTGGGTGCTGTTCAAATTCAGAGCCGTGGCTGCATAAACAGTGTTGTTCGAGAAGTAATTTGGCCAGTTGGGGTAGCTTATGGAACCGGGCTCAAAAAAGATTCCAATTGCGGATGAACTTGAGAGGTTGAAGAAATTATTGTAAATGGAATTGTTGTATGTGTGGGAACCCTGGATTATAAGTCCCCATGACTGATCGCCGTAAATGGTGTTGTTCCTTATTAAGATCCGGCTTGTTTCGACAGGGCTATTACCACGCAATCTAATTGAAGCGTTCAATACACTGTTGTTTTCAAACAGGCAATTTTGTGAATAATCAAAACCAATTGTTCTAGTTGCAGTATCAAGGATTTGAAAGGTATTGTTGTAAATATTTTTCCGAACATTGCCGGTATTTGAGTTAACAGAAAGAAGATTATAATAGGGATAATTTGCAATTATAGTATTATTATAAACGTTAATCATTCCAGAGATGGCACTTGATGCGGGGATCTGAAAAGCAAAAGCTCCAAGGGCCATGAATATATAATTATTGTAAAAAGATGAACTTTCGGCATAATATGCATATACTCCTTTTAGCTCGTATGGAGAAAGGGAGTTCGATATAAGGGTGATGTTGTTGTTGAAAACCGAACCATTCGAAACAATCATGTAAAGCCCTATGCCGTGATAAGAGCTTGTGAAATTCGCGCTTATGTTGTTGAACGAAAATATTGCCTCGAAACTTCTATTCAGTGTTACCGTGCCGTTAATTGTCGAGCAGTTCGTGATTTGGGAATAATTGGAGTAAGAAACAAATATAGCAACTGAATTATTCGCATTCGTAGAGTAATTTCCGTTGATGAAGCGGCAATTGAATATTTTCGAATTGTTCGAAGCATTGACGAAAACTCCGTATATGGGGTAAAGGGGAGTTATGATTGCATATGTAATCGTATGCCCTGCGCAGTCCAGAGTCACGTTGTCTGAACCAATAATGAGCGCCGTTTCTGTGCAGTTCAAATCCGTATTCAGTGTTTTGTTCTCCGTGATCGTATTACCGCATGCTGCATTCGGGGAATCCAAGTAAATATGCACCGTTTTGCTCTCGTTTATCGTTTCATTGGTCGAATTCGTAAGGTAGCCGGTCTTGCTTGCGGTGAACTGATGCATGGAATAGCTTATGTTGCCGCCCGTGCCGAGGAAGAAAGTGTCGTTCACTATTACCCATGATGTATTTCCGTCCGCTGCAGTGTCCCCGAAACTTTGCGTAATCGATTGGTTGTTCACGGAAGTCACGCTGACTCCTTCTATTGCATTGCCGGACATGTCGGTTACGTTCACGCGCGCATACCACTGAAGGGTGACATTGTGCCGGTTGTCGCTGACATCATAGGAAATGCCGCTGCGGTTGAAACTCGATGGATTGATCAGGAGGTTGTTTCCTGAGAAGGAACTACTTAACGATTCAAATACCAGGTTTGCGGTGTTGTTCAGGAACGTGATGTTGTGTAAAGTTAGGTTGTTACTATCACGATAGAGCCTGATTGTCCAGAACGTATTGTTCGTGATTGTGAGATTCGAAGTAAGTTCAGTCATGAGGCCGTATTCCGCAACAGAATCCATTTTTGAGCAATTGAGACTGTCAATTGAAGAGTAGTCCGCCTCATAGAAGCTCATGCATCTATTTCTGTGGTAGCAGACCACGCTTGATTCTCGCGGAATAAAATAGACGCCATAATAAAGAAGGAAGCAGCCATTCCCATTGCTGGATGCGTTGATAGTAACATTCGTGAGAGTGAGGTTCCTGATAGTCGAAGACGAACCGCCCCAGGAATATATGCCGTAACCCCAGCTTCTGGTGACGTTGATCCGCGAATTCGTGATCGTGATGTTCCTGCAGTCGATAAGCCGGATTCCATTGAAAGCATAAGTAATCACCGAAATATTGACATTGTCGATGGTTGAATAGTTCACGTTGGAGAAATTTATTCCCGCCTTTCCCGATGACCAATCGGATATGGCTGAGTAATTATACGCATAGATGATACAATTGCGTATTGTGATGTTCGTCTTGTTTTCCGCATGAATCCCGGATCCGTTGTTAAGAACTGAAAAACCAATGGAATGCCCTGCGCAATCCAGGATAAGGTCGTTCGCTCCGATGGTTAGGGCGGTGTCCGTGCAGTTGAGGTCGAGGTTCAGCGTTTTATTTGTCGTGATTGTATCCCCGCATGAAACTGCGGGAGAATCCAAATATACGTGGATTGTTCCTGTTGAAGTGACGCTCACATTGGTTGAATTCACAGGGGACATTGAGGTATAGGTTTTGTTCGCAGTGAAATTATGGGTTCTGTAAACAATGTCGCCTCCAGCTCCCCTGTAGATGGAATCATTCACTAGAATCCATGAAGTGAAGCCGTTAACGTCGGTTGCGCCGAAATCCTGAGTTATGGACTGGTTGTTCGTGGAGTTGCAGGTTGCTCCTTCTATTGCAGTCCCTTGGAAATTCGTGACGTTCAGGCGCACATATTCTTGGACTGAGATGTTGTACCTATTATCCGCTAATGTGAAGAATATTGCGCTCTTGTTCAGGTTCGTGATGTTGATGAATGTGTTGTTTCCGGCACTCATTCCACCGGAATAGTTGTAGAAGTACGTTTGATTAAGGGTTTGGCCAAGAAGAGTGACATTGACTATTGTATTGTTATAGAAGGTATAGTCGGGATCTGATAGAAGATATATTGGAACGATGGTCGCATTAGTTGAAGAATAGTTGAAGAATCCACCAGAGATTAGAACTGAACCGGACCTTCCGATATAAAGCGCTCTTGTGGCCAGACTGGTGATTGTAACGTTCAAATTCTTTAGGGTATTGAGATGGGACGTCCAGTCAATGTTGACACCATAGGAATTGTTCACGAATATTGCCGTTTCATTGAAGCGATTGTATCTTGATGCTCCAAAGCTTAACCCAGTATTCGAAGCGTTTATGAACAAATTCGAAATTATGTTCCAGTCTGAACCGTATCTCAAAGAAAAACCATACCTGTACGAAGTTATGTTGACATTAGAAAGGTTTGCGGAATCGCAGTAATACCACTCTACCCCGGTTCCCCTCAACGATGTGAAGTTCAATGAATTGAATGTGACGTTGTTTGAAAAAGTGCATTCCAATGCGCCTGCAATGCTAGTGAAGCTCGAATTGTAAATGGAGCAATTGTGGCAATTCGCAAGGAGCAAGGTTTCATTGAGGGTCGAATTGAAAAGCGTGATGTTCCTGCAGCCTATCAAACCGACATAGGAATATCTTTCTGTGCTTAAGTTGATTGCAGTATCATCTGGACATGTCGAGTATATGCTGTCGTACCAAAGTATGGGAACATTGTTTATGTATGTATCAGTAATATTCTGGTGCCAGTAAGTGTCGTAACCCCAAATCATAAAACCAGATTGATTCACGGTGGTGATGTTTACATTATATATGGTGGTATTTGGGGACCGGTCAAGATAAATTCCAGCTGCGGGATTATTCGCCAACGGTCCTGAAAAGGAGACATTAACGTCCGTGATGTTGCAGTAGGTTGATTGGGATAACGCTATCCCTGTTGAGCCATAACCAGTATCGCCAGTCGTTTTAATTTTTGCATTTGTAATTGAGCAGTTATGGGAGACGGATAGAGAAATGGCCTGGGACTGCCGGTTAAGCATGGACAGATTTAATGTATCTAATGTTGAGAATTGGGAATTGGCTAAAACCAATCCATCGATATTTATCCCGTTTGTGGACATGTTGATGAAGGTTATGGTCGAATTGGGCGAATTGGTGTATGAAACGCATGGATTGTAGTAGCCCGTGATGGTTATGTTGGAGTATGTCAAAGTCGTATTGGGGGAATTCCTAATATTCATGCAGTATACATTATTGCCTGAAGGCTGATTCATGGTGACATTGTCAATTACGTTATTTTTCGTCTCGTTCATGACGATTCCGGTCATGGAGTCTTCAAACGTAATAATAGTCACATTCTCTATTCTCGAATTATTCGTATATTCAAAAAATGTGGCATTCGCGTAATTCGAATTCATGCTTGCATTCTGCTGGAGGATTCTGCAGTTCTTTATCGTGACATTGTTCCTTCCCCTTGCCTCGATTCCATTGCCAACGGATATTACGGAGAAATTTATGTAGTGGCCCGCGCAATCCAGTTCAATCGAATCGTTGTTGAAGATTAATCCGGTTCCGGAGCAGTTGATATCATTCGCCATTTCAATTGAAGAGTTTATGAGATAGCCGCAAATCACGTTCTCGAGGGTTGAACTGAAAACCCATTTTACATTATTCCCTGAATTGATTGAGCGGGTGGCAGTAACGGTTGCACTTGCAGTGGAATAGGAGACATTCACATAATCCGCATTAACTGTTCCTCCTTTTATCAAATCCCAAGCAGCAGCTGCATCAGATTTGAGGAGAACCATGTTGCTACTGCTTCCCTGAAATGTGAGAGTGGCTCCGGACTGCACTTCAAGGGCATCAAGATTATGGAATGTATAATTTCCTCCATTGAATTGGAGAGTGCCCTGTGTTACATTAACATTGTGGAGTGTTCCGTTTCCAGAAAGAATCGCTGAACCCGAAGTTTTATTTATAATAACTGTATTGGGCATTATTCCTATTCCAGTCAGATTGATATACTGGGTTGAAGTGCCATTGAGCTGAATGACCACTGTGTCTGAAGTATAAGGAGTTTGAGAATAAATATTCCCTCCAACTATGATTTGACCTGTTGTAATTCTGCCGTCAAGGATTGAAAGATTTCCGGTCATTATCACTGTCCCAATAATTTTTTGGCTGCAGGTTGAAGGAAGATTGAAGGTTATGTCCTTATAGGTTTCTGAACCAGGAGCAAAAGGAAAAGCATCGCATCCTGTGAAATTTATCCTGTTGTCATTAGGATTGAACGTTCCTGAAGAGATATTCAGGGCTCCACCACTGATGGTAAGGGCTGAAGAGATATTGAATGTTCCCTGCAGCAATGTTACAGAACCAGTTTTCAATTCCCCTTCAGTATAGACGGTATCCGTGG